>Ga0209980_10001464_pt1 | contig 12943 bp, 10 predicted proteins | sample CR02metaG_FD_183611 | JGI IMG/M metagenome (GOLD analysis project Ga0209980, IMG submission 183611) | Deep subsurface microbial communities from Mariana Trench to uncover new lineages of life (NeLLi) - CR02 metaG (SPAdes) (version 2) | ecosystem: Environmental > Aquatic > Marine > Ocean trench... | reverse complement strand
TCGATGTCAACCGCTGTCCTCGAGGTCCTTTATCATCGCCTTAAATACCACTCTGGGAACTTCTCCGCTCGCATATCGCTTGTCTAATATCTCTAATGGCGTCTCAGTCTTTCTGGTTTCGCCGGCACCCCTGGAACTTATCAGCCAGAAAACGCCCGATACAACCAAGACGATAAGAACAATCGGAATCAAGATCATGAACATCGTCATCGGTCCACCGAAAGACATAAAGTCTCTCATCCAGACCGATCCGACCATCTGATTGCTACCCGTACCCAGCACCATCGCGGCGAACATTAGCACCAGAAAGACGAGGAGTGTAATAACGACAACGGTTATCCAATTAGTCTTGCTCATTTATTGCAGCTTCCTATCACTAAGATTTTCATGGCCTGTTCCCTTCATATCATCTTTAGATTAGAAGATTTAATTCTCACGATTTGTCGCCTAACGGCGACGAGCTGCCTGCTTATACTCGCCAGAGTGCCATGGCGGTCACCTGTGCCTGCGGCCCCGGCGCAGGCAGGCCTGGGAGCGGCCCAGCATAGCCACACGCGAATTCGCGGTGCGCCGAGGCCGGGTCCGGCTCCACTCGCTGAGTGCTCCAGCGATTGTTTAGGCGGTCAGACTACGACGCGCTATTCAAGGCGGCGGATGCCTGGCGGATTCCAGTCGCCCGCCAACATCTCCTCCTTTGGCCAATATATCCTCATGGTAGGGGAGAAGACACCTTCCGCCGGCGCCGGTAGCCAGTTGCTCTCTTTGTCTGGGCCGGGCGACTGGCGTTGGATATATATGTCCAGCGAGCCATCCTCATTGAACTCCAGGGCGTCTCGGTCCCCTATTGCGTATCGGCGAATCGGATTGTTCACGAGATAGCCTGCCTCGTCATACATCGTGATAGACCAGAACGCGTTCGCCGGAGGGGTTGCTCCGCTTTCGAAGTGCACAACGTACTTGTGTTCTGAGGTCAAGGGATCACCCTCAATATCAACTCCAGGATTGGCGGGGTAGACAGCATCCTCTGGAAGGTTGGCACCTAAGCCGATGAGGGCCACTGTGGCGCGAGCAAGATAGTCGGTCCCATAGGTGCCAATCCCTTCAAGCATGACGTTCCATCCATTAACCACTTTCCCTGCTTTCACGATGTTGGCCTTCATCTTAGCCAGCGCCGCGGCCTTACCCTCCGTCAGTGCATCGGCAATGTCGGAATCCGGCTCAAACTTGCCGGGTTCCAGGCCCAGGGCACTCACTTCGTCCAAAATCGGTGCGTCCTCTTCGGCAGGTGGATTGTCCAGCATCAGGTCTGCCACTGCCTGGAAGAAGGCGATGGCATCCATGCTTTCCAGCTGGGAGGGCGGTGCACTCATGTCAGCATCTGGATCAACGGGCACTTCCGGTGGCGTGTATTCTTTCCCCCAAGTGCTTAGCGGCACAAGACCGATATGGCTGACGAGCTCGCTTACCACAGGCAGGTCATCCGGCCCATCCACACGAGTCCTTCCGATCATCCAGGCCATGTTCGTCGGTGCCTCGATGACCTCAATCTCCTCAGGCACCGCCCCCCGCCAGTTCGGGCCCGCGATCGCGTAGTTAGCCGCGCCGCTACCTGTCGTTCGCGTTCCTGGGACTGCGAATACGTTGGTCCAAGCATCGAGGATCGGCATCATGTAATAGCGGTCGCCCATTTCGGGGACACTTAGCACCATTGGTTCCTCGCGAAGGTCAAAGAACACGATGGAATAAAGCGTGTCCACATTCGGTCGCACGACGGTCCGGAATGTATGGTCCGGTAGGAAAACCAAATGGAGAAGCTGGTTAGCCGGTACCTTTGCCTTCTCAGGTGTCGGTCTGGGAGCGGCTGTCCCTACCCGGCGCGTGATGTCCATTAGCACAAGCGGATATCCGAAGATAGTTGCCTTTTCGGCCAGCGCTCTAGCCTCCTCTTGAGATATACCCATTACTCAAACTCCTTTCTTCATGACACTCTCAGCTTGTTGCCTGCCTAACGGCTGAAGCGCAGATTACGGGTTGCGGTACACCGGGGTGTAGGGGGACGGGATATCGCATTTCGAGCACACCGTCTTGTCCATCCGGATCCAACCGAAACCGACTGAGGCGGTCTGTGTGGGCAGGCTCACCACCCACCACTCGCCGTCGGTGCTCTCTCCAATGATGCCCATGACCCAGTCCTTCTCGGCGTCGCTGTAGCTGCTGTAGCTGTCGCCGGGGCCGGCGCGCAGCGCGGTCTTCTCCGTCACCCGTACCGCGGCCTGGCTGCCGCCGGAGGCCGTCGGCCTGGCTTCAAGGTCGGGGGGAGGCACGTTCGGGACGTTCTGAACGTTGCCGACGTTCTGCGTGGTCAGGTAGGCGTCCCGGACCCAACCTTCACCCAATGCGGCGTAGCTCGTGGGCAGCTGGATTCGCCAGAAGTTGCCGGATTTCCCGGTGATAACCACATCGGCGCCAATCGAGGTCAGTCCCCAGATCTGATAGTCATTGCCGGGGCCGGTCATCACCGCCGCCACCTGGCCGACCGTCGCCTGCGGCTCGCTCGATTCGGGCGGTGTGACCTCCACGGTCGGGTTCAGCAGCGGAGGCGTGATTACGGGGATGTCTTCGTTGCTCGGATTCGAGATGCTCGTCACGGACTTCAAGACCCAACCCCGATCGTAGTGCTGGTGATCCTCGGGGAACGCCACCACCCAGTACTGATCGTCGGAGCTCTGGCCAATGACTTCGCCTTGGTCGCCTTGCAGGGCCCAGTGTGAAATCCGGAACTGTACGCCCGGTCCTGTGCGTACTTGCAAGTTGACGTCGGCGGTGATGTTGACTCCTCCGAGTTCCTCGGGAAGATCGATCACATCGTTTGCTTCAATGTACGACAGCCGAGCCGCGTCGTCGCCCACGGCGAGCTGCATTCCGAACTCGCTCAGCGCGTAGGAGCTGACCTGACCTAGCGCTGCCATGTAAAGCTGATCGCCCGAATCCTCACCACAAAACGCCAACGTGGCGGGACCCAGCGTGATGGTCATGCTCGAGCCCTGCACCGTGTAGTTCCCAAGCACATCGTTGCAGTCGGCGCGGATGGCGGCCGTGCCCTCAGCAGTGAACCGGATTGTGAATCTCTGCGGCTCGGGGATCACGGATTGGGCAGCCGGCTCGCTCTCCAGCACGCTGTGCAGCTGCCACTCGACTCCCAACATCTCGGCTGGCAGCGTATCGGGTGTCGGCGTTGCGCATGCCCCGAGAGTTAGCACGAGCGCTAGAACAAGGCCCGCGGCATAAACGGTTTTTCTCGGAATCGTAATTCTCCTTGAGATGCGGACTGGATTGATCAAAAGCACGAGATTGGATTTTATGTCAGCACATGTCTAGCGGGATCGGTAGAAATGCGTAATTCCAGTGGAGTCAACAGGCTTTCCCTTCTACAGAACCAGTTCAACAAACTGCGTAGAACCATAGTTCGCAGCAATTTTGCTGGTTTTTGCGCGCGCGATCCGGAACAGAACTTCTCCCTATCTCGCGCCCCCATCCACCCCAGCTCAAACCCCTCGACCATGCCAGAGAGTGATATTGCAATCCATCTGACCCTCAAGGTCTCGGGCAGGCGTACAGGGTTCGGCTCCCCAATGATGAGCCTCACTTCCAATAACACTTCTGCTCTGGGCTTTTGCTTGTAGGTGCAGGTTGATGTTTTGAAGGCTTGGGGCGTCGATACTATTTATAGAGTCCTTGACAGGAGAAGACGACACCTCTGACTTTTTGGGGGGTTGGAAAGAAGATCCCGCCCGCGCCATGATTGCGTTAATTGTCAGCCCTAGCGAGTGGTTAGGCCGATTTATTTACCTTCGGCGCAATCCGATCTATCGCGAGTCCAACAACTGTTTAGTGATTTGCATGTGGCCGATGTGGAGAGCGGTGTGCTCCAATAAGTTAGTAATCCACCAAGCTACAGTGCGCTCCCGGCCATCTCGTGGCGATATTCTTACTTCGGCAAGCTGGTCGGCTCCCAGCAGCTCGAATGCCTCTCGCGCATAATCGAGTGCAGAATCCATTTGGCTTGAAAGGACATCCTCGCTCACGCCTGAGGTCGCGAACTCCTTGTCCCTGTCCCGACTGGAGTCTTCACCCATAACAATATCGCCAATCCAATATCGTTCTGCCCCTGCGACGTGAGCTGAAAGTACGGCAAGAGAGTTCATTTCGTCGCCAGGGGACCAATCCAACTCCTCCTGGGTCAACCCTGAAATCTGGACTCGGCAACCCTCATGTAGAGCCTGAAGGATGTCCAAATAGGCATCGAACACCGGATTCATGTGACTTGCTCCTTCCAAAATGCCTATGATCCGCTTAACGGCTGCGAGCTGAGCGGCTCCACTTCCATCTTACATGGAAGGTCGCCGCCACGCCGAAGCCGGGCCCGATTAGAGACGCGCAAAAAGTATCAAACGTCATCTTGCCCCCTGTGTGCGATATAGGCTATGAGCTGTAACCCGGAACTCTATCCCGGTTGTAGTAGGTGCCACCGCCGTGCATGGCGATGTCAGCAACAACGCCCAGCGCGAGGAAGATCCAGCCCAGGAGCGAAATCCCCGCTATCGGGTTATAAACCGCCACGTATATCAGCGTGGTCCAGGGCAGGAAAATGATGCCCAGGATCGGCCAGATGATGCTGCCAAATGTCACACTCCAGCGCAGAGGTTGAATGAGCCACCAGCTGATGTTGGCCACCCGGGGACCCAGGAATATCAAAACTGTATATAAACAACACATGAAGTTCTCTCTTTCCTCACTGTCCGCAGGTTGAATTGGCCTGGCGCGCGGACCAGCGCCAGTTCAGAGATCGTTCGCTTCCAAGCAATTCCTTACGACACGAGCGGCAGGTCGAAGTTCCGATCCCGCACATGGGATTAGGCTCCGTGTTATCGCGGTTTTCCTTCGGAGTTGGGCTCCGACGGGCGGTTGGGGTCAATGTAATCGAAGGAGTGCGACCTGTCTCTCGGCAAAAATGCGTAGATCGAACTGGGTCCGCCCCCGTCAGCAGGTCATGAGCTAAATTCAGCATTTCCCTCGATACCCTTACTCGCATCTTGTGATGGAATCATTATGGCAAGCAGGGCGGCCCACCCAATCGCTGGCCCAGGGGTTATCTAAGATTGGATCAGTCGGGATCAGCCTGCTCACCAGGGAGGGAAGTAATGGGCGTCAGATGATCTAGAGCACTTTTCCAGGGCCCTTAGAAATGCGTGGATTATGAGGGGGCCACTTTCCGGATCAATTCTGCTTGAGGAGGAAGTCAATGAATAATCGGCCGTTCGGCGTGACCCTGCTCGCCACTCTGGCAGCCCTGGCAGCTGTGCTAGCAGGCATCCGCACGCTCCAGTATCTGGGGCTGCTTCCGTTCACCGTTACCTTTTTTATCGGTGATTTCAGCTTCAGGACCTTTAACTTGTGGGCGGCCTTCATGTGGGGCTTGCTGACCTGGATCTACATCTGGTTAGTTCGGATGCTCTGGAACGTTGAGAGGGAAGCCTGGCTTTTCCTGGCGGTTATCACAGTTTTCAACCTGATTCTGGACTTCGTCGTCCTGGTCGGGGGTGGAACCGTAGAAGATATCGGTGCCACTTTTCTATTGAACGCTCTGATCTTGATCTATGTGATGCTGCCGGGCACCAAGCGGGCTTTCGATATGGAGATTATGCCCGCAGAGAGTTCTGCACCCTCGCCACCTGCCAGCTCGGGAACGGAGGGCTAATCCACCCAGTATTTTGATCCACGGGAGACCGACCAGCCCCCAGATTTTCCGTCCAGGAGGGGAGGCAGGAATGGGATCAAGGCCCGATAGGATGCCGCGGAGGCAACACCAAGGACTTAATTCGAGACCGTGAGGAGGATTATTTATGGCAGAAATGACCGCTGAAGCCAGCGCAGGGGAGAAACAAGTTCTCTGGTGGCTCGTCTTAGTTCAGGGTATCGCAGCCATCTTTATTGGTGTGCTGCTGCTCATCGAGCCGCGCATGACCACCGCGATCCTGGTCCAGGTGATGGGTATTTACTTCCTGGTGGCCGGTATCGTGAACCTGGTCAGCCTGTTCGTTGACAGAACGGCCTGGGGATGGAAGCTCGTGCTGGGAATACTGGGGATCGTTGCGGGGATGACAATTATTCAGCACCCACTCTGGTCGTCAGTTTTAGTACCGGCAACGCTCGTACTGGTCCTCGGCATCGAGGGCCTTATCTTTGGGATCGTTGGGCTTGGCCAGGCCTTCCAGGGTGCGGGTTGGGGAGCTGGTATCTTAGGTGTGCTGAGCATCATCTTCGGTATCCTCTTGATCACGAACCCCGTGATCGCCGGATTCGCGCTGCCATTTGTGCTGGGTATCTTCGCAGTCATGGGAGGTATCCTGGCGCTGGTAGCCGCATTCCAGATGCGCTGATTCACCCGAACTAAGCAGCAAGACCGCGAAAAGACGCGAAAAGAGAGCTGCCAAACTGGGCAGCTCTCTTCTTTCATGTCGGGACCTCCAGGGAGACAGGGGAGATTAATCCGTATTTTTAACGATGACAGGGAGCGTGTCGGGGATTATCGTCTTTCAGGCGGAGAGCGCATAAGACGACTACGGCCGCTTTTTGCGAATAATTCCCGCGGCCGAGCAGTCAGCCTCAGGCCCGGCGATTTTCCGCTGACGACCGATATCGTGACAACCGACGCGCGCAGCTGGGGAAGCGTCCGCTGCGTATCGAGAAAGTGCGGCACGCACACGAGGAGAGAAGATCATGGAAGGTACACCCGCAAGCATGGAGCCACCACCCGAGGGCGGAATCGAGCCGACGGAACCTGAAGGCGGAGGCATGAAATGGTGGGGTTGGGCGCTGATCGGGATCGGCGTGCTGGTTGCCGTACTCTTTACTGTCGGCCTATTCAACCAACAAGGAGAGACGGCGCCGGCTCCACCCTCGACGGACGACTCCTGGACGCGGGTCAAGATCTCCGGTGTTCTTCGGGTGGGCACTTCGGCGGACTATGCCCCGTTCGAATACTACAACGATCAGCTTGCCATCGACGGGTTTGATGTAGCGCTGATCCGGGAGGTCGGCAATAAGCTCGGCGTGCGCACAGAGATCTCAGACTTCGCCTTCCCGAGCCTGCGGGATGCCGTTCGCATTGGGCAGATCGACGTCGCTATTGCAGCCCTTTCGATCACGCCAGAACGTGAGGCGGTAGCCGACTTTTCTAACATCTACTATGTCGGCGAAGACGGAGTTCTGGCGAACGAAGACTCAAGCATGGAGAAAGTCAGTACTGCCGCGGATCTGGCCGGCATGCGCGTCGGTGTGCAGAAGCTATCTGTCTACGAGGCTTGGGCACAATCGAATCTTGTGGACACCGGCATCATCCCGCAGCAGAACTTGATCGCGTACGAAAAGGCGGATCAAATCGTGTCGGATCTGGAGACGAACGCGTTGGATGTGGGGCTCATGGACTTCAAGCCGGCCGTCGATTTCTCTGAAAACAGAGCGGTCAAGGTAGCCGGCAAGGGCTTAAATCAGCAGCGGTTTGCCATCGCGGCCAAGCAGGGCGCGACCGAGCTGATCTCGCGCATCAATCAGGCTTTGGTCGAGCTGCAGAACGAGGGCGTACTCGCCCGGCTTTCGCAGGAGTATCTCGACCTTACTCCGGACGAGATCATTCCCCCGCCCACTCCGGCGCCTACGCCGGATGGTTGTATCGATGGGTCCGAGGTGGTCAGGGATCTCAACTACAACACCGACGATCTAAAGGCCCTGCCAGAACTCGAACCGGGCGAGCGTTTCCAAAAGGGCTGGCGCTTGCGCAACACCGGCAATTGCACGTGGAACTCCGCCTACTTCGCGAAGTACGTACGCGGGAACACGGCTGCGGCGCAGATGGGGGGACAACCGACCACTATCGTTCGTGCAGTAAATCCCGGGCAGACCTATGACCTCTGGGTCGACCTGCAGGCCCCCGAATCACCGGGGGAGTACGTGGGTTACTGGCAGATGCACAACGACGCTCAAATTGCGTTCGGTGAAACGTTCGTCGTAGGCGTTGAGGTTCCCGGTTCCATAACGGAGCCTACCGCGACATTAGCTGCTACGGCCGTGCCGACCGCAACGGAACCAGAGCCCACGTTGCCAATTGAGCTAACCGAGACGCAGGAAACCCCGGAGCCGACCGAAACGCCGGTTCCTGGCGCGGAGATCATGGACATCCTGTGGGAGTGGGTCTCGCTCCAGGAAGCCGATCCTCCCAGCCAGTCTGAAGTGGCCGACCCTGAAAACTACAACTTGGTGTTCTTCACCGACGGTATGTTCGGTGCCCAAGCAGACTGCAACAGCCTCACGGGTAAGTACGAGATCACCGAGACGGAGCTCATGCTCGAGCCCGGACCCTACACTCAGGTCGCCTGTCCGGAGGGATCTCTTTCCGAAACCTATATCCAACTTCTTAACGAAGTAAAGCAGTGGGAGTTGGTTGAAGTTGAAGGTGAAGAAGAAGGAGAGTTATTCCTCGGATACGGGCCGGGGGAATCCACTGCGGGCATCATGGGCTTTAACAACGAGGGCCCTGCACCCTCGCCCACGCCTTAGTAATGGGCCATCTCCTACGGGCTCGCGCGTTGAGGGACTTACACCAGTGTGCAGCGGGCGACTGACAGAGGCAAAAAAGCAGGTACTCGAATTGTGACAAAGAGGCAATAAGGATGGACGATGTACCGGTTGAATGGATCGTTGCGGCATTCCAGGATGAGGCGGGCGCCGACGCCGCGCTGAAAGAACTCAAACAGGCCAAGCGCAAGAAGCTCATCGGGATTGATAACGCAGCGGTCATCCGCAAGGACGAGAAAGGCAAGATCCACATCAATGAAACGGCCGCCATCGGCCGCAAGGGCGCCGCGATGGGCGCAGCGACTGGCGCCGCCATCGGCTTGATCGCCGGTTCCCTCACGCTGGCAGGCGCGTTGGCCGCCAAGTTCACCGTCGCGGGGTTTGATGACGGGCGCTTGAAGACCATCGGCGAGGGCCTGACGCCAGGCTCCTCGGCCATCATCGCCGTCGTCAAGCACAAGTGGGTTGAGCAGGTCCGTCAAGAGCTAGAAGAGATGCAGGCGGACGTCGTGACCGAGGCGTTCGCGGCCGATATCCGAGATTAGCTCCAAGAGGAGGAGGAACAGGAAAGCCGGCCGACGGCAGCGGGCGAAGAAGCCGAAGCCCCACCGGCATAGGCCAGAATTTCTGAAACTGCTACATGATGCGGGCGGGTCAGGAGAGCTCTGAATGACCCGCCTTATGGCACCGTCGGAGCCCAAACTTAGTTCGGCCCGACTCATCGAATGCTGGACCCATCTTGCGGTCCAAGGAGAGTTGCAATGCCACTAAAAGAGTATGACCCCGGAACCGCTTTCACCGGCGTGATCGGTCGAACGTTCGACCGTTCCGAGCCGGCCTGGCCGAAGCCGCTCCGCTCCAAAGAAGGCGCGCCGAACGTCCTGTTCATCGTGCTGGATGACACAGGGTTCGGCCAATTCGGCTGCTACGGCAGCCCAATCGAGACCCCTAATCTGGACTCCCTTGCTGCAGGCGGTCTGCTGTACGGAAACATGCACACCACCGCGCTGTGTTCTCCCACCCGCTCGTGCATACTGACCGGCCGCAATCATCACTCGAATGGCTTGGCCTCCATTACCGAGGCCTCTACCGGCTACCCAGGCGCAAACGGCTACATCCCATTCGAGAACGGCTTTCTATCGGAGATGTTGCATGAGTATGGTTACAACACCTACGCCCTGGGCAAATGGCACCTGACGCCGGCCGACCAGATTTCGGCCGCCGGCCCGTACGATCGCTGGCCAACAGGCCGCGGCTTCGAGCGCTACTACGGCTTCCTGGGAGGCGAGACGCATCAGTACTATCCGGAGCTGGTTTACGACAACCACCAGGTCGAGCCGCCGCGTACTCCGGAAGAGGGTTATCACGTCACCGAGGATCTGGTCGACAAAGCGATCTCGTTCATCGCGGATTCCAAACAGGTGGCGCCTAACAAGCCGTTCTTCATGTATTTCGCCACCGGCGCCATGCACGCCCCGCACCATGTCCGCAAGGAATGGTCCGACAAGTACAAAGGAAAGTTTGATGACGGCTGGGAAGCCTATCGAGACCATACGTTTGCCAGGCAAAAGGAGCTGGGGGTTATCCCTGAGGAGGCCGAGCTTTCGCGCCATGATCCGGACGTTAAGCCTTGGAACGATTGCACGGAGGATGAGAGGCGACTCTACGCGCGCATGATGGAGGTTTACGCCGGGTTCTTAACCCACACCGACCACCACATCGGTCGCTTACTCGACCATCTCAGATCCATCGATCAATTCGACAACACGCTCATCATGGTGATTTCGGATAATGGCGCCTCGTCGGAGGGCGGCCCGACCGGGTCGGTCAATGAGAATCTCTTTTTCAACAATGTCCCCGAATCGATCGAAGAAAACCTGAAGCTAATCGACGAGCTCGGCGGGCCAACCACCTTCAATCACTATGCCTGGGGCTGGACCTGGGCCGGCAATACGCCCTTCCGTCGTTGGAAGCGAGAGACTTACCGCGGCGGGATCAGCGATCCCTTCATCGTGCACTGGCCCGCGGGCGTCAAAGCCAAAGGCGAGGTGCGCACCCAGTACGCCCACGCCATCGATATGGTGCCGACCGTGCTGGAAGCGCTGGGGATCGAGCCCCTGACAAGCATCAAGGGAGTCACCCAATCACCGATCGAGGGCGTTTCTTTTGCTCACACCTTCGGCGATGCAGAGGCGCCCAGCCATCGGCACACCCAGTACTTCGAGATGATGGGACACCGTTCGATCTACCACGACGGCTGGCGGGCGGTCTGCCCCTGGCCCGGTCCCTCCTTCACGGAGGCCGGCATGCCCTTCGGAACGCCGATCCCGGCCGAAAAGCTCACCGAGTTGGATGCGACCGCCTGGGAGCTGTATCACGTGGAGGAAGACTGGGCGGAGAACCACAACCTTGCCGATGAGCACCGCGACAAGCTGATCGAGATGATCGGCATGTGGTATGTGGAAGCTGGCAAATACAACGTGATGCCGGTGGACGGGCGTGGGGTGCAGCGCTTCGCGGAGGAGCGCCCGCAGCTCACGCTCGACCGCACCTCCTATACCTTTTATCGCGGTACCCAGGCCGTGCCGCCAAACGCCGGACCTCAGATCCTGAACCGCACTCACACCATCACCGCCGAAGTTGAAATACCGGACGGTGGCGCGGAGGGCGCGTTGCTCTCCTTTGGCGGGACGGACGGCGGTTTCTCTTTCTACGTAAAGGATGGGAAGCTGCACCACCTCCATAACTATGTCGCTAGAGAGTACCTGAAGGTCGAGTCAAAAGACCCGGTCCCGGACGGACGTCACGCGCTGCGCTTCGAGTTCGAGGTGACCGGGGAGCCGGACATGGCCAATGGCAAGGGCGCCGCCGGCCGCGCACAACTGTACATCGACGGCGAGTTGGTCGGGCAGGAGGATTACTCGGTAACGACTCCCATGAGTATGGGTCTCACCGGCGGATGGGCGGTTGGAGCCGATCCCGGCGCGCCCGTGGGGCCCTTCTACGATACGCCGTTCGAATTCACCGGCACGATCTTCAGCGTGACCGTCGACGTCAGCGGAGACGTGCTTAGAGACGACGAAGCCGACTTCAAGCGCCTGCTAGCGCGGCAGTAGGAAATGAGAAATTTAACACTGGCCGCCGACCGCGACGAGATCGAGTATGTGCAGCTGAAAGTAGCAAAGGAGAACTGCAATGCCAATCGTTGAATATGAACCTGGTACCACCTTCCCGGGCGTGATCGGCCGCACGGTTGCCGAATCTTCGCAAGCCTGGCCCCAACCGTTGCGCGCGAAAGAAGGATCACCCAATGTGATCTTCTTCGTGTTAGACGATGTCGGCTACGGCCAGATGTCGGCCTTCGGGGGCCTGGTCAACACGCCCAATATCGACCGTTTGGCCGAAAACGGGTTGCGTTACACCAACATGCACACCACGGCGCTATGCTCACCCTCCCGCGCCTGTATGCTGACCGGCCGCAACCACCACTCCAACGGCGTGGCTGCCATCATGGAGATGGCCACGGGTTATCCCGGATATGACGGTCGGATGCCGTTCGAAAACGGCATGCTTTCGGAGACGCTGCTCGAGGCCGGATATAACACGTTTTGCGTGGGCAAGTGGCATCTTTCGCCAGCCGAAGAGAGCACTCCCGCCGGACCGTTCCATCGCTGGCCGCTGGGCCGCGGCTTTGAACGTTTCTATGGCTTTCTAGGTGGAGAAACCAACCAGTGGTTCCCAGACCTGACCTACGACAACCACTCCGTTCCGCAGCCCAAGATGCCTGAGGAGGGGTACCACCTGGATGAGGATCTGGCGGACCACGCCGTTCAGTTCATGCTAGACGCACATGTCAACGCGCCAGACAAACCGTTCTTCCTCTACTACGCTCCGGGATGCGCACATGCTCCACACCAGGTGTCCAAGGAGTGGATCAAGAAATATGAGGGTAGGTTCGACATGGGCTGGGACGAATACCGGGAGGTCGTTTTCAAGCGTCAAAAGGAGCTCGGCATCTTTCCCGAAGACGCTGAATTGTCCGCAAGGGATCCCGACGTTCCCGAGTGGGACAGCCTTTCGGACGATCAGAAACGCTTGTATGCGCGTTTTATGGAGGTCTACGCAGGCTTCCTGGAACACATGGACGAGCAGATTGGGAGAGTGCTGCAGGCCATTGAAGAAGTTGGGGAGCTGGACAATACGCTGATCATGCTCATTCCCGATAACGGAGCCAGCTCTGAAGGCGGCGTCAATGGGGCCTTCAACGAAATGAGCAGCTTCAACAACTATTGGGAGACAATGGAGGATA
>Ga0209980_10001461_pt1 | contig 12953 bp, 8 predicted proteins | sample CR02metaG_FD_183611 | JGI IMG/M metagenome (GOLD analysis project Ga0209980, IMG submission 183611) | Deep subsurface microbial communities from Mariana Trench to uncover new lineages of life (NeLLi) - CR02 metaG (SPAdes) (version 2) | ecosystem: Environmental > Aquatic > Marine > Ocean trench >... | reverse complement strand
CCGCTATTTCAATTGCCGCCCGCTGGTGGTGGGCAAGCCGGAATGCAAATTGCCGGTCGATGTTCGGGTCGACAACCCGGCCGAGGTCGGCGCCGACCGGCTGGTCAACACCGTCGCCGCCTACGCCGAATACGGCGGCGATCTGATCATTGTCGATTTTGGCACCGCCACCACCTTCGACGTGGTCGGCCATGACGGCGCCTATGTCGGCGGCGTCATCGCGCCCGGGGTGAATCTGTCGCTCGATGCGCTGCATCAGGCGGCGGCGCATCTGCCCAGGATCGACGTGACCATGCCGGAGCATGTGCTGGGGCGCAACACGGTGCACTGCATGCAGTCGGGCATCTTCTGGGGCTATGTCGGGCTGATCGAGGGCATCTGCGCCCGGCTGGCCGAGGAACGCGAGCGCAGCATGCGCGTCATCGCCACCGGCGGGCTGTCGCCCCTCTTCGCGCGCGGCACCGATGTGATCGAGGCCGCCGATCCCGACCTCACCATGCGCGGTCTGGTGCTGGTCCACCGCTATAACAAGACAGGCAAGTATGACGAATAAATCGGGCGGGCCACTGGTCTACGTCGCTCTCGGCGGCGCCGGCGAGATCGGCATGAACTGCTATCTCTACGGCCTCGGCGAGGCCCGCGACCGGCGCTGGATCATGGTCGATCTCGGGATCGGCTTCGGCGATATGGAGACCGCGCCGGGGGTCGAGCTGATCCTGCCCGACCTGGAGTTCATCCTGGGCGAGAAGGGGCGGCTGGAAGCGATCTTCCTGACCCATGGCCACGAGGATCATGTCGGTGCGATCCCGCACCTCTGGGCCAAGCTCAAGGTGCCGGTCTACGCCCGCGCCTTCACCGCCGAGATTGTGCGCAGGAAGCTGACCGAGGCCGGGATGAACCCCACCATCGTGCGGCAGGTGGGTCTGGGCGAGCGGGTCGAGGCGGGCGAGTTCTCGGTCGAGTGGCTGGCGGTCAACCACTCGATCCCCGAGGCCTCGATGCTGGTGATCCGCACCCCCGCCGGCACCGTGGTGCATACTGGCGACTTCAAGATGGACACCGAGCCGCAGCTCGACCAACCCTTCGACATGGCGGTGCTGGAAGCGCTGGGGGCCGAGGGCGTGCTGGCGGTGGCCTGCGATTCGACCAATGTGTTCGTTCGCGGCGAGTCCAAATCAGAAGCCTCGATAATCCCCAATTTGCGGCGCCGGATCGAAGCGGCGCCCCGGGCGGTGGCGGCGACCACGTTCGCCTCCAACGTGGCCCGGCTCCGGACGCTGGCGATCGCCGCGCACGACTCCGGGCGCAGCGTGGTGGTGGCCGGCCGGGCGATGCGCCGGATGATCGAGATGGCGGTGGCGACCGGACAGCTCACCGATTTTCCGCCGGTGGTGGCGGAGGACCGGATCGCCGACATCCCGCCCGAGAACCTGTTCTATCTGGTCACCGGCAGTCAGGGCGAGGGCAGGGCGGCGCTGGCCCGGATCGCCGCCGGGAGCCATCCGGCGGTGAAGTTGCAGGCCGGCGACACGGTGCTGTTCTCGTCGAAGAACATCCCCGGCAACGAGTCTAACATCTACCGGCTCTACAACCGGCTCTCCGAGCAGGGGGTGCGGGTGATCGATGGCGAGATGGATCACATCCATGTCTCGGGCCATGCGCGGAGGGGCGACCTGAAGCGGGTCTACGCGGCGCTGAAGCCGCGCGTGTCGCTGCCGATGCATGGCGAGCACCGGCACCTGGTCGAGCACGCGCGCCTGGCGCGCCGATGGGGCGTGCCGGAGGCGCTGCTGGCGCCCAACGGCACGGTGGTGCGGCTCGACGGCAATGCGCCCGGCGTCGTCGAGCATGTCGAGACCGGCCGGATCTATCTCGACGGCCGAGTCCAGATCGGCGCCCTCGACGGAGTGATCCGCGAGCGCCTCAAGCTGGCCCGCAACGGCCAGGTGGTGGTGGCGGTGGTGGTCGACATGGACGGCGACCTGATCGCCGACCCGGAGGTCCGCTGCCTCGGCGCGCCGAAGGGCGGCCCGGGCTGGAAGGCGACGCTGGACGAGATGATCACCAAGGCAGTCGACGACGCGCTCGAGGGCGCCGCGAAAAAGGCCAAGCGCACGGACAGCGGGCTGGAGCAGCTCATCACCCGCGCCGCCCGCGGCGTGGCCGTGCATCACTGGGGCAAGAAGCCGGTGATGACGGTGCTGATCACCCGGCTGGAGGATGATTGAGGCGGGGGCGGGTCTGGGGACGGGCCACGAGAACCCGTTAACCTCCTGGAAGGTCTTTTACCAACTTGCATGGGTTGAAACTCATCCCCTTGCGGTCCCGCCTCGCCTCGGGGGTCGGATTGGAAGTCGCGCCGGGAGCACTACCAAAACACCACCAAAACACTACCGAAACACCACCAAAACACTACCGTTGGATTCGGGCGGCAGGTGGTCTGAAATTCGCTCGACGAGGCTTGGTATTAGATATGAGCTGGAAGAGTTAACGGCCGGACTCCTGACCGGCCGTTCATTCTTCCGGCCGCTCAGGCGGCGGCGTTCTCGGGCTGTGGCTCGGTCTCGGTCTCGCTCTCGGCCCGCCCCGAGGTATCGGCGATATCGGTGGCCTTGGCCGGACGGGTCGGGCGCATCAGGAAGGCGGGCACATGGTCGCCCATACCGACCACCTGGCGGTCGCGCCGGCCGCCGCGGCTGCGGCTTCTGTCACCTTCATCACGTTTTGCAGCGGGTTTTGCAGCCGGTTTGGTGGTGGGTTTGGCGCCAGGATTGTCGAGGGTCTCGGCCGGGGCGGGATCCTTTGCCGCCACGGTCTGGGCGGTCTCCCGCTCCACAGCCCGCTCCACAGCCGGTTGCTGGTCCGATCTCTCGTCGCGGCGGTGCCGCGGCTTGCGTTCGGGGCGCTCGCGGGGGTCGGACGCGGCGTCGGGGGCCGGGGCAGAGGGCCTAGCAGAGCTTCCGCCGGGCAGGTCGATCCGGTCGATCTGCCGGCCGAGCAGATCCTCGACCCGGCCCAGGTATTTCCGATCGAGGGGTGCGGCGATGGTCAGCGCCGTGCCCTTGCGCCCGGCGCGCCCGGTGCGGCCGATGCGGTGGATATAGTCCTCGGCATGGATCGGCACGTCGAAGTTGATGATATGGCTGACATTGGGGATATCGAGCCCGCGCGCCGCCACGTCGGACGCCACCAGCAGCTTGATCTCGCCGTCGCGGAAGGCGTTCAGGGTCGCCGTGCGTAACGACTGGACCAGGTCGCCATGCAGGGCGCCTGCATTATAGCCGTGCTTTACCAGCGACTTGTGCAGGATCGAGACCTCGGTCTTGCGGTTGCAGAAGATGATCGCGTTGCGCAGACCCTCGCCCTCGCGCTCCATCAGGGCGCGCAGGCAGGCGCGCTTTTCCTTGGCCGCCTGATCCCGGCGCGAGGGATTGAACAGGCACACAAGCTGGGTCACGGTATCGGGCGCGGTGGCCTGGGGGGTGACCTCGATCCGCACCGGATTGTGCAGGAATTCCCGGGTCAGCCGGGTGATCTCGGGCGGCATGGTGGCCGAGAAGAACAGCGTCTGGCGGGTGAACGGGGTCAGCTTGAAGATGCGCTCGATATCCGGGATGAAGCCCATGTCGAGCATCCGGTCGGCCTCGTCCACCACCATGATCTGGACCCCGGTCAGCATCAGCTTGCCGCGTTCGAAATGGTCGAGCAGGCGGCCCGGGGTGGCGATCAGCACATCGACGCCGCGGTCGATCAGCTTGTCCTGATCCTTGAAGCTGACCCCGCCGATCAACAGCGCCATGGTCAGCTTGTGGTACTTGCCGTATTTCTCGAAGTTCTCCGCCACCTGGGCGGCAAGCTCGCGGGTCGGGCACAGGATCAGCGAGCGCGGCATCCGCGCCCGGGCCCGGCCCTTGACCAGGATGGTGATCATCGGCAGCACGAAGCCGGCGGTCTTGCCGGTGCCGGTCTGGGCGATGCCCAGCACGTCGCGGCCTTTCAGCGCCTCCGGAATGGCCTGGATCTGGATCGGGGTGGGGTCCTTGTAGCCGGCTTCTTCGACGGCCTTGAGGACGTTCGGGTCGAGTTCGAGGTCTGAGAACTGCATGTATACCTGTGATGTTGCCTGGGTGACGATGGGCGGCTGATTGGTTGGCCGCATTTCACCACGCGGCCACGGCATCCCCATTGATGCCGGTCACATCCACGCGCTTTTCGCGTAAAAAGGTAAAAAAGTCAATGACACTGACCTGCGGCATGGACGCCACAGGGCGGAATTTCGAAGTCCGGGCTTGAAATCAGTTCTTATTTCGATAATTCTAGAAATATGGAACAGAATCATCGCCACCTCCCGCCCGCCGAACGGCTGATCCGCGCCGAGGCGGCCGAGGCGTTCGCAGCACTCGGTTCGGATGTGCGCCTGGCGATCCTGCGGGCGCTGGTGCGCGCCGGCGAGGCGGGGCTGCCCGTCGGCGCGCTGCAACAGCGCCTTGCCATCGCCGCCTCGACGCTGAGCCACCACCTGCGGGCGCTGGTCCAGGCCGGGGTGCTGGAGCAGACCCGCGACGGGCGCACCCTGATCTGCCGGGCGCGCTATGACCGGATCCAGGGGCTGGCCGCTTTCCTGGTCAGCGAATGCTGCGCCGATCTGGCGCAAGCCCCAGAGGAGAAGCGGGCATGACCGAGCTGGTCCTGCGCCATGCCGGCGCGATGTGGCGCGGCTTCCGGAGCTGGGATGCGGTCTGGCTGATGATCCTGGCGATCCCGCTGGCGCTGTTGGCGCTGGATCCGGTCGGGGCGGAGCCGGTGCTATCGACCGCCGTCCGCGCTTTCATCAGCACGGCGCCGTTCATGGCCATCGCAATCGGGCTGATCGCTTGGCTGAAGGCGACCGGGGCGGAGGGGATCGTGGCCCGCGCCTTTGTCGGCCGCGAGCGCCGGATGATCGTGCTCGCCGCCCTGGCCGGCGGGCTGATGCCGTTCTGCTCCTGCGAGGTGATCCCGTTCATCGCCGCGCTGCTGGCGGCGGGCACCCCGATCTCGGCGGTGATGGCGTTCTGGCTGTCCTCGCCGCTGATGGACCCGCCGCAGTTCATGATCACCACCGGTGTGCTGGGGGTGGAGTTCGCTGTCGGCAAAATGATCTTCGCGGTGATGATCGGGCTGGCGGGCGGCTTCACCATGCTGGCGCTGACCGGTGCCGGAGCCTTCGCCGAGCCGCTGCGGGCGCGCAAGACCCGCGGCACGAGCTGCGGCGCCAGCGCCTTGGCTGGCAAGCCGTTCTGGCGCTTCTGGGCGCAGGCGGAGCGGCGCAAGACCTTCCGCACGACCGCTTGGGAGCAGACCATCTTCCTGACCAAGTGGCTGTCGCTGGCCTATCTGCTGGAGGGGCTGTTGATCGAATACGTCCCGGCCGAGGCGATCGGCGCGCTGGTCGGGGGCCCGGGTGTCATGCCGGTGGTGCTGGGGGCGCTGGTCGGCGCGCCGGCCTATCTGAACGGCTATGCCGCGCCAGCGCTGGTGGCCGGGCTGATGGAGAGTGGCATGAGCGCCGGGGCGGCGATGTCGTTCATGATCGCGGGGGCGGTGAGCTGCATCCCGGCGATGGCGGCGGTGTGGGCGCTGGTGAAGCGCGAGGTGTTCGCCATGTATGTCTTGTTCGGGATCGGCGGGGCGATCGTCAGCGGGCTGATCTTCGGGGCAGTTGTGGCCTGACGCATGCCGCGTCATGCTCTTGCCCCGGGTCGTTTGGGATCTTTGTCAGTGCGCCGACCGCTCGGCCGTGTTCCATTGCCCGTCTCAGCGCTGGCTGATCCGCTGCAACGCCTGGATCTGCCGGATCGCGGCCTCGACCTTGAGCTCGAGCATCTTGCGGCCGATCTCGGGATTTGCAGCTGAGTGTTCCCCGTTCCGGTCCTGCGGCGAATTGGCGGGGCGCGGGACCGCGATCCGGCGGATGCCGTCCGGGTTGACGGCCATCAGTTCCGAGGTGTCGCGTATGCCGGCGTGCGTGCCGATCTGTTCGCGCGAGAAGCCCTGCTGCTCGAGCCACTCGATCTGGCCGTTCGCCGCATAGTAATCGTCGATCTGATAGACCGAGGCGCCATCGCCACTGGCGGTCATCGCCTCCGCGACCCGGGCCTGCCCGTTTTGGCTCCAACCGTGTTCGCCGATGAAATAGATCGCCTTGAATCCATGCGTCCGGTAACTTTCGACGGCGGCGGTCAGGATTGCCTCGAAGGTTGCCTCCGGCACGGTGAGGGTTCCGCTGAAGCGCATGTGTCCGGTCGGCGCGGCGCCCGGATCGCCCTGCGGCACGTAGGCGATCACCGGCGCGACAAGGGTGCGGCCGAGACGCCGGGCGATTTCGCCCGCGGTATGGCGCGCGATGTAGTTGTGCTTGCCGAGGATGACATACGGGCCATTTTGCTCGGTGCCGCCGGTCGGCACGATGACGCTGTCATAACCGTTGTCCAGCGCCTCGCGGATCTCGGTCCAGGTGAGGTCTTCGAAATGCACGCTGGGCGGGATGTACTGGGCCGCCTCGACCATCCGCGCGGACTGGTAGGCGACGAGATAAATCCCCACCGCCCCGGCCAGGGCGGTGGCGACCAGCGCGCGGGCGCTCCACGAGCCGGGCGCGATGAGCGCCCAGGCGTTGTGGAACGGCTTGAGGTAGATGTCGGTCATCGAGCGAAACGGGTTTGGCTCGGTCCGGTTCAGCCCGTATGTCAGCCGCTCGTAGCGCTGCGGTACATAGAGTGTGCCGAACATCCAGTCCCAGATCGCGAAGATCAGACCGAGGTTCCGGTCGAAATGCTTGTCCTCGACGCTGTGATGCGTCTGGTGCTGGGCCGGGCTGATCAGGATGTGGCTGAGCCAGCGCGGATAGCGCAGCCAGATATGCGAATGCCGAAGGTTGTAGCCGAACAGGTAGAACGCGAAGACGAAGATATTCACGTTCATGATCGTAATCTCGAGCGGCTTCGTGCCGGTCAGATAAACGAAGCCGGCGAAGGCGAGAGCTCCGAGCACGCTTCCGGCCAGACCAGTGAAGAAGAGATCGACCGGATGCATCCGGAGGAATGTGATCGGGGTCAGGACCTCGGCCGAGTGATGCACCTGGTGGAACTGCCAGAGCACCTGGACCCGGTGCTGCAGGTAATGGGTGATGTATACCGCCAAATCCATCACGAGTACCGCGGTCAGAGTGTAGAGCAGGATCGAACGTGGCGTTACGGAGAATGCCGGCGCGGCGAGGGGACCAAAGGTCTCGTTGAGCGCAAGCAGAAATAACTCGATAAATATACTCATCGCGATCATCAGGTGCGACAGGATTCCGTAGAATATGATGCCATTCGTGAAAAAGAAAACATAATCCTGCCTGGCAGATTTATGAAAAAATACGGATTTATCAAATATGAATGCGAAAATTCCCGAGTCGATTTTTTCGGGTTTTTCCGGGTTTTTACATAAATACTTGAAATACAGAAAAGTAATGATCGCGAGAGCCAGGGCAGAGAGCAGATAGAGGAAATAGATGCGCTGGCTGGGAAGCGCGACGCTGAGGAAATGCTCTAAAATGGAAGTTAAGGAGGTCTCGAGGGACATGCACATTTCCTCTGTCGTAGGCGGTCCTGCATCCTGCCGAGGCCCGGATCTAAAGCGAAACTGGCAACGCGCGCATCATCTGGTCGACAACGCATCCCAGCCGTTCACACGAGCCTAAGAGAAGCTTAAGATACTTCATTTATTTCGTGATGCATAGCTTTGGCAACATTTCGGAATTCAGTACCCCTGTCCGCGGTTTGCGGTCCACCTCAGACGTGGGTTTCCTTGGTCTTCGACAGCTTGATTTCGGGCCAGTCACGGACCACCCGGTCGATATCCCATTGTATTCGTGTCATATAGACCGGATCGCCGTCGTGGTCGTGGGCCATGTGGCCCCTGTTGGCCTTGACGAAAGCTTCCAGTTTATCCTTCGGGCCGCCGATCCAGCGGGCGCCGGTGAACTGGGTTTGGCCGAAGCGCACCGGCAGGCCGTATTCGACCTCGATCCGGCTGGCCAGCACGTCGAACTGCAAGGGGCCGACGACGCCGACGATCCAGCCCGACCCGACCTCGGGCTTGAAGACCTTGGCGGCACCCTCCTCGGCGAACTGCAGCAGCGCCTTGTCGAGGTGCTTGGCCTTCATCGGGTCGCCGGCGCGGACGCTCTGCAACAGTTCCGGCGCGAAGGCGGGGATGCCGGTGAAGCGCAGATCCTCGCCCTCGGTCAGCGCGTCGCCGATGCGCAACTGCCCGTGATTGGGGATGCCGATGATGTCGCCGGCCCAGGCATCCTCGGCCAGTTCGCGCTCGGCGGCGAGGAACAGCACCGGGTTGGAGATCGTCATCGGCTTGGCGTTGCGGACGTGGCGCAGCTTCATTCCGCGCAGGAAGTGACCGCTGCAAAGCCGTACGAAAGCGACGCGATCCCGGTGCTTTGGGTCCATGTTCGCCTGCACCTTGAAGACGAATCCGGTGACCGGCTTCTCGTCGGGCGAAACCTGGCGCGAGGCGGTCATGCGCGGCTGCGGCGGGGGGGCGTAGCGGGCGATGCCCTGCATCAGTTCGCGCACCCCGAAGGAGTTGATCGCCGAGCCGAACCAGATCGGCGTCATGTTGCCCTCGCGGAAGCTGGCGAGGTCGAATTCCGGCAGCAACCCGCGCGCCATCTCGACCTCCTCGCGCAGTCTCATGAGCAGGTCGGCCGGGATCAGATCGTCGAGGCGCGCATCCTCGAGGCCCTCGATCGAGATCGACTCGGCCTTGACGTTGCGATCGGCCCGGTCCATCAGCTCGAGCCGGTCGTTCAGGAGGTCGTAGGCGCCCATGAAGTCGCGGCCCTGGCCGATCGGCCAGCTTGCCGGCGCCACGTCGAGGGCCAGCATCTCCTGGATCTCGTCGATGATCTCGAAGGTATCGCGGCTCTCGCGGTCCATCTTGTTGCAGAAGGTCAGGATCGGCAGGTCGCGCAGCCGGCAGACCTCGAACAGCTTGCGGGTCTGGCTCTCGACCCCCTTGGCGCCGTCGATCACCATGATGGCGGCATCGACCGCGGTCAGGGTGCGGTAGGTGTCCTCGGAGAAATCGGCGTGGCCGGGGGTATCGACCAGGTTGAACCAGTGCTCGCCGTAGGCGAACGACATCGCCGAGGCGGAGACCGAGATGCCGCGCTCCTGCTCCATCTTCATGAAGTCCGAGCGGGTGCGCCGGGCCTCGCCCTTGGCGCGGACCTGGCCCGCCATCTGGATCGCGCCGCCATAGAGCAGCAGCTTCTCGGTCAGGGTGGTCTTGCCCGCATCCGGGTGCGAGATGATCGCGAAGGTGCGCCGCCGCTCAATTTCGGGCGGCAGGCCGGGGGCGTTGTGACCCGCATTATTTCTGTGCTCGAGCATGGGGCGCATGTAGCGAACCGCGCCCCGCTTGCCTAGGGGGGAGGCGGATTTCAAAGGAAGGGCAGCTCGCGCATCTCGCCCTCGATGCGCTTGCCCTCCGGCAGTTCCACGGTGACCGTGTCGCCGGGGATGACGCCGGACCAGACCAGGCAGATGCCGATATTGCGCTCCAGCCGCGGCGACCAGGTGTTGGTGGTCATCTTTCCCACCGGGGCGGCGCCCCTGAAGACCTGCGCGTGCAGGTCGTGCAGGGGAATCTTCGCGCCGTGATCGAGCACCACGCCGAGCTGGTGGCGCTTGGCTCCGCGGTCGTTGATGGCGCGCAGCGCGCGGATGCCGATGGTGTCGTCGGGGGCGTCGAGATCGACATACCGGCCCAGGCGCACCTCGAACGGGTTGGTCTCGGCATCGGTGTCGCCGCCGAACGACAACAGGCCGCTCTCGACCCGCTCGGTGCCGTTCGGGCAGCCGGGGCCGATGTCGTAGGGTGCGCCGGCCTCCTTGATCCTGTTCCAGAGTTCGGTACCGCGGCTGGCGTCGCGCAGGTAGAGCTCGAAGCCGCCCTGCTTCGACCAGCCGGAGCGGGCGAGCAGCAGGGGAATGCCGTCGAGCTCGGCCTCGCGGAAGTGAAAATAGCCCAGCGAGCGGACCTGGTCGCCGAACAGGTCGATCATCACCTCGACCGCTTTCGGGCCCTGCACCGCCAGCGGCGAGACATCCGGTTCGCCGACCGTCACGTCGAGGCTGCGCTCGGCGGCCACCGCCTTGGCCCAGAGCAGCAGGTCGCTGTCGGCGATCGACAGCCAGTAGCGGTCCTCGGCCAGCTTGAGCAGGATCGGGTCGTTCAGCAGCACCCCCTGGTGGTCGCAGACCGGCACATACCAGCCCTGGCCCGGTTTCATGCCGTCGAGCTTGCGCGGGCAGAGGATCTGGGCCAGGCGGCCGGCCTCCTCGCCTGCCAGCTCGACCTGGCGCTCGCAGGCGACGTCCCACATGGTGACGCCGCGGATCAGCCGCCAGTATTCGCCCATCGGGTCGCCATAGGAGGTCGGCATGTACATGTGGTTGTAGACCGTGAAGCTGGTCACCCCGGCGGCGACGGTGGCGTCGAAATAGGGACTGCGGCGGATGCGGGGGCTGGGCGTGAAGTGGGCTGGCATTTGCTGGTTCCGCTGGTGTGATTCTGGTGGGTGTTTCCACTAAACTCTTTATTGTCTTACATCAGCCATGAGAAGAAAATCGTCATGCCTGAAGAGGTGGCCCGAAGGGGCGGCACATATGGGGAGGCAGGGATGTCGCAGCCGAATATCCTGTTCGTCATGGCCGATCAAATGAGCGCCATGGCGGTGCCCTGTTACGGCCATCCGGTGGTGAAGATGCCAGCGCTGTCGCGGTTGGCGGCCGAGGGGGTGGTGTTCGAGAACGCCTATTGCAACTCGCCGCTATGCGGGCCGTCGCGGCTGTCGATGATGTCAGGGCGGTTGCCTTCGGCGGTGGGAGCCTATGACAATGCCTCGGAGTTCGCCGCCTCGATCCCGACCTTTGCCCATTATCTGCGCCGTCTGGGGTATCTGACCTGCCTGTCGGGGAAGATGCATTTCGCCGGGCCGGACCAGTTGCATGGCTACGAGGAGCGCCTGACCACCGATATCTACCCGTCGGATTTCGGCTGGACGCCGAACTGGGGCGATCCGGAGGCCATGGTCACCTTCCAGGACATGCAGAACGTGCTGGAGACCGGACCCTGCGCGCGGTCGCTGCAGCTGGATTATGACGAGGAGGCTGCCTACCATGCGGTGCGCTGGATCTATGATCGGGCGCGCAGCGAGGCTGCGCGGCCGTTTATGCTGACGGTCTCGTTCACCCAGCCGCATGACCCTTACGTGGCGCTGCCCGAGTTCTGGGACCTGTATGACCCGGCCGAGATCGACCTGCCGAAGGTGCCGCCGATTCCGCTCGACGAGATGGATCCGCACAGCCGCCGGGTGCATGAGCATTATTCGGTCGGGAAAGCGGTGGTGACCGACGATGTGATCCGGCGCACCCGGCAGGGGTATTACGCCTCGATCAGCTATATCGATGCGAAGATCGCCCAGCTCATGACCGCATTGGAGCGGTCCGGGCAGGCGGACAACACCATTGTGATCTTTGCCTCGGACCACGGTGACATGATGGGCGAGCGGGGGATGTACTACAAGAAATCCTTCTTCGAATGGTCGCTGCGGGTGCCGCTGGTGTTCTGGGCGCCGGGGCGGTTCGCGCCGCGCCGGGTCGGCGAAGTGGTGTCGCTGGTCGACATGGTGGCGACGTTCGTCAATCTGGGTGGCGGGGCGCCGGAGGATATCCTGGCGACCGACGGGGTGTCGATCGCCGGGCTGGCTGCTGGGGGCAGCGACGCCGCCGGGCGCACCATCGCGGCCGAGTTCCTGGCCGAGGGGGTGTTCGAGCCTACTTTCATGCTGCGCGCCGGGCGATGGAAGTTCTATTACAGCGAGATCGACCCGCCGGTGCTCTATGATATGGAGGCCGATCCTTTGGAGTTGGACGATGTCGCGGCTGATCCGGAGCATGCCGGGGTTGTCGAGGGGTTCCGCCAGGCGGCCCGGGCGCAATGGAATGCGAGCGACCTGAAGGCGCGGATTGTCGAGGATCAGGATCGACGCCGTCTGGTGCAGGAGGCCCATATGACCGGGCGCATGCCCGATTGGGATTACCAGCCCTTTGTCGATGCTTCGCAGCAATATGTGCGGGCGGGAAAATGGACTGTCGAGGTCGAGGGCAAGGCGCATCTGGATGTGAAGTGACCTGTCCGGGCGGCCGGGGAACAGTTACCGGAGCGCGGCCACGCGGCAATCGGCCAGACTTGTCAGGGAAGGGTCGGCTTGCTACCTAGTTGGGGAAACCGACTGAAACACTTGGGAAAGACCCGGTGGGCACCACAGAGAGCACCGCGAAGCTGAAGCTTGTCGATACCTCGGCCCCGCCGCGCCTGGCGCTGGAGGGGATCACGGTCACCTTCGACGGGGTGCCGGCGGTAAGCGACCTGAGCCTGGATGTGGGCGCGGGCGAGATCGTCTGCCTGCTCGGCCCCTCGGGCTGCGGCAAGACCACGACGTTGCGGGTCGCCGCCGGGGTCGAGCGCCAGAAGAACGGACGGGTGCTGATCGACGGACGGCTGGTATCCGAGAAGGGCAACCACCACGAACCGCCGGAAGCGCGCTCGATCGGGCTGATGTTCCAGGATTTCGCGCTGTTCCCGCACCTCACGGTGGCCGAGAACGTGGCCTTCGGGCTGCGCCGCATCACAACGCCGGGCGAGCGCTCGGCCCTGGCGGCGGAATATCTCGCCCGGGTCGGGCTGGAGGCATTTAGCCGCAAGTTCCCGCATCAGCTCTCCGGCGGCGAGCAGCAGCGGGTGGCGCTGGCGCGCGCCCTGGCCCCGCGGCCGCGCGTGATGCTGATGGACGAGCCGTTCTCCGGCCTCGACAACCGGCTGCGCGACGAGGTGCGCGACCA
>Ga0209980_10001460_pt1 | contig 12956 bp, 11 predicted proteins | sample CR02metaG_FD_183611 | JGI IMG/M metagenome (GOLD analysis project Ga0209980, IMG submission 183611) | Deep subsurface microbial communities from Mariana Trench to uncover new lineages of life (NeLLi) - CR02 metaG (SPAdes) (version 2) | ecosystem: Environmental > Aquatic > Marine > Ocean trench... | reverse complement strand
CTGACGGGACCTTTCCCGGCGCGCGCCGAGTATAGCCGCCTCACACACACAGACAGCCAATCGAAATGACCTCCGACGCTCTTCTTCTTTGGCTCACCTCCGAAGCCGCGTTTCCCTGGCTTGTCGCTGCGTCCCTACTCGTCCTATTCGTGCTGCTCTCGGTAGTGCGCTCGGCTCGATTCAAGGGCTTTCTCGGAGAGCTGAGGGTGAAGGTCGCCACGGGCCTTCGACTCAATGGAAGGACGTACCGTTCACTTCATAACCTGACGCTACCGACCGAAGACGGGACGACGCAGATCGACCACGTGATCGTTTCAGAGTTCGGCGTCTTCGTGATCGAAACCAAGAACCTGACCGGCTGGATCTTCGGAAACGAGAGGTCGAGAAAGTGGACGCAGTCGCTTCATCGGAACAGCCGGTTCCAGTTTCAAAATCCGCTGCGTCAGAATCACGGGCACGTGAAGGTCGTCGGGAAGCTTCTCGGGCTCGGGCCTCGGTGCCTTCATTCCGTCGTCGTGTTCGTGGGTAAGAGCGAATTCAAAACGACGATGCCGCACAATGTTCTCGGGCGGCGCGGGCTGATCCGACACATCAAGTCGAAGACCGACGTTCTGCTTTCCGACGAGCAGGTCGAGGCTTCGATCCGAACGCTCAAGGAATCACGTCTTTCGGGGTTCGGCACGAGACGAAGGCATATTCGGAACCTCAGAAAGAACCAGCGAAATCCCATCTGCCCGCGGTGCGGCAATGCGATGGTGCTACGAACCGCGAAGAAGGGACCCAACTCCGGTGGTCAGTTCTGGGGGTGCTCGGGATTCCCGGGGTGCAGGGCTACCAAGCCTGCCGCCTAACGAATAAGGATTGTTTCCATACTCTAAGCGCGAAGAGTTGACGGAGCGAGGGTCACGGGAGTGTGGAAACGATCAGTTGGGCTGAGCCGCTACGGGGTGGGTGGGGCTATGGGGATTGAAGAGCCCTGGGGTTGAGGCGGCGGGAACGGGCAACGGAGATCGCGCGGCCCGAGGGTGGCGAGCGGAAGGCGAAGGCCGTGTCAGGGCGCTGCGAGAAGGATGGAGGGTGGCCCTGGGTGACGCAGGCACAGACGGGTGCAGGACCCCGCTCGAGCGAGGCCATCGGATCAGGCTGCGGCACGACGGGACGGGTAATGGTTGGGAGGTGGGCGTCCGAGCACCTCGATGCACCGCATCGGACCGAGTCCACAGTGGGGACAGAGGCGTGGGCTCTGGGGCAGAAGCTCGAGGAAGCGATCGTTGTCCTCGCTTCGCCCGGACACCTGCTTGACCTGCCTGTCCTCGGGCTGGCCGAGAGCGCCACGGCAGCACACGAGAAGTCGTGCGCGGCAGCCGTTGGCGAGGAAGCCATAGTGACGGATACGGACGAAGCCCTTGGGGAGGATGTGGAGCAGGAAGCGGCGACAGAACTCACCGAGCGTGAGCGTGAGGGACCGGGACCGGCGACTGCGGTAGTCCTTGTAGCGGAGGCTCACGGCGTCGTCATCCACGTGAAGCAGCCGATGGTTCGAGATCGCGATGCGGTGGGTGTAGCGGGCGAGATATTCGAGCACGCGTTCGGGACCGTCGAACGGCGGCTTGGCGTAAACCACCCATTCGGTGCGGCATGCGTCGTGGAGATAACGGCCGAACGCTGAGGAACTTCGGTAACGGGCGAGGCGGCCGTGCAGCTCGAGGCGTCCCTCACGGAACGCTTCATGGAGCCCGGCCAGGAACTTGCCGCGGAACAACCGACTCAACACGCGGACGGGCAGGAAGAAGCCGGGCCGGCACGCCCGCCACGTGCGTCCGTCCTCGCTCAGTCCACCCGCCGGCACCACACAGTGTACGTGCGGATGGTGGATGAGCGTCTGGCCCCAGGTATGTAGGATGGCGAAGAAGCCGAGTCTGGCACCGAGATGCTTCGGGTTCTGAGCGATCTCCTGAAGCGTACGGGCCGAGCTACGGAGCAGGAGATCGTAGACGAGGCTCGGGTTCTGAAGCGCGAGCGGCGCGAGCGTCTGCGGTATCGTGAAGACCACGTGCGCGTAGGGCACGGGCAACACGTCGGCCTGGCGTGCTTCGAGCCAGGCCACTTGGGCGCTGCCCTGACACTTCGGGCAGTGGCGGTTGCGGCACGAGTTGTAGGAGATCTGCCGGTGCCCACACGCGTCGCACGCATCGATGTGGCCGCCCAAGCGCGCCGTCCGGCACGCGCTGATGCGGTCCACGACCGCACGCTGCTCCCAGCTCCACGATGCACCGCTACCCTGGGGTCCATTTCCTAGGTACCGTTGGAAGATCTCCGCGACCTCGTGCCGAGGTCGCTCAGCCACCTACTCGGTGCTCGCAAGCACTCCGCTCAACGCGTCCAAGGGACTCCTGGTGCTTCGCACTCGCTCCGTCGCCACATGGGTGTAGATCTGCGTGGTCCTGAGCGAGCGGTGACCCAGCAGCGTCTGGATCACGCGCAGGTCCGTGCCCGCTTCCATCAGGTGCGTCGCGTAGCTGTGGCGCAGCACCTGCGGGCCTGCCGGCTTCGCGATCCCCGCCCTCAGCCTCGCCGCTTTGAGCGAACGTTGGATCGTCGAACTCGTCAGCGGCTTCTCTGGATCTCCTCCAGGAAACAGGCAACGCGCGGGCCTGTAGGCCAGCCAGTACGTACGGAGCGCCTCGAGTAGGACCGCCGACAGCGCAACCTGCCGGTCGGCGTCGCCCTTGCCGTGCCGAACCGTGATCACCATCCGGGCGCTGTCGATGTCGCGCAGCTCGAGCTCGAGCGCCTCCCTGATCCGCAGCCCCGCCCCATACAGCACGAGCGCCACCGTTCGGTGCTTCAGGTTCCGGATCGCCTTCAGCAGCCGAGCCACCTCCTCCGGGCTCAGTACCACCGGATGCCGCCTCTTCAGCCGTGGGTACCGGATGCGAGCCACCATCTCCGGCCGGTCCAGCGTCTCCCCGTACAGGAATCGGAGTGCCCCCATGACCTGTGCGAAGACCGAACGCGATACCCCGCGCTCCTCCTTCAGGTAGCGCAGGTACTCCCGCACCTCCTCGCCGCTCAACACGTCCGGCGAGCGCCCCAGATGGCGCGCCATCTCCGCCACACGCGCGATGTACGTCTCCTGCGTCCGTTCCGCGTAGTTCCGAATCCGTAGATCCGTCAGCATCTTCCGCCGTAGCTCACTCATCGGGCCCTCCTTGACTGGGTTGCGTTGGGGAAAACCCAACGTACTCCGCCAAGAACGGCCACCTGCTACGGCCCTCAGCCCTACCTCGACTCTATGGAATCAGCAACTCCCTCGAACGCCCCTCCACCCACCGCGTAGCGGTTTAGTTCAACTCTCTTTATGCGACACTTCTCGCAACCTAAGCACCGAAGCATCGTAGTATATGCAGCGCACAGAATACCCGGAATGGTCGACCCTGCGCCAGATCCCAAGGACCAATCCGAGTGGCTCGCACCGCAAGAACGCTGGCTGAACCCGGTCGGGACGCTGCGTGACACCCTATTCCACGGGTAGTATTACGGCGGCTCTGACGCAGTGATCGAGCCGAAATTTAGGACGTTTCACAGCAGGGAATCCGGAATGTGTTCCCAGTGCCTACCTCCCCCTCGCTTCTTCAAAGGCCTGAATCTCACTTTCGAGCGTGAGCGTAAGGCCAATATCGTCCAAGCCGTTCATCAGGCAGTCACGCCGGAATGGGTCGATCGAGAACCCTGCGGTCCAGCCGTTGCCATCCCGGACCTCTTGGGCTTCCAGGTCCACCGTGACCTCGTAGCCGTCCCCTACGAGTGCGGCCGCCATGACGTGGGCCACGTCGGCCTCTGCGAGCACGACGGGCAGGAGACCATTCTGGTAGCAGTTGCTCATGAAGATATCGGCGAAGCTGGATGAGATTACGGCCCGGAAGCCATAGTCCAGCAGCGCCCACGGAGCGTGCTCCCGTGAAGATCCACACCCGAAGTTGCGCCCGGCGACCAGCACGGTGCCTCCCTGGTACTCGGGCCGGTTGAGCACGAATTCAGGGTCGGGCGAGCGGTCTTTCCCAAGGCACCAGTCGTAAAAGAGGAACTCTCCGTATCCAGTCCGCTCAATCCGCTTTAAAAACTGCTTCGGGATGATCTGATCGGTGTCGACGTCGACCCGATCCAGCGGCGTGACCCGGCCCGTATGGGAGGTGAACGGATCCACGGCTACATCCAATCTCTTACGTCGACGAAGTGGCCCGATACCGCAGCCGCGGCGGCCATTGCCGGGCTCACGAGGTGAGTCCGTCCTCCACGTCCCTGCCGCCCCTCGAAGTTCCGGTTCGATGTGGAAGCGCAGCGCTCGCCGGGTGCCAGGATGTCGGGGTTCATGCCCAGGCACATCGAGCATCCCGCTTCACGCCACTCGAACCCCGCGTCTCGGAAAATCCGGTCCAGGCCCTCTTCCTCGGCCATGCGCTTGACGGTCGCGGAGCCCGGAACGACCATCGCCTTCACCCTTTCGTGCACCCGCTTTCCCTTCAGGACGCTCGCAGCGACGCGCAGGTCTTCGATGCGTGAGTTCGTGCATGATCCGACGAACACCCGGTCGATTTCGATCTCCTGGATGGGCGTACCCGCCTCGAGCGCCATGTATTCCAGCGCTCTCTCCACGGCCTCTCGGTCATCGGGGGACGCTTCCGGCTCAGGGCCCGGTACCGCGCCCGTGATCCCCACGGACATCCCCGGGTTGGTGCCCCACGTCACGTAGGGTTCCAGCGCGGCGGCGTCGATCTCCACGGTCTGATCGAAAACGGCTCCCGCGTCGGTTCCGACCGCTACCCATCGGGTTGCCGCCTCGTCGAATGCGTTTCCTTCGGGAGCACCCGGCCGACCCCGCAGATAGCGCACGGTCTCCTCGTCGGGCGCGATCATCCCCGCCCGCGCACCGGCCTCGATCGACATGTTGCACACGGTCATGCGGGCCTCCATGGACAGGGCGCGCACGGCTTCTCCGGTATACTCGATCACGTGTCCGACGCCGCCGGCCACCCCGATCTGGCGGATGATCGCCAGAATCAGGTCTTTGGCGGTGACACCCAAGGGGAGATCACCGTTCACGCGGATCTCCATGGATTTCGGACGGGACATCGGCAGGCACTGCGTCGCCAGCACGTGTTCTACCTGCGACGTTCCGATGCCGAAGGCGAGTGCCCCGAAGGCACCGTGCGTGGAGGTGTGGCTGTCTCCGCAGACGATGGTCATGCCGGGCTGGGTGATCCCCATCTCCGGTCCCATCACGTGGACGATCCCCTGGTGCGGGCTATCGATGTCGTAAAGTGTGATGCCGAACTCCTCGGCATTCTTGCGCAACGTCTCGATCTGGATTCGAGCCAAATTGTCCAGAATCGGAAGCGACCGGTCGGTGGTCGGCACATTGTGGTCCACCGTGGCCACGCACAGGTCGGGGCGCCGCACCCCTCGTCCAGCGAGCCGGAGCCCCTCGAACGCCTGCGGTGAAGTCACCTCGTGGATGAGGTGAAGGTCGATGTACAACAGGTCCGGGCGGTCGGCCTGGCTGTGAACGACGTGCGCATCCCAGAGCTTGTCGAGCATGGTTCTAGGCATCGGCGCTCACCTTTTCACTCGAGATGGCAGCGGCGACCGCCGACCCCATCTCTGCCGTTCCTACGGCTGCCTCGCCGTCTCCGGCCAGGTCAGCGGTTCGGAGCCCGTCCTTCAGCACCTGTGCCACCGCGTTCTCGATGGCCGCGGGCTCCGCTTCGAGCGAGTAGACGTGGCGGAGCAGGAGGGCGGCCGAGAGGATCATCGCGAGGGGGTTGGCGATCCCCGTGCCGGCGATGTCCGGAGCGGATCCGTGTACCGGCTCGAAGATGCCGCCATCCCCTCCGATGCTCGCGGAGGCCAGCAGGCCGATGGATCCGATGACCGCGGCAGCCTCATCGCTGAGCACGTCACCGAACAGGTTGGGTGTCAGCATCACGTCGAAGCTCGAAGGGTTCAGCACCAGCTCCATTGCCGCGCGGTCGACCAGCATGTGGTCGCACTCGACGTCCGAATACTCCTCGGCGATCTCGTTCACCACCCTGCGCCAGAGTCGTGAGCTGTGCAGTACGTTGGCCTTGTCCACCGATACCACGCTCTTCCTGCGCCCACGCGCCGTCTCGAAGGCCACCCGCGCGATGCGGGCCACCTCGTCCTGATGGTATTTCATGGTGTCCACCGCGGCCCGCCCGTCGTCGACGGGGCCACGCGGCTCGCCGTAATAGAGCCCACCGGCCAACTCGCGGACGATCACGAGGTCGGTGCCCTCCACGATCTCCGGTCGTAACGGAGAGGCAGAGGCCAGGGCGGGGAGGAGCCGAACCGGGCGAAGATTGGCGTAGCAACCCATCTCCCTACGAAGGGCCAGGAGCGCCGCCTCCGGGCGCAGCTCGACGGGCACCTCCTCCGAGCGCGGGTCCCCGACCGCCCCGAGAAGCACGGCGTCGGCATTGTGGCAGGCCGCCAAGGTTTCCTCGGGGAGGGGGTTCCCACTCCGCTCGTATGCGGCGTATCCCACGTCCTGAATGTCGGTGGTCAACTCATGGCCGAAGCGCCCTGCCGCCGCTCTCAGCACCTCCAGAGCCGCCTCCATGACCTCGGGGCCGACGCCGTCTCCGCCGAGGACGGCAATGCGCCACTTCAAGGCAGGCCCCCGGACGAGCTCTCCGTCTCCAACTTCGCCCCCTTGAGGGCCTCGGCCTGTTCGGCCTTGTTGAGCGCGTTGACGTAGGCGCGGGCGGCGGCGTGCACGACGTCGGTGGAGGCGCCCCGCCCGGCGAACGTCCGTCCGCCGATGCGGGCGTGAAGGTTCACCTCTCCAATCGCGTCCCGGCCCGGGGTGGCCGCCACGATCTCGAAGTCGATGATCTCGACCGTGCCCTCGATCAGTTCGTCGATGGCCGAGAACGCCGCGGCGATGGGACCGTCGCCCTTTGCGGACGCCTCCCTCGGGGGTTCGTCGTGGTGCGACACCTTGACGCGTGCGGTGGACCACTTGCCTCCGCAGTTCACGTCCAGCTCGACCAGCCGGAACGACTCGGGGGCGTCCTTCATGGCCCCGTGATGCAGTATGACCAGGAGGTCTTCGTCGAGGATCGACTTCTTCTGGTCCGCGACGAGCGTGAACAGCTTGTAGGCCTGATCGAGCTCCTCATCACTCAGGTCGTAGCCGAGCTCCTTGTACCGGTTGCGTAGGCCGTGCCGCCCGGAGTGTTTTCCCAAGACCAATTGTGTGCCGGGAGCGCCTACCAGTTCCGGAGTCATGATCTCGTAGGTCATGCGCTCCTTCAGCATGCCGTGCTGGTGGATGCCGGCTTCGTGGGCAAAAGCGTTGCGGCCCACGATCGCCTTGTTGGGCTGCGGGTAGATGCCGGTGATGTGGGACAGCAATTGGCTGGCCTTGTAGAGCTCGGTCGTGTTGATGTCCGTGTGGTGCCGGGTCAGGTCCTTCCGGATCCTGAGCGCCATGACGACCTCCTCGAGAGAGGCGTTACCGGCGCGTTCACCGATTCCGTTGATCGTACATTCGACTTGTCGAGCGCCTGCTTCCAGCGCGGCCAGCGAGTTGGCCACCGCGACGCCGAGATCGTCGTGACAGTGCACACTGACTACGGTGTGCTCCAGCCCCTCGACATCGCGGAACAGGGTTTCTATCAAGGCCCGATATTCGGTCGGGAGCGTGTATCCGACCGTGTCGGGGATGTTGATGGTCGTGGCCCCGGCTTCGACGGCAACCTGCACCACCTGACAGAGGAATGCCACGTCGGTGCGGGTGGCGTCCTCGGGGCTGAATTCCACGTCGTCCACCAGTTTCTTCGCTCGTTCGACGCCCTCCACCACCCGCTCGAGGCATTCTTCGCGCCCGATCTCGAGCTTGTGTTTGAGGTGGATATCGGAGGTGGCCAGAAAGACGTGGATTCTGGGCTTGTCCGCCGCCTCGACGGCCGCGCCGGCGCGGTCGACGTCCAACGGGTGTGCTCGCGCAAGCGCTGCGATCACCGGGCGGCGGACCTCCTTTACGATGGAGCGCACGCCCTCGAAGTCGTCGTCGGAGGCCACGGGAAAGCCTGCCTCGATTACGTCCACGCCAAGCTTGTCGAGCTGGTGCGCCAACCTGAGCTTTTCGGCCGTGGACATCGTGGCCCCGGGCGATTGTTCGCCATCCCTCAGCGTGGTATCGAAAATTGTGATTTTGGACATGATTTCGCCTATCCTGCTCCGAGTCCTATATCAAATAAAAACGGGCCCCTCGTTGCTGAGAGGGCCCGCGCGTTGCCGCGTGTCAGTCTCGTTCCGTCAGGCGGTGCCGATTTCCAGAGACCGATTCCCTCTCCCGAATGGAGTGAGCTCCGTAAGTCGAAGAATTCCAAGAGAAGAGAGGTTTCTGGACATGGTCTCTGCGTGCGTCGCTTTGAGAAGGTCTCCTGGGGAGACAAGGCTAGGATTTAGATAGAGGTGGGAGCTGGTCGCTGTCAAGCCTCCCCACCCGCTTGTGCTATACTGTGGCCGGCTCGAAACAGGCGCGGACCCACGAGCGAGCTGGCCTCGATTCCACGGAGAGGGAATGAAAATAGGACTGGTTGGATTCGCGGGCTCAGGCAAGACGACCGTCTTCAATGCGATGACCGGAATGGACGTGCCGGTGGGTTTCGGTGGGGAACTGCGACTGGGCATCGTACGAGTTCCGGACGAACGCATCGATAAGCTGTCCGCCGTTTTTTCCCCGAAGAAGACGACCTATGCCGAGATGATCTTTTGTGACATTCCGGGCGAGCATGGAGCCGAGAAGAAGGGGCTTTCTCCTAAAGGACTTCAGCAGGTTCGCGACCAGGAGGCGCTCTGTCTGGTCCTGCGTGATTTCCTGAATCCGGCGATCGAGGGTGACCCAGACCCCGCGGGTGATCTCGAGGCTTTCCACCTGGAGTGTGTGTTCGCTGATCTCGAAATCGTCGAGCGGAGGCTCGAGCGGGCGAAGAAGGAGCGGGCCGAAGCACAGGAGGTGGCGGCCTTCGAGGTGATGAAGGCCACCCTGGAGGCGGAGCGCCCCCTGAGGATGCTCACCCGAGAGGAGCTTAATCGCAGCTACCTGAGAGGGTACGGCCTGCTCACGGACCGACCCCTTCTCGTGGCCCTCAATCGCAACGAGACCGGGGCCGCGGAGCCCATGCCGGAGGGAATCGCTGCCCGGCTCGAGGAGCTGAATGCGGCTGGAATGGTGTTGTCGGCAAGCGTAGAGGCCGATATCGCGGGGCTCGATCCGGAGGAGCAGGCCGCGTTCCTCGAGGACCTAGGCCTCACTGAGCCGGCCCTGGCGCGCTTCATCCGAACGGCGTACGGCCTCCTCGACCTCATATCGTTTTTTACGGTCGGAGAGGACGAGGTCCGTGCCTGGACGGTCCGGCGCGGCACGCGAGCACGCCAGGCCGCGGGGCGCATTCACTCCGATCTCGAGCGGGGCTTCATCCGGGCGGAGGTGATTCCCTTTGCGACCTTCATCGAGTTCGGTTCCGAGCAGGCCGTGAAGGAGGCGGGGCGGCTACAGGTCGAAGGGAAGGACTACGTCGTATCCGACGGGGAAATCATGCACGTGCGCTTCAACGTTTGAGCTGAATGCCCAGCTTCCGCGAGCAGTAGGGGGAGGCTCCTTTGGATTACGTCGCAGTAGCGACAATCGTTCTCTACCTCGGCGGAGTGACGGCCGTGGGGGCTTTCATGGTGCGGAGAACCAAGGGCTCCGTCGAATGGGCCGTCGCGGGCGGGAGCATGTCGGGCGCCCTCGTGGCCTTCGCTCTGGCGGGAAGCCGCATCGGGGGCGCGGGCACGTACGGCGTCGCTGGCGCCGTGATCAACGGTGGCGTCTGGAACATGTGGTGGTACGGGATCAGCAGCTTCGCCGCCATGGCGTTCGTGGGTCTTTTTTTCGCGGTCTACTACCGGAGGTTGGGGCTTCAGACCGTGGCGGAGCTCTTCGCCGTCCGCTTCGGGTCGAGGCGGTGCCAGTGGCTCACGAGCTTCTGCGTCCAGACCGAGAACGCCATCATCAACGTGATCGAACCCTATGTGATCGGCGTGATTCTCAGTTCGCTCACACCGCTGACCATGCTCCAGGGCGTTCTCATCGCGGCGGCGGTCTTTTCCGTCTACGTATCGCTCGGTGGGATCTGGGCGACCGCGGTGACCAACGTCATCCACACGGTCGTGATCCTCGTCTCGCTACTCGCGGTGGGCATCCTGGGTGTCCGGGAGATGGGTGGATGGGATGCGGTGACGCTTCAGGTAAACGCCAGACTCGCCTCTTCGCCCGACCGCTCACCTGAGGCGTGGTGGGGGTTTGCGGGTGCGGGATGGCTACCCATCTTCGGCATGCTGTTTGCCGCCGCGATCCACTCGCCGGCGGCCTCGGTGTATGCGAATTTTTCGACGGCTACGCGAAGCGAACGGAGCCTCGCACCGGCGTTTATCGTAGGCGGGATGATCGCCGCGCTCATGCCCGTTCTCGCAGGTGTCATCGGCATTTTGGCGGTCGCCCGCTATGGGCTGGACGCGGGACTGGCCGGATACGACAACATCACGAGGATCGCCTCGGAGATCAGTCCCGTGATGGGTGGCGTCGCGATCGCCGCCGTGCTGGCGGCTGTGATCTCGTCGGGAGGGCCGATCCTTCTCGCCAGCGCGACCATGCTCGTGCGCGACTGGATGCCCTCCAGCGCCTCGTTTTCCTCGGAGCGTCGGCTCAAGACCTATCGTGTGGTCACGGTGTGTTACGCGGTGCTCGCCGCCCTGGTGGCATGGTGGCTCGCGACGCGAACGGACATGTCGATCCTGGACTTGCTCCTCTTCGGCTTCGCTATGGTGGTTCCACCTGCGATCTCCGTCGCGTATACCCTTTATTGGCGTCCCACGACCGAGCAGGGGGCCTTTTGGGGCATGCTCCTCGGGTACGTGGGTGGCGGCGTGTGGTTCCTGCTGATCAAGTGGGCCCTCTGGAGCGAGCTTCAGGCACCGCCCGGATCCACTCCGCTACGTGAAATCTGGGTTTTCCTCCTGACCAGGGAGGGGGTCGGTCTCGATCCCTCGTACATAACGACGGTCATCCCGCTGATCACCGTCCCGGCCGTTTCGTTCCTGACGCGGTCCTCGCGTGAAGGGGCGGCGGAAGTCCAGGCGGAGGCCCGGTTCAGGGAGCGACTTGGGGCCGCAGAGCCTCGGCAGCATCTCGAATCGGCGAATTCACACTAGATCCGTCCCGCACCTCAGCAGCACCAGCAGCGGCAAAAAAAAGAGACGTCGGCCACCCGCCCAGGTTTTTTGGCGCGATTGTTGCAGTCCTTAGTGGAGCCTTTGTGCCAGGACGTCTTTTTTGGAATTGTGAACAGGGAATTCGAAGTGATAAGAGTAAAGATGCTTGTTTTTGTGGGTCTGAGCGCCGTGGTCCTTATCGCGGCGTCCGGAGACGGCCTGACCGACCCCGCGATCGACCGGAATAACCCCGGAACCGGGACCGGCACACTCGATATTCGGGCGGACGTCGATGCCTTCGACGAGGCCGGTGGGTTCGTCACCGAGTTCTCGGTCCGGGTACGGGACGGGATGGGGAATCCGGTAACGGGGGCCACCGTCACGATCTCCAACGCCGGATTCGGAGAGGTGACACTTTTGGACCCCTCAGCCTTGGGCGACTACGTAGCGCGCAGGAGCGCCTTCCATGAGGGTGACTTTACGCTGAGGATCGTGAGCGGTTCGAACGGGGTGGAGGGTGTAGTGTTGGGCGGACCGGGAATCCACATGATTACCGAGCCCGCTGCGGACTCGAAGGTGGATGCGGGCCAGCCGTTGATAGTGCGTTGGGACGTGCCCTCACAAGCCAGAAGCGCTGAGGTCGAGAGTAGGGATTTCGGGCCTTTCCTGTTGCCTGACACCGGCGCGGTGATCATTCCCGGCTGGTCGAACCCGGCGGGGGAGAATCAGCGTATCCGGGTCTTCCGTTTCAATGAGGTGGATATCGCCGGGGGCCTCTTCGGGTCCAGGATGCGGGTAGAGGTCCGCCAGTCGGTAAATCCTCTGATCGTCGAGTAAGAACGGGCGTTATTTTGGACCCGGACTCTTGGCCTATCGGCCGGGCGCTTCTGATCGAGGTGGCCGGCCGGTGGACTATTCGCCTAACGGAATCCGAGATCGGGGAGGTTGCTGTCCGTGAGGGTGAACACCTGCCCTTCGCCGGGAAGCGATAGCGCCGTGCTCTTCATGCCTCCGACGAGGAAGCCCGTACGCGTGTCGTAATACCACTCGCCACGTAGCGCTCCGCCGAGCCCGACGCTGGCTGTCACGACCCCTACCTCCCAATTTTCCCACCGTCGAACCTCAGTGACTCGCGTGCCGTGTGCGCTCCCGCCCTCGCGTACTTCGTTCGGTGGAACCCACAGCGGTCCAAGCGAGCCAATTTCGTAGACGAGACCATTGGCGGTTCGCATGCGCGAATCCACCACGTCGTTCGGGGTAGACCTCGGCTGGGCCGTTGGGTATTTGCCGTCCTGGTTCAGGTACGAGAGGTTGGCGGCGAATCGGCCGCCGTCCGCCGGTGAAAACGTCAGTAGCATCTGCGTTCCGGCGTTGTCGTAGACCAAAAAAGCGCCCGCGGTGATAGGAGCTTCCTCGCGCGAGGTAAACGTCCAGCCTACCGCCAGCGCGAGTGCTAAAAGGGCCACACCTAACTTGTTATTCAACCGCCACCGTCCTGCCCCTGGACCAAAAAATATCCTGTCGATCGTGGGCACGAAGGAGCGGGGAGGATCCGGCCTCGGCTCTCGGCCCTATTTTACGTTACAACCGGCCCGTCCCGAGGAGTTCAAAAATCTGCACCGAAACCCTTTGACGTACACGGAGGGAACCACTCAAAAAGGGAGGCGAGA
>Ga0209980_10001459_pt1 | contig 12961 bp, 9 predicted proteins | sample CR02metaG_FD_183611 | JGI IMG/M metagenome (GOLD analysis project Ga0209980, IMG submission 183611) | Deep subsurface microbial communities from Mariana Trench to uncover new lineages of life (NeLLi) - CR02 metaG (SPAdes) (version 2) | ecosystem: Environmental > Aquatic > Marine > Ocean trench >... | reverse complement strand
TACGGTGAGCTCGGCGCGCAGCCTCCCGACCTGGACGACCCGGCGGCGCTGTCCGGCCTGTTCGCGGCAATGAACGAGCTAAAAGCGCAGGGCCTGCTGCTGGCCGCCCACGATCGTTCCGATGGCGGGTTGCTGGCGACGGTTTGCGAAATGGCGTTTGCCGGGCGCTCCGGCATACGCGTTGCACTCGACGGTCTGGGCGCCGACCCGGCGGCGGCGCTGTTTAGCGAAGAGCTAGGCATGTTGTTGCAGGTGACGGTCGGCAATCTTTCGGCGGTCAACGCGGTCCTGAAAAAATGCGGGCTGGAAAAACTTGTCCACGACATCGGCCAGCCAACCGACGACGGCCGCATCGTGTTCGAATACGCCGGTGCGGAATATCTGGCCGACGATCGCGTCAACCTGCACCGCGCCTGGTCCGAGACCACGTTCCGCATGCAAAGCCTCAGGGACAACCCCGAATGTGCGCTCGAAGAATACGACCGCCTGCTCGATGAAGAAGACCCGGGTCTGAAGGTCGTCACGACTTTCGATATCGACGATGACATTGCGGCGCCGTATCTGCAGCTTTCCGCCAAACCGAAAGTCGCGATCCTCAGGGAGCAAGGCGTCAATTCCCATGCCGAGATGGCCGCTTTTTTTGCCCGCGCCGGTTTCGACGCGATCGATGTGCACATGTCGGAAGTTCTTTCCGGTGCGGTCGAGCTGAGCGATTTTCGCGGCCTGGTGGCCTGCGGCGGGTTTTCTTATGGCGATGTGCTCGGCGCCGGCGAGGGTTGGGCGAAATCGATCCTGTTCAATGCCCGCGCGCGCGACCAGTTTGAAGCGTTTTTTCACAATCCCGACAGTTTTTCGCTGGGCGTTTGCAATGGCTGCCAGATGATGGCGAATCTGAAACCGCTGATCCCGGGGGCAGAACACTGGCCGCACTTCGTACGCAATCGTTCGGAGCAGTTTGAAGCGCGTCTGTGCAGCGTCGAAGTGATGGCGACGCCATCGTTGTTTTTTGCGGGGATGCAAGGATCGATGTTGCCGGTCGCAAGTTCCCACGGCGAGGGCCTGGCCGAGTTTGCCTCGAGCGAAGGCCTGGCCGCCTGTGCGCCGCAGACCGCGTTGCGCTTCGTCGATTCCTATGGCCAGCCAAGCGAAATATACCCACACAACCCGAATGGTTCACCGAACGGGATCGCCGGGCTATGCAACAGCGATGGCCGCATCACCATTACCATGCCGCACCCCGAGCGGGTCAGCCGCGCGGTCCAGCATTCCTGGGCGCCGGAGCACTGGGGCGAGGACGGGCCGTGGATGCGCATGTATCGCAATGCCAGAAAGTGGGTAGACTAGTCCGCATATTTCAGCAGGTGTCCAATGAGTGAGACCAAATCATTTACCCGTTTTCGCGATGTAGAGTTGCACGCGCCGACCGGGCCGGAGAAAAGTTGCAAGGGCTGGGTGCAGGAAGCCGCGTTGCGCATGCTGTACAACAATCTCGATCCGGCGGTCGCCGAAAATCCGCACGAGCTGGTTGTCTATGGCGGTATCGGGCGTGCCGCGAGGAACTGGGAATGCTTCGATGCGATCGTCGAAACCCTACGCCGACTCGAAAACGACGAGACGCTGCTGATCCAGTCGGGTAAGCCGGTCGGCGTTTTCAAGACCAGCGAAAGCGCGCCCAGGGTCCTGATCGCCAATTCCAACCTGGTCGGCGAATGGGCCAACTGGGACCATTTTTTCGAGCTCGACAAGAAGGGCCTGATGATGTTCGGCCAGATGACCGCCGGCTCATGGATATACATCGGCTCGCAAGGCATCGTGCAAGGCACTTACGAGACCTTCGTCGAAGCGGTGCGCCAGCATTATGGCGGCGATGCCACAGGCCGCTGGCTGTTGACCGGCGGCCTGGGTGGGATGGGCGGCGCGCAGCCGCTGGCCGCGGTTTTTGCCGGGGTTTGTTGCCTCGCCGTCGAAGTGGACGCCGAGCGAATCCAAAAAAGACTGGATAGCGGTTATCTCGACCATAGGGTCGACACGCTGGAAGAAGCGCTGGGTATGATCAAGCAGGCGGTTGCCGATGATGAGGTGATCTCGGTTGGCCTGCTTGGCAACGCCGCGGATATTTTTCCGCAAATCCTCGCCGGCGAAGAACTGCCCGACCTGGTTACCGACCAGACCTCGGCCCACGACCCGCTCAATGGCTACATACCGCAAGGTTACAGTCTCGAAGACGCGGCAAAGCTACGTGACAGTGATCCGCAGGAGTACGTTCGGCTGGCCAAGGATTCGATGGCGGTGCAGGTGCGCGCGATGCTGGGTTTCCATGAAAAGGGCATCCCGACCTTCGATTACGGCAACAATATTCGCGCGATGGCACAGGACGCCGGGGTCGAAAACGCTTTCGATTTCAAGGGCTTCGTACCGTTGTATATACGGCCGTTGTTCTGCGAGGGCATGGGCCCGTTCCGCTGGGCGGCGCTGTCCGGCGACCCCGAAGACATTTACAAGACCGATGCGAAAGCCAGGGAACTGTTCCCCGACAAGAAGGAATTACACCAGTGGCTCGACCACGCGCGCGCACGTATCCAGTTCCAGGGTTTGCCCTGCCGGATTTGCTGGCTGGGTTACCAGGAACGGCACAAACTCGGTCTGGCGATCAACGAAATGGTGCGCAACGGTGAGTTGCAGGCGCCGATCGTCATCGGCCGCGACCACCTCGATGCCGGATCCGTCGCCTCGCCAAACCGCGAGACCGAGGGCATGCTGGATGGCTCCGACGCCGTCGCCGACTGGCCGGTGTTGAACGCGTTGTTAAACACCGCGAGCGGCGCATCGTGGGTCAGTTTCCATCACGGCGGCGGTGTCGGCATGGGCTACGCGTTGCATGCCGGCGTGGTTATCGTCGCCGATGGCAGCGAACGGGCCGAAAAAGCGCTGGCGCGGGTGCTGATCAACGACCCGGGCACCGGCGTCATGCGCCACGCCGATGCCGGTTATGAAAAAGCGATCGAAATCGCCAGACAGCGAGGTCTCGATATGCCGATGATCGATTCCTGATCGGTTTAGGAGAAGAGGATGGACCAGCAACAGATTTTTGAACCGGTCGTGGCGTTGGTTTTTCTGACCCTGCTGGTCTGGGCATTCATGTATTACAAGCGCCTGGGATTCATACGAAAACAGAAACTCGACCCGGAAGTACTGAAAAGCAAGTTTGAAGGCGAGAAAGCCCTGGCCCCGGTGGCCGGTCCATCCGACAATCTGAAAAATCTGTTTGAGATGCCGGTGCTTTTTTACCTGCTCTGCGTTGTGCTTTTTTTGCTGGGCAGGGTTGATGGGATGTTTTTGACACTCGCCTGGACCTATGTCGGGCTACGAACGATGCACAGCCTGATCCAATCGACCTATAACCGGATTGTTCACCGCTTCAGTGTATACACGCTGAGTATGTTCGTGTTGATCTGGATGTGGCTGAGGTTTGTAGTCACAGGCTAACTTCGCGCTCAGGTTTCTTGTTGCGGCAGGATGACCGTGTCTGCTTCCTTGTCGTCGGTGGTATCGGTTTTTTCATCGCCGCTGATAAAGAACTGGCGCATCATGACCGCCTGTTGCAGTTTTCCCTTACGCACATAGGCCTGGTAAAGCAGGTCTTTCATCAGTTCCATCAGCACCGCCGCCTCGGTTGCTCGAATCAGGCGAATTTTCGTATCGGTATCGAAAACGATGTTCTTCGACAACACGAAAGTGTTTTCGTCTATATCCGCCATGTCGCGGGCCTCGGTGAACTGGTCGAACAGGTGCAGGCGGACCATGCTGCCCTGGTCGGCAAAAACGGCCTGTGCCGTTTTCTGACACATGACCGCGAACGCGGTAAAGCAGTTGTTCGAATAACAGGTCAGCGCTTCGCGGAACAGCCCCTCGATTTCTTCTGGCAGGTAGTTGTAACTGAATTTTTCCCGCGGCCGCTCGATCTCGATGTAGTGAGACGACAGGCTGACATAATCGGCGTGATAACTCTTGACCGCGTGTTTGAGAAACACCGGTGAATTACAGGAATCGCAACGATAGACCAGGCCGACCTGGCTGGGCTTGAAACGAATCAGTTTTTTGAAATCCGGTGTGGATATCGGAGTGATATGGGAAAGGACGTCGCAATGCGGGCATTTCACCGCAAGGTGTTGCTCACGGCTGTTATGCAGCGATCCATCCTGGTTGATTTCAATGCTCACATCAGTGTCCCGAGGCTCTTGGTATCTGGTGCTATCGGCCTTTGAGGGTGGCGCTTTCGCGCTTCTCCTTACGCGGTCAGTCTATCCCATCAAGGCCGGCGGGGCATCTTTCCAGATTAAGTTAAATTGTTTGCAATCATTGGCTTACGTTGAATATTGCAGAGGAGGCCTCAAAAACCAAAGTCATCGTGCCCGGGCAGCAGCTCGGCGATCTGTCCATCGAGGATAGCCTGCGAAACGGCGGCAATGTCCCGGTCGAGCCGGCGGTCCGCCGTTAAAGCGGGCGCCAGGCCACGGATGTGCGCATGGACTTTTTCCAGCGCCGCGGTCGATTTCAGCGGGCGCAACTGGTCGAGCGCCGCCGCCGCGGCCAGCAACTCGATGGCCAGGATTCCGGCAACGTTTTCGGTGATGCCAAGCAGCTTGCGTCCGGCCCAGGTGGCCATGCTGACGTGGTCCTCCTGACCCGCGGAGGTGGGAATGCTGTCGACGCTCGCCGGGTGGGCCAGCGTCTTGTTTTCCGAAGCGAGCGCGGCGGCCGTGACATGGGCGATCATGAAACCGGATTCCAGCCCGGGCTCGCTGGTCAGGAACATGCTCAGGTTCGGGTTGACCTTGCGTAACACCAGGTCGATGCGGCGTTCGCTGATGGTGCCGGCCTCGGTCAGCGCGATCGCCATGAAATCGCTGACCATCCCGATCGGCTCGGCGTGGAAATTTCCGCCGGAGATGACCTCGTCGTCAAAAATCAATGGATTGTCGGAAACGCTGTTGCATTCGGCCGCCAGCGTTTGCGTAGCATGTCTCAGCGTATCGGCCACGGCGCCCATGACTTGCGGCATGCAGCGAATCGAGTAGGGGTCTTGCACGCGATCGCAATCGGCGTGGCTGGCGCTGATTTCGCTGTCGCCGAGCAGGCTGCGGATGGCGCTCGCGACGCGTTGCTGGCCGTCCAGGTTGCGCGCTGCATGGATGCGTTCGTCGAACGGGCGATGACTGCCCGCCAGTGCTTCGACGGTGAGCGCGCCGCCGACCAGCGAAGTCTTTAGCAGCCGGTCTGCGCGGAACAGGCCTTCCATCGCCAACGCGGCGCTGACCTGTGTGCCATTGAGCAAGGCCAGACCTTCCTTGGCTTGTAGCTTTACCGGCTGACACCCGGCCGCCGCCAGCACGGCCGGGCCTTCCAGCAGCCCGCCGTTTTGCCTGGCTTCGCCCTCGCCGATCAGCGCCAGCGCCATGTGCGCCAGCGGCGCCAGGTCGCCGGATGCGCCGACCGAACCCTGCGCCGGGATGACCGGCAGGATATCGGCATTGAGCAAAGCCAGCAGGGTATCGACGACGCAATCGCGGATGCCCGAAAAACCGATCGCGAGACTATTCGCCTTCAACAACATGATGCGCCGGACGATGATATCCGGCAGCGGCTCACCGGTGCCCGCGCAATGGCTGCGCACCAGGTTGTATTGCAGCGCCGTGGTCTGTTCGGCGGAGATTTTCCGGTTCGCGAACGCGCCGAAGCCGGTATTGATCCCATAACAGACTTTGCCGCTGGCAAGGACTGCGTTGACCGTGGCGACGCTCTTGGCCATCCGTTCACGCGCCGCATCGGCGAGCTTGCATTCGGTTTTCCCAGACCGGAAATCGGCGACCTGCTGCAGCGTCAGCGAGCGGCCATCGAGAATAAGTTGCGACTTAGCCATTGTGCCTTTCCGTTTGCATTTGTAGCTGATTCACCCGTTGACCATCCTTATACACCGCCAGCGGGCGCAAGCCACCGAGCTGGTAGCATAATATTTCGGGTGCGGTGATTCCCCACAGGCAAAAATCCGCGCGCATGCCGACTTCCAGGCTGCCGATCTCTTTATCCAGTCCCAGCGCCTGCGCGGCGTAGCGGGTAACCCCGAGCAAGACCTCTTCCGAGGTCAGGCCAAACAAGGTCGCGGCCATGTGCATGCAGGCGAGCAGGCTGTTGATCGGCGACGACCCCGGGTTCAGGTCGCTGGCCACGGCGATCGGCACCCGGTGTTTTCTCAGGTGCCCGACCGGCGGCAACCGGGTCTCGCCGAGGAAATAAAACGCCCCGGGCAACAAGACCGCGACATTCCCGGCGCCCGCCATCGCCCGTACCCCGTCTTCATCGAGGTGTTCGAGATGATCGCAGGACAAGGCGCCCAGCTCCGCTGCCCGCATACTGGCGCCCAGGTTCGACAACTGTTCGGTGTGCGCGCGCAGCTTCAGGCCGTGAGCGCTCGCGGCGGCAAAAAGCCGCTCCATATCGGCGACCGTAAAAGCGATATTTTCGACAAATATATCCACCGCATCGGCCAGTTTTTCCGCCACGGCCGCGGGCAGCATTTCATCGACCACCAGGTCCATATACGATTCATGGCTGTGGTTGCCGGGTATCGTGTGCGCGCCGAGAAAGGTGGAGACGACCTTCATCGGCAGCTCCCTGCCGAGCTGGCGAATCGCCCGCAGCATTTTCAATTCTTTCGCCGTTTCCAGGCCATAACCGCTTTTTATCTCGATCGTGGTCACGCCTTCGGCCAGCAAGGTGGCGAGACGCGGCCGGGCACCGTCGACCAATTCTTGTTCGCTGGCAGCCGCCACCGCCCGAACGGTGGTCAGGATGCCGCCACCGCCACGGGCGATTTCCTGGTAACTGGCGCCGCCGATGCGTGCAGCGTGCTCGTCCGCGCGGTCGCCGGCGTAGACCGCATGCGTGTGACAATCGATGAAGCCGGGCAACAGGCAGGCGTGTTTGGCATCGATGGTCTCGCGGGCCTCGCCCGTTTCGCCGATCGACGCGATCCGGCCATCGCTGACCGCCAGGCACGTTTGTGGCGCCGGGCTGGCGTGGCCGCTCATGGGGTACAATCGCGCGTTGTTGATTATCAGGTCGTACACGATTCTCGGACTGGCTTAAAGTGGAAAGAAAGCGGCTGACATTTGACCATATCCTGACCCCTGCCGGAACACTTTCGCGGCAGAGCCTGTTGATCGATGAGGATGGCCGAATCCACGCGCTCGAAGAAGCCGGCGATCGGCCCAGCGACGGGTTTTTTGCGCTGCCGGGCATGCCAAACGCACACAGCCACAGTTTTCAGCGGGCGTTGTGCGGTTATGGCGAAGCGGCACAGGCTGAGGACGCGGGCAAGGATTCGTTCTGGAGCTGGCGTGAGCACATGTACCGGCTGGCCGGCAAAATTACCGAGCAGGATCTTTATGTCATCGCCACGCAGGCGTTTGCCGATATGCTGGCGGCCGGTTTTACCTCGGTAGCCGAGTTTCATTACCTGCACCACCGGGTCGACGGCGCCAGGTCGCCGGCCATGGGTCAGGCGGTCATCGCGGCGGCACAAGACACCGGGATTCGCCTGTTGCTGTTGCCGGTCTTGTATCGGCGAGGCGGTTTCGCCGAGCCGCCCGGGGCGGCGCAAAGCCGTTTCGTTCACGATGAGATCGACGATTTTTGTGCGCTACTCGAACAACTGTCCGCCGCGCGGCTGGGTTTTGCACCGCATTCGCTGCGCGCGGTCGCGGTCGAGGACCTAGCCGCAATTCTCGCTGCCGTGGATTCGGTGCTGGGCGCGGATTACCCGGTTCACATCCATATTTCGGAACAACAGCGCGAAGTGGAAGCGTGCATCGCCCACCACGGTGCGCGACCGCTCGAGGTTCTGGCAAAACATGTAGAGTTGGGACCGCGCTGGAATCTCGTCCATGGCACCCATTTTTCGCCCGCCGAGCTTGCCCTTGCCAGCGACAATCATTGCCAGGTCGTGCTTTGTCCGCTGACCGAGGCCAGCCTGGCCGACGGCATTTTTCCGGCCACCGATTTCCAGCGCCTGGGCGGCTGCTGGGCGATCGGCTCGGACAGCAACGCGCGGATCGACCCGATCGAGGAATTGCGTTTGCTCGAGTACGGGCAACGGCTCAGGGACGGGTTGCGCGCGCGGCTCGCCAGCGAACAATCGCTCGGCGCGACGCTGTGGCAGCAAGCCTGTGACGGCGGCGCCGCGGCGCTGGCGATGCCGGTCGGCCGCCTCGAGGCGGGGTTTTTCGCCGACCTTACGGTGCTGGGCAAAACCGGCGTGCTCAATGGCCCGGCGCCGGAGCGATTGGCGGACGCCCTGATCGTCGGCGGCAGCCGCCAGGACGTGGCGGCGGTTTACGTGGGTGGTGAGTTACGCGCGCGCGATGGTGCAGCGCTGGGCGGTAGCGCGGATCAGCAAACCAAGTACGCGGCAACCATCGCCCGGCTGCTGTGAAAGAGGGGACCCTGGAACCGCCGGTTTTTTCTTGTCGCCAAGCCACGGCGGCGGAGTTACCGGTCGTCGTCAGCATGCCGCACACTGGTGTCGCAGTGCCGCCCGCTATCGCCGGCGAGTTTGCCAGCGATGAGATCGCCGCGTTGCCGATGACCGACTGGCATTTGCATCGCTTGTACGATTTCTTGCCGGCGCTCGGGATCGCGACCATCCATGCCCATTACTCTCGCTTCGTGGTCGACCTGAATCGCCCGCCGAAACCGCAGAGCCTGTACCCGGGGCGATTTGAAACCGGTCTGGTGGCCAGTGAAACCTTTGCCGGCGAGCCGATCTGGGAAACGAATCCGTCAGCCGAAATTATCGAACATCGCCGGCTCGAATTTCACCAGCCCTATCACGAAAAACTCGAAGCCATGCTCGCCGAAAGAGTCAGCCGCTTCGGCCGGGCGTTCCTGATCGATGCGCACAGCGTTGCCTCGATGGCAAACAAACTGCACGGTGAACTTGGCCACGAGATTTATCTCGGTGACCGCGACGGGCAAAGTTGCCGGCCGGCGATGATGGCGTTTTTTGCCGGCGAGTTCAGCCAGGCGGGTCTGGCGGTTTGCCGGAATGAACCGTACAAAGGCGGCTACACCACCGACCATTACGGGCAGATGCCGGCGGTGCAGGCGCTGCAGATCGAGATGTGCCAGCGCGTCTACATGGACGAGGCAGACCCGGCAGGCGGCCCGGATCATCCGAAATTTAGTCCAATAAAACAAAAGCTTAGAGAGATTTTCTCGAATTTTTCTAATTTTGTTGCCAATGACAGCCACGGCCAGTGAAAAAGCCCGTGAGACTCGCCTGCAAATTTCGCGGGGGCGGTGCTATGATGCGCCGCCTTTGAGCATACAGGTTCCCGGTTAGATGGCGTTCAAGATTTTTCCATTGCGGCTTTTGGAAAGCCGGCACGTTACCCCCAGCATCCTGCACCTGGTGTTTAGCCGTGATGACGGGGAGGAGTTCGCGTACAAGGCCGGCCAATTCATCAACATTCATTTCGACAACGACGGCAAAAAAATCCATCGCAGTTACAGCATTGCCAACATGCCCGGTGACGACTTCCTGGAAATCGCCATGTCGCCGGTCGAAGGCGGTCGCGCGACCCGGCTTCTGTCCGCATTGTCTGCCGGCGATGTTATCGAGGCGAGTGGGCCTTACGGCCGCTTCGTTTTGAAAGACGAGGAGCCGACCCGCTATGTGCTGGTGGCGACCGGCACCGGCGTTACCCCGTATCGTTCGATGTTGCCGTTGCTCGAAGAACGCATCGGACAGGGGTTTTCCGCCGATGTGCTGCTGGGTACCTGGCGTCGTGAAGAAGCGCTCTACGCAGAGGATTTCCTCGCGCTGGCAAAAAAGCAGCCGGGCTTCACTTTCCATGCCTGTTATAGCCGCGAGCTGCCGGAGGAATTGGCCGACCATGAGTACCAGGGCTATGTCCAGGCTCGCATGCAGCAACTGGAGCTGGATCCTGCGCGCGACATCGTTTATTTGTGCGGCAATCCCGACATGGTCGACCAGGCCCTGGCCTGGCTCAAAGAGCTGGGTTTCCCGGTCGCCCGCGTGCGCCGCGAAAAATACCTGTTCTCGCGTTCTTAAGTTCGGGCTAGGTTGATAACCGTTTGTACTTGATGCGGTGGGGTTGGGCGGCTGCTTCGCCCTTGCGCCGTTTCAGGTCCAGTTCGTAATCGGCGTAGTTCCCCGCGAACCAGACGACCTCGCTGTTGCCCTCGAAGGCGAGGATGTGGGTTGCGATGCGATCGAGGAACCAGCGGTCATGCGATATCACCACCGCGCAACCGGGGAAAGCGAGCAACGCTTCTTCCAGCGCGCGCAGCGTCTCCACATCGAGGTCATTGGTCGGTTCATCGAGCAGCAAAACGTTGCCGCCAGATCGCAACAGCTTGGCCAGGTGTACGCGGTTGCGCTCGCCGCCGGACAGGTCGCCGATATGTTGTTGCTGGCCGGTCCCTTTAAAATTGAAGTGGCCGACATAGGCGCGTGAGGGCGTCTCGTAATTACCGACCTTGATAATGTCCTGGCCATCGGAAATTTCCTGCCAGACGGTCTTTTTGTCGTCGAGGAGCTGGCGGGACTGGTCCACGTAGGCGAGTTCCACCGTGTCGCCCAGGCGGATCACGCCGGAGTCCGGTTTTTCCTGGCCGATCAACATGCGGAACAAGGTGGTCTTGCCGGCGCCGTTCGGCCCGATTACGCCGACGATGCCGCCGGGCGGCAGGTTGAAGTCCAGGCCGTCGATCAGCAGCTTGTCGCCAAAGCCCTTGCGCAGGTCCTTGACCTCGATCACCAGGTCGCCCAGCCGCGGTCCGGGCGGGATATAAATCTGGTTGGTTTCGTTACGCTTTTGGGTTTCCCGCGACGCTAGTTCCTCGAAGCGTTGCAAACGCGCTTTCGCTTTTGCCTGCCGGCCCCTGGGGTTGGTGCGTACCCATTCCAGTTCCTGTTTGATGGTCTTGATGCGCGCCGACTCGGTTTTCTCTTCGATCTCCAGGCGTTTTTCTTTCTGCTCCAGCCAGGACGAGTAATTGCCTTGCCAGGGGATGCCGTAGCCGCGATCGAGTTCGAGTATCCAGCCGGCGACATTGTCGAGAAAATACCGGTCATGGGTAACCGCGATGACGGTGCCGGAATATTCCTCGAGAAATCGTTCCAGCCAGCCCACCGATTCCGCATCGAGGTGGTTGGTCGGTTCATCGAGCAGCAGCATGTCGGGCTTGGCGAGCAGCAGGCGGCACAGGGCGACGCGGCGTATTTCGCCACCGGACAACTGGCTGATATCGGCATCCCACGGGGGTAAACGCAGGGCATCGGACGCGATTTCCAGGGTGCGTTCCAGGTGGTGCCCGTCGCCGGCTTGCAATACGTTTTCCAGCCGCGCCTGTTCCTCGGCCAGCGCGTCAAAATCTGCATCGGGTTCGGCGTAGGCGGCGTAAATTTCATCGAGACGCGCCTGCGCATCGGTAATCTCGCTGAGGCCTTCTTCGACATTGCCCCTGACATCCTTGGCGGGATCGAGTTGGGGTTCCTGTGGCAGGAAACCGATCTTGATGCCGGGTTGCGGGCGCGCCTCGCCTTCGAACTCTGTATCGAGCCCGGCCATGATCCGCAGCAGCGTGGATTTGCCGGCGCCGTTCAGACCGAGCACGCCAATCTTCGCGCCGGGGAAAAAGCTCAGGGAAATGTCACGCAGGATGAAACGCTTGGGTGGCACGATCTTGGCCACCTTGTTCATGGTGTAAATAAACTGTGCCATTACATTTTTTATAGGTTTGCCCGGACGGCCGCGGATTATCCGTTGATTGTCCGGATAAGCCAAGCAGAATCAGTTAAAGGATTCTGGAATTCTGATATTTCGATGGGGGATGTTGGTATTGGGGAACGTGGTCGGCATGAGATTGGTGTTTTGCGGGCCGCTGGTAAACCCACTGCTAGATGAACTTCGTTCCGAATCGAGCTGTGGGTTTACCAGCGTCCCGCAAAACCATACTGAGAGATGGCGGCCCGCCAACTCTGTTGCTTCGATGGACAATCGGGCGGGTTCTTGCCAGTGTCTGTGGGATGTGCGGGAGTGGGCGATGGATAAGCGGGTAGGCTTGGCGATTGGCGAAGAGATCGCGGCTTATGGTTTTGGCGATGACCATCCGTTTGGTTACGATCGCCACGATGTGTTCGTGGATGCGCTGGAGCGCCAGGGATTACTTGATGGCCTTCGGCGCACGCCCATTCGGCAGGCCAGCGACGATGAACTGGGCAGTTTTCACAGCGCCGGTTACCTGGCGAAGGTCCGTGAGTTGTCGAAGACCGGCGCCGGATACCTGGATCTGGGCGATACGCCGGCATTCGCGGGCATGTACGAGATCACCGCCTGTGTGGTGGGCGCGGTTCTCGAAGCGGCGCGTGCGATCATCGATGGTGAAGTGGACCGGGGGTTCGTGCCCATCGCCGGCTTGCACCACGCTTCGAGAACGTCGGCTGCCGGTTTTTGTGTGTTTAACGATTGCGGTGTGTTGATCGAGCAACTGCATCGGCGCTGGGGTTTCGAGCGCATCGCCTATGTCGATATCGATGCGCATCATGGTGACGGTGTGTATTACGGATTTGCCGACCGGCCCTGGCTCATTTTTGCCGATCTCCACGAGGACGGCCGCTATCTTTATCCCGGGACCGGTGCGGCAGCGGAAACCGGCACCGGCGAGGGCGAGGGGTTCAAGCTCAATATCCCGATGGCGCCCGGCGCGGGGGATCGCGAATTTATGGCTGCCTGGCCGCGGGTGGAAGAGTTCCTCGAACGGCACGACCCGCAATTCGTGATCTTGCAATGCGGTGCGGACAGCCTGGCCGGCGACCCGATCACCAATCTTCGTTATACGCCGGCGGCGCATGGCCATGCCGCTGCCCGGCTTTGCC
>Ga0209980_10001458_pt1 | contig 12974 bp, 16 predicted proteins | sample CR02metaG_FD_183611 | JGI IMG/M metagenome (GOLD analysis project Ga0209980, IMG submission 183611) | Deep subsurface microbial communities from Mariana Trench to uncover new lineages of life (NeLLi) - CR02 metaG (SPAdes) (version 2) | ecosystem: Environmental > Aquatic > Marine > Ocean trench... | reverse complement strand
CTCTTACCCCATCATTCAACCGTCACTGTCTTGGCCAGGTTTCTCGGCATGTCCACATCGAGGCCGCGGGCACTCGCTAGGTGATAGGCAAGCAACTGGAGAGGCACCACCGCGGTGACGGTGCACAGCAGATCTGGCCCGGCCGGGACACGAATGACGTGATCGGCAACCTCGCCGACATCGTCGCCGTCCTCAGCAACAATGACGATGGTGGCACCGCGGGCCTTCATCTCCTCCAAGTTGGAGATGGTCTTGGTCCGAACATGGCTGTCGGTGACCACACCAATTACGACCACTCCCTCCTCGATCAAGGCGATCGGCCCATGCTTCATCTCCCCGGCGGCATAACCCTCCGCACGGACATAGGCGATCTCTTTCAGCTTCAAGGCGCCTTCCATTGCCACCGGAAAATCGCCGGAGCGGCCAAGAAAGAAGTAGTCGCGCACGTCGGCCCATTCATCGGTGAGCTGTTTGATGTCCTCGGACCTGGCGAGCACTTCCTCTACCTGGCCCGGGAGGAGGAGCATGTCCTTCACCAGAAGGTCGATGGCTCCCGAATCGAGGGTTCCTCGAACCTGGGCTAGATAGAGAGCCAGAAGCTGCATGGCCACAAGCTGTGTTGTGAAGGTCTTGGTGGCAGCAACCCCGATCTCGAGCCCCGCTCTGGTGTAGAGAACCGCGTCGGATTCACGCGCCAATGCCGAGTCGACGACGTTGCTGACACCGATGACATTGGAGCCTTGGGCCTTGGCATACCTCACGGCGGCCAGCGTGTCGATTGTCTCCCCCGATTGGCTGATCCCGATGACCAGTGACCGCGCATCCAGAATCGGGTCCCGATATCGGAACTCCGAGGCGATATCGATTTCAACAGGGAGCCGGGTCCAACGTTCGATGGCATACTTGGCCATCATCGCCGCGTGGTACGAAGTGCCACAGGCGATCACAAACACCTTGTCCACCGCTCTCAGCAATGCCGGATCCATCTCGAGCTCGTTGAGAACGACCCGCCCCGTATCCGTCAGCCGTCCTGCAAGGGTGTCCGTGATAGCGTGGGGTTGGTCGTAGATCTCCTTGAGCATGAACGTTGGAAAGCCACCCTTCTCGGCGGCTTCGAAGTCCCAATCCACCTTACGGTGCTCGGGTTCGATCTCATTGCCCTCCAGATCGATCAGCCGGATCGAGGTGGGGCTAATCTCGACAACCTGGTCATCGTCGATGATCACCATCTCCCTGGTGTGCTCCAGCAAGGCGGGTATGTCTGATGCGAGGTAGTTCTCGCCGTCGCCCCTACCAACCACCAGCGGTGATCCACGCCGTGCTCCAACGATCAGCTGGGGATCGGAACTCCGCATGACGGCAAGGGCCAGGGCGCCCTCGGCTTCATTCATCACCTGACGAACCGCCTCGATCAACGGCAAATCGACGAGGTCACCAAGCATGTGAGCAACAACCTCGGTGTCTGTGTCGCTCACGAACTCGTGCCCCGAGGCGACCAGATCGCGCTTCAACTCGACCCAATTCTCGATGATCCCGTTGTGCACCACCACCACATCGCCTTTGGTATCGGTGTGAGGATGGGCGTTGATCGAGGTCGGTGCCCCGTGAGTCGCCCAACGTGTATGACCGATACCAGAGACCGCCTCTGGCAGGTCTTCCTCTGCGACCAACCTTTTGAGATCGGCGATCCTCCCTGCCGTCTTCGTGACGCTCAGGTTGCCCCCATGATTGAGGGCAACACCGGCCGAGTCATAGCCCCGATACTCGAGGTGAGCCAGACCTGGTACCAGTACATCCATGACGGCCTGGGGGCCGACATATCCAACTATTCCGCACATCTGCGATCTGTTCCTTTCCTAGACACAGGGAGATCGCGTGCGACATGAGCCGGTCGGTGACCGACACCCTTCGTGCGGGCTTCTGTTTCCGGAATCGCTCCCGGGCTTTGCTCCCACACATGACGACCGTGGCTGGCCGGGAAGGCATCCGCCGAATGTTTCGATGACCTTCCTCCTCGTCACCTCACCGTCTTGGTGAGGTCAGGCGCTTCAAATGGTTGTCACACGGTTCCTGAACCTGCATCTACTCCTTTCTCAAATGACAGTTTCGTCGCTGCTGCCAGACGATCAGCGTACCTCCTGGCGTCGCTTTGGGAAGCAGCTTCGACCATGACCCTGACCACCGGCTCGGTCCCCGATGGCCTCACCAGCACTCGTCCGTTCTCGCCAAGCTCGTCCTCGACGTCTCTGACCTCGTCCCAGAGATCATCGGCATCCGTCAGGTCGGCGATGCGGCCCACAGGCACATTCTGGAGAATCTGTGGATACTCGGTTATCGCCTCAGCACGGAGCTCACGCAACTCCTTGCCGGTGCCGGCCACAACGTTGAGTAGCTGGACAGCAGTCAACAGTCCGTCCCCGGTCTGACAGTGGTCGGGGAAAATGACGTGGCCTGACTGCTCTCCCCCGAGAATCCCTCGGTGCTCGATCAACGCCTCCATCACATAGCGGTCGCCGACCTTGGTCTCCACAATCTCGATCTCCGCCTCGGCCATCGACTTTCTGAAGCCGAGGTTCGACATGACGGTGGCGACGACAAGGTTCCTCTTGAGCTTTCCTTGCTCCTTCATGTGGCGGGCGATGATGGCCATGATCACGTCACCATTGGCTACACGACCATCCTCATCAATGGCCATGAGTCGATCAGCGTCGCCGTCAAACGAAAGCCCGATGCGGCCATGGGCGCGGGAAGCCAGGAACTCAGGATGGGTGGCGCCACAACCGTCGTTGATGTTGGTGCCATCAGGCTCGGCGCCATGAACCTCGACATCGGCGTTGAGTCTGTCAAACAACTCTGGAGCCGCCTTGTATGCCGAACCGTGTGCGCAGTCCAGGGCAACCTCGAGGCCACTGAAGGAGTAGCGAGAAAGGTCGACGAGGTGCTTCAAGTATCTGTGGTAGCCGTCCTCGCTGGACAGGCGAAACCCGATGGCCGGTCCCACCGCCGACTTCATGGCGGATGATCGGAGTCGGTTTTCGAGTTCGCGCTCGATCTCATCCGGCAGCTTGGTGCCGCGGGCCGCCAGCAACTTGATCCCGTTGTCCGGAGCCGGGTTGTGGGAAGCGGACACAATGGCGCCCATCGTTGCTGCACTCTCGGATGTGAGGTAGCTGATGCCACCGCTCGGCATAACGCCCACGTCGATGGTGTCTATGCCAGAAGCGTGGATTCCGGCTTGAAGGGCTGACGCCAACATCGAACCGGACCGTCTGGTGTCACGACCAACGAGAACCGGGCCGCCTCGAAGCCACGACCCGGCCGCTCTGCCGATTTCGAGTGCGAGTTCCGGTGTTAGCTCAGACCCGGCAGCACCCCGAACACCGTCGGTGCCAAAGATGGGCTTCCCTTCGTCGAGAAGACGACGGAGGTATGACATCTAGCGCTTCGTGTACTGAGGGGCCCGGCGGGCCTTCTTGAGCCCGTACTTCTTGCTCTCCACGATACGTGAATCGCGAGTGAGCATCCCTGCCTTCTTGAGAGTGGGTCTAAGTTCCGGGTCGAGCTCTATGAGTGCTCGTGAGATCCCGAGACGGAGGGCATCGGCCTGACCCGTTGTGCCGCCACCTTCGAGGGTGGCGTTGATGTCATAGCGACCCTGGGTTTGTGTCAGGTTGAGTGGCTCGAGGACACGCATCCGAGCGGCCATGGTCGGGAAGAAGTCCTCGAGAGCGCGACCGTTGAGGATGACCTGACCCGAACCGTCGAAGAAGCGGACCCTCGCCACGGACTCCTTGCGACGTCCGGTCGATTGGACCAGCGGTTTTGGCATCAGATCTCCACCTTTCGGATGTCAAGCTCGAGAAATTCTGGCTTCTGCGCTTGGTGAGGATGGTCGGGACCGGCATAAACCTTGAGTTTCCTGATCATCTGGCGACCAAGCTTGTTCTTGGGAAGCATGCCCCTGATGGCACGCTCGATGATCGCTTCCGGACGACGCTCGCGGAGCGACTCGAAGGTTTCAGCCTTGATGCCCCCCGGGTAACCGGAGTGGCGGTAATAGATCTTGGATTGGCTCTTGTCCGACGTGACAGCGATGTTCTCGGCGTTGACGACGATCACGAAATCACCACCGTCGACGTGCGGAGCGTAGGTCGGCTTGTGCTTGCCACGCAGAATCTGGGCTACCACTGAGGCGAGCCGGCCGAGTGGGAGGTCCGTGGCGTCTACAACGTGCCACACACGTTGGATATCACCCGGCTTCGGCGAATAGGTCTTGTTCATTGTCATCAGGGTTAATCCTCGCACAACTGAAGTACGGGGGACCGTTTGGGGAAACGGCTCCGCATCGGGAGCAGGCCATATGCTACGGCGGCCGGTTTCCGTAGGCCAATCCGAATGATCGCAGTTGACGACATCAATGATGCCCGGTCCCGGCTCGAAACCCGGGACGCCGACTACCCAGCCTCCCTCGGCGAGACAATGAGCAAATACGTCAGGGGTCGACAAGGCCTCTAGTACCCGACATCCCAGAGGGTCAGCCCATGAGCCGGGGCCACCGTTCCAATCAAGGACCGATCTCGGGCTTTGATCACTTCGGACACTTTCCCGACCTCGGAGAACCCGCGGCCAACGTCATAGGCATAGCCGACCATCGATCGCACCATCTGATGACAGAAGGCGTTGGCCTGCACCCAAAACTCATACAGGCCATCTCTCTCAACCCACTTGGCCTCCTCAACGTTTCGCACATTGCTCTTGCCCTCTACCGTCCGGCAAAACGAGCTGAAGTCGTGCATTCCGGTGAATCCGCCTCCGACATCTCTCATGGCCTCGAAGTTCAGGGTGTCACCCACATGCCACACCGTGTGGCGGATCAGGGGATCTGGCGAGGGTCGGGGATCGAGGACGTACCGATAGCGACGCCATATTGCAGAGAAGCGAGCATCGAAGCCGTCCTCGACTTCGCTGATCCCGGCCACCGCAATTTCCGGACCCAGCATCCCGTTGAGCGAGCGCTGCAGCCTGGCGGGTTCGATTTCTCCGTCGAACCTGACAGAAACTACCTGACCTTGGGCGTGGACACCGGCATCGGTTCGACCAGCGACGGACGTCTCGACAGCGGTCCCCAGCACCGTCTCCAACACCGACTCCAGTTCCCGCTGAATGGTTCGCTGACCGTTCTGTTTGGCATACCCGTGAAATCCGGACCCGTCGTAGGAGATGTCCAGCCGAAATTTCGGCATCAGCCGAAAAGACCGCCGAACACCACAAACGGGACCCCCATCAATGCGCGAAGCAGTACGGCTGCGGCGAAGCCGATGAGGACCGAGACGGCGGCGTCCCTCATCTTCAGGTCTGACGCCTCCTGGGTGGCAAGGACCAGGATCACCAGATACCAGATGAGAGCCAAACCACCGACCAAACCCCCAAAGATCTCCAGGACCAGCGGAAATGGCGCCAGCCCATGCATGGCGATCATCGTCTGTGGACGATTCGTCGATCCGAAGAGCCTGCTAGCTGCGAACCAGGTAGCAAGGGCCAGAATCAGCCAGGAAACGACCGCGGCAATTACCCACCGGAAAAGCTCCCCGATGGTGAAGAAGTCGAACGCTCCGAGCCGGAGAAGGGTGCCCAGGTAAGTAGTCGCCCCCACCAGGGCGACAATGATCGCCCCGTCGGCGGCTGCGTCGCCGTCAAAGAAGGCTTCTGTGAAGGCCTTGCGGTCGAGAATTGCTGCCCGACCTGCCCGGGTGAGCATCTTGGTCACGGGCGAGGAGATTAACGATCGAAGGGTCGGAAGCGTGTGCCGGGCGAGTGGTGGCTCTACCAGGCCTCGGAGAGATCTCTCCGTCGGGCCAGCGGGCAACGGCCAGGCATCAACGCCGCAGTCGCACTCGACTCACGCTGTGATCACGAGCCTTCTCGAGGATCAACGCGGCTCGTTCTCGAGTCGGAAGGATGTTTTCGATCAGGTTGACCTCGTTGATCTCCTCCCAAAGATTGGTGGCAACCGCCAACGCTTCATCGTCGGATAGATCCGCATAACGGCGGAAATAGGCATCCGGCTGGTTGAAAGCCGTGTTCTTGAGGGTGAGGAACCTCTGCAAATACCACTCCCGCACGTCCTCGGCGGCAGCGTCGACAAAGATCGAGAAGTCGAAATAGTCAGAAACAAATGCCCCTGTGTGCCCAGCTTGCAGCACATTCAGACCCTCGACGATGAGTATGTCGCACTGGCTGACGACTCGAGTCTCCCCTTCAACGATGTCGTATTTGATGTGCGAGTAGAGGGGGACCTCCAGATGCTCCTCTCCGGCTTTTGCCATTGCCACGAACTCGAGAAGCGCTTTGCGGTCGTAACTCTCCGGAAAACCCTTGCGCTCCATCAGCCCACGTTCGACCAAGACCGAGTTGGGTAGGAGGAAACCATCTGTCGTCACCAGGTCCACCTGCGGGTGCTGGGGCCAACGAGCGAGAAGCGCCTGCAACACGCGAGAGATCGTCGACTTCCCCACAGCGACCGAACCAGCGATGCCAATGATGAACGGGATCGGCCGCGGAGGTGTGCCAAGAAACGTGTCGGTGACACTGGCTAGTTGATTACTGCCCTGTACGCGGAGGTTGAGCAACCTCGAGAGAGGAAGGAACGTGCGCTGGACCATGTCTATGTCGAGGGCGACGTCGATGCCTCGGAGCTTGTCGATGTCCTCCTCGTTGAGGGTGAGCGGCGTGTTGGCCCTGAGTTGAGCCCAAGAGTCGCTGTCAAAGTCGAGGTAGCGCGGACGGGACATAATCCATCAGGCTAATGGGCGATGCCCGTTGCGCTCTATCTGCGATACTCGTGGCCCATGAGCGATGTTCAGTTTCCCGCTGACCCGCATCAGTATCCGGAGCCGAGTCAGGCAACCACGATCCTGGTTTTGGGCATCCTCGGGCTGATTCTCTGTCAGGTCCTGGCCCCTTTTGCCTGGGTAATGGGGAACAAGGAACTGGCGGCAATCGACTCCGGTCTCCGGTCGCCTGAGAATCGGTCAACAGCAAACGCTGGGAAGATTCTTGGGATCGTCGGAACGGTCTTCCTCGGTCTTGGGGTGATCGTCGGGATCCTCTTTGTGGTCGTTCTTGCAGGCCTTGCCATAAACGGCGCCTAGAAACTGCGAAAGGTTGCCCCCCGGTGGTCGATACTCCTGCAAATGGGCAGTTTCGCCGCGTCTTTGAAAACCCTCGGCGACAGCGAGGGGCTACCAGCTGTCATTCATCTGTCCGAAGGACGTCTCAGCATCAACGCCGGTAGCGAATCCATCGGGGATTGGGCTCTCGATGAGATCCGTCTCGAACCAACACCCACCGGGTATCGCATGGCCGCTGAGGGTGAGCAGATCATCCTCGAGTTCACCGACCTGGATGCCTTTCAGGCTGAGCTGTCCAGTAACGGCAAGCGCGAATGGTCACTGCCAGACAAAGACAAACTGCTGACTCCGGTGGACAAGGGCATAGCCTTCGCGGAGAAGAAATGGGGTACCCTGCTGCCTGAATGGGCCTTCACCCGATTCATGTTTGGGGTCGCCATCGGGGCCTTGACGCTGACGATCGTCTTCCCCGGTCCCGTTTCGATTGTCCTGCTCGTCGTCGGCCTACTCACGGTGATGCTTGGTGCCATCGTCTTCACCGATCCCATGCTTGCCTCCAAGTGGCTGCCGGGCCGCATGGCACCGGTCCACGTGCTGCTCTTCGGGTTGGCGATACTCGTAGTCGGGGTTCTACTCGGAATCATCGCCAATTAGAAAGACCAGCCTGTGCCTGGCTTTCTGAGTACCTGGTGCCTAGCACGCCCAGCCGAGCTCCGCTCGGCTAGACCAACTCGATGATGGCTTGTTCGGCGCCATCGCCGCGACGGGGACCGAGTTTGGTGATACGGGTATAACCGCCGGGGCGGTCGATGTAACGGGGGGCCACTTCCTCAAACAACCGGGCCACCGCTTCTTTGTTGGTGATGGTCTTCATGACCATGCGACGGGAATGGAGGTCGCCCTTGCGAGCCTTTGTGATCAGTTTCTCCGCCAGCGGTCGTACCGCCTTTGCCTTGGACTCGGTGGTGGCCACCTTCTCGTAGATGAAGAGATCCGTGGCCAGGTTGGCCAGCATCAGCTTCTGGTGAGACGGCGACCCGCCGAGACGAGGGCCCTTGCGGGGGCGGGGCATCAGAGGTCGCGCCCACTTGGTGAGTCGGCGAGGCTCAGACCGAGCTCGTCGAGCTTGGCGATCACCTCGTCGAGGCTCTTCTGACCAAAGTTGGTGATATTGAGCAAATCATCGGAGGTGCGCTCCACGAGCTCACCCACCGTCTTGACCTGAGCACGACGCAGACAGTTGCGGGGGCGCTCTGACAAGTCGAGTGCCTCGATCGGAAGATCGAGGTCCGGTGAACTGGAGATTTCGGGCTCGACGTCACCCAACTCGAGACCTTGACCCTCACCAATGTCGGCGAAGAGACCCATCAGCTCACCAAGGGTCTTGCCAGCCGAGGACACGGCCTCGGCTGGATCGATGGCACCGTTGGTCTCGATATCGAGAACGAGGCGATCGAAGTTGGTCATCTGACCGACCTGGGTGTTCTCGACCTTGTAGGCGACCTTGCGGACCGGGGAGAATATGGAATCGACCGGGATGACACCGATCGTCAGACTTCCACCCTTGTTGCCATCGGCCGTTCGATAACCGACACCCGGGGCCACGGTCAGCTCCATCTCGAGACGACCCGAGGCGCTGAGCGTCGCGATGGGAGCATCGGGGTTGACCACCTCGACACCGGCCGGAAGTTTCAGATCACCGGCAGTCACACCACCGGCACCCTTGGCCGACAAGTACAAATTCTGCTCCTCGACGCCGTCCATACGAATCACGACGCGCTTGATGTTGAGAATGATGTCCACGACATCCTCGAGCACACCTTTTATGGTCGAGAACTCATGCTCGACACCTTCGATCTGGATCGAAGTGATGGCGGCACCTGGGATCCGGGAGAGAAGAGTCCGACGCATCGTGTTGCCGAGCGTGTAGCCAAAGCCTGGCTCGAGCGGCTCCACAACTACGCGGGAACGGTTGTCCGAAAGGACTTCCTCTTCAATTTGGGGACGCTGAACGATAAACAACCTGATTTACCTCACTTCGAGTAGAGCTCGACGATCAACTGCTCGTTGATGTCTGTGTCTATCTGATCACGACGGGGATGGGCACTTACGACAATCTTGCGCTCGTCAACATTCACCTCGAGCCAATCCGGAACCGGACGTCCTTGGGTATCTATGGAGTGCTGGATGACGATCAGGTCGGTGCTTCGGTCCTTAATGGTGATCTCGTCACCGGGTTTGACCTGATAGGACGGGATGTCCACTTTCTTGTCGTTCACCCGGAAGTGACCGTGGTTCACCAGCTGACGGGCTTGGGGTCGTGTGGCCGTGAGGCCAGAACGCCAAACGACGTTATCGAGACGCTGTTCCAGAATTTGGAGAAGGGCGTCACCGGTGATTCCCCGGCGACGGTCGGCTTCCTTGTAGTAGCGACGGAACTGCTTCTCGAGGACACCGTACATCGTGCGCAGTTTCTGCTTCTCCCGTAGCTGAATCAGGTAGTCGCTTTCACGGATGCGACCACGGCCGTGCTCGCCCGGTGGATAGGGACGACGCTCCACGGGACAGCGTTTGGCTTGACAGAGCGGTGTGCGTGCTCGACGGCACGGCTTGTGACGGGGCCCTGTGTAACGACCCATCAGTGCCTCTCCTCGTGACGTTGGCGAGACACTTAGCCCCTCCTGCGTTTCTTGGGACGGCAGCCATTGTGGGGAAGCGGAGTCACGTCCCTCACCCAGGTGATCTCCAGGCCCATATTCTGCAATGTGCGGACAGCAGTGTCACGACCTGAGCCGGTTCCACTGATAATCACGTCGAGCTTGCGAATGCCGTGTTCTCCCGCCCGACGGGCCGCCTCCTCGGCAGCGACCTGGGCGGCGTATGGCGTGGACTTCCGAGAGCCCTTGAAGCCAACCGAACCACCAGAGGTCCAGGCCACCGTGGCGCCTTTCTGATCGGTGATGTTGATAATCGTGTTGTTGAAACTGGCTTTGATGTGGGCCTGACCATGCGAGATGTTCTTGCGCTCGCGACGGCGGACCCTTTTGCTGCCTTGCTGGGTAGTCACCCTTGACTCCTAATTACTTTGTGACCTTTTTCCTGCCGGCAATCGCAACCCGACGACCCTTGCGGGTGCGGGCGTTGGTATGTGTCCGCTGACCACGGACAGGCAGGCCGCGACGGTGGCGGATGCCCTGGTAGCTGCCGATCTCGATTTTTCGTTTGATGTTCTGCTGAACCTCTCGCCGCAGGTCACCTTCGACCTGGTAGTTGGCTTCGATAAAACGCCGGACCTTGGAGACTTCGTCGTCGGTCATGGAGCGGACCCGTGTGTCGGGATCGACGCCAGTCTCGGCACATATCTGCTGCGATCGGGTCAAACCGATGCCGTAGATGTAGGTCAGCGAGATCTCGAGCCGCTTGTCACGCGGAATGTCAACACCTGATATACGAGCCAACGCTCAGCCCTGCCTTTGCTTGTGACGGGGATTACTGCAGATCACCCACACCCGACCACGACGCCGAATGATCCGACACTTTTCACACATTTTCTTGGTAGAAGGCCTTACCTTCATCTCAATCTCCAAGTCTTAGATCGCGCCCGGGCTTGCTCTCCAAGCCCATCACTGCGCGCGAGCACTACCGAGACACCGCCATGCGCAACCGAAGCGTCTTGTGAGTGGTTGCGGACGACGATGCCCTGGATCGAACCCGTCTCTGTCGACAAAAAGAGCGACACAGACTCTGTAATGCTAGCGATGGGCCTGTGCCTCCTCAAATCCCACCGGGACAGGTTTGTCGCCGGCGGTAAAAATCTGTGGACCGTCAGGCGTAATGGCCACCGTGTGCTCCCAGTGAGCGGAAAGACCCCCATCATCGGTGCGAACGGTCCACCCATCGGGATCGACTTTTGTGTCACGTCTCCCCATGTTGAACATCGGTTCGATGCAGAGCGCCATTCCGGTTTTGAGCTTCAATCCCTTCCCCGGCGTCCCGTAGTTGGGGACCTGGGGCTCTTCGTGCATCTGACGTCCAATTCCATGCCCCACGTACTCCTCAACGACCCCATAGCCACTGGCCTCACCGATCGCATGAACGGCAGACCCGATATCACCAAGACGATTGGCCTTCCGGACCTGGTGAATGCCGGCCCACATCGCCTCCCTGGTCGTGTCGATGAGGTGCTGGGCCTCGGGGGCGGTCTCCCCGACGCCGATGGTGAGGGCAGCGTCACCGTGGAAGCCCTCGTAGATCGCACCGGCGTCAACGGAGAGAATGTCGCCATTACGAAGCTTGGAGGAGTCCGGGATGCCGTGAACAATCACATCGTTTGGTGACAGACAGAGAGTCGCCGGGTAGCTTCCCAGATAACCGAGAAATGAGGCGGTGCAACCGTGGTCGGCAATCACCTTCGCACCAATCTCGTCGAGCGCGATGAGAGAAACGCCAGGACGTGCTGCCTCACGAATCGCCTCGAGCACGGCGGCCACGGCCGCGCCGGCCCTCGCCATCTTGGCGAACTCACGACGACTCTTGATGGTGATCACGCCGGCGTGCCCGGTTGGTGGCGGCTCTCGAGGACATCGACAATGCGGTCGGTGACCTCGTCCATCTCCCCCAAGCCGTCAACGCTGACTGTTATGCCTCGATCGTCATAGATGTCGAGCAGGGGCCGGGTCTGCGCCATGTACACCTCGAATCGCTTGCGAATGGTCTCGGAGCTGTCGTCGGCACGGCCCCTGGAGAGCATTCGCTCGACGAGCTCGGTCTCATCGACCTCGAACACGACAACCTTGTCGAGTCCGTCCTCGCCGATCAGATCGTCGAGCGACCTGACCTGAGCTACGGTTCGAGGAAAGCCGTCGAGGATGTAGCCACCGGTCGCCTCGGGCTCGCCGATTCGCTGTTCGAGCATCGCGACGGTGATCTCATCTGGCACGTAATCCCCAGCCGCCATGATGGCTTCGACCTTCATGCCGAGATCACTGCCGTTGGCGACATGGTGGCGAAACATTTCTCCGGTGGACACATGAGGAATGCCCAGTCGCTCGGCGACACGCTCCGCTTGGGTTCCCTTGCCGGCACCGGGTGGGCCTATGAATAGGAGGCGCACTGAGCGGTCCTCCGCCGGGTACGTCCGATCGTCAACTGAGTATTCCCTCATAGTTGCGCATGGTGAGCTGGGACTCGATCTGTTTCATCGTTTCCAGCGCCACCCCGACCACGATCAGAATCGACACACCGGAGAACGAGATCTGGATGTTCCAGACAGCGCCGGCGATCGCCGGGAGGATCGCAATGGTGCCCAGGAAGATGGAACCGGGGAGGGTGATCCGGTTGAGGATGAACGACAGGTGCGTCGCAGTCTGGCGACCGGGACGGACACCAGGAATGAACCCGCCCTGTCTCTGGATCATCTCGGCCTGCTGCTCGGGATCAAACTGAATCGCCGTGTAGAAGTAGGTGAAGAACACGATCAGACCGAACAGGATGGCGATGTACCACCAGGAGACACCGCGCTGGCCGGCACCGAGGTTGTCGTCGATCCAGCGGAAGATCGTCTGAAGCCACGCAGCGTCCGAGGGGATTGCCGTGATGATCAGCGTCGGAATCAGGAGCACCGAGGTGGCGAAGATCACGGGAATCACACCGGCGGTGTTGACCTTCAGCGGGATATAGGTGGACTGACCGCCGAGAACCCGACGACCACGCACCCGTTTGGCGAACTGGATCGGAATCCGCCTCTGGCCCTGGTCGACGAAGATGATGGCCACGATCATGAACAGGAACACCGCGGTGATCACTCCGAAGCGACCAAACAGGCCGGCGGCGCCGGTCTGGCTC
>Ga0209980_10001457_pt1 | contig 12977 bp, 14 predicted proteins | sample CR02metaG_FD_183611 | JGI IMG/M metagenome (GOLD analysis project Ga0209980, IMG submission 183611) | Deep subsurface microbial communities from Mariana Trench to uncover new lineages of life (NeLLi) - CR02 metaG (SPAdes) (version 2) | ecosystem: Environmental > Aquatic > Marine > Ocean trench... | reverse complement strand
GCGGCAAGACCGACATGATCATCATCGGCGGCGGGCTGATCGGCCCGGCGCTGGCGCTTTCGCTGGCGCAGGCGGGCTTCCGGTTGACCGTGCTCGACCGGGTGGCGGCGGAGCGCCGGGGCGCGCCGGAGTTCGACGGCCGCGCCTATGCGGTGGCGCTGGGCTCGGCGCGGCTGATGCAGGTGCTGGGGGTCTGGGGCGGCATCGAGGACCACGCCGAGCCGATCCGCGATATCCACGTGGCGGAGGGCGTGCCGGAGGGCTTGCCGCTGTTGCATTTCGACCCGCGCGAGCTGGACGAGGGCCGGGTCGGCTGGATCGTCGAGGACCGCTGGCTGCGCGGCGCCCTGCTGGCGGCGATGGAAGCGGCGGACGGCATCACGCAACTGGCCCCGGTCGAAGTGGCGGGGGTCGATTACGACAGCGCCACAGCCAAGGTGCGGCTGGCCGATGGCCGGGCGCTGACCGCACCGCTGGTGATCGCCTGCGACGGCCGGCGCTCGGCCGTCGCCGAGGCGGCGGGGATCCGGCGGCTGCGCTGGGGCTACGGCCAGACCGGGCTGGTCAACGCCATCGCCCACGAGTTGCCCCATGACGGGCTGGCGCATCAGAGCTTCTTCCCCGGCGGCCCGTTCGCGGTGCTGCCGCTGCCCGGCAACCGATCCTCGCTGGTGTGGTCGGAGCGCACGGCGGAGGCGGAGCGGCTGCAGGCGCTGGACGACGCTGCCTTCACAGCGGAGATTGCCGCGCGGGTCGGGCCGCGCCTCGGCCGGATCGAACTGGCCGGGCGGCGCTGGGCCTACCCGCTCGACCTGACGCTGGCGGAGCGCTACGTGGCCCCCCGGCTGGCGCTGGCAGGCGATGCGGCGCATGGCATCCACCCGATCGCCGGCCAAGGGCTGAACATCGGGCTGCGCGATGTCGCGGCGCTGGCCGAGGTGCTGGTCGAGGCGGCGCGGATCGGCGAGGATGTCGGGGCTGTCAACGTGCTGGAGCGCTACCAGCGCTGGCGCCGCTTCGACGCCACGTCGCTGGCGCTGGGGATGGACGCGCTGAACCGGCTGTTCTCGAACGACAACCCGGCGCTCAAGCTGGCCCGCGACACCGGGCTCGCCGCCGTCAACCGCCTCGGCGGGCTGCGCCGCGCCTTCATGCGCGAGGCGGCGGGGGTGGCGGGCGATGTGCCCCGGCTGCTCAGGGGGCAGGCGTTGTGAGCACGACGGGGGCCGAACGGGTCTGGCGGCCCGACGGCGCCGGATCTCGGGCACGGATCGGTGTCCTGACCCCGCATCTGGATCCGGTGCCGGAATCCGAGTGCCAGGCGCTGGCGCCAGAGGGCGTGTCGGTCCACGCGGCGCGGGTGCCCCTTGGCATGGTCGGCCCCGATGGCGAGATCGTTCCGCACATCGGCCCTGACGCCGCCCGCGCCTTCTCGGAACCCCCAGAGGTCGACAACGCGGTTGCCTCGTTGGCGCCGCTGGGCCCCGGTGCGATCATCTATGCCTTCACCAGCAGCAGCTACATCCTGGGGTCCGAGGCCGATGCGGCGCTGGAGGCCCGGCTGACGAAGCGAGCCGGGGGAATTCCTGTGGTCCTCCAAACTGCGGCGATCGTCACTGCCCTGCGCAACCTCTCGGCGACGCGGATCGCCCTGATCCACCCGCCGTGGTTCTCCGACGAGCTGGATTCCCTCGGGGCCGAGTATTTCGGCGGGCAAGGGTTTGAGGTTGTCCACCATGGCCCGGCGAGGCTGCGGCAGGACTTCGGCGACCTCCGCCCTGAGCAGATTTTCGACTGGGCGGCGAGCCATACGCCCGATGACACGGATGCGCTGGTGATCGGTGGCGGTGGCTTCCGGGCGATCGGGGTGATCGAGGCGCTGGAGGCCCGGCTCGACCGCCCCGTTGTCACCGCCAACCAGGCGGCGATGTGGCGCGCGCTGCGACTCGCCGGGGTCGATGACCGATTGGCGCATTATGGCCGGATCTTCTCCATGGGGCTGCCGACGCATTGAATTCGTGGTGGGCTGCGTTCTCCGGCTGCTCGGAGGGCAGGCGTAGCGAGGACATCAATGGCATACACAACGAAACTTGATAACGTGGTGTAATTCGATTACACTACAAAACAGGATATCGTTGTGTAACCGTGGAGACGGCATGGCCCTCCCCCTATCGGTCCAGAACACCTACCAGGACCTTGTCGCCGCTCACCTGCACCGCGCGGTGGCCGAAATTCCGGGCACGCCCTTCCGCCGGGAGGTGGCTGGGCGAGGCTATTGGTATCTGACCCGGCGCATCGGCGACCGGGTCAGCCAGCGTTATCTCGGCCCCGACAGTGCGGAGATGCGGGAGAGGATCGCGCAGGCGAAGGACACGCAGGAGGAGGAAAAGGCGTTCCGGGTTCGCTGCTCCATCATGGTCGCACAGCTTCGCGCGGCCGGGCTGCCCCGGCTGGATCAGGCAACCGGCAAGGTGCTGAACGCGATGGCGCGGGTCGGGGTGTTCCGTCTGGGGGGCACCCTGGTCGGAACCCATGCGTTCCGGCTCTACGCCGCCGAGCTTGGCACCCTGTTTCCCGGGCTGCTCACCGCGACCGACGATATCGACATCGCCCAGTTCGAGAACCTCAAGCTGGTGATCGACGATCACGTCGATCCGTCGCTGCCGGAGACCTTCAACGATCTTGCCCTGTCGCCAGCGCCAACGATCGACCCGAAGAACCGCCCGACGCGGTGGCGGATGCCCGGCGGCGGCACCATGGTCGAGTTCCTGACCCCCCGCATGATCGACAGGCAGGGCATCGTGAAGCTGGAGTCGCTGGGTGTGTGGGCGCAGGGGCTGCATTTCCTGAACTTCCTGATCGCCGACCCGACCCCCGCCGTGGCGCTCTACCGCGAGGGCGTTCTGTTGCAGATACCGCGGCCGGAGCGCTACGCCATCCACAAGCTGATCGTCGCCCAGCGCCGGACCGGTCCCCACAGGGCAAAGGCGCGCAAGGATCTGGATCAGGCCGAGGCCCTGATCCGGGTGCTGGCCGAGCATCACCCCTTTGCCCTTCTGGACGCCTTCGAGACCGCAAGGGACAAGGGACCAGCATGGGACAATGCCATCGGCCGGTCGCTGAAACAGAGGCCGGAAATCGGCGGGATGATCGACACCATCGGTGCCTGACGGTCGATAACGGGTTCGCCGTGTGAACCCGTCCCCCTACCCCGCCAGCAGCAGCAGCAGGATCGCGCCGACGACCAGCAGGATGCCGGTGATCTCCATGCGGCTGACCCGCTCGCGGAACACCGCCACCGAGGCGACGAAGGTGAAGACCAGCTCGATCTGGCCGAGCGCGCGGACATAGGTGGCGTTCTGCATGGTGAAGGCGGTGAACCAGCAGATCGAGCCCAGCGCCCCGGCCACCCCCACCGGCGCCGCCCAGCGCCAGTGGCGGCAGACCCGGGTGAATTCGCCCGGCTCGCGCCAGATGATATAGGCCCCCATGACCACCGTCTGCAGCACCACGCCGACGGCAAAGGTGTAGCCCGCCGCCATGGCGACGTTGTCGTGCCCCAGCGCCAGCGCGCCGCCACGGAAGAATATCACCGAGGCGCCGAGACAGGCGGCGCAGGCGAACCCGATCAGCGTCGGCTTCTCGGCCAGGCCCGAGAGCAGCGCGCCCAGCGTCAGCTTTGTCCGGTCCATCGACAGGCAGACCACGCCCGTCGCGCTGATCAGGACGGCGAGAATCGCCGCCAGCCCGAGCCCGTCGCCCAGGATCACAGCGCCCAGCCCGGCGACCATCACCACCTCCAGCTTCGAGAAGGTGGTGCCCACCGCGAAGCTGCGGAACGAGAACATCCACAACAGGAGCACCGTGAACAGGATCTGGGTCAGCCCGCCGAGGACGCAGTAGAGCAGGAACAGCCGGTTCGGCGCCGGCCACGCCAGCCCGCCGATCTCATGCAGCCCCCAGACATAGACCAGCGCCAAGGGCCAGGCGTAGAGAAAGCGGGCATAGGCCGCGCCCACGGTCGAGAGCCGCCCCTTGAGGTGCTTCTGGAGGGCCGAGCGGAGATTTTGCAGGAACGCCGCGGCGATGGTGATCGGAATCCAAAGCTCCATGGCGCCCCCCGTGAGTTTCTCGCACCCGGTCGGTTCAAGCCGGGGTGAATTCAAGCCGGGCCAGTTCAACCGGGTTTTTCGGGCCGGGTCAAAGATAATTGGGGCAGGCCAGGGCTTTGGTCAGTCCTGCGGTTCTGTCTTGCCGGCGTAGCCGACCACCATGTCGCGCAGGGTCACCAGGCCGACCAGCTCACCGTCCCTGGTCACCAGCGCCCGGCTGATCCCATACCGCGCCAGCAGCCGAAGCGCATACTTCACGTTCATCTCGGCGGTCACGGTCAGCGCAGGCTTGGTCATCACCTCGTAGACGCTGGTCCGGGCGACCGACCGGCTGACGGCGACCACCCTCGAGGCAATGTCCCGCATCGTGACCACGCCATATTCATCGCCGGGTTGGCGGCGCTCGATCACCAGCGAGCTGACCCCGAGGCGGCTCATCTCGCCGATCGCGTCCTGCACGCTTGAGAGGCCATCGACGGTATGGAGCGCTGTCTGCATGACGTCCGCAACCTTGACCACCGGGTCTGCCATCACAGTTCCTCCTCGCCGATTTCCTGTTCGATGGTTTCGATCTGGGCCCGCAGCCCGATGGCGTCCTCGATGTCGATCTGGAAGGCGACCCCGGCGCCCGGGTCGGCATCGAAGCGACAGGCGGTGCCGATCTCTTCCAGGATATGCCGGCTGAGATGTTCTTCGACCATGAGCAGGATCACGTCGCGGTGCCCGGAGACGTTGAGCCCCAGGAAGGTCTTGGCGGGCTTCAGACCCTCGCCCCTGGCATTGGTGATCACCGTGCAACCGGTCGCCCCGTTGGCCCGCGCCGTTTCGATCACCCGTTCCGTCTTGTCGTCGTCCGTCATCACCACGATCAGCTTGAACTTCATGTGCTGGTCCCTCCCTCACTCGCCCCGTTGCGGGCATTCGTGCGTAGATTCCGCTTCGCCATCCAGTCGCCGATCTGGGCGTATCCCATCACCGCAATTATCGGGAAAAGGGCTGCGAGAGCAATCATACCAAAGCCATCGAGCAGCGGGCTGCGCCCGGGCACTGTCGAGGCGAGCCCAAGACCGAGCGCCGCGACCAGCGGCACCGTCACCGTCGAGGTCGTGACCCCGCCGGAATCATAGGCCAGCGGCACGATCATGCGCGGCGCGTACAGGGTCTGCACGACGACAATCACATATCCGGCGATCATGTAAAGATAGAGCGGCGTGCCGGTGACGATCCGGAACGTCCCGACCACCAGACTGACGGCAACCCCGAGGGCGACGGCGATGCGCAAGCCCCGGGCGCGGATGGTTCCGCCCGAGACCTCCTGCGCCTTCAGCGCGACGGCGATCAGCGCCGGCTCGGCGATGGTGGTCGCAAACCCGATCGCGAAGGCGAACAGATAGGTCCAGTAATAATCGTGCCAGACAAGTTCGGCGGCCGGTTTGCCGCCGCCGACAAATGCCGGGTCGGTCAACTGCGCCGCCATCACCTTGCCGACCGGGAACAGCGCATGCTCAAGCCCGAACAGGAAGAACCCGAGCCCTAGGACCACGTAGACCGACCCGATCAGGACCTGACGGAGATTGGGGATCCTCTGGCGCAGCACGCCGAGCTGAAAGCCGAGCAGGATCGCGGCGATCGGCGCGACATCGGTCAGGGTCGTGACCAGGGTCGCGAGCAGGGCTTCCGCCAGTTCGATGAGAAGAGTCATGCCCATGCTCCGGCCACGATCCCGAGCACCAGGACAAAGGCGATCGGCATCAGGCTGGCGAAGGCGATCAGGCCGAAGCCCTCGATCATCGGGTTGCGCCCCTTGATCGCGCTGGCCAGCCCGACACCTAACGCGGTGACCAGCGGCACGGTGATGGTCGAGGTCGTGACCGCGCCGCTGTCGTAGGCGATGCCAATGATTTCCGCAGGTGCGACCGTGGTCAATCCGACGACGATGGTATAGCCGCCGATGATCAGCCACTGGAGCGGCCAGCCTTCGAGAATCCGGAGCACCCCGATGACCAGAGCAAAGCCGACCGAGACCGCGACGGTGTAGCGCAGCGCCTTGGCATAGCCCGCCTCGCTGTCCGCCCCCGGGTCGATCGCGCCGGCCGCGGCCATGACCTTGGCCGCCTCCTGGCTGACCGCGATCAGCGCCGGCTCGGCGACGGTGGTGCCGAAGCCGAGCGCGAACGCGAACAGCAACAGCCAGATCAGCGATCCCTTGCGCGCGAAGGCATCCGCCAGCGCCTCGCCAAGCGGGAACAACGCCATCTCCAGGCCGCGGATAAAGATCGCCAGCCCGATCAGCACGAACAGGAAACCGATGGCGATCTCGGCCAGGTTGTCGACCGGCTGGCGCAGCACGATGAGTTGGAAGAAGGCGACGATCAGGACGATCGGGGCAAGGTCGCGAAGGGTTCCCCCGAACAGGCTCAGCGCCCCTTTGATCGCACCCATGACGTGCCCCTGAGTCTTGCGATCGGGAATGAATCCGACCCTCGCGGTGGGAGTCTAGCCGGTATCTCCACGCCGGACGAGGTTCAAATTGACGATGTGGCGGGAAGCGGTTGCATTTCGGACCGTAAGGTTGGTCGTTTCGACCCACCCTACCCCTCGATCTTGCGCGCCTCGTCGATCAGCATGATCGGGATGCCGGAGCGGATCGGGTAGGCGAGCATCGCCGTCTTCGAGATCAGCTCGGCCTTGCCGGCGTCGTATTCCAACCGGCCGCCGGTGGCCGGGCAGACCAGGGCCTCGAGCAGTTTCGGGCTGGGTTTCTGGGCATCGGGTTGTGCTTCGCTCATCTCATTGCACCTGACTGTCATCGTCACCGCCCGAGGCGATGGCGAACTGCATCAGCGCCACCAGGGTCTCGACGCGGTCGGAGAGGCGCGGGGCCTCCAGCAGCGCCTGTTTCTCCTCGACCGAGAACGGGCACATCATCGCCAGCGAATTGACCAGCAGTTCCGGCTCGGCATCGCTCAGGCTATCCCAGTCCGAGGCCAGGCGCACCGCCTGGAAATAGCGCCGGAGCACGGCGAGGAAATCCTTGCGGCTGAACCCGGCCCCGTTTTTCACCCCATCCTCCGCCGGGCCGAGATCGGCGGCGAAGTCGGGCCACTCGGCCCGGACCCGCCGGTAGGGGGTGAAACCGTCGATCTCGCCCCCGATTCGGAACCGCGAGACGCCGGTGAGCGCAATCAGATAACGCCCGTCCTCGGTCTCGCTGAGGCTGGTGACCCGCCCGGCGCAGCCGATGACATGGAGCTTCGGCTGCGGGGCCGGGCTCTCGAAGGGCTGGACCATGCCGATCAGCCGGTGGTCCGAGCGCAGCACGTCGTCCAGCATCGCCAGGTAACGCGGCTCGAAGATGTTGAGCGGCAGTCGCGCGCGGGGCAGCAGCAGCGCCCCCGGCAGCGGGAATACCGGGATGACTTCAGGCAGGTCCGCAAGGGCGAAACGCCGCGTCATCGGCCCTCCTCAGGCGAATATCATCGACGACAGCCGCCGCCGCCCCGTCAGGGTCAGCGGATCCTTGGGGCCGAAGCTGTCGAACAGCTTGAACATCTGCTCCTTGGCCGCGCCGTCGTTCCACTCAGCGTCGCGGCGGAACAGCTCCAGCAGGGTCTCGACCGCCCCCTCCCGATCCTTGCCCGCCAACAGCGCCAGCGCAAGGTCGTAGCGGGCCTGGTGGTCATCCGGGTTCGCCTCCAGCCGGGCCTTGAGGTCCGCTTCCTCGCCGGTGTCCTGGGTCTGCTCGGCCAGTTCGATGGCGGAGCGGGCAGCGGCGATGGCCGGGTCGGCGGCGATCTCGGGCGGGGCCATGTCGAGCGTCTGTCGGGCGCGGGCAATGTCGCCGACGGCCAACTCGGCCCGGGCCAGCCCGCCCAGCGCGCGGGCGTTGGCGGCGTCCTCGGCCAGCACCGCGGCGAAGACCTGGGCGGCGTCGGCGGCGGCGCCCTTGTCCAGTATCTCCTCGGCCTGGGTCAGCGCCTCGTCAAGCCCGTCGCCGCCACCGCCCATATCGGCCAGCCGCTTGACGAAGGCCTTGATTTCGGAAGCGGGTTGCGCGCCCATGAAGCCGTCGACCGGCTGGCCGCCGAAGAAGCCGAACACCGCCGGGATCGACTGCACCCGCATCTGGGCCGCCACCTGCTGGTTCTGGTCGATATCGACCTTGACCATCTTCACCGCGCCCTTCGCGGCCTTGACCGCCTCCTCCAGCACCGGGGTGAGCTGCTTGCAGGGGCCGCACCAGGGCGCCCAGAAATCGACGATCACCGGCGTCTCGCGCGACGCCTCGATCACATCGGCCGTGAAGGTGGCGTCGGTGGCGTCCTTCACCAGGTCGCCGCCATTCCCGGCCCGGGCTGCGGGGGCTGCCGGGGAACTGCCAAGTTCGATCATTTCCGCTCCTCGATGGTCATGCACGGATTCTTACAGAATGGCTTCTGGGCTCCACATAGGGCCTTGGGCAAGGCGCTGCAATCATTGTGCCGCCTGGCGGGCGCGTTCAAGCGCCTCCAGCCGGTCGAAATCGACCAGCACCGGCTCGTGGCCGGTCAGCGCCAGGAATTTCAGGAAGCCGTCCTTCGATATCGTCGTCGTCGCCTCGTTATGGAGGGGATGGAAGTTCAGCGGGTCGCGCGCCAGCATCTGGGCGTCGAGCGCGACGCGCACCCGCTGCGCGTGGTCGTTGATCAGGCCGAACGGGGTGACCGCGCCGGGGCGCACGCCGAGGATCTCCCACAACAGCTCCTCCCTGGCGAACGAGAGGCCCTTGGCGCCGATCTCCTTCTCCAGATCGCGGATGCGGATCCGCCGGTCCTCGAGGCAGGTGGCGAGCCAGATCGCCCCCTTCTTGTCCTTCATGAACATGTTCTTGACATGCCCGCCCGGCAGCTCGCCGCGCAACGCCTGGGACTCGGCGACGGTAAACAGCGGCGGGTGGGTATGGTGGGTGTAGGCGATGCCGTGATCGGCGAACAGCGCGTAAAGCTCGGCCTCGCCGGCCTTTTTATCGTCGGTCATCTGCAGTCCCTCGTGAATCGGGGCGCACCCTAGCGTGTGTTGAGCCGACGGCAAGGGCGGAGTTTGCAAAGCGACTCGTAGGGCGGAGTTTACCCCGCCACGGATCCGGCCGGGCCGAAATGGCGGGGCGAGCCCCGCCCTACGGGTAAATTTTTTCTTAAATTTTTTGATTTCATAACAAATTCAGCACTTTAACCCCTTGCACAAATCTGTGCACCTGCACCGCGGGCCGCCCTTACGCCGCCGCCGCCGTCGGCAGCCGCCTTGGCAGGCAGGCAACCGCCGCCAGGATCACCACCGCCGCAACGGCGAGAATCCGGAACAGGGTGTCGAAGCCCCAGTTGACGTGGACGAAGGCGATCAGCGGCAGGGTGGCGGCCAGCACCGTGAAGCTGACCACGTAGCGCACCGCGTAGATGCGCGCCCGGAACGGCCCGCTGGCCATCTTGCCGATCATGTAGTCGTTGATCGGGATCTGGCCGAAGGCGCCCAGCATGAAGCCCAGCGCGGCGGCCAGCGCCACTCCGTCGAATAATCCCGGCATCAGCGAGAAGAACACGATCTGCAGCACCGCCACCACCATGAACACCCGGCGCGGGCCGACCCGGTCGAGCATCAAGCCGACCACGAGCTGCGCCATCGAGGCCACCGCAAAGACGACGAAGGCAAGCGTGCCGACCATGGTCGCCACATCCGCCTGGCCCGGCACCGCAATTCTGTCGGCCCAGGAGGACAGGCTGGCGGCGAGGCCCTGGAGGCGCTCGTCGAAGATCTTCGGCAGGGCGAAGGTGGTCGACTGGAAGATGATGCTTGAGACCGCGGTGGTCAGGAACACGATGGCCGAGACCCGGATCAACAGCGCCCGGTGGCCGGGTTCGCTGACCGTGCGGCCGGCGATTCGCGCCGGTTTCGGTGCTGATCGCTCTTCGCCGATGCCCTCCCAGCGCAGCGCCATGTAGGCCAGCCCGATGGCGATGGAGAACAGTCCCGGCAGCACGAAGGCCATGCGCCAGCCGCCATTGTCGATGAAGTAGCCGGTGATCAGGGCCGCGCTCGCCACCCCGAGATTGCCCCAGACCCCGTTGGCGGCGATGCGCATGCCGGTGTTCTTCCACTTCAGGGTGACGATGGCGAGCCCGACGGGATGGTAGATCGCGGCGAACAGGCCGATCGCGAACAGGCCGATGCCGATCTGCAAGGGGGTCGCGGCGAAGCTGGTGACGATCGCGGTCAGGCCGATGCCGATGAAGAACACGCACATCATGCCGTCGCGACTCCACCTGTCGGCCAGCCAGCCGGCGGGCAGGGCGCAGATCCCGAAGGCGAAGAAACCCGGCGTGGCGTAGGCCAGCAGTTCGGCGTAGCCCAAGCCCCATTCCCGGTGCAGCGCCAGGGCGGCGACGGTGGCGAACACCAGCATGAACAGGTGATCGAGAAAATGCCCAATGTTCAGGAACAGGAAATAGGCGCGGTCGCGGGTCACCATCTGGCGTTCTCCTTGGCCCCGATTAGGCACGGATGGGCGGCGATGTCATGCCAAAAAGCGCCCAAGCGGTGTCTCTCGGCCATCTACCGCCGCGCCATGTTTCGGGTCGCCGTCGGGCTCTCGCCGTGCTGGCGGCGGTAGGCGCGGGCGAAGCTGGCCGGTGAGGCAAAGCCGGTCAGCTCGGCGATCTCGAGCGCCAGCCGCCGGGTCTCGATCAGCATCCGCCGGGCCCGGTTCAGCCTGACCGCCTGGTAATACCCATAGGGCGTGACCCCGAGATTGGCGTTGAAAAGGGTCTGCAGATGCCGCGCGCTGACCCCCGCCACCCGGGCGATGCGAGCGATCGATTGGGGCTCGGCGAGGTTGGCCTCCATCACCTCGATGGCGCGAACCAGATGCGGCTCGCGGGGCCGTGCCAGCGTCAGTGCCGGGGCCTGCTCGGTGCGCTCGGACTGCTCGTAGATGAACATCTTGGCGACCTCGAGCGACAGGGGATAGCCGAGCCGCGCCCGGATCAGCTCCAGCATCAGGTCGAGCGCCGGCCCGGCCCCGCCGGTGGTGAACCGGTTGCCGTCGATGACGAAGCGCTGGGGCACCACATCGATATCCGGGTAGGTGGCGGCGAAATCCTCGATATCCTCCCAATGGGTGGTCGCCTGGCGCCCGGTCAGCAGCCCGGCCCGCGCCATCACCCAGGCCCCGGCCTCGACCCCGCCGATCATCGGCCGCGCCCGCCCGGCCCGGCCCAGGCGGCGCACCAGCCCGGCCGTCATGTGGGTGACGATGTTGAAGCTGCCGATCACGATCAGCGGCGCCGCCGAGGCCAGCGGATCGAACGGCCGCGCGGCCGGCACCGGGATACCGGAATGGGTCGGCGCCGGTTCGCCATCGGGCGTGGTGATCACCCAGCCGAACTGGCGCCGCCCCAGCACCCGGTTGGCGGCGCGCATCGGCTCGATCACCGCGGCGACCGAGATCAGGGTCGATTCCGGGATCACCAGCACCTCGATTTCCAGCGGCGCGGGGTCGGGCACGAACATGATTTTCGCTTTCGGCATAGTTTTATTCTGAATATGTAAAGCATGCCCGGTCGGTCGCAGGCAAGCTCTCCTGAACGCCAGATCGACACCAGATCAACGGAGGATCCGATGCCGCTCGCCATGAACCGCGAAGTCTTCATCACCTGCGCCGTTACCGGCTCGGGCGCATCGCAGGACCGCTCGCCCCATGTGCCGCGCTCGCCGGCCCAGATCGCCGACAGCGCCATCGAAGCCGCCAGGGCGGGTGCGGCCGTAGTTCATTGCCATGTGCGCGACCCGCAGACCGGCGCGCCCAGCCGTGATCGGGCCATGTACCGCGAGGTGACCGAGCGCATCCGCGACGCCGAGGTCGACGTGGTGCTGAACCTGACCGCCGGCATGGGCGGCGACCTCACCACCGGCCCGGTCGAGAGCCCGCTGCCGCTGGACCCGGCGGGCACCGACATGGCCGGGGCCACCGAGCGTGTCGCCCATGTCGCCGACTGCCGGCCGGAGATCTGCACGCTCGATTGCGGCACCATGAACTTCGCCGAGGCCGGCTATGTGATGACCAACACGCCCGGCATGCTGCGCGCCATGGGCCGGATGATGACCGATCTGGGGGTCAGGCCGGAGATCGAGGCCTTCGACACCGGGCATCTGTGGTTCGCCAAGCAGCTTGCGAGCGAGGGGATCATTGAGGACCCGGTTCTGGTGCAGCTCTGCATGGGCGTGCCCTGGGGGGCGCCGGACGACCTCAGCACCTTCATGGCGATGGTCGACAACGTGCCGGAGAGCTGGACCTGGTCGGCGTTCTCGATCGGCCGCAACGAGATGGCTTACGTGGCGGCGGCGGTGCTGGCCGGGGGTAATGTCCGGGTCGGGCTGGAGGACAATTTGTGGCTGGAGAAGGGCGTGCTGGCGACCAACGCGCAACTGGTCGATCGGGCGGTGACGATCATCGAGAACATGGGTGCGCGGGTGATCGGGCCGGACGAGGTGCGGACGAAGTTGAAGCTCCAGAAGCGCGCGCCGCGGAGCGCCTGACCCGGCCCGCTTTGCAAGAGGGATCGAACCCATGACCATCCAGAAAGCAGCCATCCTCGGCGGCGGCGTCATCGGCGGCGGCTGGCTCGCCCGGCTGATCGAGAACGGGGTCGAGGTCTTGGTCTACGACCCGGACCCCGAGGCCGAGCGCAAACTCGGCGCGGTGCTGGCCAATGCCGAGCGGGCAATGGCCAAGCTGACCATGGCCCCGCGCGGGGCCAAGGGCGCCTGGGCGTTGGCCGGTTCGGTCACCGAGGCGGTGGCCGGGGCCGGGCTGATCGTCGAGGCGGTGCCCGA
>Ga0209980_10001456_pt1 | contig 12979 bp, 13 predicted proteins | sample CR02metaG_FD_183611 | JGI IMG/M metagenome (GOLD analysis project Ga0209980, IMG submission 183611) | Deep subsurface microbial communities from Mariana Trench to uncover new lineages of life (NeLLi) - CR02 metaG (SPAdes) (version 2) | ecosystem: Environmental > Aquatic > Marine > Ocean trench... | reverse complement strand
GTGAGGGCAAGGAAGCCGCGCGCGGAAAACCGGAGTGTATGGGCGAATACATGAGGATTTGAGCACGCGGCTGACGCCGCCATCACAGAAAAGGACGGTTTTTAGAGGTGCCCTTAACCCCTTTTCCTAACGCTGGTGGGCAATAGGAAGGGCTGACTAGGTTCCCGGCCTTTGCACTTAATTCTTCCAAGTGAAGCCGGAGGCGCTGGCTAATTCACGTGGTTTCTGAAGGCCGGTGAGGCGCTTCTCACCGATGATCCACGTCGGGTAGCTCTTGATGTCATTGGAGGCACAGGGGGCGGTGAGGGGGCTGCCGCGCCCTCCTGAGCTGCATTCGACATAAGGTAGCCGCTTCGCTGACGACTTAAAAAGCTCTTTCTGTTCCTTGCAGCGGGGGCACCAGTACGCGCCATAGAATTTGGCCCCGGTGTCTGCCATGTGGATGGCCAGCGCCCGAAGCTGCGGGTCCTCAGGTCCGGCTGACGCATCAAACACTCCGCTATAGTGCATGTGTAGCGCGCCGATGATCAGCACGGCGACTATCGCCGCTTCCTTTACCGACGTCATCCAATCGAGAGGTTGCTTGACAAGGATGAGGATCATGATGGTGGTCATGATGCCGAACGACGCGAGGCAGTAAGGACAGGTCGCCTCAATTTCAATCATGGAAATAATGGTCAGATAGGCACTGATGGCGAAACCGCAGAGCGCGACGAAAATCAATGGTGTCCAACTGCCGGGCTTCCTCCGTGCACGCCAAACCAATCCTGCAATCACCATATAGGTGAGACAACCCCAGAGAGCCATAGGAAAGCCAAGGAAAGTCGCCCAGCGACTGCTCTGCACGAGGTCGCAACCGGAACCCTCGCTGCAGAAGGCCGGGTGTACCTCGAATGAGGCTACGTACGTGAGGTATATCGTCAACAGGATTCCAGCCACTGCAAGCGCGAGCACCGCGATATGAATTGGTGACATTCCCTTCGGCTCACGAGCTGGTGTGGTGCCCGAAGGGCTTTGAGTCCCGCCCGTACTCACCGCTTTCTCACGTTTAGAGCGTTTTCCCATTGTTGATCCCTTTTTGAATCATAATTTTTGTAAGCCGTCTTGCGCTGGGAATTACTTGTATGCGGATACCGTTTGGAATTGTTTCAAATGTTCCGAAAGCATTTCAGCAACTTTTCCAAGATCAAAGGGCCACGCATAGGTCAACGTTATATCGGGATGTTTCTGGCGAAGCTCCGCCAGTTCCTGTGGGATTTCAAATTCTGAATGAGATCCGCCTGGGGTGAACATGGTGGACACCACGGTAATGTCTTTGGCGCCGTCCGCGATTTGTTGTTCAATCGCTTCACTGAGGGTCGGAGTACAGAACTCGTTATAGGCGGTTGAGAAATGTGTGCTATCTAACAGAGACTTTAAGTGCGTGGCTAATGAATCAAGCCCAGCTTGGTACGGTTCGGTTTCTGGGGTTCGCGGCCAGAGTCGGATTTTCTGGTCAAGCTCATGTTCCTCTTTGGACATCGGAGCTCCGGCGGCCTTTCGTTGTGCTTCCAAACGTTTGAGTTTGGTCACAAGATCCCCAGGGTAATCTTTGGGTATACCGCCATGGCCGATTAAAATGACTCCGCGTGCTGTTCCCATTGTTCACACTCCTTATATCTCTGAGCCCAACGTTTCCCTCACAGGCATGATGTACCTGAAAATGTTCCTGCATATCAAACATGATTGCGTAGCATCAGTTCCTTGGGGTGAGGATTCAGATAGGTTTGATCCTGTAAATATGGAACGTCAAAGATCTTAACATAGTGCCGAATCAACGTGATGGGGACACTCAGTGGCACAAGGCCTCGGTGATAATCGTGAATCACTTCATGTAATTCCGCGCGGGCAATTTCATTTAATTGCCTCTTTAGAAGACCAGCCAAATGTTGGAGCACGTTCCTGTGCTTCCGAACTGTGGTTTTGACGGCTAAGCCTTCCATAAATAATTGACCGTACAATGTAGCCAATTGCCGAGGGGTACATGGTTGAGCATTGGCCAATAATTGTCCAAGTTTTTGGTAATGGTGTCGGCTATGGGCTAATAAGAGATATTTTTGGGAAGTATGAAATGAAACGAGTGCCCGTTTGGAGAGCCGTCCGTTCATGGTATGAGACTGCCACCGATGATAGCCAAATACTCGCTCGATAAAATTTTCCCGAAGGCGTTCGTCTTGAAGGCGGTCTTCTTCCTCAATAGGAATTAACGGGAACATATGTTGAAACGCGTTGGCGAAGATTCCCTTCCCGTTCCCAAGACGATGTCCTTCGCGGGTATACACTCGTACTCGCTGCGCCCCGCAGCTAGGAGAATCTTTTTTAAACACATATCCGGAAAGGTTCAAAGATCGTAAATCTTGTAACCGTATTTTGGCATAACGACGCATGACATTGGTGTTATCGTTGCTAGAACGAATCGTGATCAAACGTGGTTCAGCCAGATCATCGACTAAGCGCATCGATTCTCTTGGTGTGCCGAATCCCGCTTCGACTTCGGGGCAAACCGGAATCCACTCTACGTGCTTCCCGAGAATATCCACGAGAAATTGATCACGTTTATGGCCCCCATCGTAACGAACGGGTTCACCTAGCAGACATCGACTAATGCCGAGTCGAAGAGGATGTGATTTTTTTATTATATGTGGGGAGTGTCCGGTCATTGGTGCAACAAAAAAATGGGGCGCAAGGCCTCACTCAGATTTGGTTTTTTTCTTCGGCGAGCATTTGCTCGCTCACACGAATAATCTTCACCTCTCTGACATCAGAAAAGGTTTTGACTTGTAGGGTGACGGATTTTCCGATCTCACCGCGAATCATGGCCACCACCTCCCGGTATGTTTTCCCCTTGATGGACTGACCATCAACCGACAGAATTTCCTGCCCATGCATGAGCCCCGCTTTGACTGCCGGTCCCATGGGATGTGTGGCCCGGATAAACAGGCCGGCAGGATCACCAACGCGTTTGGCAGTGAGATGGAGTGCGACACCAATGATGCCGGGTGGGGGTATCATGGGGTCTGACATGTCACCGTGGGGATTTCCCTGATTCGGGTAACCACCCTGGGCATGACTCATAACCGGTAATAATAGGAGCAGCCCGAGGAGGATTCCCCAAAAAATCCAACCCTCCCGGAAGGCGGATTGGTCAATGGCTATGGCGGTAGGTCTTTTCCGTATTCTCATTATTTTCCCCTCTTTAATTTGTCCAATGTATTTTATTCAAAATTACTGATTACCTTTGAGTCGGCATTAAATCCCTCACGGCTGACTCCGACGCGGCCAGCGTCGTGAAACACCGTTTTAAAGATACTCACGACCTCGTAAAACTTTTCCAACGTTGTCCATTCCGCAAAGCCGGTGTTTTCCAATAATTGCGGCAGTGTGGTGCGTTGGGTGCGTTTCCCTTCAGGGCTTCCATCGCCAAGTAAATAATGATCCAGGATGACGCGATGGCTACTGGCTTCTAAATCTTTGGCAAATTGCCAGGGATCATGGAGCGGTAGCAAGGGACTCACTGTTGCGACGGTGTGGAGCCCTGCGGCTCGTAAGGTCTGAAGGGCGTGCATACGGGACTCCGGTGAGTAGGCTTGGCGCGGAAAGGGTTGAGGCAATGCCGACCGGTCTGTCTCAATGGTGATGTGGATGCGTAACTGGCATCGTCCATGAAGTTTTTGCAGCACTGGAAGGTCGTCGATGACCAACGGCGTGTGCGTTTGGATGACCAGCAAGTCTGGTGGCCGCGTGATCATTTCTTCTAAGAGGTGTCGTGTTCGACGCGTTGTGTGTTCTTGCGGGGGATAGGGTTCCGTGACACTCGACATGAAAATGTTCAGGGGTTTTGCCTCGCCAGATCTGGGATATTTCAACCGATCGTATTGCATACGATAGGCTTCAACTACGCCCTCTTTGACATCCAAAAAGCTCCCCCACTGCCGACCCTGTAAGTGATACGGATTCCATTGCGCGTAGCAGTACAACCCGCAAAGCGAATTCCCCAGCGCGCACCCACGGTACAGATTAATCGTGTGGGTAAAGCCTTCGCCCAGGAATCCGCCTGTGGGATTGAGAATCGTTCGGGAGGGGATGTCTTGGACCTTCATGATCGGTCAAAGCCTGGTGTACATCAGTAGGTGCGTGGGTCGATTATTGTAAAACGGCTGCGAGGGGGTATCCCAAACTCCTTTATAGAGAGTACCATATTTACAGAGAAGAAAACGTAGTTCCCAAAGGAGACGCACATGAGAATGGCGATGTTTTTGAGTGTCTGGATTCTGTTCGCTCCGGTTCCGTGGTTGTTAGCCGAAGTTGAGCAACCCTCTCAGCATGAGGACGATCATCGCAGGGTAGAGGCAGCATGTTCTAAGAATCTGGTGCATCTTCAGGATGAAATGGAAATTCTGTTGAAATCGGTGTATGTCAAACAATTTCGAGAAACCATTCGCCGTTCGCTGACTGCCTCAATACCAGAAGCGGTCAGCCGAATCGATGGGCTCAAGGCCGAGATTGAATCCCTGCGACGAGAAATCCAACATCAGGTTCGGGTGGAAAAAAGCGCGGAATTTATTGTTCGGGATGTGTCGAAGAATCCTGATGGCCCTTTGACGCCTTGCAGGCGAACGGAAAAAGGCGGGTATTGCGAGACCCTCGAACGGTATTACATAGCCAAAGCGGCGAATCTGGCTAATCGAGGGTTTCTCCAAGCGCTCGAGTGTTATCAGAAAAAAGGAATCTATTGAGAGGCCCAATCTGCTATCGGAAAAATTTTGAATCCGTCAACAGTTCTACCAGGGTTATTCCCTATTTCTTGACACCCCATACTACGAGTGCCAGTGTACGGTACTGGTCAGACCACTGGGGAGAGTAGCCCCCGGTATGAGAAGCTGCTTTCTTATCCCTTTTGTGCTTGTCGCGGCTTAGGGGAAATTGTATGGTCAAGGCATTTTCCGTGTCATTAATGGAATAATTGAACATTTCAGGGCAATGAACAAAAATAAAGAAAAGCCAAAGAAGGCGTTTGTCCTCATCCCCAGTTTTTTTTCAAAACAACGAAGCCGACATCATGGCTATTTATGAGGTGTGAAGAAAAGTCGTGTTTCGATCGAATCGATATCATTCCTGGATAGGATTTTTCCTCTTCCTCCTGTTGGCGTTGATTTGTCTCTCGCTGATTCCCTCCCAGGTCTTTGCGATTTCTCAAGCATCCCTCTCAGCACAAGAATCTTTTAAACCCCAGACTTTTAGGAGTTTTGAAACCCTCCAACCTGCCGAGGCCAAGGACCTCTTGCCGGCCAACCTTCTCAAAAACGAGTATCACGAAGTGGGTAGTAGCGCCACGCCGGATGGGTGGTGGTATCGGTATACGATTCAGTCGCCCTTTGGTGCCTTCAAGGCTTGGGGCGAGGACATGCTCCGCATTCGAGTGCATGAAGTGCAGGCGTTGGTGAAGATGGAGCAAGACATGAGTCAACCCGCGGCGTTTGGGTATGGTGTGCTCGACACGGTCATCAGTCCGTTTAAATTTCTTTGGGGGCTCATCACGGAACCCATGGAAACGTTAACCGGAGTGCCGGAGGGTATAAAGCGAGTGGGCTCACGCATAGGAGAAATGGTGACGGGGGAGCGTGGGAAATTGGAGGATGGGGAAGGCCTGGAACTGGTCGGATACGGAGGGGTCAAACGAACGGTGGCGTCATTGGTGGGCGTGAACGTGTATACCTCGAATCCCGTGCTGCAAGAGCAACTCGATAGCATTGCCGCTGCGGGATATTCCGGGGGTGTGAGTTCGCACATTGCCTTGATTCCAGTGAGCGGGCCAATTGGCCTGGCCCTGACGACCACCTCATTCAGCCGAGCCATGAACGAAATGTTGCTTGAATATTCGCCAGAGGATTTGCGGAAAATCAATCGTGAGATTCTTGAACGCATCGGCGTACGGAAAGACGTGCGCGATGCGTTTCTCGCCCATCCCTGGTACTCACCGCGACATGAAACGATCTTGGTCCATGCGCTTGACGAAATGAAAGGTGTGGATGATCGAAGTTTGGTTCTCCAACTGGCGATGAACGCGGATTCAGAAGAAGAGGCTTTGTTTGTCCAGCGTTTCGTAGAAATGTTTGCGAGTTACCATCAAACCGTGGTGCCACTTGGGGAATTCATTCTTATCGACGAACATGTGTTGGTGGGGTATACCACGGATCAAGCATTAGTCGCTGTATTGCCACTTCCGCGCGTAGCATGGACTGGGGAGCTGGCCGAAGCCACGGATGCGGTGGTGAATTGGACCTCATCGGCGCACCCCATTCGGCGTGTGGAGTTGTGGATGTCAGGCCAACCCACCACGCGTGCCCATGATGAATTGGAGAAACGTGGGGTCATGATTTTCGAAAAGAAGCGGAGTCGCCTTCTGCCTCCAGTCATTCCCGAACCCTTGCCAATGGTAAAAAAGCTGGGCGACTCAATGCCTTCATGACTGACTGTGAACTAGAAATGATGCATGAAGAAAATGCAGGAGTGCTGAACGGGGAAACTCCCAATCATTTCTGAAGAGAGAGGGCTGGGGATGCAGACGTTTGCAAAAAGTGATTTATGGAGTTGTATCGTGAAGGGCAACGTTGAACTCAAATCATTATAAAGAAGGAAACGTCCCTTCACCCTGTACTGTCTCCAAAGGAGCGAGGGGGTTCAGAGGGCCCATTCTGTTAGCCATTCTTATCCTGCCGTGTTTGTGGAGCTCTACTCATGCCCGAGATTTGGTTCAGCCCATGTTGTCCATTGAAGGTATGACCCAAGACCAACAACGGGTCTATCTCGATGGATTGGCGGATGGCTTTCAAATCATCAACGCCAAACTCCAGCGGCAGGGTCAGCCGTCGCTCTATTGCATTCCGGAAAAAGTTGTTGTCCTCGGGCGAGACTTATTGGAGTTTGCTACAGAAGATCTGCAAGGGCCCCAAGAGGATATCACCATCGCGATCTCAGGCCTGCTCGGGCTTATCGAGCGCTATCCCTGCTCAAAGAAGAACGATCAACAATCACCTCCTGCCAAAAAACCTTCCTCGAAATAAATAGCAGGGTTTCGTCCCCGCGCGACGAGTCCCTTTTGTTTCGGCAAAAGTGCCCAAAACCAATACCGCCCGTGCGCGTCCCTGCGGGTAAACTCCGCCCCGGCTCCGAATTATATGGCTGCACAACTCACTCCGAGGTGCAAAGCCACCTCTCCGCTCAAACAATGCTCGCCAAGTAGTCGAATTCGGCACCGCGGCTCCGCCGCGCCCGGGGAGATAGTCAAAAAACAAATCAGGTTTTCAAAATAGAGAGAGGTCAAAACCTACAAAGACTCAATTCCCATGGCCACCCCAACTTCTGACGCAATTCCCCTTCAAGGGTTTAAAAATTAAATCCCTTTCATACCTTTTTCCCAGCCCCTAATTTGTTCATTATTTTCCTTGTCGGAAAGAAAACGAATTCCTTTCCTTGTCTTTCTTTTTCAAGAAATCCCTTTTTAACCAATGATAGTAAATCATTTCTGGCTGTCTGATACACAATCGCATGGCGGCTTTTATGGGTTTCAAACGTATACATATTTGTTGGGTGACCTATTGCGTAATGAAGTAATATCTTTTGTCGGGCGTTAAGGCCCTTAAGAGATTTTAGCGACTCGTTAGCGGAAGCAACCTCTTTTTGTTTCCGAATAATATATTTTCGTAACTCTAAAATTGCTCGTCTTATTGCTCTCAAGTTAAAAAGAAGAAAATAAGTTAAATCATTCCCATCCGTTTCCGTTTCTAGATATGAGCGTACATAGCGACCTGGAGATTGAATAAAATATTTTGAAATTGCGAGGTATTCAAAAAGAAAATACTTTCGAGAAAGTAAATACCAATACATTAATTGGCGGGCGGTTCTTCCATTTCCATCAGTGAATGGATGGTCATATGCCAGCCTGAAATGAATTATCGCCGCCTTTAATACAGGATGGATCCAATTTTTCTCATCATCATGGTTTGCAAAATTACAGAGGCTTTCAACTCTTTCTTTTAATTCACTGGCTAGAGGAGGTTTATGCACCGTTTGGTCGTTATATTCGACAATAATATCATCGCTTGTTCTATACCTTCCGGCTTCCTCGGGATTTGTCAAAGTGTCAATCGTCAAAATACTATGAAGTTGCAATAACCTTTCAGGTGTGAATTTTTGGTTTCGGTTGGTTCGAATATATTTCATGCTTTCCCAATTATTTAAAATCATTTGTTCGCTTCTATCTTTTGGCTTCCTCCCCGATCGCAGCATTTCTTTAGCTGCTTGACGGGTTGTCGTAGCTCCTTCAAGTTGACTAGAGGCTATGGCTTCTTCCATTAGAGAGCTCACAATATATTCCTCTTTGGGGGGAGGGGAGCCTGGGCGATCTGTAATAATAGTTCCTCCAACATCCAAATCAATTTCATGGAGTATTTTTAACAAAGAATCTGGGACCCAATAAGAAAAGGGGTTATTATTCTTGTCTAAGTATGGAACATTTTTTTTATTTGATTCACGACCGAGTTTCAAAAATAGCCACACTTTTTCGGGGGATACCCCTTCTGGCATGGGTCGGTAATATCGAAGCTTGTGCCAGTGCATATAGTGGTAATTTGCTAATTGAAGGATTTTTTGAAAATCTGGAGTTCGACTTTTTTCCATCAAATCGGAAAACCCAGTCGGGTCCTTTGGTATAATTTCTTCTATATTCGGTGGAGGTGCTATGAGTGCCATAAAAACTCCAGGTGTTTTCAAATTACTAATTAAGTACTAATAAATACTAATTTAGTATTTGAGAAATGTCAACAAAATACTAATTTAGTAGTATTTAGTATTAAATTAGTAGTTAGTTTCTGATAATTCGTATGAATATTAAAAAAGTGCAATATATTGTGTATTTAGTGTTTGCAGGGTACTGGATATTGTAAATATTTTTTAACCATATTTAATCCATTAAGAAGAGATTTTTTTGGAAAGGGAAGAGTTGGGGGCAAGTCTTTTGTTGAGAGTTGGGATTACAAATGCTCATCATACCTCGCGTTGGGCGCGGCGGAGCCGCAGCACCGAATCGGCCTTTTTGGCGAGGGCTGTTTGAGCGGAGCGAGTTCCTGAGCCATCTTATTCGGTGCGGAGGCGGAGGGACCCCCTTGGGGCCGCGCACGGGCGAAAATGGTTTTGGGTCCTTTTGCCGAAACAAAAGGACCTCGTCGTGCGGGCGCGAAAGCCCGCATAAATTAAATAAACTCCTTCCAATTGGCATAAGGCTTTAATTTATATATTTCCTCAATGGAATTGCCCAACCCCACTCCCTGTTCCTCAAGCAGCTTGGCCACGCGCCAAAGTGGCAACCCGACAATAGTCGGATAATCCCCCTCAATCTTTTCAATGAGCTTGGCCCCTTGGCCTTGAATAGAATACCCCCCAGCCTTGCCTAAGCTTTCTTCTGTGTTCAAATAATTTCCCAGTTCCACTTCGTCAAACGGTTTGATCCAAACGTGGGCGGTTTCCACCAGTGCCACTAAAAGATCCGCTGCTTTTTGAATCAATGCCAAACCTGTGTGTACTTGATGACAACGGCCTCGGAGTTGGCGCAACATGATTTCGGCTTCCTTAATATTTTCCGGTTTGCCCAGCAAGGTGCCACCTATTTCGATGAGGGTATCGCTTCCAAGGACCAGATTGTGTGGGTGTTGAATGGCAATGGATTCGGCCTTGTCTATGGAAAAGTGTTTGGCTTGCTCAGACGGGGTTAAATGCGGCGAAAGGACCTCTTCGCAAGTCGGTGGAATAATATCAAAAGAAATTCCGAGCAACGCAAGCAATTCGCGACGGCGAGGTGAGGTGGAGGCTAGGATGATCTTCACGAAAATTTAGACGAGGACCTGAGAGAAAATACCTTGGACAATATCGCGCCAAGATTTGGGTCGGATTTGGACGGACCGATTGAGAAGAACGCGAAGCATAGCACAGCTATGTTGAGGGTTTTTCGATTGAGGCCCGTTCAAAGATGGCCCGAAGATTGGATGCGAGATGTCCAAGGTATTTTCTCTCAGGTCCTAAGACGATGCGCTCACAGCTTCTGCTTCAGTGAGAACGTGTTGGGACATATATTCTTCGACCAAGCCCTTCACGTCTTGGGCATTGTTTGTTTTGACCATATTGGCCCGCATGGCGGCAGCATGGGGAAATCCACTGCAATACCATCCGAGGTGTTTCCGCATACGGGGAAATCGTGGGGATTCATTGAAGGATTCAAACAGCGTCGCATGGTTGATCATCATCTGAAAACGTGTTTCCAGTGAAACCGATGCCTCGGAAAGTGACGGTGGATTTGGGTTGTGGGTGGCTTTTCGAATGAGATCCTTTTCTTGAAAAATCCACGGATTTCCTTGCGCCGCGCGTCCAATGAGAATCCCATCGACGCCGCTGGCTTGAATCCGACTCACGGCGTCATTACGTGAACGAATGTCGCCGTTGCCTAACACCAGAATGCCACGGGATTTGATGGGTTGTGCTGCGCTGGCGATGGCTTCCCAGTCCGCTTCTCCCCGATACATTTGTTTCAAGGTTCGTCCGTGAATCGAGATGACTTCCGGTTGGCCTTGAGCCAGGCAATCACTCCATTCGTTGATGACCACCGAGTCATAGCCGAGCCGGGTCTTGACCGTGAGAGGAATGAACCTCCGAGGTGGCTGTTCTGGTTCGGGCCAACGATGGGTGGTCCTATCTTTGGCTTGTTCCAGTGCCGCCTTTTTCAATCCGATATCCTCGAGTGTTTGTCCATTGGCCCAATCGGCAAGCCCTTGTTTGGCTGAGGCCATGATTTCCAACGCCAATTCTGGCGTGCGAATCAGCCCGGCCCCGCTTCCCGAGGAAGCCACGTTTTTGGATGGACATCCCATGTTGATGTCCAGTCCGTCGAACCCCAATTCTCCAATCACGTGTGCGGCTTTGTAAAATAAAGCAGGATCTTTTCCGTACAGTTGGGCTACGATTGGGCGTTCGCAGTCGGAGTAGCGCAAGGGCTCCCAGCCCGCCCGACTCCCGTGACAAATGTCGTGGATATTGGTGAACTCGGTAAAAGTCACATCGGGTTGGCCGTAGGTCGCCATCATGTGACGAAAAGTCACGTCAGTGACTCCATCCATGGGGGAGAGTCCCACAATGGGGCGAGGGAGTGAAAGCCAAAAGCTCATACGGGGCTTGGGTAGTAGAACGCTCATGTCGTGATAACTGGCAGGCTCCTAGTGAGTTGATTTCATCCTTAAAAAAACCGAAAAGAACAATTGTAGGCCCTGCCATCTTTCTACTGAACAAAATAGTATGGTTGGTATCCTATTGTCCAGCTTGATTGTCGTTATGAAAAAGTCTTAGTCGAGAACTGACCAGATGATGAAACACCTTGAAGAGCCTTTTGGTGAGACCATTTCCTCAGGTACCCCTTCGAAGGATCAATCCGAAGATTCTGCAGGTCTGCTTGCCAAACTTGAAACCCTCTTATCAGGCCCACCGTCTGATTTGCGAACTGTGCTCATCCGAGAAATGCTGGCCGGGGTCGTGAAATTTCATGAGCATTCCATCGATGTATTAGATATTAAGATCGTCAATCAGGCTTTGCAGGAATTGCGGTATGCGTTTCAGGTCTTCCAGCCCTATGAACATTGTTTGAAAGTTAGCATTTATGGTTCAGCCAGAACACCTTCCGATCATCCAGATTTTCAATTGGCTGCTCGATTCGCTCGGCTTCTTAGTCAGCAGGGTTTTATGGTCATCACGGGAGCAGGGCCGGGGATTATGGAGGCTGGGCACCAAGGTGCTGGGAAAGACATGAGTTTTGGCGTCAATATCATGTTGCCTTATGAGCAATCCGCCAATGCGACGATTGCCGGTGATCCGAAACTCGTTCATCTGAAATACTTTTTTACCCGAAAACTGTTGTTTGTTCGTGAGTCTCAAGCTGCCGCGTTTTTTCCTGGCGGATTGGGCACCATGGATGAGGCCTTTGAGATTCTGACTCTCATTCAAACCGGAAAAGCGAATCTTGTTCCCATTGTGTGTCTTCAGGCCCAAGGGTCGGATTATTGGGATCGATGGATGGATTTTGTGGCAGGCCAACTTCTGCCACGAGGACTGATTTCTGAATCAGACTTAAGCCTGTTTAAGATTTTTGATCACGAAGAACCGGCGGTGCAGGAGATCCAAAACTTTTATCGAAACTTTCATTCGTTCAAGTTTGTCCACGATCTATTGGTCGTCAGAATTCGGCAGCCGCTTACTCCCCTTCAACTAGCCGATGTACAATCAAATTTTCAGGATCTCTGCGTGGATGGCTCATTCTTCCCAGTCCAGGCCTTTCCTCAAGAACAAGATGAATTAGAGGCCCTGCATCTACCCCGCCTGGCGTTTCACTACCATCGACGGAATGCTGGTCGTCTTCGTCAATTTATTAACTGGTTGAATGGATTACAGATAGAATCCTCTCCTGGAAGGGATGAAGGCTGATAAGGGTCAGGTAGCACAAACCTGCTTTTAGGAGTTCGAGAGTCCTGGCCCTTTGTCCAAAGGGACAATCATGATATGGTATCAGGTTCCATGAACCTAGAAACGGTAGTTGGGCACAAAAAAGCCGGGTAAGATATTGGTATGCATGGTGCAATAAAAAAAGTCGTGGTCACCTCCATGGTGAGGAGACATTTTTTTTATTGTGCCAGGTGCGCCTAGGAGCCGGTCCGAGATTAGCGATCGTCACGAGGATGGGCTGGTTTGAGTCAGATGTTTCGATCGTTTGAGGCGAATAGTGGGACTATTCAACGAAAACGGGGAAGGTTGAAAAAGGCCGTCCAGCAAGGCCGCAGGGCTTTGGGCGCGCGGAGCGTACACGCAGTACGTGAGCACGCCAAAAGCCCGAGAACGCAGCTGGCGG
>Ga0209980_10001455_pt1 | contig 12989 bp, 12 predicted proteins | sample CR02metaG_FD_183611 | JGI IMG/M metagenome (GOLD analysis project Ga0209980, IMG submission 183611) | Deep subsurface microbial communities from Mariana Trench to uncover new lineages of life (NeLLi) - CR02 metaG (SPAdes) (version 2) | ecosystem: Environmental > Aquatic > Marine > Ocean trench... | reverse complement strand
CGCGCCGGCCTGGCAGCTTCATGCGCTCGGGGCGGCGCTGATCCTGGGGCGGATCGTGCACGCCTGGTCGCTCCCCGCCCAGAGCGGCAACGGCCGCCTCATGGGGATGACCCTGACCATCTTCGTGCTCGCGGTGGGCGCGCTCGGCAACCTCAAGGCGGCGCTCGGCGCGATGGTCCTCTAGCCGCGGCAGGCCCTTGCGGACCGGCGTGGCCGCTCCTGACCTGGCTCGGAGCTTTTCCGAACTGCCACCCACACGATTCCCGCCATCTTAAAAGCAGCCGCAATCGTTCTGAACATGACAGTGTGATTCGGATCTGATATCGTAAATCGTCGATCTACGATAGATGAGGAAGAAATGGCAGCCATTACAGCCCGGGAAGCTCGAATCCTGGCCGGGGAAAGGCACGATCCCGTAAAACTTGCCGTGCTTGCCAAGGCCCTCGCGCACCCCGCCCGGCTCGGCATTATCGAGATGCTGCACGAGAGGCAGGGCTGCATCGGTTGCGACATTGTGGACCGCATCGGTTTGGCGCAATCCACCGTCTCCGAACACCTCCGCATCCTCAAAGCAGCCGGGATCGTCACCGGAGAGATCGAGGGCCCCCGGGTCTGCTACGCGCTCGAACCATCTGCGTTGGAGCCATTGCGCCGATTGCTAGGCGAGATAACGATCCCATCGCCGCGGTGAAATAAGAATCAAAAGGCGCACATCCAATGTCCAATTTCGAACGTTACTTGACCGTCTGGGTCGGGCTCTGCATCGTCGCCGGTGTGGCGCTCGGATATTATCTGCCAGGCGTATTCAAGCTCATCGGTTCAGCCCAGATCGCCCAAGTCAACCTACCCGTCGCCGTGCTGATCTGGCTGATGATCATTCCGATGCTGGTGAGGATCGACTTCAACGCTCTGCACCAGGTCAAGGATCACTGGCGCGGCATCGGCGTGACGCTTTTCATCAATTGGGCGGTGAAGCCTTTTTCAATGGCCGCCCTGGCCATGTTGTTTATCGGCACCCTGTTTCAGCCCTATCTGCCGGCGGAACAGATCAGCTCGTACATCGCGGGGTTGATCCTGCTGGCGGCGGCCCCTTGTACGGCAATGGTTTTCGTCTGGAGCAACCTGTCTGATGGCGAGCCACACTTCACCCTGACCCAGGTGGCGCTGAACGACATCATCATGGTGTTTGCATTCGCGCCGATCGTCGGATTGCTCTTGGGCCTGTCGGCCATCATGGTGCCCTGGGAGACGTTGCTTTTTTCCGTCGTGCTTTATATCGTTGTACCGATCGTCCTCGCCCAGGCACTGCGCAGACGGGTGCTTGCCGCTGGTGGGCAAGCTGCCCTTGACCGCTTGTTGTCCAGGTTGCAGCCGCTTTCACTAACCGCACTGCTGATAACGCTGGTGATGCTGTTCGGCTTCCAGGGCGAACAGATTATTCGCCAACCGCTGATCATCGCCTTGTTGGCTGTGCCCATCCTGATCCAGGTTTATCTTAACTCAGGCCTTGCCTACCTCCTGAATCGGGCGCTGGGCGAACGGCATGACGTGGCGGCGCCCTCGGCCTTGATTGGCGCCAGTAATTTCTTCGAACTGGCCGTTGCCGTCGCGATCGGTCTGTTCGGATTTGAGTCGGGTGCGGCGCTCGCGACGGTGGTCGGCGTTCTGGTCGAGGTGCCGGTGATGCTTTCCGTGGTGAAGATCGTTAACGCCAGCAAGAATTGGTACCAGCAGGGAAACGCCGTAAGACGCAACAGCCTCGGCTAGTCCCGGATTCATTGGCCGCACCAGGACGACGACCGCTTCGGGCTTTCAGCGTTCCTTGTTTTATGTATCGCCGAGCGCGCGGAGCTGCTTCTCCGCGCCCCTGGAGATCTGGCCGAGCCGTTCGATGATGGTCTCCAGGCTCGGCGCCGAGCCGGGGCTGTGGGCTTCCAGGGCCGCACGCATGACTCGGATGTGCTCCGGCGTGGTGCCGCAACAGCCGCCGATGATGCGCGCGCCGGCGTCCAGGCAGAGCCGCGCGTAGTCGCCCATCAACTCCGGCGTACCCTGATAGGCGATCTCGCCGTCGACGAACTCGGGCACGCCGCAGTTGCTCTTGGTGATCAGTATTTCGTCCGGATCGGCGGCCTCGCGCAGGTTGATCAGCACCGCCAGCAGTTCCGAGGGCCCGATGCCGCAGTTGCCGCCGATGGCGAACGGCCGCGGGCTCGACTTGTGGGCGGCCTCGACGAACTGGGCCGGGGTGATGCCCATCATGGTCCGGCCGGCGGTATCGAAGCTCATGGTGCAGACCACCGGCAGGTCGGTGGCGCGTGCGCCGGTGATGGCGGCGGTCATCTCCTCGAAGGAATAGATGGTCTCGATCCACAACACGTCGACGCCGCCCTCGGCCAGCGCCTTGGCTTGCTCGGCGTAGGCGGCGGTGCCTTGGACCATGGTCAGCTCGCCGAGCGGCATGTACATATCGCCGGTCGGGCCGATGGAGCCGGCGACCACGATCTCGCGGTCCGATTCCTCGACCACCTCGCGGGCCAGGCGCGCGGCGGCCGCGTTGAGTTCGGCGACCCGTTGGTCGGCGCCGTGCAGCTTCAGCCGGTTGCGGGTGCCGCCGAAGGAATTGGTCAGGATGATGTCCGCGCCGGCCTCGATGAAGCCGCGATACTGGTCGCGCACCTTTTCGGGCTCGTCGATGTTCCACAGCTCGGGCGCGTGACCCGTGGGCAGACCGACCGCGAAGAAGTTGGTCCCGGTGGCGCCGTCGGCGAGCAGCCAGGGCCGCTCTGCGAGCATTCTTTGGAGGAGGTCCGACATGATTTCCTTGGGTTCCGGTTCGGTGCCGCCCGGGTTAGCGGACCGGGGCGGGAGAATTTTGCGGACGTTAGTCCGGCCGTTCCCGGGGAGCAAGCGTGCCGGCGGGACCGGCGCGGCGATTCGCTTCGCAAGGACTGACGGCTACAGGGTTTCATGGCCATGAACGGGACCGGAGCGCTAGAGAAGGCGCGCGGCGAGAATCGCCTCAGGCGACCTTCTTAGCCTGGCTGCGGGTGAGCCGGTCCGAGGGAAAGCAGATCGTGACCGTCGTGCCGGCGCCGACCTCGCTTGCGATTTCCAAGGTCCCACCGTGCATCTCGATCATGGATTTGACCAGCGGCAGGCCCAGTCCCGTGCCTTCGCCGACCCTGGCGCGCGAAGTGCCGGCCTGACCGAAGCATTCCAGGACCTTCGGGATGTCCTCGGCGGCGATGCCGACCCCGTTGTCGCGCACCGAAAGGCGCAAGGCGCCGAGTCGGTCCAGGGTCGCGAGAACGATGACCTTGCCGCCGTTCGGTGTGAACTTGACCGCGTTGGTCAGCAGATTGATCAGCATCTGCTTGGTCATGCGCTCATCGGCGCGCAGGACCGGCAAATCGGCGTCGATTTCGGTCTTGAGACCGATGCCGGCGTTGTGCGCGCGCTCCTTGACGAAGCGGAGCGAGGCATCGACCGCGTGCGGGACATCAACCTCGCCGTCCTGGAGCTCCAGCTTGCCCGCCTCGATCTTGGCCAAGTCGAGGATGTCGTTGATGAGTTCGAGAAGATGGACGCCGGAATCGTGGATGTCACCGGCGTATTCGCGGTACTTGGGCGGCGTGATCGGCCCCAGTAGCTCGCCGCCGATAATCTCGGAGAACCCGAGGATGGCGTTGAGCGGGGTGCGAATCTCGTGGCTCATGTGCGCCAGGAACTGCGATTTCGCATGATTGGCGTAGATCGCCGCATCGCGCGTCGCGGCGAGGTCCTCGCAGAGGTTGACCAACTCGGCCCCCTGGGCCTCGAACTGGTCGCGCGTGTCCTGGAGCTCGAGCAGTTGCGCGTGCAAATCCTCTTCCGTCTGACGCATCGCCTCTTCGAAATCCTCGCGCTCGGTGACGTCGCGGAGCACCGCCGCGCGATAGGTGTCGTCGTTCGAGGTAAAGGTGGAGATCGAGGCTTCCGCCGGGAAGGTCGTGCCGTCCTTGCGCCGGCCGCGGATCTTGGCGCGCTCGCCCATGAAACGGACCGAGGTCCCGGCGGTCCGGAAGGCCTCAGTGTGGGCCCGGTGGCCATCCCGGGACGGCTCCGGCAACAGGATGGCGAGGGGCTGGCCCAGGACCTCGTCGGCGTCGTAGCCGAAAGCCGTCTCGGCGCCCCGGTTGAACAGCACGATGCGCTCTGCGCTATCGATACAAACGATGGCATCCTTGGCGAGACCGACGATCATCGAGGACCGCATCTCGCGCGCGCGCAGGGTCTCGATCTCCTCGATCAGTTCGTCCCGGGTCGCGCCGGCGTATTTGTCGCTTTTAGGGGACATCAGTCCGATACCACACCGTGACCGCGAGGTTTCACACAGCTCGATTATTACGATTGGAATATTAAAATTCCTTTAGTTTCACATGCTTATAGGTAGTACGGTCATGCGGAGTAGTATCCAATCGGCGAAAATTTCAGCCCTGGCGCGCATGCCATCGGGAATCTACCCCCGATTTGTCGTAGGTTTCGGGGCGGTGAATGCGAAAATGGCTCGGGCATCTGGCGTGGCGTACCCCAGGGCCGCTGGCGTGCGGTTCAGCCCTCGCGCCCGGGCGCGGTGATCACGTTGATGGGATCGCCTGCGAAGTAGCGCACCAGGTTGTCGATCCCGAAGTCGACCATGGCCATCGTCGCTTCGGGCGTGTTGAAGCCGACGTGGGGGGTGGCGACCACGTTGTCGAGGCCGAGCAGGGGATGGTCGCCGGGCAGCGGCTCCTGCAGGTAGACGTCGATCCCGGCGGCGGCGATACGGCCGGTACGCAGGCGCTCGATCAACGCCACCTCGTCGACCAGTTCGGCACGTGCGGTGTTGATGAAGACCGCGCCCGGCTTCATGCGGTCGAGCTCGGCCGCGCCCAGCAGGTTCTCGGTCTCCGGGGTCAACAGCAGGTGCAGCGATATCACGTCGCTCTCGCCGAGCACGGCCTCCAGCGGGGCGAAGGTGACGCCGCTACGCCGGGCGCGCTCGGGGCTGGGGTTGCGGGTCCAGGCCAGCACCTCCATGCCCAGGGCGCCGGCGAGTTCGGCGACCCGCGCGCCGATGCCGCCGAGCCCGATCAGGCCGAGCTTCTTGCCGCGCAGCTCGAAGCCGGGGGCGAGCTGGTTCCAGCCCGTGGTCCGCAGGGTGCGGTCGAGACGCGGGATGTCGCGCGCGACCGCGAACAGCAGGGCGAGGGCGTGCTCGGCGACCGCGTTGTCGCCGTAGCCCGGCGTGTTGCAGACCGTGATGCCGCGCGCGGCGGCCTCCTTGAGGTCGATCATGTTGGCGGCGCCGGTGCCGAGATAGGAGATCGCCTCGAGCCGGGGCGCCTTGCGCATGACCTCGACCGGCAGGTCCCAGCCGATCATGATCGCCGTGGCGTCGGCGATGCGCGCCTCGTAGTCGGCGGCGTCGGCGGGCAGGCCCTCATGGACCGCGAAGGCGCCCAGCGCTTGCACGCGCGCGAGCCGTTCGCCGACCATGAGCGGCATCATCGGCGGGTCGGCGTCGGCGAAAACGATGACATGGTCCTCGGTCATGGCAGTCCTCGATCAGCGGGTCCCGTTGCCAGTCTAGGCAGGGGCCACGGTGCTGGCCAAGCGGTTCCTCGAAGAGCTTCAGGGGCGCCGAGGGACGGGGCGAATGCCGTCTGCTGGCGGTCGGCCCAGGTGCCTCTTGACAGCGCGTCGATAGAGTGTATATACACGTTATCGACGCGACGCCGAGGGGCCTGAAGCCATGGACGTCACCGAACCGACCAACTGCACCTGCTTCGGCCTGCGCAAGGCGGCGCGCGCGGTGACCCAGATGTACGACCAGGCGCTCAAACCCAGCGGGCTGCGCACGACCCAGTTCTCACTCCTGGCTGTGACCGAGCGCGCCGGGCCCCGCCGGATGGCCGAGATTGCCGAGTTGCTGGTCATGGACCGCACCACCTTGACCCGAAACCTCAAGCCGCTGCTGGACCAGGGGCTCCTGGAAAGGGTCGCGGGCGCGGATCGGCGCCGGCGCCCGATCGCGATCACGGCCAAGGGCCGGGCGGCCTTGGCCCAGGCCCTGCCGTATTGGCGGGAAGCGCAGAGGCACATGGCCGGCAGCCTGGGACGCGCGCGCTGGCGGCGCCTGCTCGGCGATCTCCGGGACACGGTCGATTTGGTTCAGGCGGAGTAGAAATATTTTTGTTTAAAAGAGTGCATATACACTGACTAATGCCAACCCCGACCGAGAAAGGAAGACATCATGACCCGTTACCGAAACTTCACGGGCGTTTCCAAGACCGCCGGACTCGCCGTGGCGGTCGCCGTCGCATTCGGCCTGGCCGGGCCGGCCGCCGCCCAGGAGAGCTCCTTCGGCGGCTTCGAGCCGCCGGCGGGCTGGCTGCCGCCGCCGCTCGACCCCACGGGGGTGCAGCTTCAGACCAAGCAGCTCGCGCCCGGGGTCTACGCGCTTCTTTCGACCCGGCCGCCGGTCGACAACAGCGGTTTCATCGTCGGCGAGAAGGGCGTGCTGGTGATCGACGCCCACATCAACGGGGCCATGGCCCGGCAGATCCAGGCCGCCGTGCGCGCGGTGACCGACAAGCCGATCCTCTATCTGGTCAACACCAATTACCACGGCGATCACACCTTCGGGAATTATGCCTTTCCGGCCGAGACCAAGATCGTGGCCCATCGGGAGACGGCCGAGGCCATGCGTCATTTCGACCGGGAAAAGGCGCTGCTTCTGCCGTTGGTGAACGGCAACGCGGCGGTCTTCGACGACGTTCGATTGCGCCTGCCGGATGTGACGTTCGAGAAGTCCCTGCGTCTCGACCTGGGCGGCCGGGTGGTGGAATTGCACCACTTCGGCCCCGGCAACACGCCGGGCGACACCGTGGTCTACGTGCCGGAAGCCAAGGTCGCCTGGACCGGCAACCTGGTGCTCGGCGCGGGCTCGATCCCCTGGGCCATCGAGGGCAACACACCGGCCTACCTGGAAACCATCGCCCGCATGGCGGCGCGCCTGGATGTCGAGACCATCGTCGGGGGCCATATTCTCATGACCCCCGGGGAAACCCTGGGTTCCTACCTCGATTATCTGAGCGGGCACATCAAGTCGGTGCAAAGGGCCCTCGGCGCCGGCAAGACGCTGGAGCAGACCCTGGCCAGTTTGCCGTTGGAGGAGAGCTACCTGCCGCCCAAGGATTCGCCGCTCGCCGCGGTGCGGCCCCTCATGCAGGGCGTCCACCTCTGGAACGTCAAGCGCACCTATCAGGAGCTGACGGCCCGGGAGCGGGCGGACCAGCAGGCGCTGGCGCAATAGGGCAGCGGCCCGGCGTCCAACTGCGGTCCGGGTGGTGGCAGCTTCGCCCGGGCCGGCTTTATCTTGCTGGAGAGGGCGGCATCGGCATGGACGAAAACACCGGCCTCGGCCATGCTGCCTGCCTCGTGCGGGTCGCGGCGACCGGGAAGGATTCACGCCGAGATGAAGGACTCTGTCCGAGCAGCTTGCGGCGCCGCCTTGACAGTCGCGGCCTTCGTTTCCCTCTCGCCCCTGGCCCCAGCACAGGATGGCGCCTTCGCCGCCTGCGTTCAGGAGCTGGCCCAGCGGGATCTGGCCGACCGAACGGCCTTCCAGGAGCGCCTGCGCGACCTCGTCGCCGCCGGGACGTCGGAATTCGAGGAACTGGCGGACCTCAATATGCGGCTCCAAATCGCCTTGGCGCGGGCGCGCGCGGGCCAGGTCGGGTGCCTGGCGGCACAGGATCCACAGCGGCTCGACACGACGAGCCTGACCAAGTTCCGTAATTTCGATTGGTCGGCTGCGGATGACGCGGCCTTTGCGGCGCGGAATCACGAATCCGGTGAGCTCTCGGCGCGGATCGCCGATCTGCGCAAGAAAAACGATGGCCATCGCGATTGGCCGAAGCTACGGGAGTTCATGCGCGCCGAGCTGATGCCGGACCCCGCCTTTCGCGCGCTTATGGCGGATTTCGCGAAAAAAGATGGCGCCCTGCGCGAGCGCCTCAAGAACTGCCACCGCGAATAGAGGAAATCACCCCCTCAGCGCCGCATTGTCCGGATCGTAGGGGCTTTCGGCGACGATCTTGGCCGGTTTCATCTCGCCGAGCACGTCGATTTCCAGCTCCGTGCCCGCTTCGGCCAGCTCCGGACGCACGAAGCCGAGCGCCAGGCTCTTGCCGACCCGCCAGCCGTAGCCGCCGGCGGTCGCGCGGCCGATCATCTCGCCGTCCTTGAACAGGGGCTCGTTGCCGATCGCATCGGCGTCGGTGATCCCGTCCACCTCGAGCGTCACGAAGTGGTTGGTGAAGCCGCGCTGCTGCCAGGCGACCAGGGCGTCGCGGCCGATGAAGTCGCCCTTGTTGGGATGCACGAAGCGCTGCAGGCCGGACTCGAAGGCGGCGTATTCGATGGAGAGTTCGGTGCCGACCAGGCGGTAGGACTTCTCGATCCGGAGCGCGTCCATGGCGCGGATGCCGAAGGGCTTGAAGTCCAGGCCCTCGCCGGCCGCCATCAGCGCATCGAAGACGTGGTTCTGCATCTCCAGGGGATGGTGGATCTCCCAGCCCAGCTCGCCGACGAAGTTGACCCGCACCAGCCGGCACGGCGCCAGGCCGACGTCGGCGGACTTGCCGGTCAACCAGGGGAAGGCCTGGTTGGAGAGGTCGGCATCGGTGGCCCGCGAGAGGAGTTCGCGCGACTTCGGCCCCGCGACCACCAGCACGCCCACTTGGGTAGTGATCTTGTCGAGCCGCACGCTGCCGTCGGTGGGCGCCGATTTGCACAGGTAGTCCCAGTCGTAGCGCTCCTGGGCGCCGGCCGAGACCAGATAGAAGGCCTCCGGCCCGTCGCGCATGATGGTGAATTCGGAGCGCACGCCGCCGAAGATATTGAGCGCGTGGCACAGGTTGACCCGGCCGAGCTTCTTGGGGATGCGGTTGGCGACCAGCTTGTCCAGATAGGCTTCCGCGCCCGGTCCGGTGACTAGGAACTTGGAGAACGCGGTCATGTCCAGGAGGCCGACGTTCTCTTGAACGTTTCGGCATTCGTTGCCGACGTGCTCGTGGTAGCGCGAACGGCGGAACGACCAGTGGTCCTCCCGGGGTACGCCTTGGGGTGCGAACCAGTTGGGCCGCTCCCAGCCGAACTTCTGGCCGAACACCGCGCCCAGCGCCTTCATACGGTCGTAGCAGGGCGCGGTCTTGAGCGGCCGGCCGGCGGCACGCTCCTCGTCGTGGAAGTGGATGATGAAGACGTTCGCGTAGGCCTCCTCGTTCTTGGTCTTGAGATAGGCCTTGGAGGCGTAGTCGCCGAAGCGGCGCGGGTCGACGCCGAGCATGTCGATGGTCGGCTGGCCCTCGACGATCCACTCGGCCAGTTGCCAGCCGGCGCCGCCGGCCGCGGTAATGCCGAAGGAATGGCCCTCGTTGATCCAGAAGTTCTTGAGCCCCCAGACCGGCCCGACCAGCGGGCTACCGTCCGGGGTATAGGCGATCGGGCCGTTGATGACCTCCTTGACCCCGGCCTCGCCGAAGATCGGCACCCGGGCGATCGCCGCCTCGATGTGCGGCTCGAGCCGGTCGAGATCGCCGGGGAACAGGTCCTTCTCGAAGGTGGGCGGCACGCCGTCGACGAAACAGGCCGGTGCGCCCTTCTCGTAGATGCCGAGCAGCAGGCCCTGGCGCTCCTCGCGCAGGTAGTAGGAGGCGTCGGACTCGCGCAGCACCGGCATCTCGGGCAAGCCGTCCTTCTTGCGCTGCTCGAGCAGCGGGTGCGTCTCGGTGACGATGAACTGGTGCTGGACCGGGATCGAGGGGATCTCGAGGCCGACCATGCGCCCGGTCTCGCGCGCGTAGTTGCCGGTCGCCGAGACCACGTGCTCGCAGGTGATATCGCCCTTGGCGGTCTTGACCAGCCACTCGCCGTTGGCTTTGCGCTCGATGCCGGTCACCGGGGTGTGCTGGTAGATCTCCGCGCCCCTATCGCGGGCCCCCTTGGCCATGGCCATGGTCACGTCGGCGGGCTGGATGTAGCCGTCGTCGGGATGCAGGATGCCGCCGACCAGGCCCTCGGTATTGCAGAACGGTACCAGGTCCTTGATCTCGCTTGGGGTCAGGAACGCGACCTCGATGCCGATGGTGCGCGCGGTGCCGGCGTAGTGGCGATACTCGTCCATGCGGTCCCGGTTGGTGGCCAAGCGCAGGTTGCCGACCACGGAGAAGCCGACCGGCTGACCGGTCTCCTGTTCCAGCGTCTTGTAAAGCTCCACCGAGTACTTGTGGATCTGGCCGACACTGTAGCTCATGTTGAACAGCGGCAGCAGGCCGGCGGCGTGCCAGGTCGAGCCGGCGGTGAGCTCGCTGCGTTCGCAGAGGACCACGTCGCGCCAGCCCTTCTTGGCGAGATGATAGAGCGTGCCGACGCCGACCACGCCGCCGCCGATCACCACCACCCGAGCCTGCGTTTTCATCCCGTGGCCTCCCTTACCCGATCCGGCGCTTGGATGCGGACACCGGTTCCCACCTTGGTTCCGCCCCTGGGCCGTCGCGCGCCCTGGCCGATAGCATAGCGCCCCGCCGAACCGTTTGCGACACGGCACCGCGCAATTCCGACATGGCCGCAAGAGGCATGTGCCGCGGGGCCGCGGGGGGGGGGGGGCTTCGCGCCTGGTTCCGGCTTGAATCCGGGCCCTGGCGGGCCTATCGTCGAGGGCGTGGCGACGGCGTTTTTCAGCCGTTCCCGGTCGCGGAATCGACAGCGGGGCCGGGCGTGCCGGACCGATACTGGCCGCCGTTCCCACTGGGAGGGCGATGGACATGAGCGAGACGCCAGAGGGTGCGGGTGCGGGCGCGCGGCGCGGGCGCCGGGGAGGCGGCGGCGCCGCGGCGCGCCGGGCCGCGCGCCAGGGCGGCGGCATCACCCAGTTGCGCCACATCACCCGCCGCATCCCGACCTACGAGCCCCTCGACGAGGACGGCCTGGCGCTGATCGAGGACAACGCCGAGACCATCCTCCAGGAGATCGGCATCGAGTTCCGCGGCGACCCGGAGGCGCTGGCGATCTGGAAGGATGCCGGCGCCGAGGTCGACGGCGAGCGGGTGCGCTTTCCGCGTGGTTTATGTCGAAAGCTGATCGCCACCGCGCCGGCCGAGTTCACCCAGCACGCGCGCAACCCGGAACGCAACGTCCGAATCGGCGGCCGCAACATGGTTTTCGCACCGGTCTACGGCCCGCCCTTCGTGCGCGACCTGGAGGGCGGGCGGCGCTACGCCACCCTCGAAGACTTCCAGAACTTCGTCAAGCTGGCCTACATGACCCCGGCCATGCACCACTCCGGCGGCACGGTCTGCGAGCCGGTCGACGTGCCGGTCAACAAGCGCCACCTGGACATGGTGTACAGCCACCTGCGCTATTCCGACAAACCCTTCATGGGCTCGGTGACCGCGCCCGAGCGCGCCGAGGATTCGGTGGCCCTGGCGAAGATCGCCTTCGGCGCCGACTTCGTCGACAACAACACCGTGCTGGTCAACCTGATCAACGTCAACTCACCGATGACCTTCGATGGCACCATGTTGGGCGCGCTCAAGGCCTATGCGCGCGCCAACCAGGCGGTGATCGTGACCCCGTTCATCCTGTCCGGCGCCATGGCGCCGGTCTCGGTCGCCGGCACCCTGGCCCAGGCGCTGGCCGAGGCGTTGGCCGGGCTCGCCTTCACCCAGCTGGTGCGCCCCGGCGTGCCGATGATCTTCGGGCTGTTTTCCAGCTCGCTCTCCATGCAGTCGGGCGCGCCGACCTTCGGTTCGCCGGAGCCCAATCTGGTGCTGTTTGCCGCCGCCCAGCTGGCGCGCCGGCTCGAGCTGCCGTTCCGCTCGGGCGGGGCGCTTTGCGCCGCCAAGCTGCCCGACGCCCAGGCCGCCTACGAGAGCGTGCAAAGCATGATGCCGGCGGTGCTCGGCGGGGTCAACTTCGTGCTCCACGGCGCCGGCTGGCTCGAGGGCGGCCTGGTCTCGTCCTACGAGAAGTTCGTCATGGACGCCGACCAGCTCGGCAATCTGCAGGTGTTCTGCAATGGCTACGATCTCTCGGAGAACGGCCAGGCGCTGGATGCCATCCGCGAGGTCGGCCCGGGCCAGCACTTCCTCGGCTGCGCCCACACCCAGGCCAACTTCGAGACCGCGTTCTACCGCTCGACCATCTCCGACAACAATTCCTTCGAGCAGTGGCAGGCCGAAGGCAGCCTGGATACCGCCCAACGCGCGAATGTCCTGTGGAAGAAGATGCTGGCCGACTACGAAGCGCCGCCCCTAGACCCCGCCATCGACGCGGCGCTCCTGGAGTTCATCGCCAAGAAGAAGGCTTCCATGCCCGACGCATTTGCGTGAGGGGGGCGCACCGGCGCCCAATCGTGGACCGCCGCCGATCCTGTTCCGGCCGCTTCGAGTCCTCTACAATCGCCCGATCGGGCCGGATCGGTGGCCTGTGCCAGGGTTTTCAGCGATGACGGTGCTCAGCCATGACGTCCGAGGATCGCTTCGTATCCAAGCCCCGCGCGGACACCCGCTGGCGGCCCGCCTCGGTGCTCACGATCGCTTGCCTCGGCGCTTTCGCCCTGTGGCGGAACGGCATGACCCTCGGCAAGCTGCGCCTGGTCGAGGCGGATGTCCGGGAGGAAACCGTTGAACGACCGTGATCCTTCAAGCCGGTTCTGGCGTATATCGGCCGGCGGGATCTTTTTCCAGGGTGGCGCGGCGGCGGTCGACTCGAGCACCATCATCGCCGCCCTGGTCCATGGCCTGACCGGCAGCAGTTTCGCGGTCGGCGCCGCCGCCGCCATCTTGCGCTACGGCTGGCTGTTTCCCCAGCTTTTCGTCGCCTATTTCGCCCAGCGCCGCCGGCGGCGCATGCCGTTCTACATGGTCGGCGCCTTCGGCCGGGCCACCTGCCTGATCGGC
>Ga0209980_10001454_pt1 | contig 12997 bp, 16 predicted proteins | sample CR02metaG_FD_183611 | JGI IMG/M metagenome (GOLD analysis project Ga0209980, IMG submission 183611) | Deep subsurface microbial communities from Mariana Trench to uncover new lineages of life (NeLLi) - CR02 metaG (SPAdes) (version 2) | ecosystem: Environmental > Aquatic > Marine > Ocean trench... | reverse complement strand
TGCAAACCGGCCTGACGCCGGGCGGACCGCAGGCCGGCGCCTGGACAGCCCATCGGGTGTCCGCTGAGTCCGAGGTGGAGCTGGACTGAGACCTGAACCTCTGCCTGTAACGGTCGACCTCCGTGCATCGGGGACACCATTCCTTGGTATCCCCTCCCGACTGGCTTTCCGTGGGTTCCTGGTATTCCTGGGCCTGACCTTGGTCGCCGCCGGGAGCGCGGCGCAGGACGAGGGCAGCGTGAGCGCTTCCGCCGGGCAGATCAACTACGCCTATGCCCTCGGGGGCACAGGTTTCTTCTCGATCGGTGGGCAGTCGACCCAGGTCGCGCGGATTCCGTTCAGCTATACCCTGCGCTCCGGCGACGATGGGCGGTTCGGTCTGAAGCTCAAGTTCCCGCTCTCTTTTGGTGTTCACGATATCGAGATCCGGGACCGCCTCGGTCGCGCTGTCAAAGAAAACGTAGAAACGGTGGCTCTGGCAATCGGTGTCGAATTCGAGTTTCCGGTACGAGACAACTGGCAGCTCAAGCCGTATGCGGAGCTGGGCTTCGGCAAACGCATCTCTGGAGAAGAAGAGGCCTTTCTTTACAGAGGAGGCGTCAAGAGCGTGTGGCTTCTACCGCGGGAACGCTTGGACATCCGCATCGGCGCCGCACTCAAGTTCGAAGGGTTCGAGCTTCTAGGGAACGCACTCCGAGACTCGTACGGTGTGGCCGAAGTTGGGGGCGAGCTGCGCTGGCCGGCTGGTTTCGAGATCCAGGGCAATCCATCCGACTTCGGCGCCTATTTGATCGCTCGTCAGTTCCTTCCCGAGATCGAGGTCATTCCACTGCCGGCGGAGTCGCTTGGCATCGGAAACCAGATGGAGATCGGTCTCACCTTCGGTACCTCCCCGAGTCTCTCGATCTGGGGCCTCGATGCTCCGCGGCTGGGCCTGGCCTATCGCTGGGGCGACGGTCTCTCGGCCTATCGACTCAACTTCGGATTCCCGTTCTAGGACGTGAGCTGCTCAGGCATTTTGGTAGTCTTTCCCGGTCCATGAGACCTGTCGTGATTCTTCTCCTGGCCGCGCTGCTGGCCTGCTCGGGCTCGGATTCGGGTGAAGATGCGGCGATCGAAGGCGCCATTGAAGTGGGCGGCTCGGCTGAAACGCCAAGAGTCGAGGGTCCCGACTCCGAGGGTGGAGACGAGCCAGAGGAGCTCCCAGAAGAGTCCTCCGGGGAATCCAATACCGCGCTCCTGGCGAGAGCGCGGCAAACCTTCCTCGGTGACCTGCCCGAACTGCGCAAGCGCCGGTTCGTGCGCGTCCTGATCACCTACAGCAAGACCAACTTCTTTCATGACGGCGGCAGGCCGCGTGGCTTCGAGGTCGAGCTGCTTCGAGCGTGGGAGAAACAGCTGAACGAAGGCGCCAAGACCTACGACCGGGTGAAGGTCGTCTTCGTGCCGACAGCCTTCGATCGCCTGCTCGAGGATCTTCGTGAAGGCCGAGGCGACATCGCGGCTGCGGGGTTGACGGTGACGCCGGAGCGCCAAGACCTGGTCGCGTTCACCGATCCCTACATCCCCAAGGTCCAAGAGGTCCTGGTGCTGCACAGGGAAGAGGATGACGTTCCGAGCCTCGAGGCTCTGGCAGGTAGGAAGATCATTGTCCGTGCCGGTAGCACCTATGTTCCCCATCTCGAGGCCCTGAGCCGGAAGTTGCGTGATGCCGGCGTCCGGCCGATCGAGGTCCTCGAAGCGGACCGGCGTTTGGTGACGGAGGACCTGCTCGAGATGGTCAACGCCGGGGCGATCCGAATGACTGTTGCCGATCATCACATCGCCGAGGCCTGGGCCGAGGTTCTGCCGGATATTCGGATCCGGGAGGACCTGCCGATCCACTCGGAAGGCTCCATCGCCTGGGCGGTGCGCAAGAACTCGCCGCGATTGCTCGAGAGCCTCAACGACTTCATCCGCAAGAACAAGAAGGGCTCTCTTCTCGGCAACGTGCTCTTCAAACGCTATTACGCGGCCTCGAAGTGGATCAAGAACCCGGTGTCCGAAGCCGAGCGCGCGAAGCTCGATACCCACATCGCTCTCTTCCAGAATTACGCCGACGAATTCGGTTTCGATTGGCTCGCGTTGGCCGCTCAGGCCTACCAGGAGTCGGGGCTCGATCAGAGCAAGAAGAGCGGTGCCGGCGCCGTGGGCGTCATGCAGATCAAGCCCAGCACCGCGGCGGACAAGTGGGTCGACGTGGCCGACATTCACCTACTCGAGAACAACATCCACGCCGGCGTCAAGTACCTGGCGTTTCTACGTGACCGGTACTTCGCCGACCCCACCATCGAGCCCGCGGCGCGCGTCGATTTCGCCTGGGCGGCCTACAACGCCGGCCCGGCCCGAATTCGAGGTCTGCGCAAGAAGGCCGCCGAGCGCGGGCTCGACCCGAACAAGTGGTTCTTCAACGTCGAGAAGATCGCCGCCGAAGAGATAGGGCGCGAAACCGTCGACTACGTCGCCAACATCAACAAGTACTATCTCGCCTACCGGCTGCAGTACGAGGCGGCGCGGGATCGAGAGACCGCCAAGAAAGCATCGCGAAGGTAGCGCCGTGGTCTGTGGAGGCGCTCGGATCTGAGATACTCCAATGCCCGAAGTCGCGGTGACGCGAGCAATAGGCCACAAGGAGATACCTCATGAAGCGATTCGCCATCTGTTGTTGCATCTTTTTGCTGGCCGCCACTGCGGCAAGCGCCGGCATGAAGGTCACGTCGCGGAGCTGGGGCGACGCGAATCTCGCCGGCTATGAGTCCTACAGCTGGCTCGCCGCCGATGGAGCCGACACGGGCGCCCTGATCGCGAGGGGCACCAGGCTCGCTGCGAAGCTCGAAGCCACCGGTGATCCGATCCTGATCAAGGCTGGCCTCGCGAAAGGCGCCGGCGACGGCGCCAGACTGATATTTCGCTACCGCGGCTTGGCCGCCGACATGCTCGAAATCGAGGGAGTTACGAAAAAGATCAGCGACCACGTCACCTGGGTGGGCGATCCGAACGCTCACTCGATGACCAGCTACCGCAAGGGATCGCTTTTGGTCGAGGTTCTAGACGCCGAAACCGACGAGCTGCTTTGGGCCGGCTGGGCGGTCGACGTGATCGAGTTGATTCCGGATCCGCAGAAGCTCGCCAAGAAGGCCGAGAAGGCCATGACCAAGATTCTCAAGCAGTTTCCGGCAAAATAGCGATTTGGAGGTTTTTCTTATGAGATTCCAAGATCGAAACGCATTCACAGCGATCGCCATCATCACCTTGGTTTCGGTTCTGGCCGCGGGATCGACGTTCGCCGCCAAGAAGAAGAAAGATGAGCCGCTCCAGGTCACCCATGACGGCCTCGAGCTGCTTCCCGACACCGAAGTAGCGCTGGCCTACGTCAAGCCCGGCGCCGACTTCAGTGGCTACAAGCGGATCATGATTCTCGACACCTATGTCGCCTTTCGGAAGGGATGGGCCAACGAACAGAGGCGAAACAGCATCAACAAGGTCTCCAACCGAGACATCGAGAGGATGAAGAAGGAAGTGGCCGAGCTGTTTCGTGAGGTCTTCGTCGAAGAGCTCGACACCAAGGGCGGCTACGCCGTGGTCGAGAGCGCCGATACCGATGTGCTGCTGCTTCGGCCGGCGATCATCGACCTCGATGTAACCGCACCCGATCTCAAGTCGGCGAGCCGCACCTACAACTTCGCGGCGTCAGCGGGTGCGGCGACGCTCTATCTCGAGCTCTACGACTCGGTTAGCGGCGAGATCCTGGCGCGGGGCATGGATCGGCAAGTCGACGACACTCCAGGTGGCTTCATGCGTTGGAGCAACTCGGGCACCAACCGAGCCGCGGCCAAGAAGGTGCTGGGCTACTGGGCCGGTCTCTTGCGCCAGCGACTGGATGAGATCCACGGCAAGGGGAAAGAGTAGCCAATCGGGCGAGCTTGGTTTGGAGACCCTCGACCTCGTGAGTCAGAGGCCGAGGTGAAGCCGAAGTGCGTCTTCGAGGTCGGAGACCAGGGATGCGGGAAGTTGTCCTACGCGCCGGCCGACTCTCTCCACTGCTATGGAGCGCACCTGCTCAGCCTGGGCCTTGGAATCCAGGGGCAGTCCGGACTGCGCGGCGGGTAGCATGACCTGAAACGGGTAGATGCGTGCCACGTTGGAGGTCACCGGTACGACGGTGATCACTCCGCGTTGGAGTCGGGCCGCAGTGGCATTAGCGCCGTCGTTACTGACGATGACCGCAGGTCGTCGCTTGCTCGCTTCTGAGCCGCGAACCGGGTCGAGATCAACCATTCGGATCTCACCTCGAAGCACTACTCCTCCTCGGGACTGCCGATCCCATCGCCGCTCACCGACTCCCAGACCTCGGAATCGCCGCCGGCTTCCCATTCCTGCCAGGCCTGAGCGTATGCGGGTCCGAGTTCGGTCGCACGCAGCAGGTGAACAGCCCGCTGGACGACCGCGGACCGAGACCGCGCCCCCACGCTACGGCCATACGCATCCAAGAATTCAATGTCCTCGTCCGGCAGGCTCACGCTGATTTTCATACTTAGATACTACCATTAGTAGCCAAGGAGTAGCAACTGCGGGACGGGAAGAGCGTCCGCTATCTGGTCGTGGGATAAGATTACGATCAATGCGACGCGATCGCGAGAAGTCGAGGCAGCAGGCCGCAACCGCGTTACTTAATGCGGACACGGCTCCCGAAGTGCAAGACATCCAGGTGGAGCTGTGGCGCAAAATGTCGCCGCTCGAGAAGGCACGGGCCGTGAGGCAGGTCAGTCGCAGCGTTCGGGAGCTGTCCCTGGCTGGCATCCGGCAGCGTCATCCATCGGCCTCCGAGCGCGAATGCCTCTTGCGCTACGCGCAGCTCACGCTCGGTCGCAGACTGGCGGCCATGGCTTATCCCGAGGCCGACAAACTCTCCGGCCGCTGAGCAGTGACCCCCGATCCGATCGAGATTGCATTGCGCGTTGCTCGCGTGCTGGAGGAGCAGCACGTCCGCTACGTCGTGGGCGGCTCCTTGGCCAGCTCGATTGCCGGTGAGCCGCGTTCGACCCTCGACGTCGATGTGATCGTGGAGTTGAGTCAGGACAAGGTCGCCACCGATCCCGATCGGTACCTGTTTGTCTACACTCCAGAGGACATTCTCCTCCAGAAACTGCGCTGGTACCAAATGGGAAACGAGGTGTCCGATCGGCAGTGGCGCGACGTAATGGGAATCGTTTTGGTGCAGGGGCAGGCGCTGGACGTGGTCTATCTTCGCCGTGCGGCGCAGGTCTTGGCCGTATCCGATCTCTTGCAGCGCGCTTTCGATCAGGCCGGAGGCCGGTCGTGAATCCAACGACTCTCTCGGCCGCAGCTCAACAAATTCCCTCGCCCGACGCTGCCAGAGGCTGTAGACTTTCAGGCCGATACGGCAACGGTGGGAGCTCGATTCATCGACCAACCTGAGATGATCGGGCAAGGGGCCTCTCATGACGCGCAAGGAACGCACTCAGACGCGATCGGCTCGCGAAGCGGATCGGCGCTTCGAAGAGCTGGTCCAGAGCGTCTCCTCGACCCTGATCGGGTCGGCCCACCCGGACATCGATCGGGCGCTCGAGTGTGTCCTGGCCCAGATCGGTGAGTACCTCAACATCGATCACGCCACCGTCTGGGAGTACGACAGTGTCGAGACGACGGGCGAGTTCCGTGTCCTCTGCGGTTGGGTGGCGCCCGGGAGCGCGGCCCTACCCGGCATCGTCAAGCACGACAGTTTCCCCTGGATCGCGGACGAGTTGCGGAGCGGCCGGGTGGTCATGTTCTCCGACCGCAGCGAGCTGCCGGAGGAAGCCGCGACAGACAGGCGGACGTTCGAGAAGATCGGCGTTCGCGCGCATCTCTCGATGCCGCTGGCAGTTGGCGACCACACGGTGGGCGCACTTTCTCTCGGCGTCCTGGGGCGTCGCCGGAACTGGTCCGACGTGCCGATCGACCGGTTGCGAGTTGTGATGGACGCCATCTCCAACGCTCTCGACCGCAAGGCGACTCATAACAAGCTGCGGTTGAGCGAGACGCGCTACAAGAGCCTCTTGGGAGAGGGTCGGGCATTAGAGTTGGAGCATTTGTACGAACGAGCTCCAATTGGGATGTGTGTTACGGACGAGAACCACCGCTACCTGCGGATAAACCAGCGACTGTGCGATATCAACGGTAAGCCCATGGACGAACACGTAGGTCATCTCGTCCATGAGGTGATCCCTGATCTCGCTGATCAGATCGTCCCAATGTTCCAGGGCGTGATCGATACCGGTGAGCCTGTGCTGGATTATGAAGTTCGTGGTGGAACGTTAAGGTATCCAGGTGAGGAGCGCGTTTTCTTGGGCAGTCATTTCCCGCTGATTTCGAAAAGCGGAAAAGTGCAGTACGTGCATACCATGGTTCGGGATATTACGGATCAGAAGCGGGCGGAGGCCGGCCTGCAGAGGTCGAAGAACCAGCTCGAGGAGCGTGTGAGAGTACGGACGGAAGAACTCGTGCGCCTCACTGAGGAATTGAAGGCGGAAGTCACCCAGCGGGTCCGGGCACAAGAGGTAGCCAGCCAACAACAAACCGAACTGGCTCATGTGTCGCGCGTCTGGTTGATGGGCGAGCTCTCAGCCTCGATTGCCCATGAACTGAATCAGCCCCTGGCGGCAGTCTTGATGAACGCACAGGTGGCGTTGCGGCTCATAGAAAAAGAGAAGCCCGACTTGGAGGAACTTCACGAAATCCTGGATGACATCGTAGCCGATGACAAGCGTGCCGGTCAGGTGATTCGCCGATTACGCGCTCTATTGAAGAAGGCGCCCGCAGTCCGGGAAAGCGTTCAGCTCGATGAACTCGTCTCGAACGTGCTGCCCTTGATCCGGAGTGACGCCCTCAGCGCAAACGTCAATATCACCGTAGAATCTGCCCCGGATCTACCCCCTGTCGAGGTCGACCCTGTTCAGATTCAACAGGTCGTCATGAATCTCCTGGTGAATGCGATCGAAGCGATCCGGGGGTCCGAATTGGAGGGGGGGGATATCGAAGTGGAGATTTCGCTAGCCGGGAAGGATGATGTGCTGATCACCGTCGGTGACAACGGCCCGGGTATACCGGCAAAGAAAACCAGCGAGGTGTTTGAACCTTTCGTGACGACAAAGACCGAGGGCCTGGGAATGGGCTTGGCCATCTGCAGGTCGATCGTGGCCGCTCATGGCGGCACCATTTCCGTTGAGAGCAGCGTTTCGCGAGGCTGCCGTTTCTCGTTCGTACTTCCTCTGAGACAGTCTGCCGCATCCTAAGATGGCGCCCCGATCTGCCTCATCGGCGATGGTGCGTCAGCGTCCTTTTCAGCGCTCCCACGTTCAGCGAAGCCGATCGCTCGGCTAGCTGGTGGGCGGATCATTGAGACGACGTTGCACCGCCAGCGCCGGGCGCAAGGCGGCCCGGAGCTCCTCTTCAGAGAATGGCTTGAGCAGGAGCGCGATAGCCGACGTGTCCTCCGTCCGCCATCGGTCCAGCTCCTCAGCCAACGCGGTAATGAAGATAATCTGCGAGTTGGGTGCCGCGGCGCTCAAGCGCCTTGCCAGCTCGTAGCCCGTCATCTGGGGCATGTGGACATCGATCAGGATGCACGACGCCTCGGCGCAGCGCTCGTCGGCAAGCAGCTCGGCACCCGACGCGAACTCGAGGCTCCGCAACCCCAGCGACCGCAAGAGGCGGCCGAGTGATCGGCGGACCGACGCCTCATCGTCCACGACGTAGATAAGATCGGCTTCTGAGAACATTGTCTGAACCGTTAGTCTCGTTGGGCGACGGTCGTTGGAGTTCTATGGTGCCGCGAACTTGATTTGCGCCACTCTGCAACGGGGCGGTCATGTCCCGGTGCCTTGACATGAAAGCCTAACCGGCGAGCCGACCGGCCGGCTATGGGACTTTGGTCTCAGTCGATTGCACCGTCAGGCTCTGGAGGAGCGAGTCGGCTTGCCGCGACCCAGCCGCTCGGCCATGCGGACGAGGTCGGCGAAGGACTCGGCCTTCATCTTGCGCATCACGCGACCGCGATGGACCTTGATGGTCTTTTCGCTGGTCCCGAGCCGCCCAGCCACCTGCTTGTTCAACAGACCGGTCACCACCAGATCGAAGACCTCCCGCTCGCGAGCGGTGAGCTCCTCGTAGCGGGCCTCGAGCACCGCAAGCTCCGCCCTCGCCCATCGATGCTCGACGTCTCGCTCGATCGCCCGGCGGACGGCGCCCAGCAGAACCTTCTCCGCGACAGGCTTCTCGAGAAAATCGATCGCCCCCCGTTTCATCGCCTGAACAGTCGCGGGCACGCTGCCATGGCCGGTGAGGAAAACGATGGCCGGATCGAGGCCTTGCTCCACCAGTTCCTCCTGGAGCTGGAGCCCGCTTAGACCCGGCATCCGCACATCGAGCAAGACGCAGGAGGGCCGGTTCGAGGTTGCATGGGCTCGGAACTCGGCCGCCGATGCACAAGCCGTGACGTTCCAACCCGCCGACCTGAGGAGCCGCGAGAGGGCCGTGCGCATCGACTTGTCGTCGTCGACCACGAAAACGAGCGCTGCATCGACGCCCGTGGCCAAGTCCTCACTCAACATGGAGACCCTTCCTCCTTCCTAATGATTTTCAACGAGCCTCCGGACATTAGCGCAGAAGCGCCGGTGGGCCTATTTCGGTGAGAATTTCAAAGACCCGCGGCCATGGCAATTGCCACCGTCTACGGAGGTCTGCGAAAGGATTTGTTCTGGGCCTTCAGCTCTTACCGTAGCTTCGACGACGAGCCGACTGGCCAGGACGCGAAGCGCTAGAACATTGCGGTGGTCGCTTCACTGGGTTGGAAGCTCCTGCTCGCCGGACCGGCTTGTAATGGGACCAAGGTCCTATTGTCGCTGGGGCCTGTCGTCGCCAAGAATGGCAGGCTCTGCGGCATGCAGAGGTAAGCAACCGATGGCAGTTCGAAGGCCGGGCGGGATTGATCGTGGCCTTGTAGGCGAGCCAGTTCTCTGATCCGGAAGCTCATGACCACATCCAATTGCAAAGGAGGAATGATGAGGAAAACACTGTCTCTTTTCTGTCTGCTGACCGCGGTCACCGCGACGACCTGCCTGGCGGGGATCTCGGTCGATCACGACAAGTCCGCCGATTTCTCGAAGTACCAGACGTTCACCATCGTCGAGGCGACCGAGGCGATTAGTCCGCTCATGAGAGAGCGGCTCATCAAAGCGATCGAGGTGGCGCTTGGCGCCGAAGGCCTCGAGAAGGTGGAGGAGGGAGGCGATCTGAAAGTGGTCATCCATACCTCGACCGATACTGAGACGCATGTCACCGCCGATAACTGGGGCTACGGTGGCTATCCCCGCTGGGGCGGCTGGGGCGGCTGGGGAACGACCACAGTCAACGTCACGAATATTGCCGTCGGCACCCTTATGCTCGACATGGTCGACGCTTCGTCGAACCAGCTCGTCTGGCGAGGTGTCGCGACCGACTCGATTCCGAAAAAGAGCGAAAAGGTCGAAAGAAAGATCTACAAAGCGGTCGACAAGCTTTTCCGGCACTACCCGCCGGAAAACTAGGCTAGACTCGCCCGTTCCTCGAACTACAAGGAGAACCCAATGAAAAAAACAACTATTCTGCTGGCCATCCTCGGCCTCGCCGTCCTTGGTGCGATTGGCTCTGCTGGCTCTGACGCTGCCCTGGCTCAGGAGCCGGCGACGGCTCAAGAAGATCCCATCCAACATGCCATCGACGCCTGCACGCCGGAGATCGAGGCCTACTGCAGCCAGGTGACTCCGGGAGGCGGGCGCCTGCTCGCCTGCTTCTACGCTCACGAGGACAAGCTCTCCGGGCGCTGCAACTGGGCGCTCTACGAGGGCGCAGCCGCGCTCGAACAGTTCGCAGCGGCCATCACTCATGTAGCCAACGCCTGCTGGGACGACATGGAGGAGCATTGCGCCGAGGTCGAGATGGGTGAAGGGCGGGTGGCTTCGTGCCTGCTCGAGCACAAAGCCGAAGTCAGCGATGGCTGTCGCGAGGCCGTCGACTACGTTGGCATCGAAGTCTACGAAGACGAAGACTAGGAGAGACCAATGAGCTTCGATTCAAGAAGATCTCGGTGCTCAAGCCGGATCGGGCAGAGCGCGCTGGCGCTGTTCGCGCTCGCATGCGCGGGAGTCGCGACCCAGGCTCGAGCCGATGGCGAGTGGCAACACACGTTCGCCCCCTACATCTGGGGCGCGGGCCTCGACGGCACGACCGGCCTCGGTCCGGTCACAAGCGAGGTGGATCTCTCCTTCAGTGACATTGTCGAGACGCTCGACGGTGGCTTCTTGGCTCATTTCGAGTCCTCGAGGGGGCGCTGGGCGGTCCTGGCTGACGTGGTCTACATGGATCTCGGCCAGAACTTCGACCAGGGCAAGGTCGAGATCAAGCAGACGATCTTCGAGCTTGGCGGCGCCTACGAGGTCCAGGACGACTTCGAGGTGCTCTTCGGCGCCCGGCTCAACGATATCGACGTCGAGATCGATCGCTTCGGCGGACTCTTGATTCCCGACATTCGTGTCCAAGGCGCGCAGACCTGGGTCGATCCTTTTGTCGGCGGGCGTTGGAACCCTGAGATCAACGACCGCTGGTCCTTCCAGGGTCGGGCGGACATCGGCGGCTTCGGCGTCGGCTCGGACTTCACCTGGAACGTGGCGCTGACTCTGCTGTACGAGAAGAGCGACAAGATCACCTTCGGCTTCGGCTACCGCGTCCTCGACATCGACTACGAAGACGGCGAGGGCGCCCGGAGATTCGTCTACGACGCGCAAATGCCCGGGCTATTGCTGGGCGTGGGATTCAACTTTTGAATCGGGGACACCATTCCTTGGTGTCGCCTCCCGACTGGTTTGCAGGGGCTCTTTCCCTTGTAGCGGTCGAGCTCCGTCTCGACCGTCTTTTTCCGGGTGGCAGCGGACGGTCGACACGGAGGTCGACCGCTACAGCCCAGAAATAGGAAGGACACACACCATGAATCGTAGATCTCTGCTTACTGTCATCCTTGTTGCAGGATTCAGCACCGCAACCCTTCCCGCCCAGGACATCCATCCGCCCAAAGAGCTGGTCCAAGGACCCAAAGCCGAGTACTCGCCCTACGCCGGCGACCACTTTCCCACCCGGGTGCTCTTCGGAGACACCCACCTCCACAGCTCCTGGTCGACCGACGCCGGCATGGCCGGTGCCACCTTGGGGCCTGATGTCGCCTACCGCATCTCCCGCGGCGAGGAGGTCACCAGTCACCTCGGCTGGAAGGTCAAGCTCAATCGACCCCTCGACTTCCTGGTGCTCGCCGACCACGCCGAGAACCTGGGCTTGGCCGATTACATCCGCCGCTCGGACCCGATCATCCTCGCCAACGAGACCGGCAAGAGGTGGCACGACCTGGTCAAGTCGGGCAACGGCTACGATGCCTTCATCGAGTGGCTACGAGCCGACAACAACGACCTGATCAACGAGCCGCGCATGATGCGATCGGTCTGGGCCAAGGTGGTCGAGAACGCCGACAACTACAACCAGCCGGGCACGTTCACGGCCTTCCATGCCTTCGAGTGGACCTCGCATCCGGGCGGCAACAACCTGCATCGGGTGGTGATCTTCCGCGATGGCGGGGATCGCACCAGTCAGATTCTGCCGTTCTCGCAGTACGACTCCGTCGATGCCGAGGATCTGTGGAGCTACATGGCCGGCTACGAGGAGAAGACCGGCGGCAGCGTCCTGGCGCTGGCGCACAACGGCAATCTGTCCAACGGTCTCATGTTCGATACCGAGACCTACAGCGGCAGGCCGCTCACCAAGGCCTACGCCGAGCAGCGGATGCGCTTCGAGCCGCTCTACGAGGTCACGCAGCAGAAAGGCGACGGCGAGGCCCACCCGTTCCTCTCTCCCGATGACGAGTTCGCCGATTTCGAGACCGTGGACAGGGGCAACATCAGCGGCAAGGTCGCCAAGACCAACGACATGCTGCCGAAAGAATACGCTCGCCCGGCGCTTCTTGAGGGACTGCGTCAGGAGGCGAAGCTCGGGGCGAATCCCTACAAGTTCGGCATGGTCGGGTCGACCGACAATCACACCGCGCTGCCGACGTCTCGGGAGGAGAACAACTTCTCGAAGGCGCACATCGCGGAGCCCAGCAAGCATCGCTACGAGGACGTCCTCATCCAGGGCGCGACACCCGAGCTTTCCCTCGAACTGGTCGATGTTGGCGCCTCCGGGCTGGCGGCGGTCTGGGCGCGGGAGAACACCCGCGAGTCGATCTGGGATGCCATGGCCCGCAAGGAGGTCTACGCCACCACCGGCACCCGGCTTCTGGTCCGGGTTTTCGCCGGTTGGGATTTCGAGGCGGACGAGGTGCATCGCCCGGACTTCGCCCGCGAGGGCTACAAGCGCGGCGTGCCCATGGGCGGAGACCTGAGCAACGCGCCGGACGGCGCAGCCCCGCGTTTCATGATCCGCGCCCTGCGGGACGCCGACGGCGCCAACCTCGATCGCATCCAGGTGATCAAGGGCTGGCTCGACGGCGACGAGACCCACGAGCGGATCTACGACGTCGCGGTCTCGGACGGACGCGCCATCGGGCCGGACGGCCGCTGCACGACCCCGGTGGGGAACACCATCGACTTCCCCGACGCTTCCTACACCAACACGATCGGCGACCCCATGTTGGTCTCCTACTGGAGCGACCCCGACTTCGACCCGAATCAATCGGCCTTCTACTACGTCCGGGTCATCGAGATCCCGACCCCGCGCTGGACCGCCTACGACGCCAAGTTCTTCAACGTGAAGATGCCCGAGGGCACCAAGATGCAGGTCCAGGACCGCGCCTACACCTCGCCGATCTGGTACACGCCGGGTAGCTAGGGGTCACAACACACTCACAACGAAGGAGGAAATCTCTAATGAGGAAATC
>Ga0209980_10001453_pt1 | contig 13006 bp, 10 predicted proteins | sample CR02metaG_FD_183611 | JGI IMG/M metagenome (GOLD analysis project Ga0209980, IMG submission 183611) | Deep subsurface microbial communities from Mariana Trench to uncover new lineages of life (NeLLi) - CR02 metaG (SPAdes) (version 2) | ecosystem: Environmental > Aquatic > Marine > Ocean trench... | reverse complement strand
TTGAGGGACGTGGCGACGTTGGGGTGCTCGGGCCCCAGGGATTTTTCCAATATGGCGACGGCGCGTCTCGACAGCGGTTCGGCATCCGCGAACCTTCCCTGGGCGTGGTAGACCTGCGCCAGGCTGTCGAGTGTCAGCGCCACCTGGGGATGGTCCACGCCGACCGCCTTCTCGCGGATTTCCAGGGCCCGCTCATAGAGCGGCTGGGCGAAGGCGAATTTCCTCTGGGCGCGGTAGGTTTGGGCCAGTTCATTCAGGCTGTTGGCGATTTCCTCGTGATCCGGCCCGAAGGCCTTCTCATCGACCGCGAGAGAGCGTTTGTAGAGCTGTTCGGCGTCGGCGTAGTCCCCTCTGGCGCGGTGGACCTGGGCCAGGTTGGAAAGGCTCGTGGCCAAACGCGGGTCGTGCCGCCCGAAGCCTTCCGCCAGTCTCAAGGCGGCGAGGAAAGGGGTCTCGGCCTCGTCATAGCTCGATCGCTCGAAAGCCGCGGTTCCGGCGTCGGTGTAACTTTCCCAGCGCTTGTTCTCGCGGGCCTCCTCGCGCGTACCCGACCGGCGGCGCGCCTTGATCACGACGCCGACGCCGACCGCCAGAGACAGGAAGCTGGCCGCCACGAGGAATTCGATCAGCCGCCAGGATACGACGTAGCGGTAGATGTCGGTGACGATACCGCTCGTCGGCAGGATGTCCGGGACCTTTCGCGTTTTGGCGGCGGACGGCGATGGGTCCGCGGGCGGTGTCTGTCCGGCGGACGTCTGGGCCAGTGCCGACGACAAGACGCCGCCGCCGGCGGTGGCGCCGGCGATCAACATCAAAACGACACAGGCGGCCCGGGCCGCTTTGGGTACGCCCAACCCTGACATCTGCCTGATCAATGCCCCTGGCGGACTTAATGTTGGTGCTGCGCGAGCAGTGATTGGGCCCACGCTAGCACAAATCCCCGCCCGACGTAATACCCGGTGGTGATAGAGGGTTAACCTTCGCCGCCCAATGGCGGGCCGAATTTCCCTGTGGTTTCCAGCCGCACACTGCCCTCGGTCCGGCGGTGGTCCCCCTCGGTCCCGGTCGCTCTCGAAAAGGACGCCGCCGTCGCCGAGGAATATCCGCAATCTACTTGCCTTACCGCCGGGCGGGGGTGGCTCAGGCCTTGGCGACATAATCGCGAAGCGCGTTGGCCTCGCGCTCGATCTCATCCAAGCGGTCCTTCACCACGTCGCCGATGCTGACGATGCCGCAAAGCCCGCCGTCCTCGATCACCGGGATGTGGCGGATTCGCCGCTCGGTCATGACCGCCATCAAATCCCCCGTGGTATCGTTCGGCGTGCAGGTAAACACCTCGGCCGTCATCAGCTCATCGGCCCGCTTTTCCAGCAGATCGAGACCGTGATCGGCGAGACCCCTTATGATATCCCGCTCGGAAATGATGCCGAGCACCTTGACGCCGTCGTCGCTGACGACGAGCGCCCCGATCTTTTCCTGCTTCAGCTTTGCGGCGATGTCGGTGATCGTCGCCTCCGGTGGCGCCGTCGCGACGGACGACCCCTTGGTTCTCAGTATGGACGCAACATCCATGGTCTCCTCCGTTGATCCCTTGATACGAGTAACCGTCCCGTCAATGAAACGACGCAACTCACGAAGGCAAATTCCGTCGCGCGGGCGGCCTATTGCGGCGCCCAAGCCCCTATGTTCGCTCCGGCATCGTTACCGCGATCAATCCTTCCCGCCAGGGCGCTCGCCCGGCGATGGCAGGAGGGCGTTGAAGAGGTCGATAGGCAGTGGAAAGACGATGGTCGAGGTCCTCTCCCCGGCGATGTCGTGGAGCGCATTGAGATAGCGCAGCTGCATGGCCTGTGGGTTCGCGGACATGATATTGGCGGCGTCCAGCAGCTTCTTGGCGGCCTGAAGCTCGCCCGTGGCATTGATGATCTTGGCGCGGCGCATGCGCTCCGCCTCCGCCTGCTTGGCGATGGCGCGGATCATGCTCTCGTCCAGGTCCACGTGTTTGATCTCGACGTTCAGCACCTTGATGCCCCAGGCGTCGGTCTGATCATCGAGCAAGCGCTGAAGGTCCACGTTCAGCTTGTCGCGTTCGGCCAGCATCTCGTCGAGCTCGTGCTGGCCCAGCACCGAGCGCAGGGTCGTCTGCGCGAGCTGGCTGGTGGCGGCGCGGAAATCCTCGACCTGGATGATGGCCCTCTGGGCATCGATGACCCGGTAGTAGACGACGGCGTTGACCTTGACCGAGACGTTGTCCCGCGAAATCACGTCCTGGGTCGGCACGTCCAGCACCACGGTGCGCAGATCCACCCGCACCATCTGCTGGATGATGGGCACCACGATGATGAGGCCAGGCCCCTTGACCTTCCAGAAGCGGCCGAGCAGGAAGATTACGCCGCGCTCGTACTCGCGCAGGACGCGCAGGGTATAGATAACGAGTGCGAAGACGATGACGGCGGCGCCGAGATAGACGTAAAGTTCGATCGACATATCAGTCCTCCCTTTCTTGCTCCGCCGGTTCCACCAACAGGGTCAGCCCTTCGATACCGGCGATGTGAACCCGCGCGCCCGGCTCGAAAACCGCCGCCGCGCTTGCCTGCCAGGCCTCGCCATGCACCCGGATGGTGCCATCGCGGTCCGTCCAGTTAATCACCCGGCCGTAACTGCCGAGAAGTTCTTCCCGGCCGCTGACCACCGGGCGCTTCCGTGCCTTCAACGCCATGGCGAGCACGAACATGAAGAAGGCGCCGCTGGTCGCCGCCGCGACGGCGATGAGGGGCCAGGAAATGGTGTAGTCCGGGACTTCAGTGTCGATAAGAAACACAGACCCGATGACGAAGGCAATAACGCCGCCGATGCCAAGGATGCCGAAGGACGGAAGGAACGCCTCGGCGGTCATCAAGGCGATGCCGAGCAGGATGAGGCCAAGACCGGCGTAATTGATCGGCAGGAGGTTGAGCGCATATAGAGCGAGCAGCAGGGAGATGGCGCCTACGACGCCCGGCACCACGGCGCCTGGATTCCAGAACTCGAGGATCAGGCCGTAGAAACCGATCATGAGCAGGATATAGGCCAGATTGGGATTGGTGATGACGGCCAGCAGTTCGTTGCGCCAGTCGGGCACGATGGCGACCACTTTCGCCCCCTTGGTGGCGAGACGCCGCTCCTCCTTGAGCACGGTGACCTTGCGCCCGTCGATCACCTCTAGAAGCTCCGCGATGTCGCGGGCCATGACATCGATCACCCCCTTCTTCAACGCCTCTTCGGCGGGAAGGCTGGCCGCCTCGCTGACCGCCTTCTCGGCCCATTCGACGTTGCGCCCGCGCATCTGGGCGAGGCCGCGGATATAGGCGACGGCGTCGTTCAGCGCCTTGTCGGCGATGGTGGGATGGTCGCCACGCTCCGCGGCCGGAGACTTTTTGGCGTCCTCATCCTCGGTCTTTTTCTCTTTATCGGCTTCGCCGTTCTCGTCCTTGCCCTTTTCCTTTTCGGGCTTTTCCTTGTCGCCTTTGGGGTCGCGTCCGGGCATTGGGATGGGCGATCCGCCGCCGATCTGCACCGGCGTCGCGGCGCCGAGGTTGGTCCCCGGCGCCATGGCCGCGACGTGGCTCGCATAGAGGATGTAGGTCCCGGCGCTGGCGGCGCGGGCGCCGCTCGGCGCGACGTAAGTGACGACGGGGATGGGAGAGGCGATGATGTTCTTGATGATCTCTCGCATCGAGGTGGAAAGCCCGCCGGGCGTGTCCATGTGCAGGAGGACGATGGAGGCGTTGCGCTCCCGCGCCTTGGCGAGGCCGCGCTCGATATAGTCGGCGGTGGCGGGACCGATGGCGCCCTTGATTTCGAGCTGGACGACCGTACCCGGCCCGTCGGCTTCGGCGCCGATGACGGCGTCCGCCTCGGCCCCCGGAGCCGCTTGGGTGTGGCCAAGGTCCGCCGCAAGGACGGCCAGGACCACGACAAGGGGTCTTAGAACGACCATGCCCTGAATTCCTGCGCGCCACGGCTGACGTCGCCGGGCGGCGTTCAGTGGCTTTCATCCGCGCCCGCCACCTGCCGGCGGTGCCAGGCGCTACGTTCCGATCATAGGTCGGCCCGGAGGTTTTCTCAAGCGAACCGCCCGCGATGCCGGCGGCATCGGTGGCTGTGGGTCGCGGGCCTTCGCCACGCCGACGCGGCTCCGCCGGCGAAACGTGGCGAGAGCGGCTCTCGCCTCGGCGAAGCCTCCGGCGGAGCCAGGGCCGGGGGCACAGGCGGGAAGGGAGGGCAAGTTGATCGGATAGGGTGCCAGACCTTGGGCGCCCCGGGGCCGAGCGCCGACGGGCCTTCGCCACGCCGAAGCGGCGGCTGCTCCGGCCGCGCAGGCGGGAAGGGGCGGGGAAAGCGCCGGGCCGGGGCCCGACGCTCTCCGATTCCATGCCTTAGGCGGCTTTCTTCTTATTGTCGTGGAACAGCTTCTTGCGCGCCGAGGTCGAAATTTCGATCCGGCGCGGTTTCATCTCTTCCGGCAGCTCGCGGACGAGATCGATGTGCAAGAGGCCGTTTTCGAGATCGGCGCCGGCGACCTTGACATGGTCGGCAAGGCGGAACTGACGGGTGAAGCCGCGCCCGGCGATGCCGCGATGGAGATAGGCGTTATCCGCCACCTCCTCGCGCCTCTTGGCGCTGACGACGAGGGTGTTGGCGCGGGCTTCGACGTTCAGGTCTTCCTTGCCCAACCCGGCGACCGCCATGGTGACGCGGTAGCTGTCCTCGCCGGTCTTCTCGATGTTGTAGGGCGGGTAGCCGACCTCGGCGGCATCCCGCCTCAAGGCATCCTCGAAGAACAGGAACAGACGGTCGAAGCCGACCGTGGAACGGAACAATGGGGAGAAGTCGAGAGTAGTCATGGCTACATATCCTCCTTCAGAAGCAACATGCAGATTGTTGGCCCACCGCGATGGTCGGGCCGCTCTTAGCACTCATTCACATCGAGTGCCAACCCACATCCCATATGGGAATTCCGCCCGGCGCCGTCAAGATGGTTCGAGGCTCCGCCGGCGACGGGACTCCGGGCCTCATCCGGATTACAATAAAATAGTGACCCGATCGCGCGAGGAGGCCGGCCGGCCGGTGGCGGGCCGCCGCGCGCGGTGCCTTGACGAAAAATAGACGGCCGATCGCAGGGAGGATTTATGTTCGAAGGCTTCACCAAGACCCAAATCGAGACCACCGGGGCGACCATCAACCTGGTCCATGGCGGCTCCGGGCCGCCGCTCCTGCTGCTTCACGGCAATCCCTTCAACTACGTCATGTGGCACAAGATCGCGCCCGACCTTGCCCGCGACTTCACCGTCGTGGCGGCCGATCTCAGGGGTTACGGCGACAGCTCCAAGCCCGACGGCGGCCCCGATCACGCCGCCTATTCCTTCCGCGCCATGGCCGATGACCAGGTCGAGGTCATGGCCAAGCTCGGCTTCGATTCCTTCTTCCTCGCCGGTCACGACCGCGGCGCCCGGGTCAGCCACCGCCTGGCGCTGGATCATCCCGACAAGGTCGTCAAGCTCGCCCTCATCGACATCGTGCCGACCCACACGGCGCTGACCGAACTGCCGCTCGGCTGGGTCCGGGAATCCTATCACTGGTTCTTCCTCGCCCAGCCCTATGACTATCCCGAAAGGCTGATCTGCACCGATCTCGAATATTACATGCGCAAGAAGCTCGACAAGAAGGGGGTGGGCTTGAGCCCCTTCACCGAAGAGGCCTTGGCCGAATATATCCGCTGCTGCACGCCGGAGCAGATCCACGGGGTGTGCGAGGATTACCGCGCCACGCTCACCATCGACTTCGCCCTGGATTCCGCCGATTTCGGCGCCAAGAAAATCGCTTGTCCGGTGCAGGCGCTGTGGGGGGAGCTGAGCCATGTCGAGCGCCACTTCAAGCCGATGGAGGCGTGGAGCCGCTGGGCCGACGATCTTCGCGGCAAGGCCTTGCCGTCGGGCCACTATCCGGCCGAACAGTGCCCGGAAGAGACCTATGAAGCGCTCTACGGCTTCTTCTCGGGCCGGGAGGACGGGTAAAGATGGCTTATAGACTGGGCGTCCTGTTGGGCGATGACATCGGGCCCGAGGTCGTGCCCGAGGCGGTCAGGGTATCGAAGGCGGCGCTCGGGGCCGCCGGCGTCGAGGTCGAGTGGATCGACGTGCCCATCGGCTGGCAGGCTTATGAGAGTCTCGGCAACACCATGCCCGACGGCACGCTGGAGAGGTTATCGGTTCTCGACGGCTGGATACTCGGCCCCATCGGCCATCAGGCCTACCCGAAGTCGCCGAAATCGCTCAACCCCCATCCCGTGATCCGCAAGCACTTCGATCTCTTCGCCAATCTGCGCCCGGCGCGCTCCTACGCCACCATCCCGACGCCCTTCGCGGATGTCGACATGCTGATCGTCCGGGAGAACAACGAGGGCTTCCAGCCCGACCGCAACATGTTCGCCGGCTCGGGCGAGTTCATGCCGGACAGGGACATGGCGATATCGGTGCGCGTCATCACCCGCAAGGCCTGCGAACGCCTCGCCCGGGTGGCGTTCGAGAACGCCAGGGGGCGCAAGAAGCACGTCACCGCCGTGCACAAGGATACCGTCTTCAAGATGGGCTGCGGCCTGTTCGCCGAGGTCTGCCAGGGGGTGGCCAGGGAATACCCGGACGTCGCCTACGATGAGGTCCTGGTCGACACCTTCGGGCTCAAGATGGTGATGAACCCCGGCCAGTTCGACGTCATCGCCATCACCAACATGTTCGGCGACATCATGTCCGACGTCGCCGGCGGGCTGGTCGGCGGCATGGGCCTGGCGCCGGCCTTGCAGATGGGGCCGCGTTACGCCATGGCCCAGGCGGCCCATGGCTCGGCGCCCGACATCGCCGGGCGGGGCATCGCCAATCCCTTTGCCGAGATCATGTCGATGAAGATGCTCCTCGCCTGGCTCGGCGAGACCCGCTCCGATAACGCGCTGGTCGCCGCCGCCAAGGCGATCGAAGGGGCGGTGGACCAGGCAATCGCCGATGGCAAAACGCTGACGCCCGATCTCGGCGGCAATGCCTCGACGCAGGAGATGGGCGCCGCCATCGCCGGCCTGGTGCCGGGGCACCTTGGGGCGTGAGGGCGGCAATCCCGCGGCGATGGTGGCACGCGCGCATCTCATCGAGGCCGCCGGTCATTGCCGCTGAACGAGAATCCTTCTAAAATTGCGCGTAACAACAAGGCATATCCGGGATGTGCTGAATCGTAATCGGGGATGCTTCGGGCCATGAAACTGCTATCGGTCAATGTTTCGCTGCCTCGCGAGATCAGCCATGAAGGCAGGACCGTGACGACCGGCATCTTCAAGCAGCCGGTCGACGGACGGGTCATGCTCGGAACGCTCAACCTGGAAGGAGACGGGCAAGCGGACCTGGTCGGCCACGGCGGCGTCTATAAGGCGGCCTATGTCTATTCCATGGAGAACTACGCCTACTGGGAAAGGGAACTCGGGCGAAGCGACTTCGGCTTCGGGCAGTTCGGCGAGAACTTCACCGTCGAGGGGATGGCGGACGAAGCTATCCATATCGGCGATGTGTTCCGGATCGGCGACGCCCTGGTTGAAGTCTCCCAGCCGCGCGTGCCGTGCTTCAAGCTTGCCATCAGAATGGGAATCGACGGGTTCGAGCACCTCCTGTTGTCAAGCAACCGCGTCGGCTTCTACCTCAGGGTGCTCGAGGAAGGCGAGGTGGGCGCCGGCGATACCATAGAGCGGGTAGAGGCCTCCTCCGCCGGCATGACCGTCGCCGAGATGAACAATCTCCTCTATTTCGACCTCGGCAATCTGGCAGGCGCGAGGAAGGCCCTTGGCATCAAGGCGCTGTCGCCAGGCTGGCGCGGATCCTTCGAAGATCGCCTGGCCAAGGCCGAGGTTTCGGGCAAGGCGCCGGAGGGCTTCCGGTCCCTGATCGTGGAGCGCAAGGAGCGTGAGAGTGAGACCATCACCTCGTTCTATCTCGTGGCCGAGGACGGCAAGCCCCTGGCCCCCTTCATGCCGGGCCAATTCCTCCCGATCCGGCTCGAGATACCCGGCCAACCGAAGCCCCTGAACCGCACCTATTCGATTTCCGATGGTCCCAACCGGGACTACTACCGGCTTTCCATCAAGCGGGAGGTGGCGCCTGTTGACACGCCCGACGCGCCGCCCGGACGGTCGTCCAACTACTTCCACGATCATGTGAAGCCGGGCACCAGGCTCCGTGTCAAGTCACCGCGCGGAAAATTCTTCCTCGACCCCAAGGGGGAGGGGGGACTGGCACTGGTCAGCGCCGGGGTCGGGCTTACGCCGATGGTCAGCATGCTGAACGCCATCGTCGAGGCCGGCTCGAGGAGGCCGACATGGTTCGTCCACGGCGCACGCAATGGCGCCGAGCACGCCATGGGCGCGCAGGTTCGCCGCCTCGCCCGGGAAAACGATAATGTGGACGTTCACGTCCGTTACAGCCGGCCCGGGCCGGATGACATGGAGGGCCGGGACCACGACAGCGAGGGCCATGTCGACGTGGCGCTTCTGAAGCGGCTGCTTCCCGGCAACGATGTCCACTTCTACCTGTGCGGCCCGACGCCCTTCATGAGGTCCCTGTTCAACGGTCTTATCACCTGGGGGGTCCCGGAAGATCGCATCCATTACGAGTTCTTCGGACCCGCATCGGCGCTGATCGAGAGAAAAGGCGCGAAGGCGACCGGGGGCGACTGCGTCGAGTGCGCGACGGATATCGAGGTGACGTTCACGCGCTCGGGCCGGACCGCCAACTGGAACCCGTCGTTCGGAACCATCCTCGACATGGCGGAGGGATTGGGCCTCAATCCGCCCTACAGTTGCCGGTCGGGCATCTGCCATACCTGCAAGTGCGCGATCGAGTATGGCGAGGTGGAATACGTGGAGGAGCCGCTCGATCCGCCGGAACCGGGAACGGCCCTGATCTGCTGCTCCAAGCCCAAGACCAATGTGTCGGTCGATGCGTGAGCGATCGGCGCCCAGTACTTACTTTCATAGGAGGGTGATACATATGATCGTCTTTTCGCGGCCTCCGGGTAGGAAGCGTCGCGCCGGCCTGCCCTCCGTACGACTTCGGGAGGCGGGCGATGCTGGCATCGTCAAGCGGCGGTGACGCCCTCCGAAGGCCGCGAAAAGCGACCCTTCGGGCGGCCTTGCGGGCTCTTCGGACGTCGTCGCGCGGCCCTTGTGATGGACCCCCATCACGGCGGACCACGCTCCTAGCCGAGAGAACCCGCAAGGCCGTCAGATGTGTCACCCTTCTATGAAAGTAAGTACTAAGATCGACGCCGAGACGTTGGCAAGCGCGCCGGTGGATCGGCCCAATGGGGGGATCGTGAGACCGATGAGGGGAGTGGGACCATGATCGAGCCCACGGGCGTGCTGCATTTCGCCATTTCGGTCAAGGATTTGGAACGCGCCAAGCGCTTCTACCGCGATATCCTCGGCTGTACGTACCTGCGCCAGAACGACAACACCGCCTTCATGCGGGCGGGCGACGATTATTTCGTCATCACCGAGATGAAGGACCACGTGCCGCCCAACCCGCCGGGCGGCACCCAGTTCCACCACGCCTTCATCGTCGCCGGCGACGCTTTCGACGCCGCCCTTGAATCCTTGAAAAGCCACGGCGTCGAGATCCTGCTTTACGAGGACAAGGGGCACCGGACGTTTTCCGGCCGTCACGCCTACATCCAGGACCCCGACGGCAACGCCATCGAGATCATCGACTATCGCGGGCCGGGCGACGCCACCGCGCCCGACTATCAGGGACGCAAGCGCCGCCGGCAGGCCGGCGAAGGGGAGGGGTGAGGAGGCTGTCGCCGCCGCCGGTTGGCCCGCGTCCGCCCGATAGCGCGCGACCACGCGTTCCCTACAGCCCGGCGAGGTCGCGCATTAACCGATAGAGATCGTTCTTGGTCTCGAAGCCGATGCCGGGCACCTCGGGAAGGGTGACAGTGCCGTCCTCGACGGCGATGCCGTCGGCGAAGCCGCCGAAGGGCTTGAACACGTCGGGGTAGGATTCGTTGCCGCCCAGCCCCAGCCCGGCGGCGATGTTGAGCGACATCTGATGGCCGCCATGGGGGACGCAGGCGCGCGCCGAAAAGCCGTGATCCGCCGCCATCTCGAGGATGCGTAAATATTCGACCAGGCCGTAGGCGAGGGCGCAGTCGAACTGCAAAATGTCGCATTCGGGTCGCATGCCGCCGTAACGCAGCAGGTTCCTGGCGTCGGCAAGCGAGAACAGGTTCTCGCCGGTCGCCATCGGCAGATCATAGTGCTTGGCCAATTCCGCCTGCAGGGCGTAATCCAGTGGATCGCCGGCCTCCTCGTACCAGCGGAGCTCATACGGCCTAAGCGCCTCGGCATAGGCGATGGCGGTCTCGAGATCGAAACTGCCGTTGGCGTCGACCGCCAGGTTTTCGCCCGCCCCGACGATGCCGAGCACCGCCTCGATGCGGGCGATATCCTGATCCAGCGGCGCGCCGCCGATCTTGAGCTTGACCACGTGATAGCCGCGCTCGAGATAGCCCGCCATCTCCGCTTTCAGCGCCTCGATGTCCTTGCCGGGGTAGTAATAACCGCCGGCGGCATAGACGAAGACGCGATCATCGGCCTCGCCGTTGCCGTAATTGTCGGCGAGGTAGCGGTAAAGCGGCACGCCGGCGATCTTGGCGACGGCGTCCCACACCGCCATGTCGATGACGCCGACGGCGACGCAGCGCTCGCCATGGCCGCCCGGCTTCTCGTTGGTCATGAGCACGTCCCAGACCTTGTGGGGATCGAGGTTATCGCCCGCCTCGTTGACGAGATCGCCCGCGTCGGCGGCCTCGATGCGGGGGATGAAACGCTCGCGCATCAGCCCGCCGGCGCCATAGCGCCCGTTCGAGTTGAAGCCGAAGCCCGTCACCGGCTTGCCGTCGCGCATCACGTCGGTCCTTAACGCCACCACGCTCGCCGTCATCTGGGAGAAATCGATATAGGCGTTGCGGAGCTCCGAGCGCAGCGGCACCGTCTTCTCGATGACCTCGACGATCTTCACCATGGGCGTCGTACCCTCAAGCGCGTTAGCGATGCGCAGCGGCTATGCGGATGGGGGCCGGGCACGATCACGGGGCGACCCGCGTCTCTTTCAGGGCGTCCGGGTCTAGCGTTAGCCCCAGCCCCGGCTTATCGGCGATCTCGATCATGCCGTCCTTGGGCCTCGGCGGGTCGACGAACAGGGTCTCGAAGATCTCGACGATGCCCAAATGCCACTCCACCAGCCAACCGTTCATCAGACCCGCCATGACGTGCATGTTGAGCTGCGGCCAGCCGCCGCCGTTGGCGATCGGCAGATTATAGGCCTGGGCCAGATGGGCGGCCTTCCTGACCTCGGTGAAGCCGCCGTTATAGCAGCAGTTGGGCTGGAGGATATCGACCGCGTGGCTCTCGACCAGCTCGCGCAGCCGCCAGCGGTGGCCCTCCATCTGGCCGGCGGCGATGGGGATGGAGGTGGCGCGGCGCAAATCCGCCAAAGCCCTGGCGTCGTTCTGGTGCAGGGGCTCCTCGAACCAGGTGAGGTCGCAGTCCTCGACCGCGCGGCAGAGCATCTTGGCCTCGACCGGCGAAAACAGGTAGTTGGCGTCGATCATCAGATCGATGTCATCGCCGACGCCGTCGCGGACCGCGCGTATCCTCGCCGCGTCCTCGCGCCAGCCCCCTCCGTCGACGGCGACGACCATCTTGAGGCGGGAAAATCCGTTGGCGATATGGAGCTTCGCCGCCTCGACCAGCTGGTCCCGGTCGTACTGGGGGAAGCCGTAGGTGACATAGACCGGCGCGCTCGTCCGATGACCGCCCAAAAGCTGGGCCACGGTGCGGTTGGCGTGCTTGCCGGCGATGTCCCAGAGCGCCATGTCGAGCAGCGACAGCGCCATGGAGACGACGCCCGACATCGCCCGGGGATTGAGCTCCGCCGCGACGCGGGCGTGGATCGCTTCGGTTTCGCGCGGGTCCATGTCCCTGACGGTCGGCAGGAAATGCTTCTCCAGCGCGGCGACGACGGCCTCGGCGAGAAAATGGCCGGTCAGCCCGTAGCCGACGATGCCGTCATCGGTCTCGACCTCGCAGAAGATGAAGTTGCGCTGCTCCGCCCGCCCATAGCCCTCGATCTTCTTATCTATCAACGGCACGGTGATCGAGATGGTGTGGATCGAGGCCCTGATATCCTTGATTTTCATCGCTATTCCGAGGGGTCAAGACTTGGCCCCTGTGACGAAAGCCGTTTAACGGGCAGTCGATGCGGGCGTAGCGGCCTATTCGGCGGCGCGCCGTTCCGGCGACTTCACCCGGTTGTAGATCTTGCCGAGGAAGCGCACCAGGGGGGCGCCGAACAGGCCGAGGAGGGTGAGGACGAAGAACATGACCACGATCGGGCTCTCGAAGAATTGGAACCAGTTGTTGTCGAACATGATCATCGACTGGGACAGCGATTCCTCGACCAGCTGCCCGAGGATCAGCCCCATCACCAGCGGTGCCGGCCCGAACCCGTGGCGCAGCATGAGGAAGCCGACGATGCCCGAGACCAGCATCACCCAGACGTCGAACACCGACGAGGAGAACGAGTACGCCCCGATCATCGAGAACACGAACACCGACGGCCACAGCAGGGTGCGCGGGATCAGGGTGATGCGCGAGAACACCTTGGCGCCGGCGAGCCCGAGCACGAAGAACATCAGATTGGCGATCATCATGGCGCCGAAGATGGCGTAGATGAAGTGCGGCGTCTGGTTCATCAGATACGGCCCGGGCCGGAAGCCGTGCATGATGAGCGCGACCAGGATCACCGCCGTGGTGCCGCTGCCCGGGATGCCCAGCGCCAGCGTCGGCACCATGGCGCCGCCGGCGGCGGCATTGTTGGCCGCCTCGGGCCCGGCGATGCCCTCGATCGCGCCGTGGCCGAACTCTTCCTTG
>Ga0209980_10001451_pt1 | contig 13013 bp, 8 predicted proteins | sample CR02metaG_FD_183611 | JGI IMG/M metagenome (GOLD analysis project Ga0209980, IMG submission 183611) | Deep subsurface microbial communities from Mariana Trench to uncover new lineages of life (NeLLi) - CR02 metaG (SPAdes) (version 2) | ecosystem: Environmental > Aquatic > Marine > Ocean trench >... | reverse complement strand
TTCTCAAGGTCCGCTCCTCCCAGATGAGGTGGTAGGGGAACTCGGGGATCGGCGTCATATGAATGGCGTTGAGTGCCAGCGTGCCTCCGGGTCGAAGTTTTTGGAGCATGACAGGAACCAATTGGCCCGAGGGTGCGAAAATAATCGCCCGGTCTAAGGAGGCCGGGGCCGCGTCCTGCACGTCGCCGACCCATGCGGCCCCGAGGGCCTTGGCCAATTCTCGATGGCTCTTGCTGCGCGTGAAAACATACACTTCGTGGCCCCAATGCACCGCCACCTGGATTACCAGGTGGGCGGAGGCGCCGAAGCCCACCAATCCCAGCCGCTCCCCCGGCTGCAGATCCGATTTGCGTAGCGAGCGATAACCAACGATACCGGCGCACAGGAGAGGCGCCACGTCTGTATCTTTAATTTTTTTTGGGACCTTTAGCGCGTATTCGGCTTGAGCGAGGACAAATTCTGCGTAACCACCGTCCACATGAAAGCCAGTGAATTTTGCCTCGCGGCAGAGGTTCTCTTCGCCGCGCAGGCAGTATTCGCAAGTATTGCAGGCGTTATAGAGCCAGGGCACGCCGGCACGCTCACCCAGACTCCAGCCCTTCACCCCTGCACCGATGCCGGCCACTTCCCCGACTACCTGGTGGCCGGGGGTCAACGGGAAATGATCGGGCTGAATGTCGCCTTCGATGATGTGCAGGTCGGTATGGCAGATCCCGCTGGCCAGCACCTTGAGCAACAACTGCCCCTCCCCAGGGTTTGGATCGGCTACTTGCTCGGACCGCAGGGGATTGTCCTCAATGGGACCCGGTGCATGGAGCCGGAGGGCCTTCATTCGCCTTCCCTTCAGGAATACTGTCTTCCTAGTTTGGCCGGAAGGGTCCCTGTGCTAAAATCGCGCGTTAGACCCCAAATGACGGACAAACCGATCGCTTTGGATCAGGCTCAGCGGCTTGAGCGCCTGCTCGAAATCAGCCGCGGGCTTACCTCGAACCTCGATCTACCTTCGCTGCTTCAATCCATTGTGGAGGTGTCGGCAGAGATCACAGACAGCGAGGCGGCCTCTATCTTGCTCCATGATCCCGCTTCAGGCGACCTTATTTTCGAGGCCGTACCAGAGATTCAAGGCGAAGGCATCAAGCAAATTCGCGTGCCGGTCGATTCGAGTGTGGCCGGCATGGTGTTCCAATCCGCCTCACCTCTGATCATCAACGACGCAAAGGCCGACCACCGCATATTCCGCGAGGTCGATCGCATGATTCGCTTCCAGACTCGCTCCATTCTTGCGGTGCCGCTAATGATCAAGCAGGAACCCATCGGCGTGCTGGAGGCGGTCAATAAATTGGGCGAGGCCAATTATACCGGCGCCGATCAGGCCTCCCTGGAAACGCTGGCCGCGCAAGCCGCGATCGCGATCGAGAACGCTCGACTGATGGCTAAGCTTCAGGACGCCAACCAAGAATTGGTTCGCTTGGATCGAATGAAGTCAGATTTTATTGCGATCGCCTCGCACGAACTTCGAACCCCGCTGGGGCTGATACTCGGCCACGCCACCTTTCTAACGGAGCTGGTTGACAAGCAGCACCTGGATCAGGTCGAAGTGATCATCCGCAGCGCAGAGCGCCTGAAGGCGATCGTAGAGGACCTGGCCCGCATTTCGCACCAGGAGGAAGGTCAATCTCGCGTAAGCCATCAACCCTTCTCAATCGGGGCACTGGTCGAATCGCTCGTAAGCCGATTTGGCGAACTCGCTCAAGCGAAGAAGATTCAGCTAAAGGCTGACGTTCCTGAAGACGATAAGCTCATGGTCGAGGGAGATCGAGACAAGATCGAAATCGCGCTCACGAACCTGATTCGCAATTCAATAGTTTTCACGGACAAAGGCGGAGAGGTCGGAGTGAAGGCGGAAGCTTCCGAGGACTACGTGCGCGTGTTCGTGGTCGATTCTGGGATCGGAATTCCGGAGCGGGATATCGATCGGGTGTTCGAGCGTTTTTACCAGGTCGAATCGCACCTTACGCGCAAACACGGCGGGATGGGCCTGGGGCTCCCCATCGCCAAAGCCATGGTGGAGATGCACCAGGGTCAAATCTGGTGTGAGAGCAAGGAGGGGGTCGGGAGCTTATTCTGCTTCATGCTGCCCACGACCAAAGCGCGAGCCGAGGCGGCCTCCAAAGTATTCAGCACCTTCTGACCTGCGCGAGCTCGCGGCCGAACACCTAAGGTATACTCGGCAGCGAAGACGGGGCGTGGCTCAGCCCGGTAGAGCGCACGGTTCGGGTCCGTGAGGTCGGCGGTTCAAATCCGCCCGCCCCGACTGCCACTGGTCTACAGGGATGGAATTCGCATCCCTCGGCGTGACACCCTCCTCTTCCGAAGCCCGCGGGACTTCGGAAGCGTCTTTTTACGGGGCCAATTCTCTTGATTCGCTGGGTCCGTCCGTACCCATGGATGATCGCGGTCAGCCTAGTCGACTGGCTCGCGCCTCATAATTCGTCCGCACTTACCTTCGAGAAATCCTAAGGAGGAAGAAAATGCCTTATTCGCCAATCGAGAACTACGCACTCATTGGCAATATGCGTACTGCGGCCCTGGTCGGCATGAACGGATCCATCGACTTTATGTGTCATCCGCACTTCGACTCCCCCACGATCTTTGCCGCCCTCCTGGATGACAAGAAGGGGGGCAGATTCCTGATCCGGCCCATACTCGAAGAGGTGCGGCAGCGGCAACTGTACTTGCCAGACACCGCGGTCCTGCTCTCGCGATTCCTCTCGGAGGAAGGGGTAGCTGAGGTATCTGATTTCATGCCGGTGGGCGAGGGAATGGAATCTCACCCGCTTATTCGGCGGGCCAAGACCGTGCGCGGCGAGGTGCGATTCGAAATTCGATGTGAGCCGCGCTTCAATTACGCGCGGGATACGCACCGGGTCGAGATCAAGGATGGAGAGGTGATATTCGAATCTGACTCCCTGACCCTTCGCCTGCGCACGGATGTACCGTTAAGTGTCACGGACGACGGCGCCGTATTCGGCGAATTTACGCTGGGCACCGGCCAAACGGCATCATTTGTGCTCGAAGAGATGGTAGATTCGTCGCCTTCCGCCGACCCATCCTTCATTCCGGAAGCTTTCAAACAGACCCTGGACTTCTGGCGCAATTGGGTCGGCCGCACAAGCTACCAGGGGCGCTGGCGGGAAACGGTCCACCGCTCTGCCATCACGCTCAAGTTGTTGACCTCGGCCGAGTACGGATCGGTCGTCGCGGCCCCTACGTTTGGATTGCCGGAGGAGATCGGGGGAGAACGCAACTGGGATTATCGTTATACCTGGATTCGAGATGCCTCGTTTACAGTGTATGCCTTGATGCGGCTCGGGTGTGTGGACGAGGCCCGAGACTTCATGCATTGGGTGGAGGATCGCGTGTCGGAGCTCAATTCCGATGGCTCGCTGCAAATCATGTATGGGATCGATGGTCGCAAAGATCTTACGGAACACACTCTGCCCCATCTGGAAGGCTACAAGGGCTCTTCCCCGGTGCGCATTGGGAATGGGGCCTACGGCCAATTTCAGCTAGACATCTATGGCGAACTCATGGACTCGGTCTACCTATTCGACAAACATGGTGAACCGATCCACCATGATTTCTGGGAGAACCTAACGCGGTTGACAAACTGGGTGGTAGAAAATTGGCGGCGGCCAGACGCGGGGATCTGGGAGATCCGCGGCAGTCAGCAAGAATTCTCATACTCACGCCTCATGGCGTGGGTGGCGATCGATCGCGCCATCCGCCTGGCTCAGAAACGTTCCTTCCCGGCGCCATTAAACGAATGGTACGCGGCACGCAATGCGATCTATCGTGACATCTATGCGAACTTTTGGGACGCGGACCGGGCTACCTTCGTTCAATACAAAGGCACCAAGGCGGTGGATGCCTCGACGCTACTCATGCCACTCGTTCGATTCATCAGCCCCACCGATCCGCGCTGGATTTCCACCATGGATGCCATCCGGGAGGATCTGGTCGATGATTCGCTCGTGCATCGGTACAAGATCGAGGAGGCCGCGGACGACGGGCTCGCCGGGATGGAGGGCACTTTCGGCATCGCTTCATTTTGGTACGTAGAGGCTTTGGGACGCACCGGCGATATAGATAAAGCGCGGTTCATCTTCGAAAAACTTCTCGGATACGCCAACCACGTCGAGCTTTACGCGGAGGAGCTCGGGCCACACGGTGAACACCTGGGGAACTTTCCCCAGGCATTCACGCACCTTGCCCTCATCAGCGCCGCTTTTGATCTGGATCGCAGACTCTCGAGTGCGGGCCGCGGCGCCTAACTCACCTCCCTGATAGCGCTCACGAGCTTCCTCAAATCGGCGTCTCCGATCCTGTGACGGATGTCTCGCACCGGATAGGGAACCTCTATCTTGGCCTCGTTCAGCGCCCGCATGATGGAGGAGTTGACCTGGTCGAACATGCGCCGTGTATCCACATATGAATTTAACCACCAGCGCACCCTGAAGATCATCCCCGAGTCACCGAAATGCAGAAAAAGCGCCTCCACGGGACGCCCAGGCTCCACTCCCTCGACAAGCCGCACGGCCCCGATGATCGTTTCCTTTACCAGGTCCACATCCGATCCGTAACTTATAGATAGTTCGATCTGGATGCGGTAGGTCGTGTCGGGGTATGAATAGTTGACGAGCAGGCTTTTGCTCATCACCGAGTTGGGAACAATCACCATTCGGTTGTCTCGGGTCCGGACGCGTGAGCTACGCAATCCGATATCGATCACATCGCCCCATGTGTTAAGAGATTGGATTTCGATACGATCTCCGATCCGATACGGCTTATCCAGCATGATCATAAAACCGCTGATCGTGTCTGACAGCGTTTCTTGCGCCGCCAGGGCAATGGCCAGCGAACCGATACCGAGCGTGGCGACGAGCCCACTCACGTCTACATCGAAGTGACTCAATAGAATGATGAGCACAACGAAGCTCAAGAGGATCAGGACCACTCGCCGCCCGAAAGGAACCAGCTGGTCGTCCAACTTTGACTCGGTGCGGGGCGCAATTTCTGCCGTGTACCAGCTGGCGACGCTTCCTATGAGCCGCCAGGCAATCGAAAACCCGATCAGCAGGTAAAACACGAAGAAACCGCTTCGGATCGAGGCGCTTTGCTCGGCCACCCAGGGAATGTCCAGACGTAGAATGGCAATACTGAGCGCGATCAGCACCGCCAGCATGTTGAGCGGTACCCGAACCGGTCGGATAAGGGTGTGGCTGATTGTCCGGCCCCTTTCTCCAAGCAGTCGTCTGAATACCTGGTCGATCAGAAAACCGAGAAGTAGGCGCACCAGAACCGTGGCTGCGATCACGATCAAAAGCGAGGTCCCGATGTCTAACCATTGTTCACCCGTAAGCCCTAAGATCATCTTCCAATCCTCCTTCATACTCTCAAATCGAAACTATGCGAAATTGCGGCTGATTATACAGGAGCCACTTTGCGCGAGCTTTCGAAGCAGTGCAATCTCCGGCCGATGAAGCCATTCCTGATATCGGCTCTTGCGGCGGCGTTCATGGCCGCTTGCGGAGGGGGAGTGAGGGACGACATCGCGCGCGGGCAGCAGGTATTTTCGCAGAATTGTGCCGCTTGTCACTCCGTGAGCTCCGGGGTGGTCATCGTGGGGCCTTCTCTGGCCGGAATTTCGACCCGCGCGGCCGCCAACGACGAGAACCTCCTGCCACGCGAGGTTTTGCGGCGCTCCATACTGTCGCCACAGTCGGAAATTGTGGAGGGGTTTAAGAATATGATGCCTCCGGATTTCGAGCAGAAACTCGTGGAGGCCGATCTGGAGGCGTTGCTTTCCTACCTGATGACCCTCGAGTAGGATCCAGACAAGGCAGTTCCTCCAATTATCAGGGGAACCGCCCCTTTCGTTCTCTGAGCGGGCTGGGTGCTGCGGCGGACCTAGTACAGACCCCGCATGCTTCCAGAATAGCCGGTCAATTCTACGTATCCCTGACCATCCACGCTCCCGCTCACCCTGACCGCGCCCTCCCAATACTCGAGGTTGAGCCGCATTTCCTGATCCTTGACCCGGGGTTCGACGATCAACTCCAGCCCCTCCGCGGGAATGGTGATTTCCCAACCCGATGGATAGGTGGTACCCGTAAGCTCGCTCGTCCATGTGGTGATTGGCACAATCTCAAATTCGTCGGCCGTTATCCATCGCGCATCCCCATTCGGCGCTACTAGCGTCCCTCCCGAAATTCGCTCGACGCCATCATCATCCCCTGTGCGGATGTGGAACAGCATTAATTCGCGACCGTCATCAAGCTGCAAGCCAAACCAATCCCATCCGGTCGCCTCCGCGGCCAGAGCGCTCGTCCCCCACTCATGGTCGAACCAGCTCTTACCGCTTACCTCGAAAATTCGATCCCCGATTTGGAGGCTGCCCTGAGTCTGCATGTCGGTGAAGCTGAGGTAGTAGGAGGCATTGCCCTCCGCCCCTCCCTTTATGCTGTAACCCTGCTCCCCATGGGCCACAATCGGCTTGGTGGCTGCAAGTGTGAGCTCGAGTCCGAAACCCGCATCGCTGGCGCTCAAGCGAACCTGAGTTCCAGTCTCGTCCAGGCTATGGATGCTCCAATCTCCCAGGTGCACTGCGAACGGATCCCCGGATGCGCCAGCCAATCCTGCCGAACCTCGCTCGAATCGCTCCCGCGCCACGTGTTCCCCTTCGTCGACGTTTGTCAATGCCAAATGCCCGAAGTAAATCTGGTTCGTGGCAAAGTCAGATTCTCGCCGAGTGCCGCCAGGCGTTAAGCCGCGGCGAAAGATCGTAAGCTGATACCCGAATCGTTCTCCACCCTCCGCAACCAGATTGCCAGTGTAGTACCACCACTCGGTCCGGTAATCGAGATGCGGTCCATGATCCTGAGGAAAGCTAAATTCTCGTGGAGCTTGAACCGTTTCGAACTCGGGGGAACCGGGCGACTGAAGTAGTTGATAGGTCGGGATCTCCGGATCGGAGGGGGTCGGGAGCAGGAAATACCCTCCGAAGGCCAGCGCGATCACGAGCCCGACGATCGCAATTCTCATCGCTACTCTCCCCGGATCGACTCGGCTACGGTCATCTTTCGCAGTCGGGAAACAGGGTAGACCGCAGCCGCAAGCGAGGCTACCAGGCCCACCAGGATCGCTTGCAGGAACGGTCCGGCCGCCGGGGTCAGTTGGATCGTCCAGCCAAAAGAGCGAACGTTAATAACGTGGATCAGGATCAGTGCCAGCAGCAGTCCCGTGGGCAATGCCATCAGCGATGCGGAGATCCCCATGAGCGCGGTCTCAAGGTAGGTCAGTCTCTCCAGCCCTTCAGGGTCGAGGCCGATGGCTTCCAGGGTGGCATACTCACGCCTGCGGTCCAGCTGCAACGCAAGGAGCGCGCTCAGTACCCCGATGAAAGCCACCACAACCGCCAGGACACGAAGAGATTGGGTGATGGCGAAGGTTCGATCGAATATGCGCATGGCTTCTTCCCGGATTTGTTGGTTCTCGTGAACTATCAGGCCCGTACCTGAGAGTTCGGCTCTAATCGATTCAGCCAGCTCGTTGGTATCGATGCCGGGAAGAGCCTCAACCCCAAGTGAAGAGAGGGCAGGGTCGTCCCAGTTCTCCAGGTAAACCTCCCGGCTCATAAGTACCGTGCCGCGATCGGAAGAGTAGTCATAAAAGATACCCACCACGTCGAAGGTCACCTCCCCCGCATCGGTCTGCAGCACCAGGGTCTCCGTTGTGCCGTATCGAAATTCCAGGGACTCGCTAATAAGTACCGCTCCCTGGCGCACCCGATCCCACACCTGGCGCGCGCTTCCGCTGGCCAATCGGTATATACCTGCATCGCGTACGCGCCTCGGGTCGACCGCCGTGAGATCGAGCTCACCTTTCTCCCCCAGAACTTGCACGGTTCGGATCGCCTCTACCGTAGCCACCCCCTCCAAGCGCGCCAGGCGCGCCTCTAACGAGGGCGAAAGGTCGGCCTGGGGACGGTTTCCGATCGCGGCCGGAGAAGACACGTAGATATCTGAGTAAAGCGTGATATCAAGCCAGTTTTGCACCGTACTCCGAAAACTGGCGATCATCAACGCGATTCCAATGGTTACGGACAGAGCGACCATCAGCGCCGCGATCGCGATTCCGACCCGACTGAGCTGACGGGCAAGGCCCCTGACCGCAAGCCGCCAGAGGATTCGGGACGACAGAGGACGAAGCAGCCGCAGAAAAGCCAGCGTGGCGAAAGGAACAATCAGGGCCAGGCCCAGAACTACCAGCAATATCCCGATGAAGGTCAGGGGCAGCGAATTGTCGGATAGAAGGAATAACGCGCTGCCCGCCACGGCCAGGCCCAGGCCAAACAAGCCCACGCGCGGCACCCAAACTCGAGCCCCCTGCTCAAGATCACTCCGTCTGAGAACTTGCACCGGCGGCACACGCGCGGCCTCCAATGCCGGGATAACCGAAGCCAGACCGCCTGCGCCGACCCCTAGCGCAATCGCCTTGACCGCCACGCTGGTCGTCAGTGTCAGCTCGCGCACCGTTAGCAGGAAGTAGAAATCGTTGATGGTTCGGGTAACCAGGCCGAGGGCGAAGTGTGCCAACAGCACTCCGAAGAGGATTCCAATAAACGAGCCCAGGAATCCCACCAGGATGGCCTCAAGCACAATCTGGGCAAAGATTTGTCTTCCGGTGACGCCGAGCGAGCGGAGGATCCCCAGGACCGGACGGCGGCTGAGCACCGAAAACGTCATGGTGTTGTAAACGAGAAAGAATCCCACAACGAGAGCTAGCAGGCTGAGAGCCGTCAGGTTGAGACGGAATGCGGAAGTTAGCTGATCCGCTGTATCTCGTTGCTCACTTGAGGAGACGATGCGCAGGCCGGGCGGGAGCTGCGTTCGTAGCGCCGCTACACCTTCAGAATCCGCTAAAAGGTCTATTCTGGTCAACCGCCCCGACGTTCCCAGCAGCTCCTGCGCACCCGCGATATCCATGAGCAAAACATCGCTCGATCCGAGCGTGCTGACGATCCCTAAGACGGTGATGCGTTCAAGCCGATCATTCACCTGGACCGCCAATTCAGCCCCCGGCGCCAATTGGTTGGCCTTGGCGAACTCCTCGCCGATGATCGCCATTCCGGGCTTCGTAAAGAACTGCTGGAAATCCGGATCGAACACGAGCCCCGGGCTCAGCTGGTCTCGGAAAGGCGCCTCTGCGAAAATATCGATCCCAAGCACTCGCATTGGCCGCTCGTCGAAATCCAACGCCGAGACCACCCCCTCCACCACCGGCGCCATCTGCATCGACCCAGCAGCTGCCCGAAGCTCTATATAGAGCCCCTCCGGTACGCCCGTGGGTCCTCCGACCACTCGATGAGTGGCTCTTCCCACCACCGTGGCCGTGCTCACCTCGAAGGCCCGCAATGCGCTTTGGCTTGCCAGGTCGATGGCGGTTACGACCGCCACCCCCAGAGCAAGGCCGACCAGCATCAGGCCGCTGAAGAGCGGCCTGCGGATCAGATCGCGAAGACCTGCCCTAAAAAGCGGCTTCATCGTCCGATTCAAGCTTTCCGTCCACCAAAGCCCACTTCTGATCCGCGGATTGTGCGATGCGATGGCTGTGTGTGGCCAAAATGAGCGTCAGCCCCCGCTCGCGGATCATCTCCTCGAGCATGGAGAGCACAACTTCTCCCGTGACCCGGTCTAGATTTCCGGTCGGTTCATCGGCCAGCACCAGGACCGGCTCCTCGACCAGAGCGCGTGCGATGGCCACTCGTTGCTGCTCTCCGCCCGATAGCCGGTCCGGAAATTCTGCTTCTCGCCCACCCAGCCCAACCTGGTCGATGAGTCTTGCCGCGCGTTCGCGAGCATCCGCCTCACTGCGTCCTGAAAGTTCGGAAGGCAAGCTTACGTTCTCAAGCACGGTCAGGGTGGGGATAAGGTTGAAGAATTGAAAGATAAAGCCAATGTTGTCTCTACGGAAGTGAGCCCGCTCACGCGGGCTCATCTGGCTGATACTTTGGCCGCCGATCAATACTTGCCCGGCGGTGGGTTCGTCAATCCCGGCAATCAGGTTCAGAAGGGTCGATTTACCGCTGCCACTGCGGCCCCGAATTGTGGTGAACTGGCCGGACGGAAATTCTGCGCTCAGGTCATTTAGTACGACTCTCTGCGCTTCGCCTTCCTTATAGACCCGGTCAAGGTGTTCAATACGGACAACGCTCTTCATCCCTGTTGGAAGGGCCCGGAGGAAGCGACCTCCGGGGTGACGTACTGCTTGTACTTGGCGAAATTACCGCCAAACAACGCCGCAAGGCCCTTCGCCTGACCTGAATAGGCCCCCTTATCTTTCCAGGTGGCTTGCGGATCGAGTATCTCGTCCGGCACTCCAGGGCAACTCACAGGCACTTCGAGCCCGAAGTTACCGTCCGTTCGCGTGGGCAGGCCTGCCAGAGTGCCATTCAACGCAGCCGTCACCATCGCGCGCGTGTAGGGCAGTTTAATGCGCCCCCCTGTTCCATAAGGTCCGCCGGTCCACCCCGTATTAACCAACCACACTGAGGTGTCGTGCTGCGCAATACGTTTCCCCAGCAGCTCGGCATACTTGCTTGGATGCAGTGGCAAAAATGGCTCTCCGAAACAGGCGGAAAAGGTGGCCTGCGGCTCGTCGCTCAGCCCTTTCTCGGTGCTTGCCAGTTTGGAGGTGTATCCGGACAGGAAGTAGTACATGGCCTGATCCGCCGAAAGTTTGGATATCGGCGGGAGAACGCCGAAGGCGTCGGCGGTGAGGAAAAACACGTTTTTAGGGTGCCCTCCCGCCCCGCTTGGAATGCGATTTGAAACGGCCTCGAGCGGATAGGCGGCCCGGGTGTTTTCGGTCAACCTGCCATCCTCGAAGTCGACTTCTCGACTGCGGTCGTCTAAGATGACATTCTCCAGCACCGTGCCAAACGATTCAGTCGCCTGCCAGATGACGGGTTCATACTCCGGGCTCAGCCGGATGGTCTTCGCATAACAGCCGCCCTCAAAGTTGAATACACCTGCCTCGCTCCAGCCGTGTTCATCGTCCCCGATCAGGCTTCGATCTGGATCGGAGGAGAGCGTCGTCTTCCCGGTCCCGCTCAGTCCAAAGAAAAGTGCCACGTCGTCGGCCTCCCCTTGATTGGCCGAGCAGTGCATGGAAAGCACGCCCTTTAAAGGCAGCTCATAATTTAGGACGGTAAAGATCGACTTCTTAATTTCGCCCGCGTATCGGGTTCCGCCGATCAAAATGATGCCTCGCTCCAAATTCAAAATGATGAATACCTCAGAATTTGTTCCGTGGACCGCGGGATCGGCCTTGAAGTTTGGTGCGTGGAGGATGGTGTATTTCGGAATCTGCGCGACGGATTCTTGCACAGGCAACCTCAGGAACAAATTGCGCACAAATAGACTGTGCCAGGCGCTCTCGCTCACCACTCGAATGGGTATGCGGTATCGCTCAGATGCGCCGGCGGCCGCGTCCTGAATAAAAAGCTCTCGCTCGTTCAGGTGATCGAGCACCTGGGCGTGAAGGTGATCAAATGCGGACGGCGCATATTCTTGATTGACGTCGCCCCACCAGATTTGTTCGGCGCTTTCTCCCTCTCGTACGAGGTATTTATCGTTGGGCGCTCGTCCGGTGTGAATACCGGTCTCGACCACAACTGCGCCGTGCTCGGAAAGCCGCCCTTCGCCGCGCTGGGTGACGAGTTCTATAAGAGCCGAAGACCTGAGTCCCCAGTAGACCGTGCCAGAGCCGTTCAGGCCGTGGTTCTCGAGACCATAATTGCTTGGTGATCCGAAGCTTTGAGACATGGAATTTGCGTCTTCCTTCCGTGGGCCGCCGACGGCAGGCCCAAAGAAGCCTCTCGGGCGCGAATCGTATCACTCTTTGCCACGAGAAGCTCTTGCCTAACCAGGGCGGGTGGGGATGATTGCGCGATCCAGCACTTTGCCGTCGAGGTCGATGGCTGTGAGCGAGAGGCGCACATCCGAAATCTCAACCAGCACGAAATGCATTCGTGCCTTAAATTGCTGACTGCCACCAACCGGTTGCGTTTCACGGTAGAGTACGGGCGAACCCCCGCCGCTAACCACGTAGGTCAATCCGTCGCGCTCGATGCGCTCATAGTTGTGGTCATGCCCGGAGAAGACGAGCGGCACGCCGGCGGCCTCGAACAACTCACTCCAGTCAAGCCGTAGCGCTTCGCCATCCCCTCGATGAAGACCGCTCGTGTAAGGAGGGGTGTGGAAGACGGGGATCGAGAATCGGAAACTTGAGTCTGCAAGGCGTTCTTCCAACCACGCCGTTTGCTCCCGCCGCCCGCCTGAACCATGGAAGGCCTGAGAGTCGAGCATAATAAATTGAATGCCCGATCGTTCGAATGAATACCAGGTACCAAGCGCAGAGGATGGAACGCTCGGATCTGCAAGCGCCGGAAAGGCGCGCACAAAGTAGGGCCGACCATCCGCCAGCGCGGGTAGATCAAAGTCGTGATTGCCGAGCACCGGGAAGATCGGAGCCTGGAGCAATAGCGGTGCAAACATAGAGAAGTATTTTTTTGCATACGCCTCCGCCGGCGACGATTCCTCATAGATGTTGTATACAGAATCTCCAGTGTGCAGCACGAAATCCAGATCGTAGCCGTCCATCAACTCGATCAGCGCCCGCGTCTTATCGTCTCCGAATCCCGAATCCCCGACCACGCCGAATCGCAATTTGGGCTCCCCCAAGGCGGGTACTGCGAACTGAACCGGCCCCCAATTCGCGCCGAACAGGCGCGGGGCGTGAAGTGTTTCCAGAGCCTCCCCAAGCCCGACCTGAAGCGAGTAGCGAGTTCCAGGCGTCAGCCCGACGAGTGGAATCTGGTAGACGGTCTCGCCCTCGGCTAAGGGGATGGCCCACCACCCTTGTACTTCATCGAGAACCGGTCGATAAAG
>Ga0209980_10001450_pt1 | contig 13029 bp, 11 predicted proteins | sample CR02metaG_FD_183611 | JGI IMG/M metagenome (GOLD analysis project Ga0209980, IMG submission 183611) | Deep subsurface microbial communities from Mariana Trench to uncover new lineages of life (NeLLi) - CR02 metaG (SPAdes) (version 2) | ecosystem: Environmental > Aquatic > Marine > Ocean trench... | reverse complement strand
GATCGTCAGCGTGTTCATCTTCGTGTTGTCTCTCTGCGTAGCGGGAGCGCGAGCAGAGGATCGAGACTTGTCGCTTCCAGAGCAGCTCGACTATCGCTGGAGCTTGGGCGGTTTCAAGGGTGTGGTGGCTCGCCTCTTCGTCCCCGGTCGGGGCGAGGGTCGTTTGACCACCGCCTCGGCTAGGGAGGACGGATCCTTGGATTTCGTCAAGACCGAGCTGTTGATCTCGTCGCGTGACGGCGAGGGGGACGAGTTTTGGCTCTACGGCGCCGAGATCGACGCCACCGAAAAGCGCACGGTCAGGGCCTGGTCTCGGCAGCGCTTTCGCGGCCGGTCGAGAGAGAAAAAACGAGAGGCCGGGGACGTTGACGCGCTCGACCTGGCGTCCTCGATTTTCTACCTGCGCAAGGAAAGACCGGATCTGCCGAGCGAAGAGCTGATCTGGTCGAGCGGCCGGCTCAATCCGGTCATCATTCGACCGGGGCCGCGCGGCAGCGCGCTGTGGAACGGCCGGCAAGTCGCGACCCGTTCGTACTCGATTCGCGGTCTATCCAAGCCTGGGCAGGCAAGATGGGAAGGCAAAATGGATCTACTTCTGATCGACGACGAGCAGGCCGTTCCGCTCGAAATCGTGGTCGTTCGCAAGGGACTACGCATCCGTCTCGAGCTGGTCGAATCGGTCGAGTAGAGAGGTATAGACTAGGGGCCTGTTCCGAAGGAGGATGATTGCGATGAAGAAGACAAACTGGACATATCTGGTTGCACTGGTCGTGACGTTGTCGGTTGCGGCTGCGGGCTGCGCGAAAAAAGAGCAAGCCGAAGCTGCGGACAACGACACGGCGCCGACGCCGGCTGAAGCACCTGATACCGCTGTCGAGGCGGGCGAGATCACGAACGCGGTCGCGAGACTCGCGCTGGGTGCCGACAGAGTGGACGCGGGCTCGATCAGGTTCTCGCAGGAGAGCGATGGCGTCAAAATCGTGGCGCACATCGTGGGCGCGCCGCCCGGAACCCATGGCCTGCATATCCATGAGATCGGCGACTGCAGCTCGGATGATTTCAAGTCGGCAGGAGGTCATTTCAACCCGACCGATGCCGCTCATGGCGCTCCCGGGGACGCCGAACGGCATGCCGGCGACTTGGGCAACATCGAGATCGGGGAAGACGGCAGCGGGCACCTCGAGCTGATGTCGGACATGCTCAGCCTCGGAGAGGGCGAGAACTCGGTCATCGGCCGGGGCGTGATCTTGCACGCGAAGGCGGACGATCTGGTGTCGCAACCGACCGGCGCGGCCGGGGCGCGGCTCGCGTGCGGCGTCGTGGTTGCCCAAGAGGGCATCTGATCTGAGTCTCCGGCTCGACGTCTCGAGTCGAAGGCGATTGCCGCTGCCTCTGTTCGCGCTATCGCTGCTGGTTGTTTCGTGTCAGGGCGAAACTGCCGACCTGGCCGAGACCGCCGATCGACCTGTACGCGGGGAGAATTCGGTGTTGGCGCCTGCGCCAATCGATCCGCCGGCCGCGCCGGGAGCGATGGCGCCCAATCTCGCGGTGGTTGGCGAGCGACTTGCCGCGACCTGGCTCGAGCCGATTGTCGTTGCCGGCTCGCCTGAACACAGGCTGCGCTTCGCGCGCTTGGGGAAAGCAGGCTGGTCCGAGCCGGTTTCCATTGCGCAGGGTCCCGACTTCTTCGCGAATTGGGCGGATTTTCCGTCCCTCGTCGAAGCCGGCGACGGCACGCTCTACGCTCACTGGTTGGCGAAGACCGCCGAGGACACCTACGCCTACTCGATCTTTCTGGCCCGTTCGGACGACCAAGGCGCAAGCTGGCGCCCGCTCGGTCAGCTCAATCGCGACCAAACGCCGACCGAACACGGCTTCGTGGCTCTGGTGCCGGAGGCCGACGGCGCTCGCGCGTTCTGGCTGGACGGACGGGAGATGGTCGATGGCGCTCCGATGACGGTTCGCAGCGCGAGGATAGAGGACCCCGGTGGTGCCGAACAGTTGCTCGACTCGAGGGTTTGCGAGTGTTGCGCAACCGACGCCGCCGCAACGGACGAGGGTCCGATCTTGGTCTACAGAGATCGATCGCAAGACGAAGTTCGCGATGTTTCCGTAGTCCGCGGAACGGCATCGGGTTGGACCGAGCCGCTGGCGGTGCATAGGGACGGATGGCAGATCAACGGATGCCCGGTGAACGGTCCGGCGGTTGTCGCGAGTGAAAACCGAGCCGCGGTGGCTTGGTTTACTGCGGCCGGAGGCGTCTCGCGTGTGCACGTCGCCTTTTCCGATGATTCGGGCGCGAGCTTCGGGGCTCCGATCGTTGTCGATGAAGGCTCTGTTTTGGGGCGGGTCGACCTGGCGCTCGACGCCGAAGGCGCCACCTGGATGAGCTGGGTCTCGAACCGAAGCGAGAACGCCGAGATCTTGGTGCAGAGAATCTCGCATGAGGGCGCCGTGGGAGAACCCCGCCTCGTGGCCAAGACCAGTGCGGCTCGCGCCAGTGGTTTTCCGATTCTCCAGAACGTTCAGGGCAAAATGTTCATCGCCTGGGTCGACGTCGGTGAGGATCGGAGCGCCTCGCGGATTCGAGTGCAAGAACTCTAGCGCTAGCAGCGCTCGCAACCACCTTCGACCGCGACACCGCAATTGCCAGCATCTTCCGACGAACGCTGGTGAGAAGGTCGGGCCAGAGCGAATTCTCTCTGTGGACCGAAAAAGAACGAGCGTTCGGTTGTTTATAAAGCGGGAGTTTCCCTGTACAATGCTGCCATATGCCTCCTAAGGAATTGAAGGAAGACGAAATGAACCTGGAACCGGAGCCTTTCTCAGCGGACATCGACGCGCAGGAAACGCGCGAATGGAAGGACGCCCTTGCCGAAGTCATCGAGCGTGATGGCCCGGAGCGGGCTCACTTTCTGATCGGGGCTCTGGTCGAGAAGGCGCGGCGCACCGGTGCCTACCTGCCCTTCAACGCCACGACGGCCTACATCAACACCATCCCTCCCCACCAGGAGGCCAAGCGCCCGGGCGACGCGTCTCTCGAGCGGCGCATCAAGTCGATCATCCGCTGGAACGCGATGGCGATGGTGGTCAAGGCCAACCGCAAGGGTGGTGGTCTCGGAGGCCACATCGCCACCTACCAGTCGGTTGCCAATCTCTTCGAAGTCGGGTTCAACCATTTCTTCCGTGCCCCCAGCGACGCCCACGGCGGTGATCTGGTCCTGTTCCAAGGCCACAGCTCGCCGGGGATTTACGCCCGAGCCTTCCTGGAGGGGCGAATCACCGAGGAGCAGCTCAACCACTTCCGCGAGGAAGTTGGCGGCCAGGGACTCTCGTCCTACCCGCATCCGTGGTTGATGCCCGGCTTTTGGCAATTCCCGACGGTGTCGATGGGCCTGACTTCGATTTCGGCCATCTACCAGGCGCGGTTCATGAAGTATCTGCACAACCGCGGCCTCGTCGACACGGAGGGTCGGAAGGTCTGGGCGTTTCTGGGTGATGGTGAAATGGACGAGCCGGAATCGCTGGGCGCTATCTCTCTGGCCACGCGCGAGAAACTCGACAATCTGATCTTCGTTATCAACTGCAACTTGCAACGCCTCGACGGGCCGGTACGTGGCAACGGCAAGATCATTCAGGAGCTGGAGGCGGTCTTTCGGGGCGCAGGTTGGAATGTACTGAAAGTCGTATGGGGCTCGAACTGGGATCCGCTGATCGCGCGTGACCAGTCGGGCCTCCTGCGCCGGCGCATGGAAGAGGTCGTCGATGGCGAGTACCAGTCGTACGCCGCCAACGACGGCGCCTTCGTGCGCGAGCATTTCTTCGGCAAATACCCGGAACTCAAAGAGATGGTCGCCGACATGTCGGACGAGGATCTCTGGCGCCTGAAGCGCGGAGGCCACGATCCGCAGAAGGTCTATGCGGCCTATGCAGCGGCCGTGGAGCATGAGGGGCAGCCGACGGTAATTTTGGCCAAGACCGTCAAGGGCTATGGCATGGGCGAGGCCGGCGAGGGCCAGAACATCACCCACCAGCAAAAGAAGATCGGCGAGGATTCGCTTCGGCACTTTCGAGACCGCTTCAACATCCCGATTACGGAGGAACAGATCGACGATTTACCGTTCTACAAGCCTGCCGAGGACAGCGCGCCGATTCGCTACTTGCGCGAGCGGAGGGAGGCGCTGGGTGGGTACTTGCCGGCGAGAAATATTAGTGCCTCCGCGCTCGAGATCCCCGACCTGTCGACTCTGAGCGTTTCGCTCGAAGGCAGCGGCAAGCGGGAGCTCTCGACCACCATGGCCTTCGTGCGCATCCTGATGAGCCTGTCGCGGGACAGGGAGATCAAAGATCGCATCGTGCCAATCGTTGCCGACGAGGCACGCACGTTCGGTATGGAAGGGATGTTCAGACAGGTTGGCATCTACGCACCCGAGGGCCAGCTCTACACCCCGGAAGACCGTGACCAACTGGCCTATTACCGCGAAGAAAAACACGGCCAGATCCTCCAGGAGGGCATCAACGAGGCGGGCGCCCTGTGCTCGTGGATCGCCGCAGGCACCTCCTACGCCAACCACGGTCTTCACATGATCCCGTTTTTCATCTTCTACTCGATGTTCGGATTTCAACGCGTGGGCGATCTCATCTGGCAGGCGGCCGACATGCGGGCCCGCGGCTTCCTCTTGGGAGCGACCTCGGGGCGAACCACGTTGAACGGCGAAGGGCTGCAGCACCAGGACGGGCACAGCCAACTGGTCGCCGCGACGATTCCTACCTGCAGAGGCTACGATCCCACCTACAGCTATGAGCTGGCCGTGATTGTCCAGGACGGTTTGCGCCGGATGTATGCCGACGACGAGGACACCTTCTACTACATCACGTTGTTGAACGAGAACTACCCGCACGGGGCGATGCCCGAGGGCTCGGCCGAGGGCATTTGCAAGGGAATGTATCGATTGCGAGCGGCCCATGCTGCCGATAATGCCGGCGATACCGGCGACATCGGCACGGCTGCCGATACTCCGCGGGCCCAGCTTCTCGGCTCCGGGGCTATTTTGCGTGAGGTCGAAGCCGCCGCCGAGCTGCTGCGCGACGACTTCGGAGTGCTCGCCGATGTCTGGAGCGTACCCAGTTTCAATCAGCTGCGCCGAGACGGCCTCGAGGCTGAGCGCTGGAATCGGCTGCATCCCGAGAGCGAATCGAGGCCGAGCTATGTCGAGACGCTGCTCGGCCCAACCGAGGGTCCGGTGGTCGCGGCCACGGACTACGTACGTTCCTTTCCCGAGCAGATACGACCGTTTGTACCGCGCCGGTATGTCACCCTCGGCACCGACGGCTTCGGACGTAGCGATACCCGCGAGCGACTGCGGGCCTTCTTCGAAGTCGATCGGCGCCACATCGTCGTTGCGACGCTCAAGGCGCTGGCCGACGAAGGACGTCTGCCGGCGGCGAAGGTCACGGAAGCACTTGGCAAGTACGAGATCGAAACCCAGGGTCCGGAACCCTGGAAGGTGTAGCGTCCATGACCGAATTACGAGAGGTCGTTCTCCCCGACATTGGAGACGTCGAAGAGGTCGATGTCGTCGAGGTGCTGGTTGCCTCCGGAGACGAGATCAAAGAAGACGACTCGCTGATCTCTCTCGAGAGTGACAAAGCGACCATGGACGTGCCGGCGCCGTTTGCCGGCACGGTCCGTGAGGTCAAGGTCAAGGCGGGTGACAAGGTGCGCGAGGGTAGCGTCATTTTGATGCTCGAGGTTGCGGCAGGCGAACGTGATGCGGTAGCAGCGCCCAATTCTGTCGATACCGCTGCCGATACCGTCTCCGAAACCGCCGCCGGCAAGGCTCGAGCTGTGGAGTCGCCGCTCCAGGCGTCGCCGTCATCCGTATCATCCGTATCATCCCCATCATCCCCATCATCCCCATCATCCAATAACGATCGCGCTGACGAATCAGTAGCGCCGCCGACACCCCCGGCCGCGCCGCCGGGTGCCGCATCCGCCGCGGTTGCCGCGGTGACGTCAGCGGCCTCAGACAGCTCGCCCGACTTCTCCAATGTCTACGCCTCGCCGGCGGTGCGACGGTTTGCGCGCGAGCTGGGCGCGGATCTGACCCGCGTTCGCGGCACCGGTCGCAAGGCGCGAATCCTCAGGGAAGACGTAGAGAAGTTCGTCAAGGAAGCACTTGCCGGGCCGGCGGCGCGGACCGGCGCAGTGGCCGCTGCCGGGGTCAAGCTGCCGGTGATCGACTTCTCGACCTTTGGCGAGATTGAGCGCGAGCCGCTGACCCGTATCCAGAGGATCTCGGGGCCGAGCCTCACGCGGAGCTGGTTGACGATTCCTCACGTCACCCAGCACGATGAATGCGACATCACCGAGCTCGAGGCCTTCCGGCAGGAGCACAGGGCCCGCGCCAAAGAGCAGGGCTTCAGCTTGACGCCTCTGGCGTTTGTGATGAAAGCGGTGGTCGCAGCGCTCGAGCAGTTTCCGCGCGTCAACGCGTCACTCGACGCCGACGGCGAACATCTCGTGGTCAAGAAGTACTATCACCTCGGCGTCGCCGTCGACACCGGCGAAGGACTGGTGGTGCCGGTGATCCGTGACGTCGATCGCAAAGGCGTCTTCGATCTGGCGCGCGAGCTTGCCGAGGTCAGCGCCCAAGCCCGAGAACGCAAGCTCAAGCTCGATCAGGTCCGAGGCGCGAGCTTCACGGTGTCGAGCCTGGGCGGCATTGGCGGCACCTTCTTCACGCCGATCATCAACTGGCCCGAAGTCGCGATTCTCGGGGTTTCACGATCTCGCCAGCAACCGGTCTGGAACGGTGAGTCCTTCGAACCACGGCTGATTCTGCCGATCTCGTTCTCATACGATCACCGGGTCATCGACGGAGCCATGGCGGTGCGCTTCACGACCTACTTGAGCCAGGTGCTTTCCGATATCCGAAGACTGATTCTCTGATGGCTGAACCCTCCGAAGTTCGGATTCCCCACCTGGGAGCCGACGAGCCTGTCGAAGTTGTAGAGGTTCTGGTCGCGGCCGGCGATCAGGTCTCTCGCGAAGACAGTCTGATCACGCTCGAGAGCGACAAAGCGTCGATGGACGTGCCATCGCCCGCGGACGGGAAGGTGCTCGAACTCAAAGTCAAGCGAGGCGACAAGGTCAAGGAAGGCTCTCTGATTCTCCTCCTGGAAGCTGCCGGAGAACCCTTGGTCGAGTCCGAGGAAGCTGGCGTGTCGCCAAAGCCAGGGCAAGAGACGACGCAAGAGACGCCGCAAGAGCCGGCGCAAAAGCCTGCCGATCCACGGCAAGAAGACACAGCGAAGGTCGGGCCGCCGCCCGTAGCACCGCCTGCGGTCAAAGTCGAGTCGAGAGCGTTCGACGTAGCGCTGGTGGTCATCGGCGCGGGCGTGGGTGGCTACACGGCCGCCTTCCGCGCCGCCGACCTGGGCTTGGCGGTCACTCTGGTCGAGCGCTATCCGACGCTCGGGGGAGTTTGCCTCAACGTAGGCTGCATTCCGTCCAAGGCCTTGCTGCACGTCGCGGATGTGATTCACGAGGCGGAGGCGCTCGACGCGCGGGGAGTGTCCTTCGGGGCTCCGGTGATTGATCTGGGGCGCTTGCGCGCTTGGAAAGACGAGGTCGTCGGACGCTTGACCGGCGGTATCTCCGAGCTGGCAAAGCGCCGCAAGGTGAAGGTCCTCCAAGGAAGGGCGAGGTTTCTGGGCGAGCATGAGCTCGAGGTTGCCAGCGATGACGGTGTCGAGACCCTGAGCTTCGGGCAGGCGATCATTGCCGCGGGCTCCCGAGTCGTGAAGATCCCGGGAGTTCCCTACGACGATCCGCGGGTCATGGACTCGACCGATGCTCTGGAATTGCCGGACGTACCGGAGAACCTGCTTCTGGTGGGCGGAGGCATCATCGGGCTCGAAATGGCGATGGTGTTTGGTGCGCTGGGCACGAAGCTTACGATCGTAGAGCTTCTGGATGGGTTGATTCCCGAGTGCGACCGGGATCTGGTCCGACCGCTGGAAGCCCGCCTGAAAAAAGGAATGGGTGCCGAGATTCACCTTGGGACCAAGATGACATCCTTGGAGAGTCTGGCCGACGGCTCGGGTCTGGTGGCACAGTTGGAAGGGTCCGGAGGCTCGAAGTCTGCGACCTTTGATCGCGCGTTGATTGCTGTTGGGCGACGTCCTAACGGTGATCTGCTGAATGCTGGGGCGGCAGGAGTTGAGGTGGACGAGCGCGGGTTTATCGCCGTCGACCGATCGTTGCGGACCAACCAGCGACATATCTACGCCATCGGCGACATCGTCGGGGAGCCGATGCTTGCCCACAAGGCCTCTCATCAGGGGAAGGTCGCCGCCGAAAACGCGGCCGGCGAGAACAGCGCATTCGACGCCCGGGTGATTCCGTTGGTGGCCTACACGGATCCTGAGATCGCCTGGGTGGGGCTCACCGAAACCGACGCGAAGGCCAACGGAACTGTGTTCGAGAAGGTCAAGTTCCCGTGGGCGGCCAGCGGCCGTGCTCTCGGCATGGGACGGACCGACGGTTCGACCAAGCTGTTGTTCGATCCCGAGACCAAGCGCCTGCTCGGCGGCGGGATCGTGGGTCTCGGCGCCGGAGATCTAATCTCCGAGGTCGCCCTGGCGATCGAGATGGATTGCGAGGCGGCGGATCTGGCGCTCACCATCCATCCGCATCCGACGGTGTCCGAGACCATCGGTTTTGCGGCGGAAGTTTTCGAAGGTACGATCACCGATCTGTTCCGGCCCAAGCGCTGACTTCCCAGTGCCCAGCTCGAGACCCACCGCCGGTGCTCGTCGCCACCGCTCGTCGCGATTGCCGTGGGCTCCGGTGGTATCGTCTCGACTTCTACCACGGGCTAGGAGTCGACGAAATATGAAGACGTTGCGCAGCGTGCTGGGCATTGTTTTAGGATGCCTGGTCGGGGCCGCCGCCGCTATGGGTGTGGCGACTTGGCTCTTCGGCGGTGACGCAGAGAGGGGAGTTGGCCCCTGGCTTGTAGCCATATTGGTGTTCGCCGCGGCCCAGACCCTGGCCGGGTTTCTGGCGGCGACAATCGCCGGGCACCGGCGCCTTCTGCACGCGGGAATTGTGGCCGGCCTGTTCGCGTTGGCTACACTAGCCTCGCTGACAAGGGGGTCCGACGTCGGGCCGACCTGGTATCCGATCATGGTTCTGGGTGTCGGCACCGCGGCGATCCTTTTCGGAGGCCATCTCGCGACCTCGATTCGCCTACGCAAGTAGGGATTGTTCGGAAGGGACAGGGTGGAAGCAATATTGGAGAAAAGGGAGAAGGGAAGAACAAGATGAGCGCGACGGCAACATTTGGTGCTGGATGTTTTTGGGGCGTAGAGGCGGCATTCCGTCAGCTGGAAGGCGTGGAAGACGCGGCGTCCGGCTACATGGGCGGGCACAAAGACAATCCCAGCTATGAAGAGGTTTGCACCGACACGACCGGACATGCCGAGGTCGTGCAGGTGGACTACGATCCCGACAGGGTTTCGTACGAGGACCTGCTCGAGGTGTTCTGGAGCAACCACGATCCGACGACGCGAAACCGCCAGGGACCGGATATCGGCGGGCAGTATCGCTCGGCGATTTTCTTCCACGACCAGGCGCAGCGCGAGATGGCCGAGAGGTCTTTCGAGGAAATCGACGCCAGCGATCGATTTTCCGATCCGATCGTGACCGAGATCGCTCCCGCGCAGACGTTCTGGCGCGCGGAGGAGCATCACCAGCGCTATCTCGAGAAGCGCGGCCTGTCTGCTTGCCACATCTAAGTGGCCCCGCCCGTGATGATCTGGGTCCTGCTGGCGATCGGAGTCGGAGCCGCGCTGACGACCCTGGTGTGGGGTCGCAAGAGAAATGCGCGATCCGAGCGGCATCTTTACGCCGTGATCCTGATTGCCATGCAGGCTTTGTATCTTGGCTTCGTGATCGTCCAACCTTCGGCACGCGGATTCGCGGTGGAGGCTGCCTTTCTCCTGATGTGCTGGGGCCTGGCGGCCGGCGGCCGGCGCATGGCTCTTCTGCTGCCGGTGGGGTACCTGTTTCACGGCCTCTGGGACCTTCGCCACGCCACGCTGCTGACCGAGTACGTTCCTTCCGGCTATCCCGAGATCTGTGTCGTCTATGATTGGTGTCTGATGCTGTACTTCATGACCCGACTGAAAGCTTGGTCGTGACGCTGTTTTCGGGGATTCTGGCTGAGCCCGGCTACCAACTTATCTGGGTCTTCTGGATGATGGTCGTCAACTCGGCGGCGGTTTTCTTTCTCCAGCGCGTCGAGGCGAAAGTGATACTCGGCGTTTGGCTGGTGAATGCGGTCTTGATGACCGTGCTGGCTGAGCTGAATGGCTACAATCGGCTTCTGGGCCTTTCGCACGTCGTGACCTGGACGCCGCTTCTGATCTACCTCTGGGGGCGTCGCGGGCAGATCGCTGGCTCGTCGCTCGTCGAGCGCTGGATCCGAGTTCTTTTTGTAACCAACCTGGTCTCGCTGGTGATCGATTACGTCGACGTCGGCCGATATCTACTCGGTGGGTAGCTACCGCGGTACTATCTAGGTACCGGCTCCAGCAACTCCCCATTGTCGTCGAGCCGCGGGTAGCCGGCGCCCCGGCGCCGGCACACCTCGGCAAGCCGAGGGTAGGCCCACTCGAAGAGTCGGCGCTCGAACTCTTCTCGGTCGAGGCGGCTCTCTTCGTACAGCCCGGCCGCGGTTCGCTGGCGCATGGCTTCGAACAGAACCACGGCGGCGGCGACCGAGACGTTGAGTGACTTCACGAAACCCGCCATCGGAATGCGTATCTTCGCTTCGGCCGCTGCCAGGGCTTGTGCGCTCAGCCCGTCGAGCTCCTGGCCGAAAAGAATCGCAGTCGGCTGGGTGAAGTCGATGCTGCGGTAGTCGACGGCATCCGGATCGGGGTGTGCGGCCAGAATCCGCAGACCTCGGCGGCCGAGCGCCTCGAGGCCCTCGTCGAGGGTCCCGTGGAGATCGACTTCGACCCATTTGTCGGCTCCACTCGCCGAGACCAGAGAGGTCCGCAGACTTCGATCGGGCACCACGGCGTGAGCACGGTAGAGCCCAACCGCGTCGGCGGTTCGCAGCACCGCCGCGAAGTTGTGAGGCTTGTGGACGTTCTCCAGCAGCACGGTCAAGTCAGGCTGGCGCTGGATGAGGACCGCGCGAATTCGTTGAAACCGCTCAGGTGTCATGATCGTATGTGCCAGTGTAGTCCGATCGCATCACCTTCTCCGAGGAGGCGATAGGGTGGGCTAGCTTTCGAATTCGAATCCCAACCTTCGATTGCCCGGAAGGAGCGCAAACCATGTCAACAACCCCTCGCAAGTCCCTCGGCATTCTTGGCTGGGCCGGAAGAACCCTCATGGCGGTTTCGTGTTTGAGCCTGGTTTTGCCGCCCACCGCTCAGGCCAGTGGCGGCTCCTCCAGCATGCCGGACATTCCCTCGGCCGCGGAGAGCCCGGAGCAAAACGCCGAGAGGCACTACAAGCACGGCCTCAAGTACCGGGACAAGGCCTGGGAACTCGAAAAAAAGGCGGCGATGGCGCAAGGCGCTGCGGCCGAGAAGCTGACGAAAAAGACGCAAAAGGAGTATGCGAAGGCGGTCAAGTCGCAGCGCAACGCGGTGACTGCGAATCCGCGGATGCATCAAGCTCACAGCAGTCTCGGCTACGCCCTGCGCAAGACCGGCGAGTTCGACGAGGCGGTCGAGGCCTATGGCACGGCACTGAAGATCGCTCCGGGCTATACGGAGGCGATCGAGTACCGGGCCGAAGCCTATCTGGCGCTGGATCGACTCGAAGAGGCGAAGAGCGCCTATCTGACCTTGCTGCGCGTCGATCAGGCGAGGGCCGATGAACTCATGGCCGCCATGAAGAAGTGGGTCGCGCAGGGCGAAAACGGCTCGGCCGAGGTTTCCGAGGCCGATCTCGAGGCGTTCTCGAGCTGGGTGGAAGAGCGCGCCAGCATTGCCGGACACGCCGCGATGGTTGTTGCCGAGCAAATGCCGGGTCAAGTGCAAGACTGGTAAGGCTCGGAGGAGATTCGGAAGCAGGTGCCCGCTTGCGGCGAGCCGTCGGCCGCGCGTTAGCGAGCTTGGCGCCTCTTGCTTTGGTGTTCGCCTGCGTGTCACGGGGCCCCGGGCAGCGTGAAGCGACACCGGCGGCGTCACCGACTCCCCTGGCTGAGCTGGCTCCCCAGGCTTCGCAGGCGAGAGCCTTTTCCTGGCAGCTTCCGGCCGGTTTTCCCGAGCCCGAGGTGCCGGAAGACAACCCCATGTCGGCCGCCAAGGTGCGGCTCGGTCGCCACCTGTTTTACGACCGTCGCCTCTCGGGCACAGGGCACTTCTCGTGCGCCAGCTGTCACCGCCAGGAGCTGGCGTTTACCGACGGCCGGGGTCGAGCGATCGGTGCGACCGGTGCAAGACATCCTCGAAGCGCGATGAGTCTCACCAACGTTGCCTACAACGCCACCTACAACTGGGCGGATCCGAGTGTGACGCGGCTCGAAGAACAGGCTCTCAACCCAATGCTCAATCGGAATCCGATCGAGCTTGGGATCGCGGGCCGTGAAGTAGAGGTTCTCGAGCGCCTGAGGAGCGACGGCGAAACCGTGGCCATGTTCGAGCAGGCGCTTCCCGGGGAGGCGATTTCGATCGACGCGATCACCCGTGCGATCGCCGCTTTCGAGCGCACTCTGATCTCGGGCAACTCATCCTATGACCGCTACCTGTTCTGGGGCGAACAGCTGGAAGACGCCGAAGCGCGCGGCATGGAGCTGTTCTTCTCCGAGCGCGTGCGCTGTTCCGAGTGCCATGCCGGCTTGAACTTCTCGGGACCGGTTCGAGCCGTTGACTCGGCCAACACCAACGTCACCGCGATGGCTGCCAAGACCGACAAGCCTTTGAGCGGAGAGTTCCAGTCGGAGTTCCACAACACCGGGCTTTTCGACGAAGACGGCGCCGGCGCCTATCCAGCGCCTA
>Ga0209980_10001449_pt1 | contig 13034 bp, 10 predicted proteins | sample CR02metaG_FD_183611 | JGI IMG/M metagenome (GOLD analysis project Ga0209980, IMG submission 183611) | Deep subsurface microbial communities from Mariana Trench to uncover new lineages of life (NeLLi) - CR02 metaG (SPAdes) (version 2) | ecosystem: Environmental > Aquatic > Marine > Ocean trench... | reverse complement strand
CTGTTTTCAACCAGGACTCCCTCTGCGAATACGTGGAGTATCCCGGGTTGGACTACCTGCTCCCTTATGTCCTCTGCAGTGGATGACGAATGGTTCCAAGTTCCAGATTCGAGTTCCAACTCTTATCAGTTATCAGTTGTCAGTTGTCAGCTGTCATTTGTTTCGAATCTTAAATCTCGAATCTTGAATTTCCGAGCCCCGAAGGGTGGCGGCACTCTCTGGGAAACGGTGCAGCACCAATGATTCTCACAGCTCTCAGCATCACCCCACAAACTCAATCGACCAGTTGCTCGAACTAGCCCCTGCACCGCGCCTGAGAACATAGACCCGCCCGTCACTGGCCCGCACCCGAAAGAACTCGGCGGCAGGCTCTCGCCACTCCTTGAGAATTTCCTCAACCTGCAACCAGCGCTCCTCAACCAAAAACCTCTGTGGCCCCTGTTCGCCCTTGTAACCGGCGTAGCACTGAACGGTCACTGGGGAATCTTCTCTTTTTGGATCTTCTCTCATGAATCAGCCAGCTCACCCTTCGCAGCATCCCTGTCTCGCAATAACTGTACTAACTCGGAGACGGTGACAGAAAAAGCTTCCCCTTCTGGTTCTTCTGAACACGGAAATTCTTATAATCCATTCGTGTCGACAAGACCCTGCTCTAAAGCTTCTAGTAACAGTAAAGTGTCATCGAATGATTCCGAATCAGTTCCTGTTGTCATATCTCGAACCAATTGGAAGCGATCGCTTTTACCCGTTTCTTGGGCAAGTATGTCAATGAGGGTCTGCTTCGTCTCCTGTGTTTTGCTTCCTGGAGGTGTGTTTTTGTAAGTTTACGATGTATGAGTCTGTACACTATTTCCATCTGTGCATTATTAATGAACAGATGATAGAAATGAACAAACTGCATAAACCTCATATAGACAATAGCTTATATGCATATTCAGGACCATGGTTCAACTCCCAGCCGTTTGGTTAGGGGGGACGACCCCCTTTGATTTTTCGACCTTCCCGGGCCAGGTGAGCACGAACATTGGCGACCTTCCAAAGGATAGCGGGATGTTGGGCAAGGCGCGAGGCCTCTTCGGAGTCCTTGGGAAAGATCAACTCCGGTCGCAACTCACCCTCGTTGATCGCGGCCAGGTATGCTTCCTCATTCGCTTCGAGCGAAAGGAGCGGTTCCAAAATTGCCCAGGCTTGCTCAACGAGGTCCTTAGCTCTCGGAGGCGGAATGGTGTTTAGTAGCGGGGCCACATGCTCGACAACGGCGCGGTCACTGACGAGATGCTTCAGGCGATCACGGGTGTAAGTCGGCAGCGGATAGTTGAGGATCGCGGCGAGAGCGATGAAGTGCACTCGGAACCGGCTCGATTTTAAGACCTTGACCGCCGCTTCCGGAAGATTTGCCACGTCCCAAACGTCCCGTGCTGCGCCGCGGTCGAGCAGGGCAAGCAACTTTCCGACGAGAAGCTCTGTGTCACCCACGCTTCCGACTTGGGGCCGGTCCAAGTCTCCGGGCTGCCACAGGATCCGCATCTTCGTCCCCGCAAACGGAAGTCGGAAAAGGAAGTTAAGGTCCACTTCGACCCTGTCCTCCTGTCCCAAGACGGACTGGTATAGGAGGTAGAATTTTCGTCCGGCAAAGGCATCCGCCGAAAGCTGCAGTCGGTATCCCCCCCGCCGTGCCAACTCTGCGACGGCAGCCTCCACCCGCGGCCGGTCGTCGAGCATCTTCTCTCTCTCGATGTGCCCTATGTAATTGAAATCCAGATCGACAGAGAGCCGCCTCGGTGGGCCGAAACACAGATTGAGGATCGTCCCGCCCTTCAGGGCCAGCACTTTGCCGAGGAACGGATGTCGCGCCACGTTTGCGGCCAATTCCCCGAGCCGGACGACCTTCTCGAGAGGGTCGACCTGAAATCCGGTCTCCGCCGAGCAGCGTTCGAGGTACTGAAAACTAACGCTCATCGGGTTCCCCTAGCTGAATGATCGGCCTCGGCACAATCAGGTTCCACCTCGGTACGAACACGCCGCCACGCCGATCCCGCTCCATGTATTGTGGAGACTGGGGGCGATGGCGCTCCATGACTTCCAGAAGGCGATCGGGGACGTGGAAACTCTGCTGAAAGCGCTCCAAGTACCATCCCGTCGCCGCCCAGAGGTTCGCTATGTCATAGTGACGCAGGATTTCCTCCAGCAGGTCCAGATCCAGGGTCGGAAAACCGCTAGCCGAGATCACCAACTCTTCCAGGCCGCCGACCAGCCGTGGGCGGCGGAAGCCTTCGATCAGGGTTCGCTCCGGACCCGTCACTTCCAGCAGCCGCCCGCGCCGCTCGAGCCGGCGCGTGCCAAAGTGGCCACGATTGCCCATTCGCATGGGCCTCGGGTGCTCCAGGAAACGGATGGTAGTTCCATCCAGTTGGATTGGCCTGCGGCGCTGTTCAGTGTAGACCGTGCAGTGGTGCCAAACCGAATGCGCGGCACCGAGAAGCTTCAACGCGCTGTGATGCGAGAAGACGGCATCGGATCGGGCTGCAGCCGCTACCAGAAAGGGATCCGGCAGGAACCGCTCAGCGGAGACACCCGGCGGGACCACCGCGTAAACTCCCCGGGTCGCGATCTTCAGTCGGCCGCTCTTGAGGTGGTGCTTGAGTCGCTCCACCGTCCCAGCGCGTCCACCGGGCGGCGCCAGTTTCCGTTCGGCCTCGTCGAGCGAGAAGACCGGGTGCGTAGCAAGAAAGTCGGCGGTTTTCACTTTATGTTCCATGCAGATACAGGGAGTAATATCCCCTTTATCAACACGAAATGTCAAGTATTTCCAGCCCTCACGACTTAACGTATCGTGTACCTGAAGGGAATTTTATCCCCTTTTTGAACGCACAACGTAAAATATTTTTCCGTCGTTTTACGGCGAGTCGCAGATGGCCGGACGATCATCGCCCCGGTTGCAACGCCACTGCGACTAGAGCGAAGGAACTTCTGTCCCCATCCCCCCTTGAATCGCGGCGGTCTGGGTGTCAGAAGTCCCGTGGACACTTTGTGACTCCGGATGGCGACGTGTATTATCAGGAAACCGTATAAGACGCTCGGGGTCAGGTGGCAGTGTTCTAAAGGCTGGGCCTGCCGAGCTGGACCCTGCAATCTGCTGGAGGTATTATCTGGAAAGAAAGTACAGGTAACGAACTTATCTGGAAACCAGATAATCAATAGTTAGCCGGACGCGTCATGTCTCAGTCTCAACTCGTGAGGTACACATGATCAAGAACCTGAGCTGGAAAGCCATTTCACTGACCGCGCTCGTTCTGGTGGGTGTCGCGGCGACGGCAGGTGCTCAGGCGCCCGGAACTGTATTTCAGGCCACGCTTGGAGAAGCGGGACAACCTACCTTGGAGGTATCTACCGAAGAGCTGCGGCGGATTCTGGCGGATAGGAGCGCCACAGTCTTAGACGCGCGCCCCTTCCGCGAGTTCGCGATCAGTCACATTCCCGGCGCTCTGAACGTTGCACCCAAGCCAGACGTCCCGATATCCGTGTATGTGTCGGACGTTGCCGAGATCGGCCGGCTTGTACGAGAGGATAAAGCCACCCCCATCGTGCTGTACTGCAACGGACCCTATTGCGGTAAGAGCAAGCGCCTTGCTGCCGAGCTCCTCGCTGCAGGCTTTATCAACGTTCGTCGCTACCAACTCGGCATCCCTGTTTGGCGTGCGCTGGGCGGCGTCACCGAGATTGAGTCGGAGGGGCTACGACACGTGCTGGCAAACGACCCTACAGCGGTGGTGATCGATGCGCGCGAGCCGGAGGAGTATCGGGCGGGGACCCTCCCCAATGCCCGCAACATACCGCGCAGCGGTGTTCTGGAGGGAAAGGATGTGGGTGAGGTCAGGCGCGCCAAGGACGATGGCCGGTTGCCCATGGAGGATCACAACACTCGGATCATCGTGGTCGGTCGCGATGCTAGGCAGGCTCGATACGTGGCTGAAGCCCTGGCGCGCGAGGCATTTCACAATGTGAGCTACTTCCCAGCATCTTTTGAGGAGTCCGCGGCGGCTCTTCGACCCTCGGAGGGCGCCGGCTAACAAGCGATTGCTACTGGCACGTGTGACGTGAGGGTCGCGCGCTGCGCTTGCGGTCGGCAGATTGCACGCGCAGCAGAATCGCGAAGTCGTTAGAGATCGCCCACCCTGAGAAGCTTTCCGGATTGCGTCCTGTGAAGTTCGAGCAACTTGAAGTTCGCGTCCACCTGAATACTGTCACTTGGCCGTATAGTCGGCTTACCGGAAACTCGCTGTCGCTTCGCTGGCTGTCGTGAACGGCGTTTCGCGAAAACTGGATGAGTTCGTAGGTTTTTCCGCTCGACCGTTGTTGCTAGGTGATGGGACTCGCTGTGTCCTACCGGCAGCGTCATCCGGAAAGAACGGCCTTTTATCAGTGTCTGGAGGACTACTGGGAAGAGTTATTTCTATGAACGGGACTATAGCTCCTTGCGCCCTGTGGTGGACAAGACGGTTGATCGTTTTTCGGAATGCGGGATGTTCCGCCACGGCTTCGCTCGCTGCTGAGCGACAACTTCACATTCAACGGGGCAGTGAGCCTCACGCTCGTCCGATGGACTTCACGCGTCGGCCGATGCGCGGATACGTGTACGTCGATCCACCTGGCTACGACAGCGATGCAGAGTTGCGCGGTTGGCTCGACAGAGGCCTTGCATACGCGCGCGCTCTTCCAGCGAAAGATTAGCTCGTTGGCCCTAGAAACAAATGAACGAGGACCAGATTTGACAGGAGATCCTTTCGCGTGTATCATACCAACTAGTCGGTTGGAGCAATAATGGTAACGAATCAAGACTCTACAGGTCGCAGAGCCGTCTCAGGAGCCGAGCCCTCAGAGACAAAGCTGAAGCTGCTCCGCGCCGCTGAAGCAGGCATTATCCGACAAGGGTTTGCCGCCACCACAGTCGACGAGATCTGCAGCGATGCTGGTGTGACCAAGGGAAGTTTTTTTCACTACTTCGAAAGCAAAGACGAAATGGCCCGAGAAGTACTCAATTACCACTCACAACAGAAAAACCGCGCCTTCGCAGCGGTGTTGGGGCGTGATCACATAGACGACCCACTTGACCAAATTGACCGGCTTCTCGACGTGATGATCGAGATGGTTCAGGCACCCGATAGCCCTAGCGTTTGCCTCGTGGGCATGATGGCCCAGGAACTGGCTGCGACGAACGAACCGGTTCGGGAGGTCTGTGCCACGCACTTTGGGGAAGGTGCTCAGCAGATGACCCAGCTGCTCAGGGAGGCGCAGCGGGTTGTTCCAACCAAAAAGGATTTCGATCCAGAGGCCGTCGCTTTGATGTTTGTCAGCCTTCTGCAGGGCTCGATGTTGATGGCAAAGACCACGCAGAATCCCGACCTCGTCGTCAGCAACATAGAACACGGACGCGCCTACATTAGATCCTTCTTCAAGCGGAAGGGTGGATGATGCCAGTTGCCCGAGCGATCCCTCTTGAACCGGCAATGGAGCGGTGGCCGACCTTCGATCTGTCGCCTCTGGTGCCGGGCCTATTTTTTTGTTCAATGTTGATACCAACTAGTTGGTTGACGCTCGTTAGAACGGCTTGGTGGGGCTTAAACAGGCCATTGGTTTCGCGAAGGCTGTGGACGAAGGCGTCGCCACTATCGACCGTCCGAGAGATGACGTTGCGGCGTGACCGGTTTCTCAAGAGGGTAAGTGGGAGGACGAGAGGGCGCAATCTGGGCAGGGAAGGATCATCGTCCCCCGCCGGTCTGCTCAGCACTCCTTCTTTTGAGACGAGCCTAGAAGACATCGTATTGTGAGTTCCCGATATATAAGCAGCCGGACAAAGGAGAATGACATGGAAGAAAAGCGACAGGAATCTGAGGGGTTCGGGGAGAGGTTCGCCGCAGCCATCTACCGATGGCGTGTGCTCACCACAATTCTCGCGTTGGCAATCGTTGGAGTCCTGTTCACCCAGGGGATCGGGTTCGTCGGCACACAGACGAGCAACGTCATGCAGATTGGCGATGTGTCGGACGGCCGGGGATCGATCGACCCTCAGCTTTTCGACCCCAGCTTGGATGTCTGGTTCACCGCCGACGACGAAACGATGGGGACATTCCGAGAGATTGAAGATCGCTTTGTCGCTGAAGATTACCTCCTCGTCGCTTTCGAAGTGCCGGATCAACCGAACGGTGTTTTTGATCGGCAATCATTGGCCACGATCGCGCGCCTGACGGATGCGTTCTTAACCATTCCAGGCGTCCGGCACGTGCGCAGTCTGACCCACAACCCGTGGATTCGATGGGGGTCAATAGCAGATGCCGACGACCCTGAGGAAGGTCTGATTATCACAGACCTGGTCGAGAACGTTTCCGCGCTTTCAGAACCCGATATCGTCGACCGAATGGTCGCCGTGCTGGGAGCGCGCGCCGCCGCGGCGCGTGTTGGCGAGGATCGCGTACGCACCGTCCTCGGACCCAACGCAGATTTCGCTGACTACATCGGTGAGCCACTCCTCCTAGGCACGTTAGTCAATACCGAGGGCACGTCCACGGCCATTCAGATTCAAGTCATTCGCCCCCACGTTGCGGACGACGTTCGGTCTGAGGCCGGTGAGCTCGCAGCCAACTTGTACACCGTGCTGTATCAACGCAGCGCTTTACGCGGCGTGGAGCACATCCTTAACCGCGAAGCGGGGCTGGCTGTGCCAACCGAGGAATTCGAGCGCCTAAGACAGGTAATTTCCGACGCCCCGGGCAGTCCAGAGAATGACGCGTTGGCTCGTGACATGCGCGATCCCTCGCAGGCATTCGTCGTGGCGCTCGACGGCACGACCGTCCAGAAATATCACGAGTACCAGCAGGGTCCTGATCGCCAGTGGGTCGACGCGTTGGATGCTGACCATGTGGCACCGCTCAGCTTTTCTCCAACCGCCTCGAGTCCGTATACCTACCGTCTGGCCGGCATACCGACTTTCGAGCGCAATTTTGAAATCACAGGAACCGCCGATGCCGCGCTGCTGCCGCTGGCTTGGCTGGTCATCTTCATCGCCTTATTCGTCCTTTTTAGAAGTCTTGTCGGCGCTGTGCTTCCTTTGATTGTTGTCCTCGTCTCGGTCCTCGGCACCGTCGGCGCTCTGTTCTGGTCGGGGCACGTCTTCAACAACATGACAGCGATGCTGCCGAACATGATGACAGTCATCGGCGTTGCGGACGCCGTCCATCTTGTGGCTGCGTACCTGATGATGCGACCTCAGCACACCGATAGGAGGTCGTTGCTGACCGCTGTGATCCGGAGCAACGCGCGGCCCGTGTTCCTCACTTCGATCACGACGGCGGTTGGATTCTACTCGCTACTACTGATCAACCTACAGCCGGTCCGGGAACTTGCGGCGGCCATGGGCTTCGGCTCGCTCATCGCCTATGTCGTCACGATGACCCTTGTACCGCTGTTGTTATCGTTCCTGCCGCTTCCCAAGAAGAGCAAACCGAGGCGCGCGCTGGCCGGTCTGTTTTCTGGCACCCGTCCCGAGCGCCTCGCAGCATGGGTCGTTCGCCGCCACCGCCCAATTATTGCTGCCTCCGTCCTGCTAACAATCGTCGCGCTGTTTGGCATGTCCCGTGTGCAAATCAATGCGGACCCTCGCGCTATGTTCCCCGATGACAACAAGGTCATTTCGGAGATGGCGTGGATCGAAGATCACCTCGGCGGTGTTGGGGACCTCGAACTGGTGTTCAGTGCGCCGGGGCCTAGCGAGGCCCAGCCGCTGAGCACGGACGAATTAGAACGACTCGAGGAACTGCGGATTCGCCAACTCGGTCACCAGGGTGGCCTCGGAGATTTCCCGTCACTGACCGCGCAAGAGCGCCAGGAACTCGCCCGCCTCGCACAGGCAGAGGAGCGATGGCAGGGGAGTCAGATCGGGCTTTCGCCTGCGTTCTTGGAGCAGCTCGACAGTTTCGAAGCGCGGTTGCGCCGCGAGATGGCAGACCCAAACTCACCTCTCAGGTTCGTTACAGACCTGAGCTCTCCCCTGGACATCCTTCGCAAGATCCACCAAGTGCAAAACGAAAACCGAGCGGACCATTACCGGGTGCCGCAACTGGCTGATGTCCACCCGGACGCTCAGAATGCCGCGCTGTTCTTTGACGACTTCCAGCAGCAGTGGGTTCGGACACCGAGCCAGGACGCTTCCACACTCGTTTCGCAGTACTACCTCCAGTACGAAAATGGTGCCCGGCCGGGCGAGAACCTGGCGGCGCAACTGAGTCCGGATCGCCAACACGTGCGTATGCAGGGCCGCATCAGCATGGGCTCCTCCAATGAGCGGGAAATGGCCTATGCGCGTATCCGTGCGATTGCAGAAGAGGAATTCTCTACGTCCGGCGACGGCGATGCTGCGCTCGCACGAGTCGCGCTGTCAGGTAAGTCGATGCTCGTGGACTCGTCTGGCTTGGTCATCGCCGCTGGATACACGCGATCGGTTGCGGTTGCTCTGGGCGTTATCTGCCTTTTCATTGGATTGGTGTTTTGGTCTGTGCGTCTCGCGCTACTGAGTGTGGTCCCAAACGTGTTTCCCATCCTCGTACCGATCAGCCTGCTCGGATTCCTCGGCATTGCGCTTGATGGTCCGGCAATCGTTGCTTGCTCGATTGCGCTCGGTCTGTGCGTGGACGACACGATCCACCTATTTAGCAAGTTCCGCGACGCGGAACGACAGGGGTTGCATGGCGAGGCGGCGATCGCCTACGCGTTCCACAAGTGCGGAAATGCCGTGACGATCACGACCATCGTCCTCGTGATCGGCTTCTTGATGATAGCCACTGGCGACTTCTCACCGAACATCTATATCGGCCTGCTTGGATCGATCATGATCATCATCGCGTTCCTGGCAGATTTTGTCGTCACTCCGGCGTTCCTCGTCGCGACGGAACGCTGGACCGCCCCCGGCGGCCGTGCCCTGGCCGCTGGCGCACTCACGCTCGTGATGCTGTCAATAGCCTTGCCCGCTGCGGCTCAGGACATTCCCCCTGCGCCGGTTCTTACCCCTGCGAACGAGGGGGTATACGGCTCCCAACTAATGGAATATGCGGACACGTTTGATAGCGGCTGGGTTGATGAAGTTCTTCAGGGAACGATGACCTTGGAGGATGCGTCGGGAAGATCAGTCCGCCGCGCCTTCGTACGTATGAGTCTCGATCGGGGCGGGGAGGGCGACAAAATCATAGTGCGCTTCACGAGTCCGAACGATATTAAGGGCGTCGCGGCGCTGACCTTCGAGAATCGGGGCGGTAGTGATGACAACTGGCTGTATCTCCCATCGACCAAGCGCACCCGCCGAATCTCAGGGGCCAACAATACGTCGAGCTTTCAGGGAAGCGAGTTCACCTACGAGGATCTGAGTTCGCTCGACCCGCGCGAGTACGACTTCAGCTATGAAGGCGAAACCCTCGTTTCAGTCGACGACAAGACCGTTACGGCGCACACGATCAATGCCGTGCCAACGTATGCCGATACGGGGTACTCACGATTAACGATTTACCTCGATCCACAGACGTGGCGCCAGGTGCAGGTCGACTACTACGACTTGGCGGGGGTCCTACTGAAGACGCGATACGAGTCCAGCTTCACGCAATTCCACGACCGTTTTTGGCGCGCGACCCGAATCGAGATGCGCAACACCCAGAACGGAAAGCGCACGATTCTCGACATCGACAATCAAGTTCTGAACCTGTCGCTCTACCCGGACAGCCGAACAGGCGAGCCGCGCCAGAACCTCACGGAATCTGTCTTCACCACCCGCGCGCTGTTGAGGTGATGAATGGCCAACATACTGTTTTCCGCAGTCATGCTCATGACGCTTCTCCTGCCCTTGCCAAGCCTGGCTCAAGAGAGCCCGAGCCAAGAAGACGGCGGAGTACCGCTGCAACGGCCGGCGTCCGAACCTCCGGAAGACAACTTCGACGACTTGTTAGACGATCTTGGTGCAACACAGGCATCCGGAGTTCGAATCGTTAGAGGGTTCGTCGAGGCGAAGCCGCGGATCTACCTTCAGGACAGAAACCAGGGCCGGAAAGACCAGGAGCTATGGCTGAGAGCGGAAATCGAAGTAGAAGCCCGATTCACTGATGAGTTCTCTGCGTATGTCCGTCCTCGGCTCCTCCTTGATGCTCTCAACACCGAGTTACACCGCTTCGAACCCCTTGAAGGCTACCTCACCTTCGAACAAGACAGCTGGGACTTACGTGTCGGTCAGTTCATTGAAAACTGGGGGGTCGTTGACACCTTCAATCCCGTTGACGTCTTAAACAGAAGGGACCTTGGAACCGACATCCTCGACCCTGAGCGACTGGGCGAGCTGGGCGCACGGCTGCGCCTACTCTTGCCAAGCAGAGGCGGGCTCGGAGAACCCACACTGAGCTTCTATGCAATGCCCGTGTTCCGGCGTATGGGAATCGCGCCGGAGAAAGGCCGGTTCTCCTTCGATCAGCCTGGCCTTCCGTTCGATGAAGACGGCGGTTTCGAGCCGGCAGGATTTGAGAGCGGCCTCTACGCCATGCGATTCACCGGCACTGCCGATACCCAGCCCGTCAATGCCGATCTACAAGTCATCGCTTCCGCTGGGCCTGAACGCTTCCCGGCTATCGTCCCTGACCCGAACCCGCTCGTGAGCCGTTCGGTCCCCGTCTACTACGGCGTCGGCACGTTTGGCGTCGGATTTCGAGCCGTCCCAAACGAAGCGGCGCTCGGTGCGCAGCTTGCCAAGCTTACCCTCAAGGCAGAGGCGACCTACAAGCGTCCCTACACTTTCGACAATTCGCCGATCGGCGCACCGGACGACTACGTGGCCATGGTCGCTGGGGTCGACCGCACGTTCCCCTCCGCGATCGCCGAAGGGGATGATCTGACCCTGACAGTTGAATACGCTCGCGAGTGGGGAGCAAGCGACCCGACCAGCACGTTTCGGCCCTTCCGCAACGACGTGATCGCAAGGGGCTTTTGGAACGTCAACGATTTCGCCCGGACCTCACTCGAGGTTCGCATCCTGTACGACCTCGACAACGGAGAGACGATCGGCGACCTGATAGCCGAGCGGCAACTGGGCTTTATCGACGACAACCTGAAACTAGGCGTACAGCTGCAGCTTTTCGCCCCGGCGTCGCGCAGCGAGAGCTTTCTCGGATTCCTCCCGAATAACAGCTTGCTGGCCGCAAGCCTGCGATGGGACTTCTAAGGGGCAAATGGATTTGGTTAAAGGTAGAGAACGTACCCGGCTCGACGTCACCTTCTCCGCACTATCGAACCCGATCCGCAGACAGATGATCTCTCGGTTGGCGGCAGGTGACAAGACCGTCGCCAAACTGGCCGAGCCCTTCGAGGTAACACGTCCTGCCATCTAGAAGCACCTGCGCGTTCTGGAGCGCGCGGGTCTGCTTGCCTGTGAAAGTGAGGGTCGGTTTCGAAGGTGTTACCTCGTGGCCGACAGGACTTCAATCCTTGTACTGATCATGACGACTGAGCCAAGCCATCGTGTAAGGTAAACTGCCTTCATCACGCCCTTTGGGTGCGAGATCCATGTAGTGGTATGCGCCGTTTACCATATCCAAACCGCGTGCGTAACACGAATATGTATGAAAGACGTCTCCCTGCTCGTTCTTGTAAAACACACTGATTCCTTGTACCTCCTCGCCGGGAACCTTGCCGACGCGGAAGTTGTAGAATACCTCCCCTTTTTCCGCTTCCTCGGGAGTGAATGAAACGTTGTAGTCACGATTGAAGTCGCTTCCAAACGATGATACCCACCTAAAACTCCAATTCATGCGCCTTTTGTAGGCTTCTAGCGTCTCCAGTCGTGCCCTAGAGACAACAACCAGATTGATGTCTCGATGGTTGAGGTGAATATTGATTCCGTTGAAATTGTCCGCCCAAAAGGAACAGCTGGGACAACCTTCCGCCCAGTCAGGCCCGTACATGAAGTGATAGATAATCAACTGACTACGTCCCTCGAATAAATCCGACAGGCTTTCTTGACCCTTCGGAGTGTCGAAAAGATACTCGCTCTCGACCTTGACCCAGGGGAGTTTCCGCCGCTCAGCACTCAATTGGTCACGTAGTCGGGTAGATTCTTTCTCTCTAGCCAAAAGCTCTTTTCGTGCAACAAGCCACTCTTCTTTCGATACTATCTTATGATTTTGCATATTTAGAGTCTCTGTCGTGTTGATTACCTGTTTTCAGGGATCGTTTCGATAGGCCCGGCCCGACGGCTAGTTTCCCGGCAGGCCGGGCCTCAATCAAATCCCAAAATCGCGAGCCAGACAGCCAGGCTCTCGTCTACTGCATACTATGTAGAGCTACGACGTTGCCTTCGGTGTCCTGGAAACGGGCCATGAACCCATTTTCTCCTATGCTGGTCTTGGGCATTACGATCTTGCCGCCGGCACTTTCTACGCGTGATAATGGGTCCGAAAGATCTTTCCCTCCATTTAGATAGACCGTGGTACCCGAATCGCTTGGTTTACTGTCAGGACTCTGAACGAGTGCACCCGACGCGATACCTGGCGCGAATGGGAACATGGCAAACCGGGCGGGCCCATTCTCCATGTCCGTCAATTCTGCGCCTATCACTGCTTGATAGAATTCTTTTGCCCGCTCAATATTGGTGACCGGGATGTCAAACCATACGACTGTGTTTTCCATTTTCTTTTCCTCCTTTGTTAATAGGTTTCATGGTCGGAGACTATGTATACCAGTGTTACTTGCATTATACAAGTTATTTATAGATATTTTTTCGATAGGTCTGAAGACTACTCTATTGAACTTCTATTAACCATTTGGTTATAATATGTTTATATGTTATTTATCCTTTGAAATAGAGCTTGCTTTTATGTACTTATTAATACTATCGTTTTACAAGTTAACAGGTGTTTTGCTATGGTTGAGATGAAGTACAAGACCCGAACCGGTTGCCCATGCGCATACTTTCTTGAGCTGCTCGGTGACAAGTGGAGCCTCCTCATTTTGAG
>Ga0209980_10001448_pt1 | contig 13037 bp, 12 predicted proteins | sample CR02metaG_FD_183611 | JGI IMG/M metagenome (GOLD analysis project Ga0209980, IMG submission 183611) | Deep subsurface microbial communities from Mariana Trench to uncover new lineages of life (NeLLi) - CR02 metaG (SPAdes) (version 2) | ecosystem: Environmental > Aquatic > Marine > Ocean trench... | reverse complement strand
ACGTGAGCCTCGTCGTCGATCAGCTCGACCCGAACTCGATCACCGATAACCACCTGGTCCCCGGTTCTTTCCTCGAGCTTGAGCCGACCCCTCAGAGAAGCCTCGACGATCTCGCCCGACTCCAGCGCCACCGTGTAGATACCGCCCCCCACGCGGCGAACCATCCCCTTCACGGGGCTCTACTCCTCGGCACACCCATAAAAAAAAAGCCCCGCTCCCCGAAAAGGCCGTCAGCCTCACGGGGAGCGGGGCATCCCTCGCGGAAGGTCACGCGGCGAAGGACTCCAGAGCATCTCCCTTGCCACCCTCACGGAGCCGCCGTAGTGCCCGATCGCGGAGCTGGCGAATACGCTCGCGTGTAACGCCGAGCAAATTGCCGATCTCCTCCAACGTGTGTTCGCGCTCTCCCTCGAGCCCGAAATACAGGCGCAACACCTTGGCATCGCGAGCTTCGAGCATCGTCAGCGCGACCCCAACGGTCTCAGTCAGAAGCCTGGCCTCGACGTCCTGCTCGGGCTCTGCAGCTTCTTCGGAAATGAACCGCTCCACGAGCTGAGAGTCTTCACTGTCGCCAATGGGCGCATCCAGACGGATCTCTGCGGCGTTGAGCGTCTGCAACGACTCGATCAACTCCGGCGTCAGATCCGTGGCGCCACTCAATTCTTCTGACGTGGGCTCCCGGTTCAACTCCTGCTTGAGGCGCTCCTTCTCCCGGAAGATGCGGGCCAAGTCGGAAGCACGATTGAGCGGAACACGCACGGCCCGTCCGTGGTTCGCGAGCGAGGCCAGAATCGCCTGGCGAATCCACCAAACTGCGTAACTGATGAACTTCACGCCCTGCTCAGGATCGAACTTCCGAGCCGCGGTGACCAGCCCGACATTCCCTTCCTGAATCAGGTCCGTAAGAGCAACGCCCCGGTTCTGGTACTTCTTCGCGACACTGATGACGAAGCGTAGATTGGCGCGGGCGAGCTCCTGGATGGCATCCTGGTCGCCCTTCTGGGCCAGGGCACCGAGTTCTTTTTCCTTATCGGGAGTAATGAGCTCGTGGCGGCTGACATCTCTCAAGTACTGGTCGAGAGCCGTCTTCTCCTCGATGCTGGCGTCGAACCCGGAAAGGGGATTACTACGACGACCCCTACGCTTTCTAGGCGTTGTGACCGTAGCCTTCCTACGCGTTTTGACCGCAGCCTTCTTACGCGTGGTTACCGTAGCCATCGAAATCTATCTCCTCAACCTATTCAGTTTTCAGGTTGGAAACACGTTTTGACGCAGATTTTCATAGCGTAGAATCTGCAGCCGTGGAACCTATCACTTTACCCCATGCTTGTCCACACATTGCTCATTACTTCTGGCGGGGACACCCGGCGAAGCGTCCGAAAACGACGCCGCAGTGGACAACAACCTCATCTTAACCCCCTGTATGTTCACTGTTCCCGGCCTCAGCCGGTCAGTGGGGCGTCAAATTATTCCCACTTTTGCGTACGGGTGGTACCCGACCCTAGTTTCGGCTCCCCGACCCTTCTAAGCAGGGAGTCCCCTTGACCCTTCGATGGCAAGCCACCGGTGTCTCCGATACCGGACTCAGGCGAGCTCAGAACGAGGACACGCTCGTTCTCGATGACGCCGAAGGTGTCGTGATCGTTGCGGACGGTATGGGCGGGCGGCCAGGAGGAGAGTACGCGTCCTCGCTGGCCGCCGAGGTCGTCCAGGAACGTCTGTCCTCGCACGAGGGATCGGGCGGTGAGCCCGGCGACCGAATGGCCGAGGCAATCTCCTCGGCCAACCTGAAGGTCTGGGAGGCTTCCGTCGCCGACCCGGCACGCCAAGGCATGGGTACCACCGTCACCGCGCTTGCCCTCGATGGCGACACCGCGCAATGGATCATCGGACACGTCGGTGATAGTCGTGGATACTTGTTCCGGGATGGAGAGCTCCGGCGGATCACACGGGACCATACTGTGGTCCAGGACCTGGTGGACTCGGGGGCGATTTCCCCGTCGTCATTGGTGGATCACCCGCTCGGCCATCTCATCAACCGGGCCGTAGGCACCGAGGAGACGGTAGAAGTGGACATCTTCCGGGGAGAAGCTTTACCCGGCGACATCTTCCTGCTCTGTACCGATGGCCTGGCCGGGCTGATAACCGATGATGAACTGGGGGATATTCTCCAGGGTCTGGCGATCACCGGACTAGACGAAAAATCCGCCGAGCTCGTGGCCATCGCCCATGATCGGGGCGCCCCGGACAACGTGACGCTGTGTTTCCTGGCGGTGGAGGACGGCAGCTAGGGACCAGCTAGCTAGGGCACCCCCACACAAGAGCGGGGGTGCCCATCTTTTTTGGGCCTTCGATTCTTACCGGCCCTCGATCGCGAGCCCCGCCCCCGCGGCCACTTCACGGATTCGTGCCGCCTGGCTCGGGTGGGCGGCCATGAGCTCCATGAGCCTCGCTCGGACGCCCTGCTGCTCCGGCGCCGTCAGGTCACCTGAAGCGCTAGCCGCTTCTCGGACCGCACTGAGGCAGTCGGCCTCATAGACGATCTCGCCGCAGTCAGCGGTGAGGTTGGCGAGTACAGCCGCAATCCTCGGGCGGGCGGGCGCATCCGAGAAGCGTTGGTTGGCCGCCTGGATCTCCGCCTGGGCCCCGCGGCGGATGTTGGCCCCCTCCGTCCCCGCCTGGAAGCACATGAAGTCAGGCCGAGTCCCCATCCAGCGGAGCGGGCCGCAGGCGATCTTTCCAGCCGCTTGAGCCGCCTGCACGACTTCCGTGATCAACATCTCGTATTCGGGATCGCCTTGGCGGTATCCCGAGAAATTTCCCAAGTCCCCGGACGCGGCAAAGAGGCCGTCCACACCCGGAATCTTGGCGATCTCCCGGGCATTCTGAACGCCTTCCAACGTCTCGATCATGAGAATCAACACCACGTTCTCATTCCAAGTGGCGCGGTAGCCGCCGGGAACCTCACCCCACATTGTGCTGCTGAACGCCTGACCCCCCCCGTTGCTACGGCGCCCCATCGGCGGAAAATAGGTCCATGCCACCGCTCGTTTGGCCTCCTCCACCGAGTCCACGGTCGGAACCACGATGACCAGGGCCCCCATGTCCACCGGCTTCTGGACGTTGCCCTCGCTCTCGTGGGCGATGCGGACGCCGGGCACGGCCGGACCCGGGCAGGCGAGCCACATACGAGACACCTGTTCCCAGGTCATGGCTTCGTGCTGCATCTCGATCCAGAGGAAGTCGTACCCGGCCCCGGCCATGGCGCAGTAGGTCCGGGGATCCGTGGCGCGAATCGTGCCCCCGATGACCGGCTCCCCGTTCTTGATCTTCTGCATCACGGGGTTCCAGATCGGGACCTCTCCCTCAGCGACGCCGCGTGGCCCGTACACCCAGTCGGCCGGATCGAAATTCGCGCCAACCTGCGCCTGTGCCATCGAGGCGCCCATGGCGAGCATCAAAGCGACGCCCACCGAGGTAATCATTCTATTCATGGCCTTCCGGCTCCTTTTCGTTACGGGTACACAAGATGAAGTAGTCGCACCAAAGGCCTCCCCTCGGTCCGACATGATGGAGGCCGTCCGTCAGCGGATCAGTTCATTTACGAAACCGGCGGGAAGGACATCGTGCGGATCGGATCGGACGCTGAGATAGGTGACCTGATCGGGAATGTGCGTCCAGGCGTGTAGCACCCCGGCCGGGATCACCACGATGTCCCCCGAAGAGATTTCGCGAATTTGGCCGTTCCGGGATTCTCCGCTGAAAGTGGGTCCTATGAGGTCGCTTCCGGCAGAGGGTTCGGTCGCGTTGATGATCTCGCCGCCCGTAAGGAGAGTGCCACCACCCGACAGGATGTAGTACACCTCCGAAACCTGAGCATGAATGATCCCCCTGAGGGCCCCGTCGGTATCGTTGTCACCGGTTCTGTGAAGGATCCCTACCGCGACGTTGCCGATGCCGATGTCGACAACCTTCAGCTGGCGGTCGATCGATCTTCCCATGCTTTCGAGCACGGTGTTGATGTCTTCACGGGTGATATCGGCGGCGAATTTTTGCTGTGCCGAAGTCACCGCGGGAAAGAACGTCAACACGGCCGTCACCCAAACCGAGGCTCTCACACGCATGCTCACTCCTCTGAAACAGGATTCCCCTCAGGCCGTGCCGAAAGCGACTGTGCGCGCACGGTACCGGGGGTCCGCAGAGTAATCCGCGCACGCTGGTCTAGCAACGAGAGGAAACTGCGTTTGCCCGCCCCTTCAGGGGGGTCCTATGTTCGCCGGTGGGACCGGTGTTCCAGAGAGACCGGCATTGGGGGGCGTTCGTGGCCAAGATTCGGGTTCTGGTAGGGACAAAAAAAGGTGCCTTCATCATCACCTCTGACGAGGCTCGTCGAGACTGGAAGATCGAAGGTCCGCACTTTGGGGGCTGGGAGGTTTTGCACGTTCAGGGGTCGCCCGCGGACCCTGATCGACTCTATGCCTCGCAGTGGACCGACTGGCATGGCCAGGTAATGCAGCGCTCCGACGACGGGGGAAAGTCGTGGGAGGCCGTGGGGAACGAGTTTTCGTACGAGGGGGCCACTGGAACACACCAATGGTACGATGGCACTCCACATCCGTGGGAGTTCAAGCGTGCCTGGCACCTGAAGCCCTCGCCTTCTGATCCTGACACGGTTTACGCCGGGGTCGAGGATGCCGCGCTCTTCCGGTCGAGTGACGGCGGTCACACCTGGAACGAGCTCGCGGGGCTGAGGACGCACTCGACGGGGAAGGATTGGGCGCCGGGGGCCGGTGGCATGTGCCTCCATACCATCCTCATCGACCCTGGAAATCCCCAGCGGATGTACGTGGCGATATCCGCAGCCGGAGCGTTCCGCAGCGATGACGCCGGCGCGTCCTGGCAACTGGCCACTAAGGGACTTAGCTCAAATTTCCTCCCCGAACCCGAGGCCCCGATCGGTCATTGCGTCCACAAACTCGCGATGCACCCGGCCCGGCCCGACACCGTCTTCATGCAGAAACACTGGGACGTGTGCCGCACCGACGACGCCGGGGAGTCATGGACCGAGGTGAGCGGCAATCTGCCATCCGATTTCGGGTTTGCGATCGCCGTTCACGCGCACGAGCCCGACACGATCTTCGTGGTTCCGATCCTCAGCGACTCGGAGCACTATCCCCCCGAGGGAAAACTGCGGGTATACCGCAGCCGATCGGGGGGCAACGAGTGGGAGGCACTCAGCGAGGGCCTCCCGCAACGCAACTGCTACGTGGACGTCTTGCGTGACGCGTTGGCCGTGGACTCGCTCGACTCCTGCGGCATCTACTTCGGCACGACCGGCGGACAGGTTTACGCGTCCGCGGACTCCGGCGACACGTGGCAGGCGATCGCGGAGTATCTGCCCAGAGTGTCTTCGGTGGAGGTCCAGACCATCCCGTGACCACGGTACGGGTCGCGCTCTCCGCGCACCTGCGGACGCTGGCGAGAGTCGACGCCGAGGTAGAACTCGAAGTCGTAGAGCCGGTGACGGTCAACACGGTGCTGGACGCTCTGGAGTCCCGCTACCCGGTGCTGCGGGGCACGATCCGCGACCACGGAACAGACCGGCGACGCGCGTTCATACGTTTCTTCGCATGCGGGCGTGACGTCTCGCACGAACCCCCGGACGCCCCGCTCCCCGACGCCGTGAGCTCCGGAACCGACGCCCTCATGGTGGTCGGTGCGATAGCCGGCGGATGAGGTTGTCACAACAGGTTTTCGGCCACATCCCACAGGCATGTCACCCTGCAGGACGTGTCACCCCGCAGGCCGTGTGATCCGCTCCAACACACTATCCCGGTCCAGCGTGCGTCGCTCGAAGGTGAAGACCCGAAGCACTCGCGTCGTGGCGTAGAGCCCCTCGGCCAGGCGCGGGAGGTCGATGAGTCCCGGAAGGCCGCCGGGTCCGAGGCGCTCCACCTGCCCGGTGCGCCGCTCCACCAAGAGATCGAGCTGGAACATGGCTCGTTTGGCCGGGAAGTCGATGAATACCTCGCCCGGCTCGAGGCCGACCTCGTCCGCCAGACTGTCCTCGACGCCCCGCTTCAAGGAAGTCTCGGAGAGCACCCAGTCCTCCACGACTCGGTCCCCCAACTCCGCAGCCGTCACCTCCAGTGCACGCTTCGGAAGTCTCCGGGCCCGGAGCGCAGGAAGCCATCTCGTGGCCAGCCGTTCTGCAACCTCCGTGTCCAATGCCTGGGCCCGCCGCGCCGTCTCGTACAACAACTCTTCATCGGTGGGGCCGACGAGCTCCTCGGCGTCGAGAATGTTCGCACTTACGGCCTCGTTGATGATCCTCTTGTAAAGTGCGACGGCGGCACGAACCGCATGGTGCCAGTACACATTTCTGAACATCTGGTACTTGGCGAAGAGCAGCGACTCGAGGGCGCTGACGGCCTTCTCATACACGCCCACCTCGGGCACGCCGGTCTCGGGATCCGCGAGGATGGTGAAGCCTTGTAGCAGGCGATCGACGTCCACCTCCCCGTAGGGGACCCCGCAGAACCGGGCGTCGCGCCGAAGGTACTCCATTTTGTCGAGATCGAGGCTCCCGGAGACCAGCCCGCCGAACGGGTTTTCACTCCGGCCCTGGATCAAGGCGTGGATCTTCTGCGCCGCATCCTCGCCCAGAGTCGAGAGGGCTTCCCGTAGCTCGGTGGAGGCGAAAAAGCGGGCGCTCACCGCTTCGTGGTCACCGGGGAGCATGTCGGAGCCCAGCTCCTCGAGAGCGTGGGAGAAGGCGTAATGCCCGATGTCGTGGAGAAGGGCCGCGTACTGGACCAGCCCGGCGTCCTGCCACAGCTCCTCCGCAATGCCGCCGCCATCCCGGAGACGGCGCAGCGCAATCACGGCCAGGTGATATACACCCACCGCGTGATCGAATCGGGTGTGGGTCGCGCCGGGATAGACCAGGTGTGCGAACCCGAGTTGTTTGATGTACCGCTGCCGCTGGAACGCGGCGGTATCGATAATACAAACCGCCGTAGGGTCGAGCCGAATCGTGTTCCAAAGGGGGTCGCGGATGATCCGCTCTTCACTGTAGGACGACATGTGCGGACGTTAGCGGGAGCCGCCTGGCCGGGGCAATGGCTCTTTGAGCCGGCACGCTCTATACTTACCGAACTTACCGAACGAAACACGAAAGTCCGAATCAGACGAATTCACGCTCCTTTCACGGAGACTTCTTCTAGCGCACGTGCCCACCTCCGCCCTCCGCGAATATGTGCGGACTCATGCCGAAGACCGTCCGGGCGTTTATCAGATGCTGGGTGCCAACGGAGACCCACTGTACGTGGGAAAGTCGATCCGCGTGCGCACACGACTCCTCTCGTACTTCAGGGCCCCGCCGGGAGAGAAAGCGACCAAACTGATCCGAGAGACCGGCCGAATTCGGTGGGAGTACATTCCGAACGAATTCTCGACGTTGGTCCATGAGATGAAGCTGATTCAACGCTGGCAACCCCGTTTCAACGTGCAGCACAAGAGGAAGCGGATGTACGCCTTCGTGAAACTCACCCAGGAAATCGCACCCCGGATCCTGCCGGTCACGCGCGCTGTTCCCGATGGCTCGCTCTACTTCGGACCCTTTCCAGCCGTCGGAAACGTGCGCGACACGGTTCGCGAATTGGCTCACGCCCTCGGTCTCCGGGATTGCCCCGGCGCGACGCCGATTTTCTTCGACGATCAACTGGATGTCTTCGCCGAGGGACGGACTCCCCTCTGCATGAGGGCCGAGTTGGGCACATGCCTGGCGCCGTGTTGCGCGGGGGTGAGCAGCGCAGCTTACCAGGAGAAGGTGGCGACCGCGCGGCGCTTCCTCGAGGGTCGCACTCGCGAACCGCTTTCCACACTCGAGACCCGCTTGAAGATCGCCGTGGCCCGCCTCGACTTCGAGTACGCTGGCCGGCTTCGGGACCGACTCCAACGGCTCCAGACCTTCCAGGAGCAATTGGCGGCGTTTCGAGGGCGCGTCGAGAGTCTCACGTTTCTCTACCGCGTGCCCGGTTTCGCAGGCGATACCCGTCTCTACCTCATCCGAAGAGGACGCCTCCGAGGCGAATTTCCATACCCGACGACTCAGGGCGAACGGCGGGAGATCGACGAGGCGGTCGAATCCGTGTACCGAGCACCCGAACAAGGCCCTGCGTCGTTGGAGCCACAGGACGCCGCCGAGATTCTGCTCGTGGCTCGGTGGTTCGAGCTTCGCCCCAAGGAGCTGAAACGCACCGCAACCCCCAAGAAATGGCTCGCGGAGGGTGGCATCCGGCCCTTCAGACGCCGAATGCGCTCCAATTCAAAACATGGCCGATGTCCTAGCCGATGAGCTGGTCGCAGCGCTGATGGCAAACGGGATCGTGTTCGAGGCCGAAGAGGGCCCGGCGTAAGTCAACGGCGGCGCGCGGGGGAGTCATGCCGGCATCGCCCGAGTCGTTGCGCGAACCGCGGTCACCTCCCAGGTTCGGTAGCCGGATAATCGCGCGTGGACCTGAAAGCCCCGGGCTCGGCCCGGTTTCTCCGGCGTCGAGGCACGATGAGGCCAGTTATCTAGGGCTACCGGTAATGATCATTATTCAGGAGGTCGTAATGCGTTTCATCTCTCCAGTCCTGGGGGCAGTCGCCGTGCTCGCTGTATCGGCTTCGATCGCCCAAGCCCAGTTCCCTGAAACCCTCATGTACGACCACGTTCATATGAGGGTCCCAGATCCGCAGGCTTCTGCGCAGTGGTTCCACGATCATATCGGGGGCGAGTTCGTCGACGGCCGTACCGATCGCTTGCTGTTCGGGACAACGAGAATCATGTGGCTGCGAGGCGAAAACAGTCCGCCCAGCGCCGGAGGCGTCATCGACCACCTCGGGTTCTCCTTCATGGACCTCACCGCGAAGCTCGCGGAGGTGGAGGGTGCAGGCGCGACGGTCACGACACCCCGTCGGGATGTGCCGGGTCTGTTCCCACTCAGCTTCATCGTAGACCCCTGGGGCGTGCGGCTCGAACTGATCGAGGATCCGCAGCATCTCGGCTTCCACCACGTCCACCTGCGCGACACCGATCCGACAGCATCGCTCGATTGGTACCATGAAAATTTCGGCGGCGTCCGCCGGACGGTCAAAGGCAGCCAACTCGAAGGAATCCTCTACCCGGGCAACGTGTGGCTGCTGGTTTCTCGGGGTGAGTCGTTCCCCAGCCGGGGCGCCGCGATCGAGCACATCGGCTGGCGTGCCATCGAGCTCGACGCGAAGATCGCGGAGTTCACCGCGAAGGGTTTGGACATCACCACAGCCCGACGGGACATGACGCTTCCCAATGGTCAGATCGCGTTCTTTTACATCGAGGGGCCCAACGGCGCACGAGTCGAGTTCGTCGAACGCGCGCGTGACATGCCGTAGCCCGGACCCGACGGCCGATCCGGATACGTGTAAGGAGGGGACCCATGGGCGAAAACTACGGCGAGAAACCGAAGCCAAGCCGGCGTGATTTCGTCGCTCAGGCGCTGGGGTTGGGCGCGCTACTCGCTCAGCCAGCGCGGCTTCTGGCGCAGGAGACGCTTCCAACCCGGCCGATCCCGAGCACTGGCGAGGCCCTGCCCGTGGTCGGGTTTGGATCCTCGAAGCCGGTGCTCGAAAGCCCGACCGAGGGCACCGAGCCCATCGCCAACGTCATCCGGACCCTGCTCGAATACGGCGGCCGGGTGATCGACACGTCGCCGCGCACGGAAGCGATCGATCGGGACTTCGGTCGTGTGCTACAGGATCCCGAGTTGACGGGCCGGCTGTTTCTCGCGGCCAAGATCAACACCAACGGTGAACAGAACGGCATCGATCAGTGGCGACAGACCCAGAGGCTGTTCGGGCGTCGCACCGTGGATCTTCTCCAGGTCGAGAGCCTGCGAGACGTCGACCTGCACTGGCCCAACGTCCGGGCCTGGAAGGACTCCGGTGAGGCACGCTACATCGGGGTGACGGTCTCCGCCAATGCCCGTCACGGCTTGATGGAAACGTTCATGAGGGAGAATTCGCCCGATTTCTTGCACGTAAATTATTCGCCCCTCGAGAACGGAGCCGAGGACCGCTTGTTGCCGCTCGCCCGAGACATGGGCATGGCGGTGTTGATCAATCGGCCGTTCATGAACGGCTCATACTTCGGGAGGGTCGCGGGCAAAGAGCTGCCCTCATGGGCAGCGGAGTTCGACTGCGAGACTTGGGCGCAGTTCTCGCTCAAGTATGTTCTGGCGAATCCCGCTGTGACCTGCGTGTTGACCGAGACCACCAATCCCGAGCACATGGAGGAGAACATCCAAGCGGCGTTCGGGCGTTTCCCGGACGATGCTACGAGGGGCCGGATGCGGGAGTTGCTCAGGAGCTTTTGAGGCGGACGGTCCGGTGAGTTTCCCTCGCAACGCACTTCGTGTATTAGACACGGTCATTGGCGCACCCTTGATACACTTGGCCCGTCGGCGGGCCGGAGGGGTGGTGTTGCTTTACCATCGTGTGTCGGCTGAGGACGGTCCCGACTCACCTCCGCTACACCCCGAAGTATTTCGTGAGCATCTGGATTTGCTCACCGGTCTATTCAACGTGCTACCTCTTGAGGAGTTCGTGGCCCGCCTGGCCGTGCGCAAGTCGCTGCGGGGTTGCTGTGCCCTGACGTTCGACGACGGCTATGCCGACTTCCTGACCGGCGCACTTCCGGCTCTTGAAACGAAAGGGCTACCTGCGACTCATTTTCTCGTGGTCGACTCTGTTCTCACGGGGCGACCGCCGTGGAACGCTAGGCTCGCTCGGTTGTTTCGACTCGAAATCTCTCCGCCGAAAGAGCCTCGATCGCAAGTCCTGGATCGCCTCAGCCGAATGCCCTGGATCGACCGTGATGCGTCTCTCTCTGAATGGGAGGATCGTGTTGAAGACCACGGTGACCTCCCTCCTCGCATGATCGGCACCGATGATCTTGCACAGCTCCTGAACGCTAACGTCGATGTCGGAGCCCACACCCTCTCGCACTGTTTCTTGAGTCGCGTGGCTCCCCACGAGGCCGAGCGGGAGCTGAGGAGTTCGCGGCTCGAGCTCGAAAGGCTGTGTGGTGCCCGGGTTCGGTTCACATCCTATCCACAGGGACTGTACGGACCGGCTATAGAATCGATGGCGCAGAAATCGGGGTTCATCGCAGGATTTGCCGTCGAGCAACGCCGAGTCAGGCCAGGCACTAGACCCTATGCCATTCCCCGCTTTGACGTCACGGACAGGCCAACGTGGATGCTTCGGATGGAACTGAGCGGCTTCATCCCTTGGTTGCGAACATTGAGGCGAACGTGAGCGGTCTTCGAGTCGTGCTTCTCACCAGCGACTCACCCTGGCAGCGTGCCCTGGCCAACCGCATCGCCTCTGACGACGCGTTGACCTTGGTCGGCGTGGTGGTCCAATCGATACCGAGGACCATGCGATCGACCTGGATTCGGAGGGCGATCATGCGTCAGCCGGGGGTGCTCGCCAAGAAAATCGTCACGCGTCTCTTCCTCCGCAGAGTCATGAATGAAATCGCGGCGAGTGAACTGGATTGGTTCGGAGAGTCCGGGAAGGCACTGGATTGGCCAGACACACCAGTCGTCACGGTAGCGGACATCAATGAGAGTGAGGTCGTCCGTTTCCTTGAGCGTCTAGGACCCGACGTTGGCGCTGTGTCAGGAACTCGGATAATCAAGGAGCCGATCTTCGCCGTGAAGCCCCCAGATCTGCTCCTCAATCTCCACACCGGACTTTCACCCTACTACAAGGGTGGCCCGAACTGTACACTTTGGGCGTTGTCCCGTCAGGAGCCCCACCTCGTGGGGGCCACGATACACGTGCTCGATCCTGGAATCGATTCCGGCGACATCCTGCTCACGGAGTTCACGCCCCTCCAAGCAACCGACACGCTGGGCGATGCGGTGTCTAGGACCGTCTCACACGGGCATGATATGTATGTCAGGGTGTTACGAGCCATTGCCGAGGGGCATGTCCCTGTGGGCGTGCCCCAGAACTCCCTCGGGGAGGGGAGAACCTTCTTCACACGGGAGTGGGGACCCGTGCACCTCCGGAGGGCATCGCGTTTCGTGCGACGAGGTGATCTTGCGCGATGGGCGACCCAAGGCTTTTCCAGGGATCCAGCCACAACGTTGGTCGATTCACTGAGCGGGCCTGGCGGAAAGTAGGCCGGCGGGCTCCCGCCCACCGTGGGCACCCAGCCCCACTACAGTTCAGGCCGAGAAACAAGCACCGGTAGCGCTACCTCTCTGGTAGCCTCGCTGGTGGCCTCGCCTCTAGAGATCTAGCGGGTCCTTCCTCTTCAGCAGATGGATGATACGACCGATGTCGGCAGCTTGGGGGATGAGGAAGTCCCTGTAGGCGGTACCTGTGATCCTATGGAAGCGCATGACCAGATACCAGGTCATGGCGTTGAGGCCCACGCCTCGGGCGATCGCTGCGCCGGTCATCCCGAACCGGGGCACCATCAGTACATCGAGCAGCAGGGTCAACACGAAGCCGGCAGACGCCGCAACGAAAATATGCCGGACTTGGTTCGCACCCGTGAGGAATCCGATCATCACGGTGGCGAGGCTGAAGGGTACGATACCCCAGAGCAGGAGATTGAAAACGGGGCCCGAGGCGCGGAACTCGGCCCCGAAGGCGAACCCGAAGAACCACGAAGAAACGGTGGAGAACGCCACCGCCCCGACGAGCATCGTCGGAAAGAAGAGTCGCGCGATCATTGCCGTTTGGGCGGTGGTTCTATCTCGGGTTTCGGCGTCGGCCATGTAGGAGAGTAGGACCAAGCCCAGGGTGTTGGGCACTAGGTATAGGGTTTCGCCGAGATTCGAGGCCACCGAATAGACACCCAGGCCATCCAAGCCCTCGAAGTGCTGTACGAACCAGAAGTCGGCCTTCAGGATGCCCCGCATCATGAAGTTGCTCATCCAGGGGAAGACACCGAAGGCCACCAGGGCCCTTACCCTTGCGGAATCCAGCAACTC
>Ga0209980_10001447_pt1 | contig 13037 bp, 14 predicted proteins | sample CR02metaG_FD_183611 | JGI IMG/M metagenome (GOLD analysis project Ga0209980, IMG submission 183611) | Deep subsurface microbial communities from Mariana Trench to uncover new lineages of life (NeLLi) - CR02 metaG (SPAdes) (version 2) | ecosystem: Environmental > Aquatic > Marine > Ocean trench... | reverse complement strand
GGTGTATACCGTATCTCGACGACGGGGTCACGATCACATTCCTTTGCCTTCCTTTGCCCTTTCTGTGTCGGAAGCGGATGGAAGTCTTTAGGAACGCGGTTTTCGCAGTCTCACCCCGTACACAAAGCCGAAGAACCCGCTGCGCCAAATCTCCTCGACTTCGAGGGGACTGTCCCCGAACAACTCCTCTGGTGGTGGGAGCGCGTCAAGGCTCTTGTGCAAATACCAGTACTCCCGCGGGGCGGCAGCAAAAATCAGCCCGACCAACGGGAGGACAATGGCCGTGCCGACGCGGTGAAGGGCGCGGAGAACGGGGTTGGTTGGTCGGCTCAGGTCAATGATCACCGCTGCCGAGCCCGGTTTCAGAGTGCGGTTGATCTCGCGCAAGGTCTCTTTCACCGACGTCAGGTTTCTGAACACGTACCCGCTGAACACCCCTTCAAAGGAACCGTCGCCGAACGGCAGATCCTCCCCCACTGCTACCACCCGTGCCGAAGCAGGGCTGAGAGCCAGCATCTCGATCACCGGGTCGATGCCTACGACTGGCCGACCCTCGAAGTCGGTGTCACCAGTCCCGCTCCCCAGGTCGAGAACCCTTCCCCATTCCAGCATCTGGATGCCCCGTGCGCGCCATTTGCGTTCCTGGCCAAGCGAAAGGATCCGGTTGATGCGATCGTACTGGGCAGCGATCTTGGCAAAGATCGGGTCGGAGACCTCGCTCACGGTTCGATGCTGTTGAACCCGGTGTAGGGGCGGAGCGCCTCTGGGATCACCACCGAACCATCGGCTTGCTGGTGATTCTCCAGAATTGCGATGATCGTTCTGCCGACAGCGCAGGCAGTGCCGTTCAGCGTGTGAAGAATCCGGTTCCCCTTCTCGCTCTTGGCGCGGATCTTGAGTCGTCTGGCCTGGAAATCTGTGGTGTTGGAGCACGAGGTGATCTCTCTGTAGTTCTGCTCCCCCGGGAACCAGGCCTCGATGTCGTACTTCTTGGCTGCCGACGCCCCCAAATCACCGGCGGCGACGTTCACCACGCGATACGGAACCTCGAGTTGCCGCACCAGCGACTCCTCGACTTCGAGCAACCGGTCATGCTCTTCGGCGGATTCTTCGGGCTCGATGAAGACAAACATCTCCACTTTGTCGAACTGATGAACTCGAAAAATGCCAGTGGTGTCCTTCCCGTATGTTCCTGCCTCACGGCGGAAACACGTGGAAAAGCCCGCGTATCGAATGGGAAGGTCATCCCCATCAAGGATCTCGTCTCCGTGATATGCCGCCATCGACACCTCGGACGTCCCCACCAGGAAAAGGTCGTCTTTGGGGACCTCGTAGACCTGCTCGCGGGCTTCTGGGAAGAATCCGGTGCCCTCCAGAGCGTGCTCCCGAACCAGGACGGGGGGGATCATCGGGGTGAATCCGGCCTCGACGAGGTTGTCCATCGCCCAGCGGACCAGCGAGAGTTCGAGAAGGGCACCCTTGCCTTTCAAATAGCCGAAACGACTCCCGGAGACTTTGGCAGCGCGCACGGTATCGATGATGTCGAGGGATTTGCCCAGCGAGGCATGGTCGGTTCCCTCGGTAGCGGCGTCTCCGAATCTCTTGATCTCGACGTTGTCGTCCTCGGTATACCCGTCGGCTGCAGAAGGGTCGACCAGATTCGGGACTTCGAGGAACGCGGTCCTGAAGGCTGCGGCCAACTCGTCGGCTTTTCCCACCGCTTCCTTCTGGGCGGTCGCCAGACCAGAGACCTCTTCGATGGCAACCCGCTTGGCGTCGCCATCCAGTGTGGCGATCCTCTTGCCGACCTCGTTCTGGGAAGCCCTTAGTTCTTCTGACTCTTGGAGTGCGCCACGATGAGCTGCGTCTAGTTCGATCAGAGCCTCGAGGTCCAGGTCGTACCCGCGTCGCCTCAGCGATTCGGCGATGATCTCGGGGTTATCGCGGAGGAGTCTCGGATCGATCATGGGGCGGCGGATGGTAATGACGAGTCACGTTCTCCAGCATTCTGTGCGGCCAAAAGATCAAATGCGACCCGTCATGCATTAGGAACGCGACTCATCCCTCGTTGACGATGAACTGGACCCGAGTTTGGTTGTCGTCTCTATTGGAGTCTTCGCCGGTGATGACGAGAACGGCTGCAACCTGGTATATACCTCCCGGTTCTACCTCCAGCGGATCGAAAATGATCGTCACCTGCTGATTTGGTTGAAGCGGTGCTATCTCAGCCTGCTCGCGTATCTGCTCGGGCCCACCCGTGAGCGTGAGCACGAGCGGTTCAGCCCTGCTTGCCACGTTGCCGACATTTGTCACAACCACCGAAAACACGATGCTGTCGGTGGTGGGGACTACGACCTGGTCATTCAAAAGGTTGACCTGCCAATCGGGATCAGAAACGACCATGCTCACCGCCAGCCCGGGTCGAAGTGCAAGCCCGCTGTTCGGCGACCGGGCCGAGTCGATGTACGAAACCGAGAGACTCACCAGACTGCCTTCGGCGGGCATCAACACGACGGCAGACATCGGGGTCAGCGGGTTGGGGATGTCGACACGTCGCATCTCCACCAAGAGATCGGCATAGAAAGTGTCACCGGCCCTCATCTCGGCCAGCGCGTCGGCCATGGTGTCGACCACCAGGAGACTCTCCGGGTTGTCTGCCGCCGCAAGAACCGACAATCCATACTCCTCAACCCCAGCATCCCATGTCCTCAGCGCTTGGCGGTACATCGAGCGAACCGGGGACAAAGAGATAGTGGGGGGGACTTCCTCGACGAACGCGAGCGCCACGGCCAGATCCTCTCTGATTCCGTCGATAACCGTGACAAACTCGGTTCGGTCGATGCGCTGGAGACGGGAGACAACATCACGGAGAGCATCGCCTCCCTTGGAGATCTCCACGGTCTGGCTCTGCATCTCCTCGAGGTACTCCAGTTCGACACGGGTCTCATCACCGGAAGCGGAGACAATCAGGGAAACTACGACGACGACGCCAACAACTACGAGTAAGAAGTAGCGTGCCACCGCTCGCCGGCGGGGTGGTGGGTCAAATATCACCGTGGGCGAGGGGGGACTTGAACCCCCACGATCTTGCGATCACAGGAACCTGAATCCTGCGCGTCTGCCAATTCCGCCACTCGCCCTATAGAACCTGGGATCGTACAGAAGCGGTATTGGTTGTGGTAGTCCGCATGACCCCCCAACGACCCGTAACCTCTCAAGCCTTGAACGTCGTCCGCAGCTTCGAGCGCCGCCTGGAACGTCTCTTTGAAGGCGTGGCCGGAAAGGTCTTTTCGGGTCGCCTTCACCCTTCGGAAATCGCCGGAAAGCTGGCACGAGAGGCCGACTTCGCCCGCTTTGAGCATGAGACAGGACCCGCCACAGCCAATGCATACACAATCCTCGTCAATCCCCGCGATCTGACCCTTGACCCCGGTGAACTGGAGAGCGTTCTTGCTGAAGAAGTCGACCGCTATACGACAGATGAAGGGCTGCGTTTGGAAGGACCGATATCAATAACGATCGAAGCGGACGAGGACGTTTCGCCGGGAACAGTGGTCTGTCACCTAGAGGTAAAACCGGGTCCAACCGTTCCATGGGCGCGTCTCGTCGGGTCGGACGTGGTCGAGGTGGGAAGAAACCGGGTTCTGATCGGCCGGTCGCCTCAGGTCGACATCGTCCTTCCCTACGAGGACATAAGTCGTCAACACGCTGTGCTTTGGCGACAGGACGGCCAGGTATGGATCCGAGATCTTGGATCGTCCAATGGCACATTCCTGGATGGTCAGCCGGTTGGTCGCGAGGCACTGACCGTCAACCCTGGAGCCGTTCTCGGGTTCTCGGAACATCGCTACCGACTTGCGGATTTGTAGTGCCGGACGTAATCCTCGCCCTTCTGCGGATCATCTTCCTCGGACTCGTCTACTTGTTTGTCTGGCAAGTGGCGAGGGCGATCGGGTCACACCTGGGCATCTCGGTGCGCCGTCGTCGCCGTGAGGGCAGAAAGATCCTCTTTGTCCGATCCGACAGTCAGAAGGGTCTCGAAATCGAGATTACGGACGTGACCGTGCTGGGAAGGTCCGACGAGGCAGATCTTGTCCTTGACGACCCCTACGCTTCCGATTTCCACATGCGGCTTGTGGCTCAGGAGAACGCGATGATGCTCCACGATCTGGGCAGCACGAACGGGACATACGTAAATGGTCGACGGGTCACCGCACCGACCGAACTTCGACGTGGCGACAACATTCAGGTGGGCAAGACCGTCATCGAGGTTCGATGAGATACCTCTGGGCAACGGCGACCCATAAAGGGATGGTCAGACAGAACAACGAAGACTCCCTGTATCCCGATACCTCCGGCGAGTCACACGGTCCGGCAACTCTCGTCGTTGCCGACGGCATGGGGGGTCATGTAGCCGGGGAGGTTGCCTCCCGACTCGCGGTGAATGCCGCCGCCTCGAACGAGCTGCTGGCGAGTGATCGGGTGGCAGCCGGTAACCGGGCCATCAGGGAGGAAGTGGCCAGGGAGCCAGGTCTCGAGGGCATGGGCACAACAATGACATTGGTGTCGTTGGGGGAAGACGGGTCGGCGGCCTTCGCCCACGTGGGCGACAGTCGCGCCTACCTATACAGGGCCGGCGAACTTCGCCAACTGACCGAGGATCACACCGTCGCCGCCGAGTACGTGGCCCTGGGAGAGATCTCGGCAGATGAGGCTGCATCTCATCCGCAGCGTCACATACTGACAAGAACCCTCGGGCTCAGCCGCTTCGTGAACATAGACGAGATCCAGATCGCCCTCGAGCCCGAAGACAGGATCCTGTTGTGTTCAGACGGGCTGAACGAGATGGTTTCCGACGACGCCATCGCAGCGGCCATGGACGGGGGCACTGTTGATGACGTGGCTTGGAAGCTGATCGAGATGGCCAACAAAGCCGGGGGCGTCGACAACATCACAGTGATCGTCGTCGACGCTCTCGACTGAAGAAGAAATGACCCGTAACACCGAAGCCGCTCTGATCATCGCGGCATCTTTCCTGGCCGCATTTGGAGTGACACTCGTCAACTTCGCTCGTGGAGCCAGTGTCGACGTGCAGACCGGTCTCACCTTCCTGGTGTTCCTGATCGTGTTCGGTGGTCTCCAGATCGCCGTGCGCACTTGGGCACCTCGTGCCACCCCCCTACTCCTTGCGCCCATAGTCGCCCTCACCGCAATCGGATTTCTCGAGGTGTACAGGCTGGACGCCGCCAGGGCGGGACTCCAACGTTGGTGGTTGCTGATCGGGGCTGGTTTGGCGGCGCTGGTCCTCGCCCTGCTCTCCAAGCCGAGCACCTCGGTGCTCCGTCGTTATCGCAATCTCATTCTTGTGATCTCGATAGCTCTGCTCTTGCTACCCAACCTCCCATCCGACTGGGCGTTTCCCCTGAAGGGACTCGAGATCAACGGATCACGTCTGTGGGTGGTGTTTGACCTTGGTTTCACCCAGATGCAGTTCCAGCCGGCCGAGTTGGCGAGACTTGGGTTGGTCACATTTGTGGCCGCTTATCTCGCCGACCACCAGCGAGCGCTGCGCGAGGCACACCGCCAGGTCGGACCACTTCGCTTTCCAGAGCCGCGACAACTGATACCACTTCTCGTCGCCTGGGGCGTCAGCGTCGTGATCCTCGTGTACCAACGCGATCTCGGCGCATCGCTCCTGTTGTTCGCCGGATTCGTTTTGCTTCTCTACGCCGCCACCGGTGCCACCGGCTATCTGGCTACGGGTGGGTTGCTGGCCTTGTTGGGAGGGGTTGCCTCCTTTCTGATGTTTGACCATGTGCAACGCCGAGTGACTGCATGGATTGCGCCATTCGAGAATTATCAGGACGAAGGGTTCCAGATTGCCCAAGGGATCTTTGCTCTCGGATCCGGCAGTCTCTCCGGAGCGGGCCCGGGACTGGGAAGGCCCGACCTGATCCCCAATGCGTCCACTGACTTCATCTTCGCCGCAGTGGGTGAGGAACTCGGGTATGCCGGATCCGTCGCTGTGATCGCACTCTTCGCTCTTGTCGTGAGCGTCGGGCTGGGGATCGCTTTCCGAAGCCGAGACACCTTCCGCAAGTTGTTGGCAGCGGGTCTGTCATTCACATTCGGAATCCAGGTGTTCTTGATCGTCGGGGGAATTCTCCGCATCGTGCCCCTCACGGGAATCACGTTGCCCTTCATGTCCTACGGCGGTTCGGCTCTCGTTGGCAATCTGATCCTGATCGCCCTGCTCCTCAGAATCAGCCACGAGGAAGCGTCATGAACGGCCCCATTCGTCGACTCGCCATCGCCATGTTCGCGTTGATGGGCGCCCTTCTTCTCGCCGTCACCTGGTTCCAGGTGGTACGTGCCGACGATCTCAAAACCGATCCGCTCAATCCGCGTCCGGCGTTGACAGAACGCGGCAAAGAGCGGGGGCTGATCGTGACCATCGACGGAACCGTCGTAGCGAGATCGGTGGAAGATCCCGACAGCCGCGCTTTCATCAGGGAATACCCTGAGGGCGAAGCATTCGCCCACGCCGTCGGCTATTCCTCGTTCCTGGTCGGCGACAATGGTCTCGAGGCGGCGTACACGTCCGAATTGCGCTCCCGACGGGACCTCACCATCAGTGACATAGTTGCCGTCATCCTGGGACAGGATCTGCGTCCCCAGAACCTCGAGATCACCATCGATTCCGTGCTACAGCGAGCGGCACTCGAGGCCCTTGGCGACAACAGAGGCGCGGTTATTGCCCTTGACCCTCGAACGGGTGCTGTCCTGGTAGCGGTGTCGACGCCGTCGTTCGACCCGAAATTGCTTCTCGGAGATGACGCCGCACTCCAGTGGGAGACCCTGCTCACAGACCAGTCTCAGCCGCTGATCGACAGGGGGACCAAAGAGATCTACGCCCCAGGATCAAGCTTCAAGACTGTGGTGGCTGCCACTGCCATCGACACCGGGTTGGCAGGGCCGGGAACGACGTTCGATGACCCCGACAAGTTCGACCTTCCGGGTTCGGAGGCGTCGATCTCCAACTTCGGGGGCCGACCATGCAACGACGGAGTGTCGGTGAGCCTCCTCGAGGCCTTCGTGCGTAGTTGCAACACCATATTTGCCGACCTTTCCATTCAGCTCGGTGCGGTCGACATCGGCATTACGGCCGAGGCTCTCGGCTTCAACAGCGAAATCGACTTCGAGTGGCCGATTCCTCGAGCCGTTTGGCCCACCGACGAACTCGTAGGCGATGATGCAGCGCTGGCCCAGAGCGGCATCGGGGAACGCAACGTACGTGCCACGCCGTTGCATATGGCGATGATCGCCGCAGCAGTTGCCAACAATGGGGTTGTGACCAACCCCTACATGGTCCAACGCATCTTCGATGCCGACGGTCAGGCGGTGGAAACCGCAGAGGTCTCCGAGTTGGGACGTGCCATGGCGCCAGAAACGGCGTCAGTGCTTGCTCAGATGATGGAACGCGTCGTGACCGAGGGCACCGGCCGTCAAGCGGCAGTACCCGGAGTGAGGGTCGCCGGCAAGACAGGTACAGCCACGGGTCGCGGCGATTTCTCCAATCCCTGGTTCATAGGATTTGCTCCCGTCGAGAGCCCGACGATCGCTCTGGCGGTGTTCATCGAGGGCAGCCCTTCCTCGGGTGAGTCTGCAACCGGCGGATCTTTGGCAGCACCCATCGCATCCAGGCTGATCGAGATCTGGATTGCGTCACAGTCATGAGTTGGGACCGCCCCCTACCTACAATTCTCTGACTCGATGGAAACCCCCTCCGAACTGACCGAGCGCTATCACGTCACGTCCCACATTGCCCGGGGCGGAATGGCCGATGTCTATGAGGGTCAGGACACGCTGCTCAACCGCAAGGTCGCCATAAAGGTCCTTCATTCCCAGTACTCGTCCGACGAGGCCTTCGTAAAACGATTCCGCCGTGAAGCTCAGGCGGCAGCCAATCTCACCCATCCCAACATCGTTGGGATCTACGACTGGGGACAGGCCCAAGGCACCTACTTCATCATCATGGAGATTGTTGACGGCCGCTCTCTACGCGACGTCCTCAGGTCGGAGGGCGCCCTCCTCCCCCGCCGCGCCATTGAGATAGCTGCCGAGACCGCCGCCGCGCTGTCAATTGCCCATCAGGCCGGGTTGGTTCATCGCGACGTGAAACCGGGCAACATCCTGTTGGCCAAGGACGGAACGGTGAAGGTCACCGACTTCGGGATTGCCAGGGCATGGGATGACAGCCAGGAGCTCACCAAGACCGGCGCCGTCATCGGTACCGCAACCTATTTCAGCCCCGAACAGGCCCAGGGCGCAGCCGCCGACGCTCGAAGCGATGTCTATTCGTTGGGAGTGGTTCTCTACGAGACGCTCACAGGTCGCCCACCGTTCACCGGTGAGAGCCCGATGGCTGTCGCCTTTCAGCACGTATCGGCCGAGGCCCCCCCACCGTCATCACTGAATCCAGACGTTCCCGAATCGCTAGATGCCGTTGTGACCAAGGCACTCCGTAAGGACCCGGCCGGCCGCTACCAGTCGGCTGAGGAGATGCGCCAGGATCTGCTGGCAGTCCTCAAAGGCGATCCCGTTGTGGTGCCACCGATAGCGCCGGTCGCCACGGCAGCCGCAGCCGCGACCACGCAGGTGATATCGACAGTCCCCCCACCCACGGTGCCGCCCGACGAGGTCTACCGGCAGATCGAGGACGAGCCTCCCTCCCAGTTGCCTTTCATCATCACGGCGTTCGGTTTACTGGTGGCTCTCGCCATTCTCATTTTCTTCCTCTTCCGTCTTGCAGGCGGAAGCGGTACGGATGTTGAGACGGCACCCGTACCGAACGTCGTCGGCCTGACTCAGGACTCGGCTCTCGAGCGACTTCAGGCGGATGGGTTCCTGGTGAAGCTCACCCCCGAGGCGAACGACACCATCGCCCCCGGTGTCGTGATCAGCACCGATCCTATCGGCGGAAGCGATGCCGAGATCGGTTCCACAATCGAGGTGTTCGTGTCGATCGGCTCCGAAGAGTTCCCGGTGCCACCTGTCGTCGGTCAGAGCATCAACGACGCCCGGCGACTGATCGAAGCCGCAGGAATGACCGTCGGCCAGGTAGAACAACGTCCTGATGCCGACTTCGAGGTCGACGTTGTGATTGAGCAATCGCCCGCCGCAGGTGTCGAAGTGGGTGCAGGAACACCGATCAACCTGGTCGTCTCATCAGGACCGGAAATGATAGTTCTTCCCGACCTCGTCGGCATGTCGGAACGCGACGCCATCGCCCAACTCACCGAACTTGGGCTCAAGTTCAGTGTCAATGACGAGTTCTCCGACGAGGAGGCCTTTGGCGACGTCATCAGAACCGATCCTGAGGCCGGCACCGAAGTCCTATCCGGTGACACCATCCTCCTCGTCGTCTCCAAGGGCCCCGAACCTGTCGAGGTGCCGAGCCTGTTCGATCTGACCGAGAGCGAGGCGCAGATAGTTCTCAGCGATCTTGGCCTCGTTCTCAACGTGTCCAACAGCACCCAACCCGTTGGGGATCCGGAACAGAACGGCAAGATCGTCAATCAGATCCCGTCGCCAGGAACCACTGTCCTCCCCGGCGACATAGTCACGGTCACCCTTGGTGAGTATCAGCCGCCACCGACCACGACCCTGCCACCGACGACCACAACCCTGCCACCCGGGCCGCCATCGACCTAGCTATCGATAGTTGGTGGTCATGAGGAATCCGGCCGCGATGAACGCCAGACCTCCGATCAGGACCAATCGATCCATTTGCAGTATGAACCGGACCAGGACCAGGACGACCCCGATCACCATCAGTCCGGCCATCACGGCGACGTACCAGGTGGGACTGGGGTCTTTGTCGGCGGCGGCGGCGGCGATCGCCTGCTGTGATTGAGGTCGGTTCTTGGGTTTGCGACGCTTCGACTCTGGCATCCAGTCGGCGACCCTAGTCGTCCCGGAGATCCCTTTGTCGATGGTTACACGCGTGTAATTCTCCACACCATGTGGACAATGCTCTGGATAACTACACGTTTGTAGTTAATCGAGGAATGTGGCCGACTCTTGACGGCGACGGTCGACTCTGACATCGATGACGTCGGGGCGGAAGTAGTGACCCGCCGGGTCGAGAGATTGTCGGGCACCTCTCACAGTGGAGACATCGATATCCGCCATGACAAGCCTCTCCTCCTCGTAGACCGGTTCCGCCAGCCACCTGCCGTCTGGTGTCGCTATTGCCGAGCCACCCGGGCTGAGGTAGCCGTCCAGGCCGGCGAGGGCCTCCTCCCTCAGGGGCACGTCTTGGGGAATCGACTCTGCGGAGAGCAGTTGGGCCGCGGAGAGGACGAAGCAGCGGCCTTCCATGGCTATGAACCGCGTGATGTCCTCTGTCAGCCCCCGCGACCCCGGCCAACCAGCAACGTGAAGCTGTGTTCCCTGGGCGTAGAGGGCATGTCTGATCCCCGGCACCCAGTTCTCCCAGCAATTGAGCCCGGACACCTTGAACTTGCCGACGTCGTGTACCCGGAGTCCGTGGCCGTCGCCGGATCCCCACACCAGTCGCTCGTCGTAGGTAGGGGTGAGCTTGCGGTGGGCGCTGACGATTCCAAGGTCCGGGTCGAAGGCCACATAGGTTGCATAGACGGTCCCCTCGCTGTGACTCCGCTCCATGACACCCAGATACGTGAAGGTTTTGGTCTGCTTCACGGCTTCGCCGATCGCCGTGAGCTCGGGGCCGTCTAGAGAAACCGCGGCCTTCAGGTAGTGGGCGTAGGCCTCCTTCTGATCCGAATTGTTCCAGGCGGTGCCGTCCGTCCGGGACAGCCAATATGGGTAGCCGGAGAGAAAGACCTCACCAAATGCAACCAGGTCGACATCGTTGTCGGCCGCACGACGTATCCAATCGATGACGACATCGGTAGTGGCCTCGGGATCCCCCCAAACGGGTGACGTCTGGGCAGCGGCAATACGCATGCTCGAGAACCTAGGCCGGTCGCCAGACCGGGTCCATCTCCTCCCGGCAATGCTTGGGCGGCTTGTCTTCCTGAGTGTTGACGACCCTCATTGTCAGTTCGGCGCCACACACCGAGCACTTGTAGTCCTGGTTTACTTCCACGACGTCCTCGGGGTCGAGTTCCGGGGGCGGTGTCGACAACATGTAGATCACCTTGGTGGAGATACGCCAGATGACCAGTCCGATGACGACGGCGATCACGATGTCGACGGCGGTGTTTCCGGTCATGGTCGTAGTACCCGGTACCTGGCACCCGGCACAGCCGGGCCAGAGGCTCGGCTAGATCCTCTCGATGATGGTGGCGTTGGCCATGCCCCCACCTTCACACATAGTCTGAAGACCGTATCGGCCACCGGTGCGCTCCAGTTCCCACACGAGACTTGTCATGACGCGGGCGCCGGAAGCGCCGAGGGGATGACCGAGAGCTATGGCACCACCGTTGACGTTGGTCCGATCCCACAATGCCATTGGGTCGGTGCCTCCATGCTCCATGCGCCAGGCCACGGTGACAGCGGCAAAGGCTTCGTTCACCTCGAACAGATCGATGTCGTCAATGGTGAGACCAGCGCGATCGAGCGCCTTCTCCGTTGCGGGTATCGGTCCGGTGAGCATGATCACCGGATCGACACCGGCCATGGTCATGGTGTGAATCCTTGCTTTCGGCTTGAGCCCGAGTTCCTCGGCCTTCTCCTCCGCCATCAAGAGCAACGCTGCGGCCCCGTCGGAGATCTGGGACGAGTTGCCGGCGGTGATCCTGCCATCGCTCTGGAACGCAGGTTGAAGAGATGCCAGCTTCTCCAGAGAGGTGTCCCACCGGATACCTTCGTCTCGCGTGATGACTTCGGTGCTTCCGTCGTCCCGGGTGACTTCTACCGGAATGATCTGGCCCTCGAATCGACCCTCTTCGGTGGCCAGGCCGGCCCGTCGATGAGACTCGAGAGACAGCTTGTCGAGCTCCTCGCGGGAGATCCCCCACTTGTCGGCGATCATCTCGGCGGAGATGCCCTGCGGGACCAGACCGTTGGCGTACCTCTCCAGCATCTTTGCCCCGAACGGGAGACCGGGACCCTGCTGAGCAGTGACCCCCATCGGAACCCTGGTCATGTTCTCGACACCCGCCGCAACGACGACGTCCTGGACTCCGGCCATGATCGCTTGGGCCGCAAAGTGGACCGACTGCTGTGAGGAGCCACACTGACGGTCGATAGTCACTCCCGGCACCGACTCCGGGTATCCAGCAGCGAGGGCGGCGTTGCGACCGACGTTGTAGGCCTGCTCGCCGGTCTGGCTGACATTGCCCATTATCACGTCCTCGATGAGCTCGGGGTCGAGATGGTTTCTCTCGACAAGGGCCTCGAGGGGTATGGAGGCAAGATCGACGGGATGAGTGTTCTTGAAGGCCCCGTTGCGACGACCGACCGGTGTGCGGACGGCATCGACGATTACTGCGTTTCTCATGTCACTCCATTCTGATGTCAACCGGTACAACCGGAAGCATGCGACCGTCCATTCCACGGTCCGCTGTGGAGACGATGGGACTCGAACCCACGACCCCCGGCTTGCAAAGCCGGTGCTCTTCCAACTGAGCTACGTCCCCGTGGTTTTCTCTAGTAGTAACAGGGCATTTCCGCTATCTGGACCTTCCTCTCATTGTTGCACAACGCCTCAAGAGTACCGTCCAGGCGGCTCAGCCACCCACTGTGGCAGTCCTCAACCGTTGGGGTTCGCGGCGCGGCCAGAAATCCGGCGCTTCCATCCAGAGCCACCTGCTCGAGGAACAGTTCTGCACACGGGTCATCGCAAGCTGACAACACATGAGATCGCGAAAACCAGTGACAAAGCAGCTCCGAATGCCGGATCTCGCGCATATAGCGCGACAAATGTGAGCTTTGGGTATTGCTCGTTCTGTGCGGTTGGACGATCCGGCTGGGGCCTTTGGACCATGTATCCACGCCCGGCCTTTTCCTTCATTCTGGGGACACCGTCTTGTCCGAGGGCTGGTGGG
>Ga0209980_10001446_pt1 | contig 13037 bp, 8 predicted proteins | sample CR02metaG_FD_183611 | JGI IMG/M metagenome (GOLD analysis project Ga0209980, IMG submission 183611) | Deep subsurface microbial communities from Mariana Trench to uncover new lineages of life (NeLLi) - CR02 metaG (SPAdes) (version 2) | ecosystem: Environmental > Aquatic > Marine > Ocean trench >... | reverse complement strand
AATTCCGTGAATCAGCCGCTGGAGCGGTTTTGAATATGCAGCCCACCGACGTCTCCAACCCCGACTACTACCACAAGGTCGTTGACTGTCAGTGGGGGTGCCCGGCCCACACCCCGGTCCCGGAGTATATTCGCTTGATCGGCCAGGGCCGCTTCACCGAATCGTACATGTTGAACCGGGAGTCGAATGTCTTTCCGGGTGTGCTGGGAAGAACATGTGACCGCCCCTGTGAACCGGTATGCCGCCGTGTCCGAGTCGAGGGCGAGCCCGTCGCAATATGCAGGCTCAAGCGCGTGACGTCGGATCTGAAGGGCGATGTCACGGATCTGCTCCCGAAGATACCCGAGGAAAAAAACGGAAAGCGCGTGGCGCTGATCGGAGCCGGCCCCGCTTCGCTGACCGTCGCCAACGACCTGATGCCCTTGGGCTACGAGTGCGTGTTGTTCGAGAGAATGGATCGGCCCGGGGGCCTGATGCGGACCAACATTCCGTCGTTTCGTCTCCCGGGCGGCGTTCTGGATGAAGAGATCAACATGATTCTGGATATGGGTGTGGAGGTGCATTACAGCCACCCCATCGACAGCCTTGGAAAACTTCTGGACGAGGACGAATTCGACGCCGTCTTTATCGGAACGGGTGCGCCCAAGGGCAAAGAGCTCCGCATCCCGGGGCGGGATGAGGGGGGGGCCAACATCCACATCGGAATCGATTGGTTGGAGTCCGTCCACTTCGAACACACCGATTCCATCGGGGAGCGGGTGCTGATCATCGGCGTCGGCAATACCGCGATGGACTGCTGTAGGACATCGAAACGGATCGGAGGGAAGGACGTCCGCGTCGTGGCCCGAAAGGGTCGCCCCTACTTCAAGGCCTCCGCGTGGGAGCTCGATGACGCCGAAGAGGAACTCGTCCAGATCGTCGAAAACCATTCGCCGAGCCGGTTCGTCATCGAGGACGGACGGCTGGTGGGCATGGAGTTCGACCTCGTCGAGTGGGCGCCCGACGAGAGTGGCAGGCTCGTCAGCACCAAGCTCGACTCCACGGTGATCCCCTGCGACGACGTGATCCTTGCGATCGGGCAGGACAACGCCTTCCCATGGATCGAGCGTGACATCGGCATCGAGTTCAACGAATGGGAAATGCCGATCGTCGACCGCACTACCTTCCAGACCACGCGAGACGGCGTGTTTATCGGTGGAGACGCGGCGTGGGGCCCGGAGAACATCATCTGGGCCGTGGAGCACGGCCATCAAGCGGCCATCTCCATGCATGCCTTCTGTGAGCAGGAGTCGCTCACAGACCGACTGCCCTACGGAATGAATCTCGTTTCGCAGAAAATGGGGCTTCACTCCTGGAGCTACGGAAGCGCCTACGATGAATCGAGGCGCTCACAGATGAGCCATGTCGATCTCGTGGAGCGGTTCAAGGCTCTCGAGGTCGAGGTGGAGTTGGGCTTCGACGCGGAGCAGACAGCGGTAGAGGTGGCCCGCTGCCTCAACTGCGATATACAGACCGACTTCACGGCGAATCTCTGCATCGAGTGCGACGCGTGCATCGACGTCTGCCCCGTCTATTGCCTGACCATGACCGAGAATCGGCCAGAGGACGAACTCAGGCTCAACCTCACCGCCCCCGCTGAAAACATCGACCAGGATCTGTATGTATCAGCAGACCTTCCGCAAACCGCTCGCGTGATGGTCAAGGACGAGGACCTGTGCGTGCACTGTGGCCTGTGCGCAGAGCGCTGCCCCACGGCCGCGTGGGACATGCTGAAGTTCGATTTGCTCATCCCTTACGCCGGAAAACCGACGTGGACCAAAACTCCCGAGACCGAACTAACGACTTCGTCGTAAAAATCGCCACGGTCAACGGTACCGGCTCCGCCAGCGCGAACGGCATGCTCATGCAGGCCATGTTTCGTATGGGCGTCCCGGTCTCTGGAAAGAACGTGTTCCCCTCCAACATCCAGGGGCTACCGACTTGGTATGAAATCCGGGTGAACAAGCACGGACACCTGGCCCGCAGCCCGAACGTCGACTTGATGGTGGCGATGAACCCCAAGACGTATGAGCAGGATATTGCTGAGGTTCGTCCCGGGGACGCGGTCCTCTTCGACTCGAGTTGGCCGCTCGAGGAGGATCTCTTTCGCGCGGATGTGTTGTTCCTGGGTATTCCGCTGTCGCACATGTGTGTGGAGAACTTCAAAGGTGCCCGAGCGCGCATCCTGATGAAGAACATCGCATACGTGGGTGCCGTGGCGGCACTCCTGTCCATCGATCTCGAGGTGCTTGAAGAGATGCTGGAGGAAAAATTCAGCGCCAAGCAGCATTTGATGGACTCGAACAAGCTGGCAATCCGTCTGGGCTACGACTACGCGAAGGAGCATTTCGACGGCCTGCTCCGGGTCCGCATCGAGGCGATGGACGCGAATCGAGACTCCGTGTTGATGACCGGGAACATGGCTGCGGCTCTGGGCTGCGTGTACGCCGGTGCCACCGTGGGGGCGTGGTATCCCATCACGCCGGCTACCTCCCTCATGGATTCATTCCGGGGCTTCTGTGCCGATCTTCGCAGGGATCCGGAGACCGGAAAGAACCTGTACTGCATCATCCAAGCGGAGGACGAACTCGCCGCGATCGGTATGGTGCTGGGCGCCGGCTGGATGGGCGCTCGGGCGTTTACGCCCACGAGCGGGGCCGGGCTCTCCTTGATGAACGAATTCCTCGGCCTCGCTTATTACGCCGAAATACCGGCGGTCATCTTCGATGTACAGCGTGCGGGACCCTCCACGGGCATGCCCACCCGTACCCAACAGGGTGACTTCTTCACGGTCGCGTTCGCCTCCCACGGCGACACGAAGCATGTCCTGCTGTTCCCGGGTGATCCCACTGAATGTTTCTACTTCGCCGTCAAGGCGTTCGATCTGGCGGAGCGTCTCCAGACTCCGGTGTTCGTAGTCTCCGATCTCGATATCGGCATGAACGACTGGGTGTGCGAGAAGCTCGAGTGGGATGATGCTTTCGTTCCGGACCGTGGAAAGGTCCTATCCGCCGAGGATCTTCAGGAGATGGATCAGTTTTATCGGTACCTGGACGTCGACGGTGATGGGATCCCCGCACGGTCTCTGCCGGGTGTCGATCCAAAGGGGGCGTACTTCACGCGGGGTTCGGGGCACGACCGATTCGGTCGTTACACGGAAGACGGGGATCTCTATCAAGACGTCGTAGACCGGATCGCGAGGAAGATCGAAGGGGCCGCGGAGGCTTTGCCGCCTCCTGAGGTCCGGCTCGCCAACGACGCAACGGTCGGGCTCGTCACCGTGGGTAGTTGCCGGGGGGCCGTCCTGGAGGCGATCGAGTTGCTGGCAGAGGACGGGATGGTGCTCGATTTCTTACGGGTCACGGGCTTTCCATTTTCCGCCGCTGTTGAGGAGTTCCTCCTCTCCCACGACCTCAACATCGTTGTGGAGCAGAACCGCGACGGTCAACTCAAGAGGCTGCTGATGCTCGAGACGGCCGTCCCGAAAAAGAAGCTTGCCTCCGTGCTTGATTATCGGGGGTCCCCCCTCGGCGCCGATGTGGTTGTCCAGGGTGTTCGGAACCAGTTGGGACTGGTTGCCGTGGAAGCCGGGTAAATGGGCAAGAGGATTCAATGACACAAACAGCAAAGCCGTCGGTCCGGCATCCGGGCCTCAAAACCAACAAGCTCGGGCTGACCCAGCGGGATTACGAGGGGACGCAGTCGACGCTTTGTGCCGGGTGCGGTCACGATTCCATTACCGCGGCGATCGTTCAGGCGTTCTTCGAGCTCAATATTGCGCCTCATCGGGTCGCGAAGCTCAGTGGTATCGGATGCTCGTCCAAGACGCCCACCTACTTTCTCAGTGAGGCGCACGGCTTCAACTCCCTCCATGGCCGCATGCCATCCATCGCTACGGGTGCCAATGCGGCGAACGGGAACTTGGCCTACATCGGAGTCTCCGGAGACGGAGATTCGCTCTCCATTGGCCTGGGTCAGTTCTGCCATGCCATGCGTCGCAACGTGAATATGCTTTACATGTTGGAGAACAATGGTGTGTACGGACTGACCAAGGGTCAGTTTTCGGCGTCGGCCGACGTGGGTACCAAGGCCAAACGCGGCGAGGAAAACCAGATGCCCCCCATCGATCCAGCGTCGATGGCGCTGACTTTGGGTGCCTCTTTTGTCGCTCGAAGCTTTTCCGGAGACAGGAAACAGTTGGTGCCCCTGATCAAGGCCGGGTTGACTCACCGGGGCTTCGCTCTGGTGGACATAATCTCTCCGTGCGTGACCTTCAACGACCACGAGGGCTCCACCAAGAGTTATGCCCACACGCGTGAGCACGGGCACGAGGTGGTGGAGACGGATTTCGTTCCGCTCCTCCACGAGATTCAGGTTGAGCAGGATCACGGAGCCTCGACGGCGGTGACGATGCACGACGGGAGCGTGGTGCGGTTTCGTTCGGTGGATGAGCACTACGACCCGACCGATAGGGACGCGGCGTATGCCCATCTCAAGAAGCTTCAGGCGCAGGGAGAGGTGGCGACGGGCCTACTCTTCATCGAGCCCACGAGTCGGGACTTGCACGCGCTGGAGAATACGGTGGATGAGCCCCTCGTGGAGGTGCCTTTCGAGAAGCTGTGCCCTGGGAGCGGGGTGCTGGCGGAGCTTCAGTCCCACTGGCGCTGAGGGTACCCCTTGGGGTACCGGTGTTACCGATAGGCCCTACGGAAAAGATCTGACCCTCGAGGAGAGGTCCATGGGGAAGTTGGAGGCGATCTGGCTCAAGCGGGCCCGCGGGGGCTGCATGGATCCAGTCGATGAGGCAGTCGTCGTGGAGGGTCGGGGACTCGAGGGTGGCGCGGACTTCGATCGCGAACGTCACGTGACGCTGATCGAACGAGAGGTCTTCGACCGTCTCAAGCGCTCCTTCGACGGCTCCGTGGAGCCGGTGATGCGCCGTGCCAACCTCATGGTCTCCGGCATACGACTGGAGGAAACCCGTGACCGGATCCTCGCTGTGGGGGACCTACGGATTCACATCCGTGGCGAAACCCGTCCCTGTGGCCAGATGGAGAATGCGCTCGCGGGCCTCCGGGACGCCCTCAGTCCCCACTGGCGCGGAGGGGTCCACGGGAGCGTTCTAAACGACGCGAACATCGCGGTCGGCGACGAGGTCTGCTGGGAGGAGCCCGGATAGGCGGCTTACGTCAGTCCCCGCTCACGTCCACGTATATTTCCCCGCCCTTCTCACGAAATTCGGCCGACTTCGCTTCCATCCCGCTTCGGATGACGTCTTCGCCGGTCTCCCCTGCGGCGACGTAGTCGCGGATGTCCTGCGTGATCTTCATCGAGCAGAACTTGGGTCCGCACATCGAGCAGAAGTGGGCTACTTTCGCGCCTTCCGCCGGCAGCGTTTCATCGTGGTACTCCAGGGCCGTTACCGGATCGAGCGCCAGATTGAACTGGTCCTTCCAGCGGAAGTCGAACCTGGCCTTCGAGAGGGCGTCGTCCCATTCCTGGGCTCCGGGATGCTCCTTCGCCAGGTCGGCCGCGTGAGCGGCGATCCGATAGGTGATCACGCCCGCCTTCACGTCGTCTCGGTTTGGCAGGCCCAGGTGTTCCTTCGGCGTAACGTAGCAGAGCATCGCCGTCCCGTACCATCCGATCTGGGCGGCGCCGATGGCACTCGTGATGTGGTCGTACCCCGGGGCGATGTCGGTCGTCAGCGGCCCAAGCGTGTAGAAGGGGGCTTCGGAGCACCACTCCAGCTGCTTATCCATATTTTCCTTGATCATGTGCATCGGCACATGCCCGGGACCCTCACACATCACCTGGACATCGTGTTCCCAAGCGATCTGTGTGAGTTCCCCCTGCGTGTACAGTTCGGCGAACTGAGCCTCGTCATTGGCGTCCGCGAGGGAACCGGGCCGCAGTCCGTCTCCCAGTGAGAAGGACACATCGTATTCGGCCATGAGCTCACAGATTTCGCGGAAGTGGGTGTAGAGGAAGCTCTCCTGGTGGTGGGCTAGGCACCACTTGGCCATGATCGAGCCACCCCGTGACACGATGCCCGTCATCCGATTCGCCGTCATGGGGACGTAACGCAGGAGGACGCCGGCGTGAACGGTGAAATAATCCACACCCTGTTCGCACTGCTCGATAAGCGTGTCGCGGTAAACCTCCCAGGTGAGATCCTCGGGGACCCCATCCACCTTTTCGAGCGCCTGATAGATCGGCACCGTTCCGATAGGCACCGGAGAGTTCCGGATAATCCACTGGCGCGTCTCGTGGATATTCTTGCCAGTGGAGAGGTCCATCACGGTGTCGGCGCCCCAGAGGGCCGCCCACCTCAGCTTTTCGACCTCCTCCTCGATAGAGGAGCCGACGGCGGAGTTGCCGATGTTGGCGTTGATCTTCACGCGGAACGCGCGACCGATGATCATCGGCTCGGACTCGGGATGGTTGATGTTGGCGGGGATGATTGCCCGCCCGCGCGCGACCTCATCGCGGACGAACTCGGCGTCCATCCCCTCGCGAATAGCCACGAACTCCATCTCCTCGGTGATGTCCCCTCGGCGTGCGTAGTGCATCTGTGTAACGTTGGCGCCAGTCGAGCGGAGAGGGCGGTTCTGAAGTGCTTCGGGGATTGCGACTGCTGAATCCGGGTCGACGGGCCGATAGGTCGTGTGGCCCTCGATCACGCCGCCCCGCCCCTCGATCCACGGAGCCCGTAGCTTCGGCAGCCCGGTGTGGGGATCGACCCCCAGCGGTCCGCTCGTGTCATTCACGCGTAACGGCGGCTCCCCACCCGATAGAGAGATCTCTCTCATCGGTACGCGCACCCCCTGGCGACCCTCAACAAAAACCTTCCTCGAATTCGGGAAGGCAGAGCCATAATCACCCTCCGGAGCTTGGGTCACGCCGCGATTGCCATTACGATCGGCACCGTTCTGGTGGGGCACGATGTTCTCCTTTACGGGAAAATCCTAGGTGGATCCATATGCAAAAACCGCCGCGGCGTAAGGCCGGGCGGCTTTTCTGGTGGTGCGTTTGAAATCATGCCGCACTCCCTACGCCGGTGTCAGCCGGGTCAGGTTCCAAGGGACTCTCTCAACCCTTATTCCGGGGTACCCCTGGCGGTTCACGAGAAAGATAATCGGGAGGGTCGATTAGGGAACCTCCCCACTCAGCTGAGGCTGGACCCTCTGCGTCGCAAAAATGAACGTATACGTTTCACCGAGCGCGAACTTGGCGTTCACGGGGATCACGTCCATGAGAGCCATACCGAGGGCTCTATCCGACGTCGTGATCGAAACGCCGATCAAGCCCCGCACCGTGGGGTCACCGGGCAGGCCTTGGGGAAGCACCCAGTTCTCCCAGTCCAGTTGGTAGCGGTCGCGGTCGAACGAGAATCCCGGGGGAAGCTGACGCTGGAGCTCAAAGGGAATGATCCCCGCGTCCGCGTCGGGGGGAAATGGTATGTTCACAAGAGAAAGGCGACTTGCGGCTCCCTCGACTACCCCGAACGTGGCTCTGACCTCCGTCGCCCGGGCTCGGGTCAGAACCTCCTGAACCTGTGGAATTCCGATCCGCGTAATGATGCTCAAGAGTAGCATCACCGTGATCGCTTCCACGATGGTCGAGCCCCGCGGCATCATCCTGGCCGTACAACGGGTGCCGGTGTGTGGAGAGTCGCTCAATTCAACACCGACGGGTTCAGCACGCTCGCACCGGCGCCCACGAACGTGTCCAGAGGCTCGACTGAGGAGTACGAAAGTGTCACCCGCCCGGTGCGTCCGAGAATGCGGTAATCGCTGTTGGTGAGGCGAATGTACTCCATCCCTTGAAAAGCGGGGCCTGCGTCATCGAGCGCGAGGGGCACGTGGCCGGTATCGATCAGGTACTGTTCGATTTTCTGGGCCTGGAAATATATCACCAGGCGAAGGGCCGCCTCCTCCTCCTCCACCGGAGGGGGACCGGGAAGGGCGACCGTGAGGACACCGGGAGGCCAGAGCCAAATCCACACCGAAATGGCCGTAGCGATCGTGAGGGCAAAATGCCAAAACCCGAGTCCCTGACGCCGGACGCGTGCCTTTCGGGCGTACACCTCGACCTCGGCCTTCTCGGTCTGGTCGCGAAGCACGGCTGCCAGAGCGGCATCTCGCTCACCGACCTTACTGATCCCCAAGTCCAGAGGCTCGGAAGGTGAGGTCGGATCAATTGAATCGCTCATCAAATCACTCTAATGGGTGTTCCCTCCACAGGGGTCGATCCCTGAGGGAAGGATATCCTAAAGATATGAGGTGAAATTCCGCAACGCACTCAGTTTGTGCGCCGGTGGTACCCGTGCGGATTCGGTGGCTCTGGGTGGGGCTGAGGTACTGGTCTCAAATTCGGAAGCTAACGCACCAGGCGCTTGTATTTGAGCCGATGGGGCTGTTCCGCTTCCGCCCCAAGCCTCTTCCGCCGATCCTCTTCATATTCTTGGTAGTTCCCTTCAAACCAAAAAACCCGGCTCTCTCCCTCGAAGGCCAGGATGTGGGTTGTGATTCTATCCAGGAACCACCGGTCGTGTGAAATGACCATTATCGACCCCGCGAACGAGAGCAGGGCCTCTTCCAGCGCACGGAGGGTGTCGACATCGAGATCATTCGTAGGCTCGTCGAGTAGGATGAGATTGCCCCCCTCCTTCAGCAATTTCGCCAGATGGAGCCGATTCCGCTCCCCACCGGAGAGGACGCCCACTTTCCTTTGTTGCTCTGCGCCCCGGAAGTTGAACCAGGACAGGTAGGCCCTCGGATTGACCTCGGCCCGGCCGAACTCGAGGACTTCCCGACCCTCCGCCACCTCCTCGAAGACGGTTTTGTCGGGATCCAAGGCGGATCTCGACTGATCGACGTAGGCCAACTTTACGGTCTGTCCCAGCCGGACGGAGCCCGCGTCCGGCTCTTCCCGGCCGGTGATCATCTGGAAGAGCGTGGTCTTCCCCGCACCGTTGGGGCCGATGATTCCGACGATCGCCCCTGGTGGAAGCGTGAACGAAAGTCCATCCATGAGCAGGCGATCGCCGAACCCTTTCTTGACCCCCTGACACACGACGACGTCGTTCCCAAGGCGGGGCCCCTTCGGGATGAGGATCTCGGCGGTGCGGAGCTGTTCCCGCTCATCCTGCGCGAGGAGCTCTTCGTAGGCGCCGATCCGGGCTTTGCCTTTGGCGTGGCGTGCCCGGGGGGCCATCCGAATCCACTCCAACTCGCGAACGAGCGATCTCTGGCGCGCGGACGCCTGCTTCTCCTCGACACGCAGTCGCTCGCTCTTTTGCTCAAGCCACGAAGAGTAGTTGCCCTTCCAGGGGACCCCCTCTCCGCGATCCAACTCCAGAATCCACTCGGCCACGTTATCGAGGAAGTAGCGGTCATGGGTGATCGCTACGATGGTCCCCGGAAACTCGCTCAAGTATCGTTCGAGCCAGGCCACCGATTCGGCGTCGAGGTGGTTGGTCGGCTCGTCGAGTAGAAGCAGGTCGGGGTCTTCGAGGAGAAGCTTACACAGGGCGACCCTCCTTCGCTCTCCGCCGGAAAGTGTAGCCACGTCCGCGTCCGGGGGCGGAACGCGAAGGGCATCCATCGCGATCTCGACCCGGCGGTCCAGGTCCCAAGCATCGGACGCGTCGATCCGGTCCTGGAGTCGGGCCTGTTTTTCGATGAGCGCCTCCATTTCCTCATCCGTCATCGGCTCGGCGAATTTCATGCTGATCTCCTCGAACTCCACGAGGAGATCCCGTGTCTCGCGAACGCCCTCTTCGACGTTGCCGCGGACGTCGAGCTCGGGGTCCAGCTCGGGCTCCTGCGGCAGATACCCGACCTTCGTTCCCTTGGCAGCCCAAGCCTCACCGAGGAAGTCTTCGTCCAGTCCAGCCATGATCTTCAGAAGGGTGCTCTTCCCCGATCCGTTCGGACCCACAACTCCGATTTTCGCCCCGTGAAAAAAAGACAACCAAATGCCTTTCAGGATCTCTCGCTTTGGGGGAACGATCTTGCGGAGGTCCTTCATCACGTAGATGAACTGCTGATCGGTCATGTCTTCGGGAGGACAGGGTGATCCGGCGAGCCACGTTGGGATGGAAAATCTAACCGCCGGTTGAGGGCCTGTTGAACCCCACCTCTTCGACAGGCGCTCGAGGGACGGGAACCGTACCTCAGGGAGCCTTCACGCGCGGCCCTCTAAGCTGCTACGAACAGCCCTGTGGCGTACATGACGATCAACCCAGCCACCAAACCCACCGCGTTCAGCGGGCCTTTCAAGCCCTCTCGTCCTCGGGAACCCATACTCTTGCCGAGCACCACGATGACCTGAACGATGGCTCCGGCGCCGATCGCCAGGAAGAGAACGCTGGCCGTCGGTGAGTAGGAAAACCCTCCGATCCAGGTGCCGAGGATCGTGGGAACTCCCGCGATGAGCCCAAGAATCACCAGCCTCCCCAACGACGGACGCGAACGGGCGAGCGGCGCCACGATGCCGAGCCCCTCCGTCGTGTTGTGGAGCAGAAACCCGAAGACCAAGCCCGTCCCCAGCGCCACTTCGCCGATCGCATATGAGGAGCCGATCGCGAGCCCTTCTCCCAGGTTGTGAAGCCCGATCCCGACGGCGATCAGGGTGGATAGGCCCAGAGGAGTGATCGGGGAGTCACCTCGGCCTATGCGGCTCACGGCGTGAATGGCAAGCGGTGTACCGATCACTCCCAACACGATGAGGCCGACCCCTTGAAAGGCCGACGCCACTTGGCCCGTCAAGGAAATGGCCCCCTCCAGCGCATCCACCCCGAGGAAGAGCAGCAGGCCCACCGTGAAGCTGAGGAAAAAGTCCACCCAGCGCTGACTCACGCCCGTAAGAAACGGAAGCCACAGCAGCCCCAAAAAGACAGGGATGACGCCCACGTAGATGCCCAGAAGGGCGAAGGTGACCACATAGGACCGGTTGATTTGCGGAGACTGGGTGGCGACGGCCACTTCCTGCGTGAAGGTGACTCCCGTTGAGCTTACGATCGAGATGGTCAGCGGATCGCCATCGACCCATGGATAGGGAATTTCCACCACAACGCCGTCGAGACGGCCGACCTGGCGGTCCGGTGTGACCGTGTGCTCCCAGAAGGCGTCGTCCACGATCACCTGCGCGACCGTGACCGGCTCCGGGCCACCGTTGACCAGATGGACGATAACTAGGCCGGGCTCGGGGAAGGCGATCCGTTCAAAGGTGAGTTCCTCGATCGGTGGAAACGCCGCCCGGAATACGCCGATGGGCCCGAAGCGGGCGAATACGGCCAGTAGGACCGCCAGCAAAAGCAGCGGGAGCACGCCCTTGCCCGCAAGGGCCATACGCCCCTGGGGAGCCGGGCCAGAAGTCCCCTCCGACGCAGCGGTGTCGGTCGGCGGACCGTCACTCGTATCCGTGACGCTCGAGGGGGGGGTCAAACTACGGTCCGCGGCTTGACGTCGAAGATCCCCATCCACCCGAGCTCGGCAAATTCGCTCTGGTGGGCATGGAACATGAATTTCCCGGGGTGATCGTAGGTAAACTCGAGGATGGCGCGTTCGCCCTGGCACAACATCACGGTGTCGGTCCATTCGTACCGTTCGAGATCCGTTCCAGTGCGGTAGAGGCGAAAGAAATTGCCGTGCAGGTGGAACGAGTTCAGCAGATCGAACTCGGTCATGTTGCCGAGGTAAACCCGCACCAGCTCCCCCTGCTCGATCTCGATGGGGTGTCTCTGGTAATGGTGGGCCACCGTGTTTACGGCATAGACCTCGTTGTCGCCGTCGAAGTTGGTATCGAAGCCGTTCATCAGCATCAGCAATTCGTTGGCTTCCGGCCGTCCCTCGGGCGGATCCACGATGAAACCACCATACAGGCCCTTATGGATATGACGCTTCAAGGGGATGGAGTGGCAGTGATAGAGGTGGAACCCCATCGGGGCCGCGTCGAACTCGTATACGAAGGTCTCCCCCGGCCCGACTATCTCGAACACGCCGTCCATATCCGCGGCGTGGATACCGTGGAAGTGGATCGTGTGTGGATGACTTCCCGCGTTTGTGAAGTTCACCTTCAGCCGATCGCCTTCGGTGCAACGGATCGTCGGTCCCGGGACCGTCCCGTTGTATGTCCACGCCGCGAAGAATAGGCCCGGCGCGACCTCGATTTCCCGATCCACTGCGGTGATCTCGTATTCCCGCTGAATCTGACCGTTCGGGAGTGTCGATACCCGACCGTAGTCGAAGGTCTTGAGGAAAGCCGTGGCATCGAATCCGTCGGTACCAACGTCACCCTCGGCTCCCGCGAGCCCTTGCGCGTGGGCTCCGCCGGCCCCACCGAGCGTCGGCTCCACGTCCCGCGGCATTATTCCAGCCAGTGCTCCCGCCCCGGCCGCCAGGCCCACGGCTCCGGCGACTCCCGATTTCAGAAGGCCGCGACGTGTGATTCCCGCATGGGTTTGACCACGCAGTTCGTCTTGTTCGTCCGCCATTACGGCTGCCTTGGTTAAGGTTGCCCCAAGATAAAATTTAGGCTTGCCTAATTTTTAATAGGAGGAACCATTTGTCAAGAGTGGCTCATTGAAAGTCGGGCGAATCGATGTAGACTCGACCGCAGGCGAGGGGACACAAGGGCGGGCGTGTGCACAAAAATGGGAGGCGGGAGTTCGGATGATCGGGATCGTTGGGGGCGGAATTTCGGGCTTGGTGCTCGCCTACGAGCTTCGCCATTTGGGCGTCGACGTCACCGTCTGGGAGGCCGCGAGCGTTCCGGGCGGCGTGATGCGATCCCAGCTTCACAAGGATCTCGTCCTTGAGCTGGGCCCGCAGAGGGCGCGGCTGAGCGATCCATTTCGACAGCTCGTCGAGAGCGTGGGGTTGACCGGGGAGTTGGTCACGGCACCCACGGATCTTCCCCTGTATGTGTATCACCGGGGCCGACTACGGCGCGCCCCTCTCTCCTTTTCACAGGCTGTGAGCACGGATCTT
>Ga0209980_10001445_pt1 | contig 13039 bp, 12 predicted proteins | sample CR02metaG_FD_183611 | JGI IMG/M metagenome (GOLD analysis project Ga0209980, IMG submission 183611) | Deep subsurface microbial communities from Mariana Trench to uncover new lineages of life (NeLLi) - CR02 metaG (SPAdes) (version 2) | ecosystem: Environmental > Aquatic > Marine > Ocean trench... | reverse complement strand
CCCTTCTATTCAAAAACCTGTTGTTCTTGTATTGGCGGGGCATGACCCTTCCGGTGGCGCAGGCATTCAGGCGGACATTGAAACACTGGCCGCGCATGGCTGTATTGCGACTTCGGTCATCACATCCCTGACCGCCCAAAACACATGTTCATTCTCATACCACCTCCCCCAAGCTACAGAAGATTTTGTCACGCAATGCAAGCTCGTTCTTGAGGATATCAAGATCGATGCATGTAAAATCGGGGCGATTGGTTCTCCAGAACTTATCCGGGCGATCCATGAAATGATCGCTGAAAAGCCATTCCCTGTCGTGCTTGATCCGGTTTTGCACTCATCAACAGGCCATGATTTTGCCAATGAAGAGATGTGCGCCTTGCTCTGTGAGCTTATCTTGCCATTCGCTACGGTGATAACGCCCAATCGTGACGAGGCGATGGAATTAACGGAAGAAATAAAACCACAAGCAGCCGCAGAAAGATTGCTTGAGATGGGTTGTAAAAACATTCTGATTTCAGATGCGGAAGATTCTGAAACAAAAGTCATTAACTATCTGGTTCAGGAAGACAGACAGTGTCAAACATTCACATGGGAACGTTTGCCTGGAAGTTTTCACGGTTCAGGTTGTACACTTGCCTCTGCGATTACTGCAAACCTCGCCAAAGATATCGAACTCATCTCCGCGATTGAACAAGCACAGGAATTCACCTGGCACAGTCTTAATCATGGCCTACAACTCGGCAAGGGACAAATGCACCCGAATCGTTTTTTTAATCAGACAGAAAATAAATAGTCGTGAGACTTAAAATGAAAGGGCTTTATGCCATCACTGACACGGAACACCTCAGTTCTGAAAAAATGTTACATAAAACAGAAGAAATTCTGCGGGCAGGCGCAAAGCTTTTGCAATATAGACATAAACAGGCAGATCAAAACACTCGATTAACAGAAGCCAGACAACTGATCGACTTATGCCGACAGTTTACTGTTCCATTAATTATCAATGATGATATTGCACTGGCAATGAAAGTAGATGCCGATGGAGTGCATTTGGGTAAAAGTGATTCATCCATAGCCGTTGCGAGAGAACGCCTGGGTAATAATGCAATGATTGGAGTTTCCTGCTATAACGACCTGGATCGAGCAAATGAAGCAGTGATGGCTGGTGCGGACTACCTCGCTTTCGGTGCGTTCTTTCCCTCCCCAAGCAAGCCTGATGCCATCCATGCAAAACCAGAGATCATCGGTAGGGCCAAACAACAATTTGATCTCCCTGTAGTTGCCATTGGCGGCATTACACCGGAAAATGGACAGACTTTAATTGATGCAGGTGCTGACATGCTGGCTGTCATTAGTGGACTCTATGCTTCAAAAACTCCGTTTAATACAACAATAAAATACGTCAATTTATTTAATTAATCACTGAACATACGACTGAAATATAGGTATGACTAATAATTTATTTAAAGCCGCACAAGAGCACATCCCCGGTGGCGTTAACTCACCAGTCCGCGCATTCAAATCCGTTGGTGGTGATCCGGTATTTTTATCCAGGGCGCAGGGTGCTTATGTTTATGACAGCGATGGAAAACAATACATTGATTATGTAGGTTCGTGGGGTCCTATGGTTCTGGGTCATGCTCACCCTGACGTGATCAAGGCCGTACAGGAGACTGCCGCAAATGGACTCAGTTTTGGCGCACCGACAGAACTTGAGACGCAAATGGCCAACAAGATTTGCGAGATCATGCCGAATATTGAAAAGGTACGCATGGTTAGCTCTGGCACAGAGGCCGCCATGAGTGCGATTCGACTTGCCAGAGGTTTTACCGGTAGGGACAAGATTGTTAAATTCGAAGGTTGTTATCATGGACATGCAGATTCGCTCCTGGTTAAAGCGGGTTCAGGTGCATTAACGCTAGGTGTCCCTACCTCACCCGGCGTCCCTTCTGATCTCGCCCAACATACCATCACCTTAAGTTATAACGACCCCGATCAGGTCGAAGAGATGTTTAGCGAGATAGGTGATCAAATCGCTGCCATTATCGTTGAACCGGTCGCAGGTAATATGAATTGTATCCCTGGCACACAAACATTCCTGGAGTCATTAAGGAATGTCTGTGATCAATATCAGAGTGTACTCATCTTTGATGAGGTCATGTCCGGTTTCCGCGTTGCACTGGGAGGCGCGCAATCTATTTACAACATCACACCAGATCTTACCGTATTAGGTAAAGTCATCGGCGGCGGCATGCCGGTCGGTGCTTTTGGCGGCAAAGAAAATATTATGAATCACATCGCCCCGGATGGCCCCATCTATCAAGCCGGTACACTTTCAGGTAACCCCGTTGCCATGAGCGCAGGATTAACGACATTAAACTTAATCTCGGAGCCAAACTTCTTTGAAGAGTTAACAGTGATAACCCTGTCCCTGACCAATGGCCTACAAAAAGTGGCAGATGCAGCAGGCATATCTTTCACCACTAATGCCGTCGGCGGCATGTTTGGATTGTTTTTCAGCGAAGCAGATTCTATTGCTACATTTGATCAAGTCATAAACTGCGATCAGGAACGATTCAAACCCTTCTTTCACGGAATGTTAGAAAAGGGTATCTACCTCGCACCCTCGTCATTTGAAGCAGGATTTGTTTCAAAAGCGCACAGTGATCAAGACATTGAGAAAACGATCATCGCCGCAGGTGAAGTAATGAAAGAATTGTTGGGATGATAAACCTGTAAACAAGATTTAATAAATTAGCACACTATACATTGAATCACAGTCTGCTCTCAACAAGAAAGAGTCAGTTATCTAACTACCAATGAATGTCTGCTTAATACGGTGACTTCAACTGGTCGATGCAACACTTTATACCCCTCCGGGTAGGCTCCGCGCTCTTAGAAAAGAAAGATGGAGTGTAAATATGGCATACAGGACTAGGGTAAATTATACAGCTGCACAAAAGGCGGAGATGTGGGATCGCTGGCAACGTGGAGAGTCTCTAAATTCAATTGGACGGGCATTTGATCGGCCTTCATCCTCAATCTTTGGTCAGTCAGCGCCGAGGTGGGGGCATTCGGCCTCCCTTACGACGACGTTCCCGGTTAGCGCTGACACTTCCCGAACGTAAAGAGATATCACGAGGTGTGGTAAGCGATCTTTCTTACGCACCATAGCCGCTCCTGTTTTAGCGATAGCGAGCCCAAGATTAGCCAGAAATGCATAGAGAATGGCTTTTACTGAATCACCGTGATTTGAAGCAGACATTAATATCTCCCCGTTTTCACTAATTGTTAGAGTTTTCTGTCAACCGAATGATACCTCATGCGTTAGTAGGGGGGGTTAACAGAATATCCGTAAGGAGGATAGCAATCATGCAACAACATAATTCCAAAAGAATAGGTATATTAACCAGTTCAATATTAGCTCTGGTATTGAGTACACCGGTTATCGCCGATGATGAAGATACCAGTGATGCTGAACGCCTGACACTAGTGGAGCGACAGGAAAATCGAGCAGAGCGTCGTGAAGATCATCAGGAAAATCGAGCAGACCGTCGTGAAGATCATCAGGAAAATCGAGCAGACCGAAGGGAAGACGGTCGCGACCGCGGTGACGGAAACAGTCAACGCTCACAACGGAGCGGACGCGGTGATGGAAATAGTCAACGCTCACAACGGAGCGGACGCGGTAATGGAAATAGTCAACGCTCACAACGGGGCGGCGGCAGACGTGTTGCCCGTAATAGGTAAACATTGGATAATAACGTAGTCAGGTTATACATCTGACTACGTTATTCTTTTAAGATGAAACAACACACTTTATCTATAATTAGTAAAGGGGATTGATACTGGAACCTCACCGTGAACTGGATACCTTTTTTGCCAGTGTTGAAAAGCGTTGCTATCGAATGGCCGAGATCGCAACAGGCAATCAGGATAATGCCTTGGATATCTTGTAAGATGCCATTCCCATAACTTAAATAATATTCACGCCTGTTTCAGGCTCGACCAATTCAAACAACTCAACAATGTCATCATTACGCATACGCACACAGCCCCGTGAACCGGGTACACCCATGGCGACATCATCCGGGCCACCATGGATATAAATACAGCGATTATAACTATCGACGTTTCCGCCCTTGTTCTTACCTGCTTCACAACCACTGAGCCAGAGGATGCGCGTTAATATCCAGTCTCTGTCTGGAAACTGTTGCCGTAATTCAGGTTGGTACAATTCTCCTGTGGGTTCTCTGCTAACGAATACCGTGTTCACATCGCAAGCTGCGCCAATCTTTTGGCTGATGATGTGTTTCCCCCTTGGGGTACATTCACTGTCCATCAATTCACCTGGGCCATTTTTAGCCGTCGAAATACTATACTCCCTGATGACATCATCACCTTCAAACAACGAGAGTGATTGTTTGCTGATATTGATTTCTATGTACTTATCTTGATTCATGTTTATTTAAAATAACTAATCTCTCTTAACAGTGAGTAGCCCATCATAGTTACCATCGCTTGCCAGGGCATAGCCGCTGATGTCCTTTGCTGTGACCAGTATATTATCTTCATACCACAGGGGTATATAAGGTAATTGCTCATGCAGGTAAGCCTGCAGGTCTTGATATAGCTTTGCCTGCTCGGTCAGATCCTGTTTACTCTCTGCTGCTTCTATCATGGCATCTGCGATGGCATCCTTGAAACGACCTCTATTTGCACCATTGGGTGGCAACGATGTGCTGTGGAAAACATAGCGGAATATATCAGGAATTTTTAGTCCAACCCATGACAGGCTATACATCTGAAAACGCCCTGCCTTGATGTCACCATAAAAAGTCCCCCAATCATAACTACGTACCTCGACTTGAATACCCACCTGTTTTAATTGGTATTGAATGATAGTGGCCAGTCGCACACGAAAAGGATTGTTCGAGGTCTTGTAAACAATTTCCAGGGGATGATTTTCATCAAAACCTGCAAGCTTCAGTAAACGTTTCGCCTCTTCCGGATCAAATGCAACACCGGAGAGTTCTGTATTTCCACTCCAGTGCTCCGGGGGTAGCATGGCACCGGCAAGGCGCGCTGTATTGCCCATCACATGTTCAATAATCTCTGCCCTGTTAATCGCGTGGGCAATGGCCTGACGAACCGGAAGGTGACTCGTTACAGGATCTGCCATATTGAACCCCATATATGTGAAGGTATTCCCACGTGCTTTCTCAATATGTGACTTGTCCTGTTTCTCAAGCCAGCTAAGCATCTCTCTGGGGATATCGCCCTGTATGATATCCAGCTCGTCACGTAATAATTTTAATATGCGCACCGTTGGGTCTTTGACGGTAATAAAGTTAATTAATTGGTTATCACTTTGGCGTTTTAATAAAAGATCACCATCGTTCGGCCAGTCTTGTAACTCGACCGGGCCGCTGCCGATGGGCTGTCGATTAAAAGGATGATCTGAGGCAATCAATGATGCCGGTAATATTCCTATGACTAACCTTCCGGGAAACAAAGGGTCAGGACGCTTTAGAATAAAATCGAATGTGTCCTCATCAATCACTGCAATACTTTCAATGACTTCAATGGAACCTCGATGTGGAGAAGCATTCTTGTTCTCCAGCACATAATCATAAGTCGCTTTCACATCATCAGCCGTTAATCTTTCACCATGATGAAATTTTCTACCGGTGTTTCTTAATGTAAAACGATATTGCTTTGGATCAAGCATTTCCCAGATTGCGAGATCGGGAATGAATTGAAAATTATCATCGAAATCAACCAGACTTCGATAAATTAGCCGTGTGATTCTGTAGGAAGTAGCGTCTGTTGAAAAACGTGGATCTAGTGTAACGGGCGCTGATTCCAGGCCAAACCGAATCGCATGATTATCTTCCTGAGAACAAGCGGAAATAAATATTAGAGTGGCAAGTAGATAAAAAACGAAGGTTCGTCGTTTTTTATCTATCATTCGTTTATTTTCCCTCTTTCATTTTTTTTGGCTAGTAAACACGGCAATGGATTCAACGTGCGTGGTATGAGGAAACATATCCATAATGCCTGCCTGTTTTAGGGTAAAGCCTTTTTTATTAACCAGTATGCCCGCATCTCGTGCCAGGGTTGCCGGATTACAGGAAATATAAACAATCCTGTCTATTGATGACAGATCCATCTTTTGAATCACTTCCTGCGCACCAGTCCTCGCTGGATCCATGAGTAATTTATTGAAACCATCATGTAGAAAATCTTCATCCAAATCGTCTTTCGCTAAATCAACGGCACGAAAGTCCACATTGTTTATATTATTGGATGTGGCATTTTGTTTTGCGCGTTCTACCAAGCCATGATCACCTTCAATACCCAGAACCCTGGATGCCTTGCGAGCCAAAGGCAAGGTAAAATTTCCAATCCCGCAAAACAAATCGAGCACGGAGTCTGAAATATCCACTTCAAGTAATTCAAGGGCGCGAGGAACCATTACCTGGTTGATTTCAGAATTGACCTGCGTGAAATCTGTCGGCAGGAATTTCATAATGACACTAAATTCCGGTAGCGAATAAGACAATTCTTTCGGTGTTGTGCCATCTAGCGGTATAACCGAATCCAGACCACCAGACTGACAATAAATTTCCAGGTGATGTTGTTCACCGAAGTCTTTAAGCTTTACCATATCCTTATCAGTGAAATCAGCAAGGTGTCTGAAGACCAGAGCTGTTACATCATCACCTACAGCGACTTCAATTTGTGGAATTTGTTTGATTAAAGATAGTTCTGCAATCAACGACTGTAGCGGTTCAAGTAACAAGCCCACTGAAGGATGTAACACCTCACAGCGGTTGATATCGGCCACAAATGGGCTATATTTTTCCCGAAACCCGACCAGTACTCTGCCCTTCTTCTCGACATACTTAACGCCTAATCGAGCCCTGCGACGATAGCCCCATTGAGGTCCAGTTAATGGCGGGATGACAGACTTTGGTTCAACATTGCCAATGTGCTTTAATTGTTCTATCAGGACGGATTGTTTATGTTCGATCTGAAATTCGTGCTGCATGTGCTGCAAACTACAGCCACCGCATATACTAAAGAATTCACATTTGGCATCAATACGCTCTGCTGCCGGGTTCTTTACTTCCAATGTATGTGCTTCATCAAATTTTGAACGGCGCTTTTTATACTGGAACAGTACCTCTTCCCCTGGCAACGCACCGTTCACGAAAACCGTTTTACCCTCGACATGCGCGATACCCCGGCCTTCATGTGAGAGAGATTCTATCTTTACAGAAACAGGTTCCTGCGGTATTTTCTTACGCCGTCTCGCCATAATAAATGATATTTAAAATTGTCGTGAAGTTCACAGAACACATCGGAGCATTCTAATTTTTTACACAATGAATGGTGATTAAAATTTTAGTCGGGCAGCTTTTGTTAGTCTATTTGATTATGTGAGTGAATAAACTATGTTCGAAATGTCTGTTTTTAATTCCAGGCACTTAAAAATTCAAGTAAATGAGGGTAACCGTCTTCCTGTAACATATCCCTGACGCGTTCGCATTCTGTTTCATAAGCGGTCATTGATTTTAGCCCTCGCATAAGTTCATAACGGAGGAAAACCAGATAGGTATTTAACACATCGGCCTCGCAATAATTTCGGATACCCTCAATATTACCCTCGAGGTAGTTATCCCAGACCTTGCTGCCATCCATACCCATCTTGCCCGGGAAACCTAACATGCTGGCTATTTCTGTCAGGGGTGCGTTTGCGCGAGGGTTGTATCCCGCAATCACATCCATCAGGTCGGTATGTCTCTCATGAAAACGGCTGATGTAATTATTCCATTTAAAACTCTGATCATCACCCCCCGTTTCCCAATAACGTGAAGCATTAATTCCATGCAGCAATGCCCGGTAATGTAAGACCGGCAGGTCAAAACCACTACCATTCCAGGAAACCAGCATGGGTGTATAGCGATCGATCCCATCAAAAAATCGTTGGATAATATCTTCTTCAGGTGAACCAACATCACCTAATGACCATACGCTTAATTTATCTGATGTCCTGAGGACTGTCGATATGGCGACTACCTTTTGCAGATGATGCCGAAGAAAATCACTGCCACCCGTTTGTTGCCTGCGTTGGGCAAACATAGATTCGGCAACCTCTGCATCGGTCAAACCTTCCAGTGAATGAATTTTTCTTGCGGAATCTGTATCCGGGATGGTTTCAATGTCAAAAACGAGTAGATTCATTTTTTGTCTATTTTCTACAATTATGATTTAAAGACATCAGTGGAAATATAACGATCACCCCGGTCGCATATGATGGTAACGATCAGTGCATTTTCAAGCTCCGCTGAAAGCTTCAATGCTGCAACGATTGCTCCACCCGAGGATATCCCTGCAAAAATGCCTTCTTCCCGACCCAAAGTAATGGTTGTTTCTTCTGCTTCGTTCTGATCGATATCAATGATTCTATCAACTCTTGTTTCGTCATAAATCTTGGGTAAATATTCCTTGGGCCAACGTCGAATGCCGGGTATTTTGGCACCTTCGATTGGCTGTACGCCGATTATCTGTATTTCAGGATTTTGTTCCTTGAGATAACGTGAAGTCCCCATGATTGTTCCCGTGGTGCCCATAGAACTGACAAAATGTGTAATCTTACCGTGTGTATCACGCCAAATTTCAGGACCTGTCCCTTCATAATGAGACAAAGGGTTATCCTGGTTTGAAAATTGGTCGAGAACAATCCCTTTTTTGTCTGCTTCCATTTCACGCGAAAGATCTATCGCTGCTTCCATACCACCCTCCTCAGACGTCAAGATAATCTCCGCACCAAACGCCTTCATGACGGCACGTCTTTCTTCACTCATATGCTCGGGCATAATCAGAATCATCTCGTAGCCTTTAATCGCAGCCGCCATAGCCAGAGCGATGCCAGTATTACCACTGGTCGCTTCTATCAGGGTATCACCGGGTCTAATATCTCCCCGTTCCTCCGCATGTTTTATCATACTTAACGCTGGCCTATCTTTAACTGAACCTGCAGGGTTATTCCCTTCCAGCTTGGCCATGATGATGTTGCTGGTGTCTCCTGGCAGACGTTGAAGTCTGACCAAGGGTGTATTTCCTACATACGCTTCAATGGTCAGGAATTCCTCTTTATTTAGTTTTTCAATTTTAGATTTTCTGGTCACACTCATTTCTCATTAATGATTTACTAACAGGTGATCTGTTAATTGTTTAGCAAGTATCAAGGCGTCTTCACGACCGAATTTGGCGGGATAATAATCTTTGCGACTCCCTACTTCGTCAAAACCTGATTTTTCATAGATTTTTAATGCCTGTCTGTTTGATGGTCGCACTTCAAGGAACATGACATCTGCATGATGTAACTTTGCCAGATCAATCAGATGATCAAGCATCTCTTTGCCCAAGCCGTTATTCTGCAAATCAGGCTTGATACAAAGATTCAGGATATGCGCTTCACCTGCAAGCACAGACATAATCCCATATCCCGAGACACAATCATCCTGCCCCATCAACCAGCAGCAATAACCTGCGCTTAAACAGTCCTGAAAAGTACCTATAGACCAGGGGAACTCATAAACAGCTTCTTCAATCGCTATCACTTGTTCCAGATACACTTCTGACATGGGACGAAAAACGATTGTTGATTGTTTAAGTACGGTACTCATGCTGTTTCCTTATAAACCCGCATCGCCAGTTGCAAATCCTGCCACACCTTTCTTTTTTCACGTGGAGACCGCAACAAATAGGCAGGGTGATAAGTCACCACTACAGGAATTCCTGTATCAGCATATTGATATCGCCGGCCACGCATTTTTCCAATGGGTGTTTCTGTTTTCATCAGATTCTGTGCAGCGATACGACCCACCGCAAGAATGATTTTCGGTTGAATTAAATCAATCTGTTCTCTCAGGTAGCTTGAGCAAGCACTAACCTCTTCCGGTTTCGGATCACGATTTTTTGGTGGACGACATTTGAGGATATTTGCGATAAATACCTGCTCCCTTTGCAAACCCAGAGCGAACAACATATTGTTCAGCAATTTGCCTGCACGCCCAACAAAAGGTTCTCCCTGTTTATCTTCTTCGGCACCTGGCGCCTCTCCAATAATTAACCAATCTGCATGATGATCGCCTACACCAAAAACAGTCTGCGTCCGTTCTCGATGGAGTTCACATTGCTGACATTTTGCAACGCGTTGTCGCAAATCTCTCCAGATTTCACTTTCCTGTACGGTGGTTTCCGGGACTCGAACGGATGCTGTTCTTACTTCGTCTGAGTTGGAGGCAGGGTCATCCAGAGCCCTGTCTCTTGACCTATACACATCCACACCCATGGTCTGGAGATAATATTCCTGTGTTTGCGTCAAACCCATTGTATTATCTCAAATCTTTTTGCCTCAAACTTGGGGGTGTGCCCGTCCGCTCTGTTCCTGAGCTTTGTTCAAGGCATTGATATAGGCCTTCGCAGAAGCAATAATAATATCTGTATCTGCACCTTGTCCGTTGATTGCCCGGCCACCCTTATCAATCCTGACAGTGACCTCTCCTTGTGAATCTGTTCCAGTCGTAATGTTACTCACCGAGTAAAGTTCCAGTTTACAGCCACTATTCACAACCGATTCTATGGCCTTAAAAATTGCGTCAACCGGACCACTTCCGTCAGAGGTGGCATGTTTCTCCTCACCATCAATAGACAAAGTCACTTTTGCGACAGGGACTTCACCTGTTTCTGAGTTCACTTTCATGGAGACGAGTTTGATCCGGTCCATGGTGGCTTCATGAAAGGTGTCAGTGACCAATGCCTGTAAATCCTCATCGAAGATCTCATGTTTCTTGTCTGCAAGAGCCTTAAAGCGAGTGAACATTGCATTCAAATCTTCCTCGCGTTCAAACTCGATTCCCAATGCAGATAATCTGGATTTAAATGCATTACGGCCTGAGTGTTTACCCAAGACCATTCTATTGGCGTGCCAGCCTACATCTTCTGCTCGCATAATTTCGTAAGTCTCACGGCTTTTGAGTACGCCATCCTGGTGTATGCCTGCTTCATGGGCAAAGGCATTCGCACCGACAATGGCCTTATTGGGTTGCACGGGGAAACCTGTCACACTTGAAACCAGACGTGAACAATTCAGGATTTGCGTGGTATCCAAAGTTGTATCACAGGGAAACACATCCTGACGAGTGCGCACAGTCATGACAACTTCTTCCAATGATGCGTTCCCTGCTCGCTCGCCCAGACCATTAATCGTACATTCTACCTGTCTGGCACCATTCATGACTGCTGCAAGTGAATTACCCACGGCCAATCCTAAATCATTATGACAATGCACCGAGAATATTACCTTGTCGGAATTTGGTATTCTTTCAATCAATTGTTTAATCAATTCACCAAATTGTTGTGGTAAATTATAACCTACTGTATCCGGGATATTTAATGTAGTTGCACCCGCATCAATGACGGCCTCCAATACGCGACATAAGAAATCAAGCTCTGATCGGCCAGCATCTTCAGGCGAGAATTCAACATTGTCCGTATAGTTACGCGCACGCTTGACAGCACGCACCGCCTGTTCCACAACCTGATCAGGTGTCATGCGTAATTTCTCCTTCATATGAATAGGAGATGTCGCAAGAAAGGTATGGATCCTTGATGATTGCGCCGGTTTCAAGGCAGCCGCAGCCCTGTCTATATCTTTATCCAGTGCACGTGCCAATCCGCAAACAGTACTTTCCTGAATCACCTCTGCGACCTGATGTACGGCCTCGAAATCACCGGGGCTGGCGATGGGGAAACCCGCCTCAATGACATCCACTTTCATGCGTTCCAGTGCCTTAGCGATACGAACCTTTTCATCCTTGTTCATTGACGCACCTGGGCTTTGTTCTCCATCGCGAAGAGTTGTATCAAATATGATTAATTTGTCTTGCATTTTCCTGCTCCAAAACTTGCATCCATACTACCGTAAGGACGCGAAACCTTAAACGAATTTGTCGTGTGTTAATGAACTACACATACATTGAAATCAAATATTTTGAGGTGGTCTATTTTGCCCGACAGGGCAGCAAGCGTAGCAAGGCGCCGAATGAATATCCGGGTTGTAAAAAGAACTGAAATGTTTGACTGATTGTTTTCATTACAATGCGAAATATAGCGACACTTGTATGTATTGCAAGCTTTTTAGGACGAAATAATTCTTCTTGGGAAGATCCTGTTAGGGAAAATCCTATTAGGGAAGACTTTTTGCTGTTTCAACAATCAGCTTTGATTGCCTGAGGACTCCTGAAGTTTTCTTGCTGCACGGTGTTTGCGGATAGACAGGAGTGTCATTACCGGGCCCGATATGGCATAAACCAAGGCAATAGAAAACAATACCAGCGGTGGCTCACTCGCAATAAACACGAACAGTAATACCAGCAATAATATCCTGACAAATGGCACGCGACCCTTAAAATCTATTTGCTTGAGGCTGTGGAACCGAATATTACTGACCATCAATATTCCAGCGATTATCGTGACTAGAAATGCGAAGATCGTCAGATTTGCGATATCTACATACTCCTGTGTTTCACCCAACCAAATCATCCCCGCGAGCAAAGCAGCAGCAGCAGGACTTGGTAAACCCTGAAAAAACCGCTTGTCCTCACTGGCAGCCTGGGTATTGAATCGTGCGAGTCTGAGTGCAGTTGAAGCTGTGTAAACAAATGCCGCAAGCCAACCTAGTTTGCCCATCCCGGACAAAACCCACTGGTACATGATCAAAGATGGTGCCAGACCAAATGAAATCATATCGGACAGACTGTCATACTCAACACCAAAGTCAGATTGCGTATTTGTTAAACGTGCAATACGTCCATCCATACCATCCATCACCATGGCGATAAAAATAGCGATGGCAGCACTTTCAAATTGTGAATTCATGGCTGAGACAATGCCATAGAAACCGGCGAACAAACCTGCCGTGGTAAACAGATTAGGAAGAAGATAAATACCGCGACGTCGTTTCAAA
>Ga0209980_10001443_pt1 | contig 13041 bp, 9 predicted proteins | sample CR02metaG_FD_183611 | JGI IMG/M metagenome (GOLD analysis project Ga0209980, IMG submission 183611) | Deep subsurface microbial communities from Mariana Trench to uncover new lineages of life (NeLLi) - CR02 metaG (SPAdes) (version 2) | ecosystem: Environmental > Aquatic > Marine > Ocean trench >... | reverse complement strand
CCCGGGCACGGACCGCATCGACCATCAAGGGCATCATCGCAGCGTCGCCCCGGGCCCCCTCTCCAAGTCGCTCCAACGCAGTCCGATACTTCGCCGAGTCACGTTTGGCCCGTGTGGCCCGCACCCGTTCCCGCTGTTGCTCGGCCAGCACGGAGTAATCAGGCGATGCCATGGCGCTAGGTTGCTCGTCCTCCTCGAACCGATTGACGCCCACCAAGACCCTTTCCTCCGTCTCGATCTCTTGCTGGTGCGCATATGCAGCCTGGCTGATGGCACTTTGGAAAAAGCCCGATTGTATCGCCCGCGCTGCCCCGCCGCGTTCGGCGATTTCGTCCAAGAGGTCGGTAGCCTCCCGCTCTATGGTATCCGTGAGATACTCCACATAGTACGACCCGCCGAGCGGATCCGCAGTCTGTGCCACTCCGGACTCGAACGCGAGAACCTGTTGTGTTCGAAGTGCGAGCCGCGCGGCATCCTCAGATGGCAATGCCAGCGCCTCGTCGAAGCTGTTCGTATGCAGCGACTGAGTTCCACCCAGTATCGCCGCCAAGGCTTGAACCGTCACCCGCACGACATTGTTGAGCGGCTGTTGCGCCGTAAGTGTTGAGCCGCCAGTCTGGGTGTGGAAGCGTAGCTGGCAACTCTTGTCGCTTCCGCCGTAGCGGTCGCGCACAATCGTCGCCCACAGCCGCCGTGCTGCCCGAAATTTCGCCACTTCCTCAAAGAGATCGCTGTGCGCCGCAAAGAAAAAGGAGATGCTGGAAGCGAAACCATCGATTTGCAAACCGCTGGCTATGGCACGATCGACGTATTCGATGGCGTTTGCCAAGGTGAACGCCACTTCTTGAATCGCGGTCGATCCCGCCTCACGCATGTGATACCCGCTGATAGAGATCGGATTGAACGGCATGTTCTCTTCGGCCACGAAGGCAAAGATGTCTGTTACGAGTCGCAGCGATGCCTCGAGCGGGTAGATATATGTGCCGCGCGCCACGTACTCCTTCAGTACGTCGTTTTGCACCGTGCCACGCACTTTATTCCGCGGCGTTCCCTGTTCCTCCGCTACAACGACATACATGGCCAGGAGGATCGCGGCTGTGGCATTGATCGTCATGGATGTGGAAACAGCGTCTATCGGAATTCCGTCGAATACGACAGCGAAATCGTCAACGCTGTCGATGGCCACGCCCGCCCGGCCGACTTCGCCCTCGGCCCGGGGGGCGTCCGAATCCAATCCCATTTGCGTGGGAAGATCGAACGCCACGGAGAGACCGGTCTGGCCCGCATCCAGCAACTGCCTGAATCGTTCATTGGTCTGCTGGGCAATTCCAAAGCCCGCGTATTGGCGCATCGTCCAGAGACGACTGCGATACATGCCGGAGTGAATTCCGCGAGTGAAAGGAAACTCACCAGCGGGCGGTTCGCCGTAGACATCCTCGATCGGAATGCCCGATGGCGACCGCCCGTGCGTATCGCTCATCAAACGGCAGCTTCGACTTCCTGGAGCGTACGCTCCACGAACGCAACATCGTCGCGGCTACCAATCACGAGAGGCGTGCGCTGATGCAGTCTCTTCGGCTCGATATCGAGAATCGGCATCGTCCCGTCTGAAGCCGCTCCCCCGGCCTGCTCCGCCACGAATGCTAGCGGGCTCGCCTCATACAATAAGCGCAACTTGCCATTCGGCGATTTGGTGTCGGCCGGATACATGAAGATGCCGCCCGCCAAGAGATTCCGGTGAAAGTCGGCTACGAGCGACCCGATGTACCTGGCGTTCTTTCCGTGGCCGTCCCCATCGACTCCCTTGAAACAGCGAACGACTTTCTGATACCCGGCTGACCAGCGCGTATAGTTGCTCTCGTTGATGCTGTAATATTTCCCGGTTCGCGGCGTCGCCACGTCGTGGTTGATGAGGCGGAACTCGCCGATAACGGGGTCGAGGGTGAAACAGTGCACGCCATTTCCCGCAGAGTACACCAGGACAGTACTGGACCCGTAAATGACATATCCAGCGGCAACTTGCTCGCGCCCTCTCTGCAGGCAATCCACCAAGTTCCCACAGCCATCGTCCGACACTCGTCGGTGGATGGAAAAAATCGTCCCGATCGAGACGTTCACGTCGATATTGGAGGATCCATCCAACGGATCGAAAAGCACTACATACTTTCCCGCGGCTGCGTTGGCATCGGCCGGAATGGGATACTCTTCTTCCTCCGACGCCATGAGCGAGACACGTCCCGTGTGGCAAAAGGCCTCCTTCATTACCTCATTCGCCAGCACGTCGAGTTTTTGCTGCTGCTCGCCCTGTACGTTGATTGTTCCTGCGGAACCCAAGATGTCCACCAACCCCGCGCTGCGCACGTGGCCCGATATTATTTTGGCGGCGAGGGCGACGTCATAGAGAAGGTTCGAGAGTTCTCCGGTCGCCTCCGGGTGCAAACGTTCTTGCCCCATGATGAAGCGTTCGATGGTAACCACGTCAGAAATACGCAACGGACCCTCTCCATGAGATTGGGTGATTGGCCTTGTATGACCTCAAAATAGCTACCGTCCGTCCGAATCGTCACCGTCCCGCCCTGATCGGTACGGTAAACTGTGGCGGCTCGATCGCCAAGGCGGCGCAGGACCGCCGGCGTCGGGTGGCCAAAGCGGTTCCGGCCAACGCTGATCACCGCGACACGCGGCCGAACGGCATCCAGCAGGGCCGCAGAGGTGCTGCCCGCCGAGCCATGGTGCCCGATCTTCAGCAGTTCCATGGGGCCCAGGGTGGAGAGGAGCAAGGATTCCACCGGCCATCCGGCATCGCCGGTGAAGAGCGCGTCGAAATCTTTGAACCGCAGATGAAGAATCAAGGAGTTTTCGTTGGGCGAGACCTGACCGGCCATCCACCGGGCCGAGGGGTGCAGGATCGCAAAGGAGACCGAGTCGATCAGCAGCGTATCGCCGGCCCGCGCAGCACGCCAATCCTCAACAAACGCGTCGACGGCACCCAAGTACTCGCTGTAGAGCGCGGTCCCCAGCGGCTGTCCCGGCTCGAGTACCAGGGCGGGACGCATGCGCTCGATGACAGTCGGGAATCCGCCGAGGTGATCCGCATCCCCATGTGAGACCACTGCCACATCCAGGCGTTGAACGCCGTGCGCTCGGAGAAACGGTACCACGACCTCTCGCCCGGCGTCTCTGTCTCCGAACCGCGGACCGGCGTCGATGAGTATCCAGCGTCCCCGCGGGGTCCGTATCGCAATGGCGTCGCCCTGGCCTACCGCCAACACATAGATCGCCAGGATGCCGTCGTCGGAGCGTCCGGCCCGTATGGGCATCGCAACCAGTCCCCAGCTGCCTACCGCCAACGCCGTCATTACCCTGATGCGGGCGATCCTCCACTTGGGTTTGCGCCAGGTGGCCCAGACGGCAACCGCCAGCGCCAGCGCCCACGGAATCGCGAACGGCCAACCAGGCTCACCGTTGAGGTGCCCCAGGGGAACCGCGGCGGCCGCTGCGGCTACGCGCTCCACGGCGGCTAGCACCAACCCGGCGCTGCCAGCCATGATCGGCCCTGCGATCAGGCTGGCAAACACCGCGGGCACCGCGATTCCAGCCAACGGCACGGCCACCAAGTTGGATACGATCCCCACCGGCGCCACGCTTCCGAAGGCCAGCGCCGTGATCGGGGCGGTTGCAAGTGTGGCTCCTGCCGAGACGGCAAGTAGTTTGATCGGACCCGACCGCCTCCTTCCGATCAGGGTGAGGGCAGAAGCCGTGCCCCAGACGGCCGCCGCCGACAGCCACGCTCCAACGGAGCGCACGGCCCCGGGGTCGAACGTAAGAACCACCAGCGATGCCACGGCGAGGACGGCCCACGGGGGTGGCCGACGCTGGCGCATTCGGCCGGCGGCATAGATCGCCACGAACGCAGCGGCCCGCGTGGCGGGAGGCGGAAAGCCCAGGAGGGCCACATACCCCCAGGTTGCGAGGGCGCTGATCGGCCAGCTCGCCCGCCGCCCCACCGCCACGGCAAGCGCCAACCGCACCCAGGCAGCGACTATGCCGACATGCAAGCCCGATATCGCCAGGAGATGAGCCAGGCCGGCAGAAGTGAAGAGCGTGCGGAGATCCGGGTCCAGATTTTCCCTGCGACCCAACACCAATGCATCGACGAGGGGGGCACGTGCTCCGTAGAGTCGGTGAATGCGCCGGGTAAGCCTGTCTCGCACACGAAAGCGAAGTGGGACGTGACGATCGGGAAGTTGCCGGATGTGTCGCACGCGCATCCAGCCCTTGGTGTGAACGGTCCCTACCACGACAACCGTGGCGCCGCTGGTTAGCGAGGATCCCGTATCGAACCGCAGCCGTATTCTGCCGCCACAACCATCGGCGGAGTGCAGCACCGTGGCGGTGGCGCTCCGTCGACTACCCGGTGCGTCGTGCAGGCGCACGAGTGCCGCGTGTCCCCCCGGGGACCAACGCTCGGCGCATGAGGCGAACCTCGCTCTTTGTGTCACGGAACCCAGCGTCCACCCTGCCAGGAAGGCACACAGCAGGCGGTGACGCCAACCCCAGCGGCGGCTCCCAACCAAGAGCGTGGCCAAGGCGATGGCGATTGACGTACCGGGAGAGGGTGCAACGAGGAAGGCGATCCACAGCCCGGCAACATAGACCACCGCGAATCGAACTACCGGCGGCCCCACGGATTCCTAACGTTGCTTCAGAGCGGTGTCGCGCCCACCTGGAGGAGCGCTTTGCCGCAGAACGGGGAGGAATGACGACTTCTTGGAAGTAAGTTTCCTATCCGATGACCGCCAGCTCCGTGCGTACGGCCGCCGGCACGCCGGTAAACGTCGAGCCGGTGGTGCCGGTGAGGCGGACGTGCTGATAGCTGCCCACGAGATCCAGAGCCCCTTCGATGAGCACAACCTTGTTGGTGCGTGTGCGCGATTGCAGCAGATCTCCCCGCCGCGCCCGTTTTGCCACCAGCACCTCATGCGTGGTACCCACGAGGCCGGCGTTCTTCGAGCGGGCGATCCTGCGCACTGTGTCGATAATTCGCTCGAGCCGCTCGCCGGCCACGTCGTCCGGAACGTGGCTCTTGATCTTGACGGCCGGAGTCCCGTCACGAACGGAATATTTGAAGGTGAACGCATCGTCAAACCGCACTTCACGCACCAAGCTTTCGGTCTCGAGAAAATCCTCTTCGGTTTCTCCCGGAAAACCGACGATGATGTCCGTGGTAACCGCCAAATCCGGAATCGCCGTCCGCAGACGATCGACGCAGGCAAGGTACGATTCGCGTGAGTAGCGTCGGAGCATGCGCTTGAGCACTCGAGTTGCGCCGCTTTGCACCGGGAGGTGGACGTGCTCGCACACCTCGCGCACTTCCGCCATGGCATCCACGACACGGGAGCTGAAGTCGTTGGGGTGCGGGCTGGTAAAACGCAACCGGCGAATACCATCCACTGAACCCACCCGGCGTAGTAGATCTGCAAAATCGTGCGTTCCATCATGGTAACTGTTGACCGTCTGCCCCAGTAGCGTCACTTCCGTAACGCCGCCTCTCGCAAGGCCCTCTACCTCCTGAACAACATCGGTCAAGTTACGACTCCGTTCGGGTCCGCGTGTCATCGGAACAATGCAGAACGTGCACCGATAATTGCAGCCGCGCTGCACGGTAACAAAAGCACTCACGCGATTCGTACGGACAGCCGGAACGTCCTCGTAGTGTTCCCAGGATCTGAACTCGACGTCGACCGCGCGCTCTCCGCCCGCCGCCCGACGAATCAACTCCGGCAACGCCCGATACCCATCCGGGCCAACGACGAGGTCGACGTGGGGAATACGGTCCAGTAGGCCGGCCCCCAAACGTTGGGCCATGCAGCCGACCACACCGAGAACGCCTCCGGCACGCTTATAGCGCTTCAGCTCTCCTACCCGACCGTAAATGCGCTGCTCGGCGTTGTCCCGAATGGCACATGTGTTCACCAAGATGACATCGGCATCTGCCGGCGTATCTGTCACCAAGTATCCGTCGCGGCCCAACAGACCCAATATCAACTCGGTGTCGGCCACATTCATCTGGCAGCCGTAGGTTTCCACGTAGACCCGCTTCATTGTATCGCTCATGCAAATTCCGCCATCATTGTCCCGTCGGCTCCGCGTCGCAAGACGGCAGAGAATCGAGGAGGATACTCCCGATCGGTCGCAAGATAGACGTCCAGAAAGTCTTCTGTCAGTCCCTGCACTCTCCCCTTGTGCCTCCGAAGAACGACGACATCCGCAAGGCCGCCATCTCGTTGCGAACGGTAGGCCGCTCCCTTGCGCTCGGCAAGCTCCCGCAACTCAGCCGAGCGAGAAGCGGTCACCTTCGCGTCCACCACGCCACCCATCCGTTTCGCGGACGCTCCCGGACGCTGGGAATACGGGAAGACGTGCAGGTAGGTGAAGGGAAGTGACTCTATCACGGAACGCGTGGCTGCGTGATCGTCATCGCTTTCGCCGGGAAACCCGACGATGACGTCGGCGCCGAGTCCGAGAGCCGGCACTCTCTCGGCCAGCGCCAAGCAGCGTTCGCGGTAGGCTGCCGCGGTATACCAATGCCGGCCCATGCGCTTCAGGACCGCATCGCTGCCGGACTGCAACGGTGCATGAAGATGAGATGCCAGCCGATGGGGAGCGTCACTCATGAGATCCACCAGACGCTCGTCTACTTCGGTAGCCTCCACGGACGAGAGCCGGAATCGGGGACCTTCCACCTCGGATATCAGGCGCTCCACCAGACGCCCCAGACTCGACCCATCGCCGAGGTCCTTCCCGTAGGTTCCGATATGCACTCCGGTGAGAACGATCTCCTGGTGATTGGCGGCCAAAACGCCGGCCTCCTGAATAATTTCGTCCATCGCGCGCGATCGGTTCGCCCCCCGGGCAGTCGTCGTCGCGCAGAATGTGCAATGCTCGTCACAGCCGTCTTGGATTTTCAGCCAGGCACGGGTCCCTCGCGGAAAGGAGCGCAGGATCGGGTCTACCGGTGGGCCATCCAATCCAAGGGCGTCCAGGATGTCACGAGGGTCCGAGCCTGCCACGACGGCCACGACGCCGGGGAGCGACGCCAGCACCCCGTCGTCAACTGTGGCGGCACATCCCATGATCACGGTCTTCAACTCCGGTCGGCCACGCCGCAGCCGTCGCACGAAGCGGCGCATCTTCGCCTCGGCCGTATGGGTCACCGTACACGAGTTGACGACGGCGACGTCCGCCATATCCGGATGGGAAACAGTCGATGCGCCGGCAGCTTCCAAAGACTGTCGCACCGCTTCTGTATCGTATTGGTTGGTCTTGCAGCCGAAGGTGTGGAAATAGACGCGCATCGCTGTGGGGATTCCCGGACTATTGCACCGGCGTGATCGTGAAACCGACAGCGAGATACCAGCCCCGCTCCGTGGCTCCTGCGCCATCGCGCTGGAACCGCTCGAGCGCGACGTTTATCACCGCACGATTGCCGGCGAACGGCGCGCCGGTGCCCACGGAAAAGTTCCACTCCCTGGGTCGTACGTCGGACGGGCTGAACGGCAATTGCGCGTAGCGGACACCCAACCGCAGCGGGAACTTCCCCCCATCCCCCGGTTCCGAAGTGATCTCCAGCCCCGATCCCACCTCCCAGGTGTCGAATGCCCACGTGCCGGTCCCCACCAGGTCCTCCTGCGCCCTGCTCCAAGAACGCCATCTGGTTGTCGTCATGATACGTATTTGGGGAGTCACCCCCAACAATACACCGCCAGCCAGGGACACAGGCATCGCCACCTTGCTCGAAGACCCATCCTCCAGCTCACTGGTCAAGGACGAGTTCACCCGCGCGGCGAACCCGAAGCGCAGGCTCGCGTTCGGCAGCCACAGAACACCCGCCGAAAACGACGTCCCGGAAGAGCTCAGGTTGTCGCGCTGCCGAAATGTCTGGAAATCTTGATTATCGAACGTGCGGGTCGCCGTGAATCGGCTCGAGCCGCCCAATCGATGCACCGCCGCTCCCATGGCCAGCTTCACCGAACCCCTCCAGCCTATTGCGGCCCGAATGTCCACGACTCCCCCGTCGGCAATTCTCCGGTCCTCCACCGCCAGACCCATTATCGTGTCCGCCGTCTCCAGATCGAACGTCTGCTCGGCAAACGTCGCGACGCTCACCTGGTAGGAAAACGACGACCGGCCAAACCCACCGCCCAGAAAAATCAGCGGGAATCTTGTTTCCCGCAATCCGGAGGCGTCCGTCCCCGCAGCCGTGTAGTTGCGGAACGTCGTGCCAGAAACCGCACCAACCGTTACTTGCCCGAACAAAGCAGCCAGCGCCGGGTTGAGTACGGATGCCCGGTCGAAGATCTCGGATCCGCCACCCAGGGCAATAGATCGCACGCCTCCCACACGGCCCGGGAATCCGATTCCTCGAATTCCGAAGATCGAATTCTGCGCGGCCAGGGCCGAAGGACTCAGCACGATCAACAGACCCAGCAATGCGAAAGGCTTCATCATCGTCCGAAACTAAAAGGCGGTATGTAGGTCACACGTATGGTGGGCTCCGAGCCGAGAAACCGGGTGGAACCGACACGCAGTTCCGCCACCGACCCAGCCTCGTCAAGAAAACGCAACACGAGCGTCCGAACTTGATCCGGAGTAGCCTGCCAGAAAGCCACGATGGTGGAGATGTCGATCACGACCGTATCGGTTGTCCCCACACCCACCTCCACTCCCACGAGCAAAGAATCAGCGAGTGAGAGAATCGGTGACTTGGCGCCGAAATCCGCACCCAACGCTTCGGCCACAATCTCAAAGGTATCCGATGGCGCGCCAAGAACCGGTTCAACGGGGACGAAGAGCAAATGCGCCCTGACGATGTTCGACGAATCCATGATAAATGGTGGCAACGCGATCCGAACGAACGTCCGCGAAGAGGGCGTGCCCCCAATCAAGAGGCTTCCAGCCAGCGGACTCGGAAGGTCGGTATCGACGAATCCGTCGAATTCGGGCGAGCGAATGTCGGTTCGTTCGACAGAATCACCATCGGCCTCTACCAGGACGAAACGCGTGAGCAGGGCCCCGAGCGCCGACTCCCGTGTGTTGAGACTGGCAAAGGCGGGCGTGCCGCCGCGAATCGAGAGCCCCAGCGCGATTTGACGATCACCCGCTTCAAACTCGGGAAAGGCGTCAATAGGCAAAATTGTCGAAATTGTCGAAACCGTATCCTCGCTGATATCATCGGGGACGGCCACCACGCCCACGATGGTGCTGTCCTCGAAGAACGGAGCCAGAGCCGCGAAGTCACCCTCTCTGTCAACAGACGGGGAGATTCTGTGCACCGTGATTTCGAGACCTGTCACGTCCGGACTCTGGTTGAGAATCACCAGGCTCAGCTCGAATGAGTCCTGTCGAACCACCGGACCAAGGGTCACGGAATCGATTGCGGCACTGTCCCCGAAGGGTCGGAACCAGATCAACCCGTGACTTTCCACCGCAGCCCCACCTCCCACCACTTGCATAGCAGTAGTCACCCTTGGCTCCACGTACCCTCTGAAAGACTCTAACTCCAGCATTGAGTCAAGCCCAACGAGCATCGTCCCAACGAGCACCGTATCGATGAGCTGGATTTCGCCGCTGGGGCAAAAATCCGGGCACGCACCCGGGGCGGTGATGCTCTGGTCGCAGGAGAGCACAGCGCCCGCGGCCAACCCTCCGAGCAAGGCAAATCGTATTCCTCTTTGCATCAATGCGTCCGTATTCGCTGCCACATATTGTTGTCTTTTCCCGTGGTTTGCCGATCCCCACTCATCCGGCACCGTCTCACGGCGCCAGATCCTCGGCCCCGAAAGGGTCGGGAATCAGGTCTGTCAATTTCCAACTCCTCGAACCCGACGGCCCGACGGCTTCGATCACCATGTCGGTGCCCATTTCAGCAAGCACCTGACGGCACGCCCCGCAGGGAGCCGACGGTGGTGACGCATCGGATACGACGACGAGACGGTCAAATCGCCTCGCTCCGGACGTCACCGCCGCTCCCAGCGCCACGCGCTCGGCACAGTTCGTGAGCCCATACGAAGCGTTCTCGACGTTGACGCCGATGAAGATACGTCCATCCTCCGCCTGGAGGGCAGCGCCGACCTTGTACCCGCTGTAGGGGGCGTACGCGTTGGCCTGGGCCTCGGTGGCAGCCTGAACCAGCCGGTCCTTCATCTTTTTCTCCCTCTGGTTTCAGCCGAGAACCGCGGACAGGAACGATACTCCAACCCCAAGGTCCGTGCCGAAATATTCCGCTACGGTAGCCCCAACATCGGCAAACTCCCTCGAGCCAAGCGCTACCGGCTTCACCTTGGGGCCCGTCGCCAAAATAGGGACCGCTTCCCGCGAGTGGTCGGTGGAAGCTGTCGTAGGATCGTTCCCATGATCCGCAGTGAGAATCATCAGATCGTCGTCTCGAAGCAACCCGACCAGCTCGGGCAGGGCGCGATCCAGTTCCTCCAGCCCCCTGTAGAACCCCGCTACGTCGTTCCTGTGCCCCCAGGCCTCGTCGAACTCGATGACGTTCGCAAAGAGCAATCCGGAGTCCAGGGACCGCAAAGCGTCTCCGATCAGCCGGTATGCGGCTTCATTCGTGGGGGTGTGCTCGCTGGCGATGTTGCGGCCCGCAAAGAGGTCGTCGACCTTGCCAACCCCCACACGCTGAACATTCGCCGCGGCGAGACAGTCCAGCAGTGTGGGAGCCACCGGCTCGAGCGAAAAATCCCGCCGGTGGCTCGCTACCCGTTTGAAGGACCCGGGTTCCCCAACAAACGGCCGCGCGATGACACGTGCCACGTTATGGTCGCCTACCAGCATCCCGCGAGCGGCTTGGGCAGCGGCGTACAGTTCATCCAGGGAGATCCGCTCCTCGTGCGCCGCGATCTGGAACACGCTGTCTGCCGAGGTATACACGATCCAGGCTCCGGTCTCGAGGTGCTCTGCGCCGTACTCCTCGATCACCACGGTGCCGGACGCCGGCTTGTTGGCCAGCACTTGCCGGCCGGTCGCCTGCACAAAAGACGTTACGATCTCTTCGGGAAACCCGTCAGGATAAACCGGGAACGGTCTTTCCAAGATCACCCCACACAACTCCCAATGTCCTGCGATGGAGTCCTTCCCCTTCGACTGGGGTAAAGCCACACCAAATGCCGCGGTGGGCTCTACGCATGCCATGCCTGTGAGCGGCCGACAACACCCCAGGCCCAACGACTCGAGGTACGGGAGGTCCATCCCTCCTACCGCACGGGCCACGTTGCCCAACGTATCGCTGCCAACGTCCCCGTAATCCGCTGAGTCGGGGGCCTCGCCGATGCCCACTCCGTCGAGGACGATGACGGCCACCCGCCCACGATTTCTGGGGCTCACGGTTCCGTGTAGTTCCGCGGCAATCGCATGCCGAGCCTCACGAGGATCTCGTATGAGATGGTTCCGGCCCACCCGGCGAATTCATCGAGCGTTATCTCGTCGTCTCCGTCGGCGCCGATCACCGTTGCGACATCGCCAACGGCACACGGTTCGTCACCGACCGTACCTAGATCCATCATGGTCATATCCATAGTGACTCTCCCCACAATCGGGCACCGTCGGCCCCTCAAAAGAACGGTGGCGCGATTCTGCACGGCGCGGGGGAGTCCATCTGCATACCCGATACCGAGCGTTGCAACTGTTGTCGGCCGTTGCGCGGACCACTCCGCCCCATAGCTCACCGTTTCGCCGGTGCTCAAGCGTCGAAGACTCACCACACGGGCGCGGACAGATACCACGGGTGACGGTTTTGGAAGATCGGGACCGGCCGCGCCACCGTAGAGGAAGATACCGGGCCGTACGAGGTCGAATTTCTCGCTCACCCTCCAAGCACCGGGGCTGTTGCAAACGTGCACCAGGGGCGGACGTTGCGCGAAAGCGCGCAGCGCTGTGTGAAACCGCTCCAGTTGAGCCGCAACTGTGTGCGGTGAGCTATCGGCCGAGTGGAGATGGGTGAACACTCCCTCGGGGGGATGCGCCGCCACGTCGGCCAGGCTCACCGTGTCGTCCCAACGAATCCCCGTTCGCCCCATCCCCGTGTCTATTTCACAGTGATAGGGTCGATCCGGCCGCCACAGGCGGATGATCGCTGGATCGTCGAATACCGGTCGCAAGTCGAATTCGCGGAGCGAGTCGAGCTGCGCTTCCCCCGCCGGGGTGAATACCACAACCGGCCGGTTCACGCCGGCTTCGCGGAGTTCGCGGCCCTCGGCGACGGTAGCGACGCCAAAGCCCCAGGGATCTACAGATTCGAGTGCCCGCACGACGGCCAGGACGCCGAGTCCGTAACCATCTGCCTTGACCATGGGGAGGAGGGCAGCGTCATGCGCCGCGCGGCGCACTGCCCGAGCGTTATCGACGAGGTTTCCGATGTCGATTTCGACCCAAGCGCGGTCGGTTTGCTGTTTCGTTGACACGCTCACTGGTAAGCGGGTATTGTACCGGCGAGATGACGCAAATGCAAGAACCATCAGCGCTTGGACGCATTGTCGAGCTTGTGAGAGATCTCCGAAAGCGGTGCTCGTGGGATAGGGTGCAGACCCGTGCCACGCTGCGCCCCTATCTCGTGGAGGAGGTTCTCGAACTCGACCAGGCTCTGGCAGCGGATGATCCCGAAGCCATCAAGCAGGAGGTCGGCGATGTCCTGTTGCACATGGCATTCCAGATCGTGCTGGGAGAGGAATCCGGTGAGTTCGGGGCGGAGGACGTGACGAACGCCATCGTTGCGAAGATGAAGCGACGTCATCCTCATCTGTTCGATGGGGGTGACGCACCGGAGACTTGGGAACGGCAAAAGCTGAAGGAGGGGTCGAGACGGACCAGCGTTCTAGACGGGCTCCCTCCCACCCTGCCGGCGGTGCTGATGGCGTCCCGACTTCAGGAACGGGCGGCCGGTGTCGGATTCGACTGGCCCGACAGGACCGGCCCGCGGGCCAAGATTTCCGAGGAGCTTGCAGAACTCGACGATGAGATCGAAAACGGACA
>Ga0209980_10001442_pt1 | contig 13042 bp, 7 predicted proteins | sample CR02metaG_FD_183611 | JGI IMG/M metagenome (GOLD analysis project Ga0209980, IMG submission 183611) | Deep subsurface microbial communities from Mariana Trench to uncover new lineages of life (NeLLi) - CR02 metaG (SPAdes) (version 2) | ecosystem: Environmental > Aquatic > Marine > Ocean trench >... | reverse complement strand
CGTTTGCTCCGGCAAGTAGGCCCATAGCCTGTAAATCGCGGAGTGTAACCTCACGACCGCCCGCAATCATAAGTATCTTATCAGGAAGGATTAATCTAAATATTGATATAGTTCTTACTGCCTCAAAAGGTGAAACAGTTTCCATCTTTTCAAAAGGCGTCCCCGGTCTGGGATTTATAAAGTTTATCGGAACCCAGCTTGGCCCGAGCTCACTTAGTTCAAATGCGAGCTCCAGTCTCTGTCTCACGGTCTCGCCCATACCTAAAATACCGCCAGAGCAAAGGTTCATACCAACTTTTTTTACTAATTCGGCCGTTCTATACCTATCATCATATGTGTGTGTGGTACAAATATTCGGGAAAAAGCTCCTGCAGGCCTCAAGATTATGATTGTAGCGCCATACCCCATGCTCTTTAAGTTCATACGCCTGCTCTTCTTTGAGGGCTCCTAATGAACACCCTACTTTAAGATTTGTCTCCTGACGAAGCAAATCTACGGCTTCAAGCACCTGCTTAAAGATTCTTGGAGTAGGACCCTTGGCGCTAATAACAATACAGAAATCCATAGCGCCCATTTTCTCAGACTGTTTAGCAGCCAAGAGAATTTTCTCTTTAGCCACAAGGGGATGAGCTGTTACTTCAGTATCAAAATGCGCTGATTGAGAACAGAACGAGCAATCCTCAGGACAGTTACCTGTCTGCGCGCTGATTATGGAGCGCAGAAAAACACCGTCGCCGTTATATTTTAATGTAACCTTTCTTGCAAGGGATATAAGATCAGAAACTTCTGATTTAGAAAGCTCTGTTAACTGTAGAGCTTCCTCAAAAGTAATAGGCTCCTCTTTATTCAAAAGCTTATCAGAAACAGTCTCTAGTAAAGAAATAATAGTCCTCCTTGCAGCACCTTAAAAACATTTTTAGATTACTGTAACTACTATTATTGTCAACAAAATTAAGTGGGCTTCATAGCACTGTCTGCACATGAGAATATTAAGGCGTTTAGGGTATATAGTCGTTTCTAGATTATAATTAAAAAATTGTATAACCTTTCTCTATAAAGCACTTCAGGAGGTCCTAAATTTTGGCAAAGAAACTGAGGAAATACGGGCTATTTATAAATGGAAAGGAAGTGAGAGCTAAGGGCGGGAAAACGTACATCAGAGAAAATCCGGCAACTGAGGAGCCCTTCGCGGAGATTGCGGAAGCGCAGAAAGATGATGTCGATAAAGCGGTTAAAGCGGCAGCCAAGGCATTTAAGACATGGTCTAAAATGCCTGTGTCAGAGCGCGTTAAATACGTACACAAGATAGCGGAGATAATCGAAAAAAATAAAGAGAAAATTGCCTTAACAAACACCTTAGAGACAGGAAAGCCAATAAGAGAAAGCAGGCTTGTTGAGATAGGTGGTTCCATCAAGACTCTTGAATACTACGCCGGCATTAGTAATCAATTAAACGGAGAGAGTATATCGGCTTCAGAGGCTCAGTTAACCGTAACATTAAGAGAGCCTATAGGAGTTGTTGGGCACATAATCCCTTGGAATTTCCCTCTATTATTATCATTTTGGAAAATCGCACCCGCATTAGTAGCAGGCTGCACCATAGTATTAAAACCGGCTGAATACACACCGTGCGGGATACTGGAAGTAGCCAAGCTATGTACCAAGGCGGGGCTTCCCGACGGCGTGTTGAATGTAATTCCCGGTGACGGGGAAGTAGCCGGTCAGGCACTGGTAGAGCACCCGGGAGTGGCAAAAGTAGCGTTCACAGGTTCAACTGAAGTTGGAAAGATAGTTATGAAAACAGCGGCTGATAATATAAAGCGAGTCTCTCTTGAACTAGGGGGAAAGGCTCCCTGCATAGTGTTTGATGACGCTGAGATTGATAATACAATAGAAGCAACACTAAGGGGCAGTTTTTTTAATCAAGGGGAGAATTGCACGGCTGTGACACGACTGCTGCTGCATGAAAAAATATACGACAGATTCTTATCTAAATTTATCAAAAGGGTCAAAAAGATACGAATGGGAGACCCTCTTAGAGATGATACAGAGATAGGCTCGGTTATATCGCGTGAGCATTTTGAGAGTGTTAAATTGTATTTCGAGAAAGGTAAGAAGGAGGGGGGAAAGGTGCTTTGTGGCGGAAAACGGCCTAGAAAATTTAAAAAGGGTTATTTCTTTGAGCCCACTGTGATCGCCGATGTTGACCCCAAAGCCACTATAGCATGTGAGGAGATATTCGGGCCTATTGTGGCTGTAATTCCTTTTAAAACCGAAGCAGAAGCTGTAGAGATTGCAAATGATACAATCTACGGACTCGCAGGCGGTATCTGGACTCAGGATATAAAAAGAGCCCTCAGAGTAGCGAAGAGTATTAAAGCAGGTTATCTGTGGGTAAACACTTACGGGGGGATTATACCGGAAACTCCATACGGCGGGTTTAAACAGAGCGGATTTGGAAAGGAGCTCGGCAAAGACGGGCTCAATATGTACCTTGAGTCAAAAACGGTAAATATATTTATAGGGGATAAAATTCCGGCTTTTTATAAAGGCTGATTCTTGTACTGCCCCCTTTTGTCAAGCTCGGCTTCGGCGTTTATATGCTTTCCGAATGATAGAAAAGAAGGGATATAAAATTGTAAATTTTGTATACAATCTAAGCGTATCTGTATCTCCGAGATGTTATTAGACAATGCATGATTTAAAATAAATGTATTCCACGATTTGGAGGTGAGGTTTATGAATGTGATGGAATCATTAAAAATATCTAGTAATATAAAGGAGGAGGTAGCAAGGGACCTGATTGCGCTTGGAGGCTTACCTTTTTATTTCCTGGTCATAGTTAGATCCAGCATAGGCGACTACTTCTCTTTTCTTTGTCAAATTCTGATTGCTTTACCCGTACTATACTTAATATCAAAAGTCGTCAAAAACTCAAACCTTCATATCGCCAGGGGGTTTATTTTGGTTATTTTCACATCTATTTTCTATGAGGCGATGTCGTTTACCATTTTGTCGATTCTAGTGTGGGGCTGTATGATACTTTCTCTGACCTATTTAAAAGTAGATACTAAAGAGATAATCAGGGGGGTGGCGTTAGGGGTAGTGAGTGTGATAATAAGTTACACGCTCACATTATTAATTATCCCATAAGAAAGGTTGTATTCCCACATTTGTTAAGAACGGTTTCAGCATTCATATGTTTTCCGAATTCAAGTGAAAAAAGGATATAAATGAGTGGTATTGTATCTATAATTTAAGAGTGTTGAATCATATTATTCTAAAAAAAGGTGAATCCACTATTTTAGGGGGCAAGTAAGCGTAGTCTGAAACGGTGAGTTTATGGATTTTCCTCACAAAGTTCTTCAAACTCGGTGCACATTCCGTAACCGTCTCTTTTAACACATACTTTTCTGCAATCTTTTTCGCTTTCAGTTTGATCCGTTATAGAATCCGATTGTTGAGGAGTTTCTTCGCTCTTATTTTCTTCAGAAATTGCTAACCCTGTAGCGAGACAAAAAATGAAGCTTAATAATAAAAAATATTTTTTCATTTCTTTATCCTCTAGTAGTTCTTATGCTTTCTCTCCAGTAAAATAAGCTTACTTTACGAAGTTGACTTTGTCACTCATCATCCTGTTTACTGAAAAAAAGGGGGTCCAGGCTTACTTTTTCTAAGGAGAAAGATAGGGCAAAAGAAAGATTTCTCACATGCACACAATGTGTGCCGTTCGAAATGATGGGGGGGCTGGATTCTCAATTAAGGCATTCGGGAATGACATATAAAAAACGAGATTCTGAAATTTGGATGTAATGTTCTAATAAATAGGGACAGTTACCAATGTGTTAGGGTAAATTGGTTGAGCCCATTAAATAGCGGTCGCACTCTCTGGCAGCTTCACGGCCTTCATTAATGGCCCAGACTATTAGACTCTGACCGCGTCTTGCGTCGCCCGCGGCAAACACACCCTCAACGCTTGTCATGTATTTACCGTATTCAGCTTTCGCATTTGAGTGATCGTCACGTTCAATATCAAGCTGATCTAAAATCGTGTCTTCAGGCCCAAGAAAGCCGAGCGCTAAAAGAACCAGATCCGCAGGCCAGACTTCTTCAGAGCCGGGTACCTCTTTAAAAGAAGGTCGGCCGTTATCTCCCGAGTGCCATTCTATTTTAATTGTATGAAGCTCTTTTAAATTCCCGTCCTCATCGCCTACAAATTTTGTAGTCAGGACCTGATATTTTCTAGGGTCTTCTCCAAAAACCGCCATGGCTTCTTCCTGCCCGTAGCTAAGTGTATAAACCTTGGGCCACTGAGGCCAGGGGTTATCAGGAGCGCGCTCCAGTGGAGGAGTGGGCAAGATTTCAAACTGCAATAAACTTTTACAGTCGTGGCGCATAGTAGTGGCAACACAGTCAGTCCCAGTATCGCCTCCGCCAAGAACAATCACGTTTTTATCTTTAGCCGAAATATAGTTTCCATCTTCTAAATTGCTGTCCAGCAAGCTCTTGGTATTGACTGTAAGAAACTCCATTGCAAAGTGAATTCCCTTAAGCTCTCTACCTTCAATTGGTAAATCACGGGGTTTTGTAGCTCCGGTACATATAACAACAGCATCAAAATCGTCTACAAGTTTCTGTGACGGATAGTCTTTTCCAATCTCAGTATTTGTTTTAAATTGGACCCCCTCTTCTTTTAGTAAGTCCACCCTGCGGTCAACTATAAATTTATCCAGGTGAGGATTTGGAATTCCGTACATCAGTAGTCCGCCAATTCTATCCTCTCTTTCAAAGACAGTTACCAAATGCCCGGCCTTGTTGAGCTGAGCGGCGCAGGCAAGTCCAGCGGGCCCCGACCCTACAACAGCTACCTCCTTCCCCGTTCTAACCTCTGGAGGCTCAGGAACAACCCATCCTTCTTCAAACCCTTTATCAATTATCGTACATTCTATACTTTTGATAGTTACAGAGGGTTCATTTATTGCCAATACACATGAGCCCTCACAAGGGGCAGGACAGACTCTACCTGTAAACTCCGGGAAATTATTCGTTTTATGTAAGCGGTCAAGCGCTTCCCTCCATAATCCTCTAAAAACCAGGTCATTCCATTCAGGTATAAGGTTATTTATCGGACAGCCGGAAGTTAAACCCTCTAGCAACGTCCCACTCTGACAAAAGGGGATTCCGCAATCCATACATCTCGAACCCTGCTCTTTTAACTTGTCATCAGGAAGATGTTTGTGAAACTCTTTCCAGTCTTTAATACGTTCAGATGGAGAACGGTCGGGTTCTAGTTCTCTACTATATTGCATAAATCCAGTTGGGTCACCCATTAAACTTTCTCCAAATCTCAATTATAATGTCTATAATATTCATTTCGTTTTTGCATATTTTAATCGAAGATAAGAAACTAATTACCGCTTACGCGGGCAAGGTCTCTCTTGTTTTCCTCAAAAGCAGCCATAAGAGCTTCGTCTCCACTTAAACCTTCTCCTTGAACTCTTTCAAGAGCCTCTAACATTCGTTTGTAGTCCTTTGGCATTACTTTAACAAATTTATGTACAATGCTGCCCCAATTAGCGAGTACTTTTCTTCCTACATCGCTCCCGGTATATTCGACGTGGCGTTTTATCATTTCTTTTACTTCTTCCCCGTCCTCAGCATTTAAGGGTTCCAGATCTACCATATCTTTATTACAACGTATAGAGAAATCACCCTCATCATCGAGAACGTAGGCTATTCCGCCAGACATGCCGGCCGCAAAATTTCTTCCAGTACTTCCAAGCACAACTACTCGTCCCCCAGTCATATATTCACAAGCATGATCACCAACACCTTCAACTACAGTATGGACACCGCTATTTCGTACACAGAATCGCTCGCCTGCCAGGCCTTTTATATAAGACTCCCCTCCGGTAGCGCCGTAAAACGCAACGTTACCTATAATGATATTTTCTTCAGGAATAAATGTTGATCCCTTAGGTGGATAGACTATGATTTTACCGCCAGAAAGGCCCTTCCCTATATAATCGTTTGAATCCCCTTCCAGTATTAATGTCATAGATTTAGGCACAAAAGCTCCAAAGCTCTGACCAGCTGAGCCTTTAAAGTGAAGGCGTACGGTTTCTTCAGGAAGGCCGTCTTTACCGTAGCGTCTTGTAAGCTCACTGCCTAAAATTGTTCCAACGGTTCGGTTTATGTTCCTAATAGGAAGTATTGCCTCGACCGGTTCTCCTTTTTCAAGAGTCGGCTTACAAATATCAAGCAAGATTTTATTATCGAGCGCCTCATCGAGTCCATGATCCTGCTCAATTTGAGAGTATCTGCCGTAATCACTGGGAACATCCGGCTGATAAATCACGTCTGAGAGATCTATGCCCTGTGCTTTCCAGTGATCTACCACTCTTCTCACTTCAAGCTTGTCGGTCCTTCCTATCATTTCATTGATAGTTCTAAAACCGAGCTCAGCCATTATCTCCCGTATCTCCTGAGCAACAAAACGCATAAAATTCATCACATGAACGGGGTCACCGGTAAATTTCTTACGTAATTCAGGGTTCTGTGTCGCAACTCCTACAGGACATGTATCCAGATGGCAGACACGCATCATAATGCAGCCGAGTACTATCAACGGAGCGGTTGAAAAACCGTACTCCTCTGCCCCTAGGAGCGCTGCAATCACAACATCGCGGCCCGTTTTCATCTGACCGTCAGTCTCAAGCACTACACGACTCCGCAAGTTATTAATTAGTAGAGTCTGATGAGTTTCAGCAAGCCCAAGCTCCCAAGGAAGCCCCGCATGCTGGATACTGCTTTGAGCTGACGCTCCGGTTCCCCCGTCGTGACCACTTATTAGGATCACATCGGCGTGTCCCTTCGCAACTCCGGCAGCAATTGTGCCTACACCAACTTCGGACACTAATTTTACATTTATACGTGCGTATTGATTTGCATTTTTAAGGTCATAAATAAGTTCTGCCAGGTCCTCAATTGAATAGATATCATGATGAGGAGGGGGTGATATTAAGCCCACTCCCGGTGTCGAGAATCTGACTTTGGCTATCCATGGATATACCTTTTTACCTGGGAGCTGACCACCTTCTCCAGGTTTTGCGCCCTGAGCTATTTTTATCTGTATCTCCTCAGCGTTAACAAGATACTCACTTGTCACTCCAAAGCGTCCCGAAGCAACCTGTTTGATTGAACTTCTTCTTAAATCCCCATTCTCATCAGGAATATTTCGCGCAGCGTCTTCCCCGCCTTCCCCGGTATTACTCTTTCCCCCAATCCTGTTCATCGCAATTGCAAGACTTTCATGTGCCTCTGAGCTTATAGCGCCGTAGGACATCGCACCCGTCTTAAAACGCTTACAAATAGATTCAACCGATTCTACTTCGTCAATCGGTATGGGCTTTGAGTCTGATTTAAGCTCTAAGAGCCCCCTTAAAGTACATAGTTGTTTGGATTCGTCATTAACCAGATCTGAGAATTTTTTAAATTGCTCAAAGCTGTTGGCTTGACAGGCACGCTGCAGCATGTGAACCGACTTGGGGTTAAACGCGTGGTGCTCGCCGCCAGGACGCCATTGATACAGGCCGCCTTCATCAAGAGTTTCGGGAACCACATCACGATCCGGATAAGCAGTATTGTGTCTTAGTTTAATTTCTTCAGTTATGACCTCTATCCCTGCCCCTTTAATTCTTGTCGGAGTCCAGGTGAAATACTTGTCGATAAAATCGTGATTGAGCCCGATTGCTTCAAATATCTGTGCTCCATGATAGCTCTGAATAGCAGAGATACCGATTTTCGACATTGTTTTTACAACACCTTTAACAACACTTTTGTTATAATTAATTAGGGCCTTTCCCTTATCGATTCCTGTAAGCATCCCCTCATTAATCATGTCTTCTATGGTCTCATAAGCCAGATAAGGATTAATAGCACTTATTCCATAACCAATAAGTAGCGCAAAATGATGGACCTCTCTTGGATCCCCGGATTCAAGCACTAAACCGACTTTCATCCGGTTTCCGTTTCTTATTAAGTGATGGTGCAGGCCTGCTGATGCTAAAAGAGCCGGAATCGGAGCATTGTCTTTGTTAAATCCCCTATCTGAGAGTATTAAAATGTTTGCGCCTTGAGATATCGCTTTATCCGCATTCTCAAATAGTTCATCCAAAGCCTGCTCTAATCCCTTGCTACCACCTGATATTTTAAACAAGATTGGAAGAGTGGCCGATTTAAAGTTTTCATTATCAAGGTTTTTAATCTTCCCGAGATCTTCGTTTGTTAGCACAGGTGAATCAAGTGTAATTTTCCTGCAGTTCTCAGGAGCAGGATTTAAAATATTTAGCTCTGGGCCAAGAGTCATCTCGGTTGCCGTAATAAGCTCTTCACGAATTGAATCTATGGCCGGGTTTGTCACCTGGGCAAATAGCTGCTTGAAATACTCATATAAGAGTCTTGGTTTGCTTGAAAGAATGGCTATAGGAGTATCCTTACCCATAGAACCCACAGGCTCAACCGCGTTGTCGGCCATAGGTCCTATAAGAATCCTAAGGTCTTCAAATGTATAACCAAATGCCCGTTGTCTTAATAAAACTTTTTCGTGATCAGACCCTGGCTCGACACTTTCTTCATTAGGAGGCTCAATATCATTTATAGATACCAAGTTATTATCAAGCCACTCTCTATAGGGCTTTTCTTTAGAAAGTTTGTCCTTAAGTTCTTCGTCTTCAATAATACGCCCTTGCTCAGTATCTATTAAGAACATCCTTCCAGGCTGTAGTCTTCCCTTATGAAGAACCATCTCCGCAGGGACATCCAGCACCCCTACTTCAGATCCCATTATGACAAGGTCATCTTTTGTTACGTAGTAACGAGAAGGACGTAATCCATTTCTATCGAGTACCGCACCCACTTTCGATCCGTCAGTGAAAGCGATTGAGGCAGGGCCGTCCCATGGCTCCATTAGACAGCTATGGTATTCATAGAAAGCCTTTTTCTCGTCGCTCATAGTCTCATGTTTCGACCATGGCTCTGGGATCATCATCATCACTGCATGTTCTATCGGACGCCCGGCTAAGGTAAGGAACTCAACACAGTTATCGAAGTTGCCGGAATCACTACCTTCAGGCGCTATGATCGGGAAAACCTTTTGTAGATCATCTCCAAATACATCGGATGAGAACACAGCCTGACGCGCGTGCATCCAGTTAATATTCCCTCTCAAGGTATTGATCTCACCGTTATGAACAATGTAGCGATAAGGATGAGAACGATCCCAGCTCGGGAATGTGTTCGTACTAAAACGAGAATGGACAAGAGCTATCGCCGACTCCATATCCGGATCATTTAAATCAGGATAGTATATTTCGAGCTGCCATGTTGTCAGCATTCCCTTGTATACAGTAGTTTTACTTGACAGACTGGCTACATAGAGAAATTCACCGCCTTTCATACCTGAAAGCTTTATCTCATTTAGGGCTCTTTTTCTGATTATAAAGAGCTTTCGCTCAAAATCCATCTGGTCTGTAATTTCAGGATTGCGTTTAATAAAGACTTGTTTTAAATAAGGTTCACATTCTCTTGCAGTATTACCCAATGAGGAATTATCAGTGGGTACATCGCGCCAACCGAGAACCTTTTGACCTTCTTCTTCAATTATCCGCTCAAATGCTTTTGCGCATACTCTACGCTCTTCAGCATCCTGAGCGAAAAAGACAGCTCCAACTCCATATTCTTCCGGTGAAGGTAATGTGATACCAATCTCTTCACACACCTTCTTAAAGAATTTATGTGGTTTCTGTATTAATATGCCGGCGCCGTCACCGGTATTAGTTTCACAACCACAAGCGCCGCGATGCTCAAGATTTAAAAGCACCTGCAGGGCGCTTCGGACAATTTTATTCGATTGTACGCCTTTAATGTTAACCACAAACCCAATACCACAAGAGTCGTGTTCAAACTCGGGGTCATAAAGACCCTGCTTAGGCGGATATCCAACAGGCTTCATAAAAACACCTTCCCAAGAGTAGTTAAAAATGCAGTAATTTATAGTTTACTTAAAGGATTGACCCTAGAACTACAGCCGACTAACCCATTATAAATTTAAGTTGTAAAAGGCTACAAGTCAACACAAGAAGCTCCCGTGTCAACCCCAAAGGGCTATTTTAACATAAGAATGCGATCTTTGCACATTGGATGCGGGTGTTTAGGCTTTATAGAGGTTGGTAATAGGGAAACGACGGTCTTTGCCAAATGCCCTTGCCGTAATCTTAACACCGGGTGGAGCTTGCCTTCTTTTATATTCGTTTTGATCCACCAATTTTATTATCTTCTTTACAATAGACTTCTTAAATCCCAGTGAAACAATCTCTTCTGCACTGAGATCGTCTTCCACATAAGCCTTGAGAATTGGATCCAGCACTTCATAGGGCGGGAGCGAATCCGTATCCAGCTGGTCCGGCCTAAGTTCTGCCGACGGGGGTTTTGTCAAAATTGAACTTGGGATCACTTCACTCCCTTTGGACACGTTATAAAAATTAGACAGTTTATAAACGATTGTCTTAGGAACGTCCTTTATTACAGCAAAGCCGCCGGCCATATCGCCGTATAGCGTACAGTATCCTACGCTCATTTCGCTTTTATTCCCTGTAGTAAGAACAAGCCATCCGAATTTATTGGATAGAGCCATTAGAATATTACCCCTGATACGAGCCTGGAGATTTTCCTCAGTAATATCCTGTTTCTTGCCCCCAAATACATCCGAAAACATTTGAAGATAAGACTTTAAAGCTTTTTCTATAGGGATATTGATAAGCTCTACGCTTAAATTAGCGGACAATTTTTCAGAATCGGTAACGCTTGCCTTCGAGCTATATCTTGAAGGCATCGCAACTCCAACTACGTTATCACTACCCAAAGCCTCAACAGCAATTGCTGCGACTAGGGCAGAATCTATACCACCACTAAGGCCGACAGCTACTTTTTTAAATCCGTTTTTACTCACATAGTCCTTAGTACCAAGAACAAGAGCTCTAAATATTTCTTCTTCTTTTTGATAGAAATCTTCTATTCTAAGCTGGATTGTAGGCTTTTCTTTTTGCTTGGGAGTTTTAGAGATATCTATTATTTCGGCCTTTTCTGAATGGAGCTCGAGCGTATGACGTTCTTTACGCCTTCTAGGATCATGAATACGGGAGCGAAATACCCTGTTTACATTAATATCCGCAATTAAAAGATCTTCCTCAAATGATTTTGCTCTAGCGATTATACTCCCGGTTTCTCCAATAACTACGCTATTGCCGTCAAACACCAGCTCATCCTGTCCACCAACCATATTACAGAAAACCACATTTACAGAATTATCTTTAGCCCTTGTCATGAGCATACGCTCTCTTGAGCCTATTTTTGAAGCATAATAAGGGGACGACGAAATATTGATGATGATTTGGGCATCTCCCAAAAGGGCTTGCCTTCTGGTAGGATCTCCCGGATACCATATATCCTCACAAATATTGACTCCGAAAATCACACCCCCCAGTTTGTAAACCGGGGCACGGACTCCTGATTGAAAATATCTGTTTTCATCAAAAACACCATAATTGGGTAAATAACGTTTGTGATAAACATCCACTATCTTCTTATCATGAATAATTGCAGCAGCATTATAAATGTCCTCTTTTCTGTCAGCATATCCAAGAATTACAGTAATATTTTCAGTGGCTTTTCTCACTTCCTGAACTGCGTCTATGCTATCGTTAATGAAATTGGGTTTTAACAAAAGATCTTCAGGGGGATAACCAGTAATTGAAAGTTCAGGAAAACATACTATATCCACACCCGAATCTTTGGCGGAACTGAGGTATCTGAGAATCTTGTTTAGATTCCCCTCAATGTCTCCAACCCTTGCATTAATTTGTGCTAAAGCAATCCTAGGCATGATTATTTATCCTTATAATTAGCTTATTATAATACTCGAATAAAGAGCATAACTACAATATATCAATAGGTTTTCTGTACTGCTCCCCTTTATTCAAGCAGCGTTTTACTAGCTTAATTCTACAAGCTTCTTAATGGGGAGCAGTATATTTCTTTGTTGCTGGGATTTATGAAGCAAAAAAGGCGACTAAATTTGGACTCTACGTTAACCCGATGGCTATATGGACAACATTGGCAAAGAAGTGAAATATTATACTTGCCCAGAGTGTTTTAGAGGCTAAATACAGATAGCCCATTACGAGTGAAGGGAAAAAAGTGAGTATGGCTTGGGAGCATATGGTTAAATTATGTTCGCCTCCTATGCATATAGTAATAAAATGCCCAACAGCAAATAGCAGGCTCACAATTATTATGCCCTTAATGTTATTGCCGATTTTACTCTGAAGATAGCCTCTGAAGAATACTTCTTCAGGTAATGCGACTAAAAGAAGCTGCATCAATATAAAAGAATATGAAAGATTATGAACCACCAAGGATTTGCCGATGTAGTGGCCATACAAGGCTATTACAGCGATATAAACAGATAATAAGACAATTGATGCTCCTAAGCCTAGAAGTACTCCTTTAAAGTCCCATCTTAGATCCCCACCCTCACTTTTCAATACGATTGGGATTAATAGCATTAGAACTGCTGCAATTGAGATTACATATGTCCAAGGTACGAAAAATTTAGCTATAAAAATCGTTAATATTACAAATACGTATGCAGTTAACGGGATTATATGCTTAAGGAGCCAAGGTTTTTCTTTCATATGAAAGGTATCAGAAAAACGATATTTTATAGTTTCGGTAAAAATACATAACACACCCCATGAGGTCAATAAAGCTTATACCACTCAAACTTGTTTATGAACAGTACCCCCCCAAAGGTTAACCAGAACACCTATTATAATAAGAAGCTTATGATACCATTTGATCTCACTGCCAATTCCTCTAAATGTTAGTAGCAGTAAAAACGGATAAAAATCCAAAGCATACCTATAGCCAAACTGTGTCCAGCCACTACCGCTCTTTGTAAAGATAAGGAGCGCTATAGAAAGTA
>Ga0209980_10001441_pt1 | contig 13048 bp, 8 predicted proteins | sample CR02metaG_FD_183611 | JGI IMG/M metagenome (GOLD analysis project Ga0209980, IMG submission 183611) | Deep subsurface microbial communities from Mariana Trench to uncover new lineages of life (NeLLi) - CR02 metaG (SPAdes) (version 2) | ecosystem: Environmental > Aquatic > Marine > Ocean trench >... | reverse complement strand
TTTTCATTTTAACTCCTTAAAACTTTAATACTAATATCATTTTTAGAATCTATCAAGAATCTGCTGCTCTTGAATTATAGCTACTTTAAGTATTTTAGTTCCCAGATCAACGCCATCGGCTGTCCTTAACTCCAGATATGCGATATATAAACCGCTTCCGACAGGTAATCCTTCTTCATTTGCCAGGTTCCATCTTAGGAATTGGTCATCATCTTCTTTTTCTATTGTCTGAACCAAAACGCCGGCAAGATTAAATATTCTAACCTTCGCAAAGTGAGGCAGATGAGAAAATGTTACAAACCTGTTATACTTGTTAATCTCCTCAGGATTAATTCCGTAATACGGGTTTGGAAATACATTTATATCATCAACCTGCGATTGGGCGAGATCATTAGAGGAAGTAGTTCCCGTGGATGTGAATTTATACCTGTCAATATCAAATACAATTGGGTTGGCATATGTGGTCGATATTACATCACCAATGTGATAGTTTGTGGCCCAAAATACATGTATCCATGTTGCAAGTGCATTGAATTGATCCGGACCATCGTCAAGCTGTATTGGCTGAGCTGGATCATATGGTGAGTTAACAATACAAGCATACATTCTGTTAACCAGGTTCCAGGAATATAGCGGATCAGAACCACCAGCAGAAAAATCTTGCAAGCGATCCCTGAATGTAAGATTAACCTGGAACTCGTTCTCCGGATCGTCTACATTCCATACCTCATATGGGCATAAAAATTGGAACGGGGCGTTTACACCGGTTGTGTTTGCGGGGTGAACCGTAAAGTCGCCGCCCTGAATTCTGAATATTGTGGCCATTGCACCACCTTCTGTAACAAAGATATACGTTCTTCCATCCGAAAGAGTCATTGTATCAAGCACACCTGTAAACCTGAGTTCATAATCCTGTTGTAATTCGATCAGTTCATTAGTTCCAGCACCAAAGTTATCAATTACCTTACTCGAAATAGTACCGCCAAAAACAGTATAATTGGTCATTCTAATACCGTCATCGCCGGAGGATGTGTTTTCTCTAAAACTAGTTTCTCCCGAAGGCGAATCAAGTGATATATTAAACCAATTTATAGGAGCTTCAAAACCAACCTCTACCTGCACCTGAAATCCCTCTACCACCTGGGCGTCATTTACACCAAGATCCGTAGGAGAAAAATCCGTTGGGGGCCAGCGATCGAAGCCGGTATATACCGACTGGTTCTCAAGCACCATAAGACCGGTTCCTTCATTCTTTAATTGCCAGAGTTCGGCAGTTCTCATTGCTGTTCCAATCTGGGAAACTTCAGCAGTTCCAGGTAAGGGTGGACCACCACCTGCATATCCATCATCGAATGCGACCCAGTCAACCGTAACTGGTAGTATATCGGTAAGCGGGGCAACAAACACAATCCAATCTTCACCGCCTTCGTGTAAAATACCATTGCCTGTTGCAGAGTTATCTGTAACTCCATAATGTATTTCCTGTCCTATAATGACAGGTGCAATTGGTCCACCTCCTGCTTCAAACGGAGGTGAAGCGATGATTGTTACGTTATCCGGGAATGTAAGTATTACTCCATCAACCCAGCCATAATAATGGTGAACTACTTCAAAGTGAAAATTCAGTTCTGTAGAAACGTCACCACCATTCGGTCCAAAAACAGCAGCAACATCTAATGTAGTTCCTGTTAAAGTGTCCGGACCAAAACTTGATAATGTGGCGCCAGCAACCCAGTCACCATTTACATTTCTTATCTGTTGCTGCGGAAAGAAGGATATTGTATAATTAGCACCGGTTGTCTTTGTCGGATCAATAATTGTAGAGGTAACGACACCATCGGCTGTTCCAATATGCTCTATCTCCAGCGATTGGTCCGTAGAGCCACCAACTGTTACACCGGATCCTGAAGTTTGAGGCACCACAGTAATTATCCTTATCGGGTTTTCAAGCTGGCTTGGTACTTTACCCACTTCAGGATTATAACTGTACGCTGTAACTGCATAATGGTATCTGCTTCCGTTTCTTAATGGCACTTCCTTTATCCTGTCAGAAGTTAACGAGATAAATCTCTTAATTCCGGAATCGGTACCAAGTTGAACTGGTAGAGAAACAACTGCACCTGTACCCGGATCAAACACTAAATCATCTATTCTTTTAACCAGGTCTATAAGATCATATGTTGCTATTCTTACACCCTCACTAACCTGAGAAGCGGAGGTGGGCAACTGGTATACATTATATCCCTGGAATGCATATCCTTCACTAACAAAGTTTTCAGTAGCATTTATAGCATCAACATCACCGGACCAGTCTAAAACAATTTCCCGGCTAAGCTCTGTCACTTCTACTACCGGGGCCGGTGGGGGAACCGGCAGACGGAAAAAGTTGTCAAATGCTGTTTGTGCAACCTGGTCATAAAATTTAAGCAATCCTATGGCTGAAGTAGCGCTTACATCTGCAGTTGCACCGGCAAAAATTTCCGCAACCGATACTTCCTGAGTATCTCCGGGCTCCATAGTAAAAGGTCCCGATGCGGCGCCTAATCTTCGGTCACCTGGTCCGTTGAGTTGTCCATCAATCCAGCCAACACCCGTCTGCGGATCACCGTTAAGAGCAAATTTTGTTGGCATACCAGTTGTTGGATCAATAAACGGATCTCCGGTCAAACCGATTGTGCCTTTCATAAAATTGTAATATTGATCCGATCCCTGAATCGATCCTTGCGTCGGATCAGTTACACTTGCATCACCATTGGTAAAGAAGTATGCTGCGGTCATCGGTAAATTCTTAAAGCCCTGTCTCCATGCACCTTTAAAAATAGCCGAATCGCCTGGCGATTCTACTATAGGTCCCTGGAAGAAGTCAAATCCACCAGCTGGCGGATTTAAGGGTGAATAAACCGCATCAGTTAGATTTGCGTTATAGATATAAACCAAACTTAATGTAGTGTCGCTACCCATAAAATCATCCGATGCATCGCCCAAATCAGGATCAGACCACATAGTAATATACATTTCGTTAAAATCCTGCGGGTCACCAAGGACGTCTGTTTTATTTATTACAGTATATTTTCTAAAGAACATATTACCGAGCGCTCCTGTTTGAGCGTAAGCCCAAAAAGTAGCCTGCATTTCGATACCTAACGGCTGTGCACCATACAGGTTGGTTGTCTTCGCTGCGTTTTGATCATTCGCTACAAACCAAATTGACTGATCTGCACCTTTAACACCGGGTATATCTCCTGAACTTTGATCGGGATCGTACATTCCGTTACCGTTGCCATCAAAATAAGGTGCGCCTAAAGTCGCAGGCCATTCAGCCCAGTCTAAGTCATATTGTGTCCTAACCTCATCTTCAGATTTGCCTTCATCATTCGCTTCGCCGGATACATCAACATTGGGTCCGCCCGGATAAACAGTCGGTCTAACTCTATAGATCCTATTTGTAGGATCGTCCTGAGTTTGCACAGAACCGTTCGATAGAATCGCTCCGCCTTGCATCCCTGTGCGGTATGCAGTACCTCCAACTCTAACCTGTGGATCCCCGCCTAAAAAAGCACCCCATAACAAACCGGAAGTAAATATTGCTGTTCTGTTACTTCCCTTTGGAAAAACAAGCCCGGAACCGGATTCACTAACATCAATATCAGAGATACCATCATTCTTAATAACAGTAGAAACATTATTAATATTCATGAATGCTCTGATGGGTGAACCGTCAGGCTTATTTAATTGTTTATTCTTCTTCCCGCCATCTCCCCCCTCAGCAAGGGCGCTGCCAATCATAAAGGCAACTCCTAAGAGGAAGATCAGCAAGATTTTAAATGTTCTTGAATTCATATTATTTAAACTCCTTATTTTATCCTATTGTGATCTTATTAATACTCTAAACGTATTCCAAGTCTAACCTGGCGTGGTGGACCCCACATAAACGGATTTGTTGTAACAGACGCGCCAGAATTACCAACCCTCCATTCTTCAGAATAGAGATTATTAATTGCATTGTACATATCTACAAAATCTGGTCCTAGAGAAGCGGCTGTAACTTCACCAGGTCCACCAAGAAAGCCGTCATCTTCAGCAGATCCGGACCTTACGTGTACGTTATTAACATTCCTGGCATCAGTTACATTAATAACGAAAATATAGATATTCAAGTCCAACACATCTCCTATGTTAAATGTTTTATCAAGCCTTAAATCTAACTGGAATGTTCCTTCTGTTGTAGACGCACCTAAAGCTTCCAGGGGTTGTCTGAATCTTGTTCTCGTAAGATCACCGGATCCCTCACCTCTTGTGAATGGATGTCCACTTGAGAATACGCCAAGTAAAGAGAGTCCTAATTCCTGGAATACAGGACCACCGTCACCTTTACCAAAGCGGTAATCAAGATTCAGGTTTCCTCTTATAGCGTTGTTGTACTCAAGCGGGTTAATGTATTGAGGTTGAAAGATCCTGTCAGCTTCAAGCGGTGCACCAACTATACCACGGCTTGAATTAGGGAACGAATTAGTACCCTGTGCATCCGTAAATGAAATATTACCATAAGCAAGAAACCTTTCTACCCTACGCATATTGAATGATATCTCAACACCTTTTGTAGTAGCAAAGTCGCCGTTAATCAGGTATGCATATGCACCAAAAGGTGAATTTGGATCAGAAAGTTGCTGCTGTTGATAAACTACCTGATCCTGAATATCTTTATAGAAACCGGTAATATCGAATGAAGCAAATTCACCGATTTGCTGGCTGAAACCAACTTCATACTGAGTGGTTCTGGTTGGTCTAACGTTAAATCCAACCGGAGCCGGAATAAAGAAACCTCCGCTAATGGCCTGACCAGTATTGTAAACACCCGCATAAACGTCTCTTAACCTTGTTTGCTGTACGAATTTACCCCACTGGGCATGGAATACAGTTTGGTCAGTAATCGGGAAAGAAAATCCCAGACGTGGGCTTAGCGAAGAAAAAGTTGGGGTTTTTACCAATCCGCCATCAACCAGATCATTATCTACAGTCCAGGTCAATTCTGGTCTGCTGGGATCTATAGGAATCCAATTCGCTATATCAATATAGTCGAAACGCAAACCTGCATTAATGATAAGATCCTCAGCTTCAAACTGGTCCTGAAGGTAAATGCCAAGGAATACAGGATTTCTTGCCTGTTCCCATTCCGGCAAACCTTCATTGGTTCTTTCTCCGAATGCATTATATCCAAAATTGTTTACACCTCTTCTTCTTATCAACTGCCCGGGAGTAATTTTCGAGGGATTGTCATCCGCCAAAGCATCATTCTCATTTAGAAGACCCGGAAGGTTCATAACAAGCTCATTACTCAAACTATAGTTTCTTATATCATAATATTGGTATTCACCACCAAACTTTATATTATGAACCTTGTTTACTATGGTGTTGAAATTCAAAGTGGCGTTATAACTACGTCTGTCAAGTTTTCCGTATCCGGCAACAACATCGCCGGGAGCATTAAAAGCAAAAAGGAATAAGTTAAAACGTTTTGGTCTTTGATATCTGCCAATAGTACCGCCACGATCTCTAGACCATGTTACACCTGCTAAATCAGCATTTGTAAGACTATCTCCGTATCCGCCCCAACCTGTTACGGCATCATCAATAAGGAAGTTGTCTTCCAACAGAGGATCAAAACGATTTAAATCGTTTGCAGCGTAACCAACATTAAGTTCGAAGAAAGTAGTTGGGCTCAGAAGATGGGTTAATTTTAGATTAGCCGCAAGATCGCTGCTTTCTATTTTCTCTGTTCTCGCTACGTTTAGGTAGTTTGCAATTGCGCCGGTAGTACGTGCTGTAGTCCAGGGGTTAAAAGAAGTTGATGATGTATAAGTTCCGATAAGTCTAATAATAGTAGGATTAAAGTCCATTTGCAGCGAACCTGTACCCGTGTAATTTTCTAATGAATTTCCCTGAATAGGACCAGCAGGATAGAATATATCGAGAGTATCACCGAATGATGGGTCTCCTATGATTCCCAGGTCAAATCCGGGAAGTCCCTGCGGATTTTGATCCCTTATGTAATTATAATTAAACAATCCAAATAATTTAAATTTTGGACTGCCGAGAGGACCGCTTATCGACCCTACAAACTCGTTGTATCCGTACCAATAGGCACCCAATGTCCGATCACCGCTGAAGCGATCATCTGAGCCTTGAAAACCTAAATTATCCGTCATAAATTCTGTAGAAAAGCGCCAATTCGGGGCACCGGTTTTAATTTGTGTACGTATAATTCCGGAATTTGCACCGCCAAACTCTGCTGTGTAACCACCCGACTGAACGGTGAGCTCCTCAAGTGCGTCCTGCGTAAGGGTTATTCTTGCACCGCCAACCATCGGATCGGTAACATTGGTTCCTTCGAGGTAATAGCCAACTTCGTCCTGGCGACCACCGCGGATAAATATTGTATTATCTGCATGTACTACACCCGGAGTAAGAGCTAAAATCTCTCCAATACCTCTAACCGGTAATGCTTCAATGTCTTCACTTGTCATAATTCTGTTAGCATTAGTGTTGTACTTATTAATTAGCGGTCTTTGGGCGACAATAACAACTTCACCTACCTCCACCCCTTCGGGAGCAAGCTCAAGATTAAGCTCTGTGGTAAGCTCCTGATTTATTCGGAGATTAGTAATTGTTTTTGTCTGGTAACCGATGTATGAGAATTTGATCTCATAAAAACCGGGCTCAAGGTTACCAATGGTATAGTCACCATTTACATCGGTAGCTGCACCAAAGGATGAACCGAGTACAAGGACGTTAGCCCCAATAAGCGGCTCGCCGGTTTGTTGGTCAGTAACCTTTCCCTTTAGTTTTCCTGTCGTACCTGCCAGTACAATACCGGGTAGGAACAGGATGAAAAAGAGAACAGTATTTAATCTGTTCATATCTCTCTCCTAGATAATTGATGATTAGAGTTAATTTCACGAGTGACTAAATTATTTCACTCAGTATATAAGAACAATACATTCGCTTCCATATATCAGAACATACGAAAGCATTGAACTCCGATAAAACATACGGGAATTATTAATGGTATTTTCCATTGATGCAAAACACTATAATAGAGTTTACCTTATCGGAGAGTATGTTAGTAGTTGACACACTTTTAATTCGAAAAGAGTAAAAAATTTCATTTACCTCCGGATTTTATTAGAAAATTATTAAAGCAATACTAACGTCTGAAAAATTATTCACAAAGTCAATACTTTTTTAATGACTATTAATCTTTTATGATTTTTTCAATGACTCTCAAAATAGCAATATTTTTCTTACTATCATAAATAATTTAACAATTAGAGAAGTGTAAGCATTTTTAATTCTATCCCCCGGAATTCGGGTTTGAAGCGGCAAACACCGCCAATACATATGTTTCCTGCCCACCGTGTACCTATCACTAAACTTATATCAGTATGATAACCAAGCTTGTAACCAACCTGAAAAAAAGCCCCAAAACCTCCGAACTATGTTTCCGGGTTCAAATTCTCAAGATTATTTTTATTGTACTACAAATGAATATGATTATTAATTTACCAGATAAATAATATAAGCAACGTATCCGCAAAACAGCAAAGCGCCCTCCCATCTGCTTAAAGTAAATTTTGTTTTGCTAAATGGAAGAATCAAAATTGTAAAGAACATCATAATTGATAGATCAACCATGGTTATGCCCGTATCTGATATTGGTCTTATAAGTGAAGAAATTCCAAGGATACTGAGAATGTTAAAAACATTTGAGCCCACAGCATTTCCAATTGCAATATCATTTTCATTCTTAAAAGAAGCTACGATGGAAGTTGTTAACTCTGGCAAGCTTGTGCCAAGGGCCACTATTGTTAATCCGATTACTGCCTGACTAACACCAAATTTTTCTGCAATAGAAACCGCACCATCAACAAATAGATTTGAACCAAAAACCAATAACCCCAAACCAACTAATATAAAGACTAAGGACTGCCATACTTTGTAAGGACTCTTGGGAATAATTTCCTCAAATTCTTTTATTACTTCTTTATTGTTCCTTTCCTTCATTGAGTATTTATAACCCAAAATAATATATGTGATTATTCCAATCACCAAAAAAACACCTTCCACACGCGTTATTGTATCATCTAAAAGTATTAAAAGAAGAATTACACTAACAATAATCATAATTGGTATTTCTCTTTTTATAACCTGGGTTTTTATACTCATAGGAGAGATCATAGCAGCCACACCAAGAATAAGTGCTATGTTACAAATATTTGAACCGACAACATTTCCCACCACTATTCCAGGATTTCCCTCAATTGCTGCTTTAATACTTACTACCAATTCCGGACTGCTCGTAGCAAAAGCTACAACAGTTAAGCCTACGACGAGCGGAGATATTCCCAGTCTTATTGCTAAAGATGATGCTCCTCTTACAAGTACTTCGGCGCCTATAAATAAACCGAGACTTCCACCAATAATATAAATCGCTACCTGTATTTCATTCATTAACAAATATTGAAAAAATGAGAACAAATATAGAAATATTTTAGGTTACTTTTTAGAAAGTGACGGTTGGCAGACATTAACAGAAGCTGATTTTATTAACATTTGCATTGATTGAATGGGAAGTAATTTCCCCTTTCTTTGGTCAGGTCGATTTTTTATTATGATTTAAGATAAAACCATTTTGAACATTTTATAACGGTATAACCATGAAAATTTTACTAACAGTTTCATTGTTATCTTTTCTTTTTCTTAGCTGCGTTCAGCCAACTGATACGGATGTAAATACTGATGGGAACAGTAATCCGGTTATAAACAGCATCACAATTGATCCTGTATTTGTGAGAGTTGGAACAACCACAACAGTTACCGTAGATGCAACTGATTCTGATGGTGATAATTTGTCTTATTCATGGTCTGTTGCACTTGGCGATATAATTGGAAGTGGAACACAGGTGCGCTATACTGCAGCTTTTTGCTGTGTTGGCATTAATACAATAAACGTTGTAGTCAAAGATTCAAAAGGGGCAAGTGTAAGGGGAAGCATAAATGTAGAAATTAATCCTTAATAATATGATAAAATATTTTTCTCTTACTGTTGTATTTATTTTCATCTTAAACATTCAAATCTTTTCGCAGGCATGCTGTACCGTTGGAACTTCAATTTCAAACGGTGGAGAAAGAGGTGCTATCCCTGTTAATACGCTATCAACCGCTTTTACATTTCAGCATAATGTATTAAATACCGCATTCCAGTCATCAACAGAAATAGAAGATCCTCTTAACAGGAGATCGACCGTAACAAATTTTAATATTGAAATAGAATATGGTTTGGTGGAAAAGGTTTCCATTTTATTAATACTGCCTTATTCCAACCGAAGCAGGGAAACAACTGTTACGGATATTGAAACAAACAGTACCGAGGTTATAAATTTTACAGGTAACGGATTTGGCGATATTGTTATCCTCGGTAAATATGAAGTTATAACACCATCAATTTTATCCCCTATTGGTTTGGCGTTTGGAGGTGGAGTAAAACTGCCAACAGGTAGTTTTGAAGAAGAAAAAAACGGTACACGATTATCAATCGACCTTCAGCCGGGAACAGGTGCTGCTGATCTGCTTATGTGGGGTCATACAATGTATGCCTTTCCTTCGCTTTCACTTTCATTTAATGCTAATTTCCTTTACAGGTATGCCGGTGTAAATTTAGACAGCTACCGATACGGAGATGAACTTCTCGCCTCGGCAAACGGAGCGTATGCAATTGCAGATTTTATTGCAATTAACCTCCAATTAAAAGGAAGGTTTGCAGCCGAAGATTATTGGAACGGAAGATTTTTACCAAGTACAGGCGGAACCTATATTGATTTGACTCCAAGTATAATTTATTATGAGGGGAGTTTTTCACTTCGGGTTTTTGCGCAGATACCTTTGTACCGGGATCTGCAAGGTATTCAACTTGCAGTTACTGAAATGTTAGGAACAGAGATCAGCTATATTTTTAGTTTAAAATAAAAAAACGGTTATCCTTTTACACATCTAACATAATAAACTATCATAAAGCAAAAACAAGAAAAGAGGCGATTATTCTCGCTAAACAAATAAAATTTGTTTCCTACCAGTAACATATATTTTGTATCCTGTACCTTTATTTACTTTCTTTTATGTTGTTTTGTTACTACATTGTTACCATCATTTAACAAGGTTAGCAATGAGTGTTAAACTAAGAACAAAAAAACTACAAGATGGTAGCGAATCTCTTTACCTAGATATATACCATAGAGGTAAAAGAAGTTATGATTTTATAGGTCTAAAGATCAAAAAAAATGATCGAAATAAAAAACAGATTAAAGAGCTAGCTGAAAAGATCAGATCGACAAAGGAATTAGAGATACACGCTAATGCTTATAGCATACCGAATAATTACAATGGTAAAGAAGACTTCTTAAAATTCTATGAAGATAATTGTAAAGACGCTGCTTATAAGTCTTCCTTTCAGAAGTTTAAAGAATTTAGTGAAAATAAAATTATAGCTGGAAGGTTACCATATAATAGAGTTGATGAGAAGTATTGTGAAGACTATAGAGACTGGCTCTTAACAAAGATCGGACACAATACGGCTTGGACTTATATATACAAGTTAAAAGCAATTTTCAATAAAGCAGTAAAACAAAAAGTAATACATTCCAGTCCGGCTAAATTTGTGAGTATTAGTGTGCAAGAAACTGAAAAAATATATCTAACAATAGATGAGGTTAAAAATTTATATGCCACGGATTACGATAAGTATGATATAAAAGAAGCATTCTTATTTTCTTGCTACACAGGATTAAGATTATCAGATGTGAAAGAATTAACTTGGGGACAAATCAGAGAGGGTAAGTTATTCTTCACACAAAAGAAAACTAAAGGAGTGGAATATTTACCTCTTAATGAAACGGCCAAAGAGATGCTATATTCAGGATTAGAAAATAATATAAGACCACTGCCTGAGGCGAAGGTATTTAAGTTATTTAGTAATAGTGAGGATATAGGTATACACTTGCGTAAATGGGCTAAGAAGGCAGAAATTTATAAACACATAACATTTCATACCGCCAGACACACATTTGCCACTATGGCGCTTACATGTGATGTAGACCTATATACAGTTAGTAAGTTGCTAGGACATAAAAACATAAACACAACTCAAGTATATGCTAAAATTGTAGATCATAAAGTAGTAGAAGCTGTAAATAAACTTCCAAGTATTTATAAAAAATAAATAGAAATAAATATGAAGCATATAAGGGATTAATTATAAATCTATATGAAATAAATAGGAATTATAAATAAACTATATAAACTTTTATTAGAAAACATTAAATAATCAAAGTAATTTCATAGTAAAAACAATATAATTTCAATGTAATTACAAAGTAATATTAGTTTAATATTAAACAATTGCTAATTAAATATGAATAATAAACATATGAAAACTAGTAAGAAAACTGATAGTTGGAGTTATCCCTCACTTGCAGATAGTTGGAGAGAAGATTTTGTAAAGTTAATCCCTCACTCAAAAAGAAGAAAAGAATTAATAAAATATGTTAAGCTGATTGATTGGGAAAGAATAGGTCATCTACTTTCTTTGGAAGCCAAAGCTGTAATGAAAAAAATCGGAGTCCCAGAAAGTTACGACTCATTGAAGCTTAATAGTTCAATCGTTGAAGCTATTATTTTAGCAAATATTAAAGAACGATTACACTATTTACTTTTTCACTACTTAAGTAGTATAAATAAGACTGATACTATACAAGTAAAAAATAGAAAATTAAAAGGACTATTAGATCGTGTAGAGTTTGAGATAATACGTAACAGATCGGTTTTTAATATGATCTTGGATGTTGGTAGTCTTAAATGGATCAAAGATTCTGATACAAAACAATCCATATTAGATGCACTTAAAAAGAAATTTTCGAAATCGTACGGTAAAAAATACAATGATGACAATCTAAAATATTATCGTGAAATATATACGAAGAATGATGAGTATATAGAAAGAGATGGTGAAGGGAATTATAGAAAAGCAGCTAGGAATGTAATAAAGACCTCTGATTCTACATTTGAAAATGTTTACAAATCATTTAACAATTTTAAGAACAAAAATAAGATTCTCACCCTCGATGAGTATAAAAAATTTCTATCTACTATAGACAGTAGTTAAATTATCGCCTTCCCTATAGACGACATTTCATAAAATAAATTAGCTCCAGTAATAACAAATAAACTGGAGTTAAATATGAAGTACCTCAACATCAACAAGATTTATGAACTCCTTGCTGAAATTAAGCAACTCATAAACCATCAAAACTTAGAACCGCTAGATTTAATTCAAGCAGCAGAATATCTAAATCTAAAACCTTCCTATATGTATTCACTAATTCATCAACAAAGGATACCACACTATAAACCAGGTGGTAAAAAAGTTTATTTCATTAAAGCTGAATTAAATAAATGGATTACTGAATCAAAAATTAAGAGTGCCAGTGAAGTAGAAGAAGACTATAACAAACAAAAAGAAAAAGAGTAAATGAGATCTCCTTGAACAAGTAACAAACATGTAGTGCAAAAATGCAAGTTACAGATACAGTCCCTCAGGTCAAGAGGTACTTTAAGAAGATTATTTCACAGAAAACGGCGATAATGTTAAAAATGTTCGCTGAAGAAAATCATCCGGAAGATGAAAAATTTATTAGGAATATGATTAGACAAATTAAATGCTCTAATGATCTTCAGATTTATGATAATGGGGTTACAATTTCAGGTAGTGTTTCTAGCCAAACAGAGAGCAAGGATGAAGGATCTTTCATGCTGGAGCGTTCTGTAAGAAGCTTTACAAGAAGCATTGGTTTTCCATGTACTATTGTTAAGGAGAGCGCTAAAGCAGTTTTTGAAAAAGGAGTTCTAACTATTACAGTTCATAAGAAAGAGCGTGGAAAGCTAGCAGGTCTGCCAGTTAAAATAGAAGAATTGAGGCTGGCGCGTGAAAGAGAGGCTG
>Ga0209980_10001437_pt1 | contig 13059 bp, 9 predicted proteins | sample CR02metaG_FD_183611 | JGI IMG/M metagenome (GOLD analysis project Ga0209980, IMG submission 183611) | Deep subsurface microbial communities from Mariana Trench to uncover new lineages of life (NeLLi) - CR02 metaG (SPAdes) (version 2) | ecosystem: Environmental > Aquatic > Marine > Ocean trench >... | reverse complement strand
AGGGCGCAACATCTGGGTTTATGGCCCAATAACAGGCTAAAAGAGGTTGTTTTCATGGCGAAATTGACTTCTCCGACACACTGCTAGCTAGCAATTATTATTCGTCCAAGAACCCACCGGATCAGTTGAAAGACCTTCGTGATCTGGAGAAGCAAGAACGGGGCATCGGTGGTGCCCTGGAATTTGTCGCCTATTGCGCCGGGCGATTCGATCCGGACGATCTTGCGGCGCGTGCGCCCAGCTTTGCTCTGTTTAAGAGGCAAGTAGATTCCTGGTAGGAGCGTCCTTGTTGATCGCTGTTCCGGTGCGCAGAATGAGGCGCCGTATCGATAGTCCCTGTTTTTGTATTATGGGGCGTTGACCAATCTCTCTCTACGGAAAGCCTGAACGCCCATGACTCGATTGAACATGCGTTGTGCCTTGCTCGGTATCCTTTTGCTGGCGATGGCCGGATGCACCGCCTCGGCCCAGCAGGCCGATTCGCTGCTACCGGCGAGCTTTAAGGAGGCCGTGCCGCTCTATGGGGCCGCCCTCGGCGATTTCACCCGTCCGATTTCTTCGTCCAACGAGGAGGCCCAGGCGTACTTCGATCAAGGGTTTCAGATGATGTATGCGTTCACGAAAAAGGATGCCGCCCGATCTTTCCACGAAGCGCAGAAGCGCGACCCGGACTGTGCCCTCTGTTACTGGGGCGAGGCCTGGGCCTGGGGTTCGTATCTCAACGGACGCATGCGCAAGGAGGAAGCGCCTCGGGCCTATGCAGCCATCCAGAAGGCTCTCGCGCTGGCCGAGGACCATGCCAGTGAGAAGGAGCAGGCGTTCATCGAGGCGATGGCCGTTCGCTACGTCTCGCCCTTCGATCCCGAGACCCGCGCGGTGCAGGACACGGCCTATGCCGAGGCCATGCGCGTCGTCTACGAAACGTATCCCGACGATCTCGATGCGGCCACGCTCTATGCCGAGGCGCTTTTTCTGCTCGAACCCCGCCTGGGTTCGCGCGATCTCGACGATCCGGACATACAGCGACTCCACGGGGTGCTCGAAGGAATCCTGGCCGTCGATATCCAGCATCCGGGCGCGTGCCATTTATACATCCACGCCACCGAATCGACGAGCCGGCCCGAGAAAGCCGAGGACTGTGCTCAGTATCTCGGCAACGCCATTCCGGGCGCCAGCCACATCAACCACATGCCGTCGCATACCTGGAACCAGGTGGGCCGTTGGGGGGACGCCGTGCGCGCGAACATCCAGGCGTGGCATTCCGATCAGAAGGCAGAGATCGGAGAGGGCTTTGCCATCTACCCGTCGCATAATCTGCATATGCTCCTCTTCGCCGCGTCCATGGACGGCCAGTGCGGCGTTGCTGTCCAGGCTGGCAAAGACTACGCCCGGCTCACCGGCAATACGATGTACCACGCCCTGACCTTGATCCGCTTTGGCCGCTTCGACGAGGTGCTGGACCTCGACGATCGACCGGAGCCCGTGGTGCCCGGCAGCATGTGGGATTTCGCGCAGGGCTATGCCCACCTGCGCAACGGCGAGACCGATTTCGCGCGGGTCTACCTGGATCGCGTGCTGGCGACGGCGGATTCGTCCCAGGCCCGCTTCCGGTTCCATTCGGCGAAACACCTGCTCGGGGCCGTCGGCGGCATTCTCGAAGGCGAAATCTATCGCGAGGCCGGTGATCTGGAGGCCGCCCTTGCGGCGTTCGAACGCGCCGTGGTGATGGAGGACTCCCTGGATTACGACGAACCGGAGCCGCTGCCTTTCGATGCGCGTCACTGGCTGGGCGCAGCGTTGTTGGAGGCCGAGCGGTATCCCGACGCCGAGCGCGTCTACCGCGAGGCCCTCGACTATCATCCGCACAATGGCTGGTCGCTCTTTGGACTCAGAAAAGCACTCGAAGCGCAGGGCAAATCCTCCCCCGAAGTCGATGCCGATTTCGACGCCAGTTGGGCGCGGTCGGATACGTGGATTCGGGGGTCGCGGTTTTGAAAGAGAATCCGCGCTGGCGCCCTCACTGGCGCCCGTTAAAAAACACCGGTCAGCTTCAGAAATAACGTGTCGCCCTGGTCGGAGCGTTCCCCGAAGGCTGCCGTGCCGCGTTGATAGGCCAGTTGGATGGCGCCAAACGGCGGACGATACCGATAGACAAACGCCGCCTGGACGTTACGCCGGTCAATCGCGGAATTGGTCTGCAAAAACACCCGGAGAAACAAATCTCGCGTGAAAAACTGGTCGATCCGCACGACGTGAATCCAGGTCGAGGCCTCGTCGGGGTCCGGGTCGAGCGTCAGCCGTTGCAGTTCGTACTCGATAGAAAGCTTCGGCGTCACTTTATAGGCCCCCGCCACGCTCCACAGTTGAAAATCGGCGTCGAAATTCCGTCCAAACTCATAGCCGAGCTGTACCGATTGAAACGCCCGCGTGTTGTAGCCGATCTCTAGCGTCGTTTGGCGGTTACGGAAATCCTTCTCGAAGCGCTTAAACTCCTCTCTGTGCGCCACTTCAATGCTGAAGCGGTTGCGCAACTCGATCTCTATCGACTGGTCGATTTGCCAGCTTCGCAACGTGTCTTGCTGGCTCCAGTAGATATTGTAATTCGAATCGTAGGCGATGCGTTCGAAGGTCCGGCCTCGAATCCAGAAGATGCGTTCCAGGGCCGAGTCGAGTTCGCGCCGGTCGTCGTCCCGGACAAAGCCGACGGCGTTGACGTGTTCGCGAAAATGCTCGCCCAGGTTCGTGTAGCGAACGTGGAAATGCCAGAGGGGCGTGTCGAGCGCCGGGCGGATGAAATAGGCCCAGGCGCCCGAATCGTGTGAGCCCCAGCTTTGCACGAGTTGGGCCGTCATGCCCAGGCTCCTGGTGAAAAACAGCGTGGCATCGAGCCCGGCAGAGCCTTGCTGTTGGCCTTCGAGCGAACGGTTGGCCACCGAGACCGCCACATTGGACGATCCCACATCGCGCTGTATCCGTCCGACGCCATAGAACGCCTCGTCCGTCTCGTCGGTGGGTTTGGCGCGCGTGCCCAGAAAGGCGAGGGTCCACGGGCCGGTTTTCCCCAGCACCCGCCCGCCGGCCGTGATGTCGGAGATGCGTCGCGAATAAAACGTGCGAATGCGCTGCCGGAACAGTTCGGCCCCTTCGAGGAAGAAAGGCCGTTTCTCGGGAAGCGAAAGCTCAAACCGCGTCAGGTTGATCTGTTCCTGGTCGGCTTCGATCGTCGCGAAATCCGGATTGACCGTGGCATAGGCCGAGATTTCGGGGGTGACGGCGTAGCTGAAGTCCACCCCGGCATCCCATTGGTTCTTTTCGTCCTGTTGAATCCGAGACAAGCCGTAGAGGATTCCCTGATGCCGTTGCGCGGGCGGCGCCACGTTGAGCCCCGTGAGGCTGCCGCCTTGCGAGACGCGGAAGGCGTTATCGAGCGGCCCCGCCCAGAAGCTCAACTCCAGCGTCTGGCGGCGGCTCCGCCCCAGGTTGATCCCCCACGTTCGGTTCTCGCCGGCGCTGTACTTGATCGACGAAAACGGAATCGCCATCTCGACCGACCACCCCTCGGCGGTGCGGGTGGCGGCGGCCTGCCAGGTGGTATCCCACGTGGGATCGACCGTGCGCCCGTCGTTGGCGATGCGTCCATCGGTCTGGGTGCCCAGGGCGTTGACCATGAAATAATAGGCCGACTGATGGTCGTTGAAACTGTCGAGGACGAGGATGACGCAGTCGTCGTTGAGCAAATCGGCATCGCGCCGGGTGAGTTGGGCCGTCGGCGGCAGGGTGTCGCTCAGTTGAAACGCGACGTAGAGGGTGGCCTCGTCATACAGCAGATAGGCCCGCGTCGGCGCTGCGGAGGGCTGCCCCCGTTGCGGCTCGTACTGGATAAAGGACGTGACGACCGCCGCCTGCGTCCAGACGGAATCATTCACGACGCCGTCAATGCTGGGGGCGGAGGCCGTGTAGATGGCCGAGATGGAATAGAGCGAATCTGAGGGAGCGCTCAGGGGCAGCAGTACCAGTCCGATCAGTCCAAGAATGTTCATGTTTGCTCACAGCCTTCTGTGGCGTCTGCTTCTGAAATGGCGTAGTAATGGCGTGCAACTCAAGCGCCCAAAGCATGCGGGGCAACGGCTCTAACGATAGGAAAAAGGGCGACGCGGAGCAAGACGATGAGGACAACGCCAACGCGGTTGAGGACGGTGTGCGAAGCGGGTTATCGGGCATTACTCAAACGGGGAGCCTTTCAACACGTGCCGAGTACATTTCGACAGGATCACAACGGACGTAAGCCGACACCCTCTGAGAACGTAATGAGCACGCAAGAACTTGAAGCCCAGGTGTTGCGCCTCGCCCGGCATGAGCGAGCACGCCTGGCGCAAAAGCTGATTGCCAGCCTCGACGAGGAAGGCGAGATAGAACAGGCCTGGGCCGAGGAAGCCGAGCGTCGCTATGAAGAACTGCGCGATGGAAGCCTGGAAGCCTTGCCGGCTCAACAGGTCTTTGCCGAAGTGCGCTCGAAGCAGTCGCCGACAACATAGAAACGCCTTTTTTCGCCTGGAAACCGTGGTTATACGGCAGTGTTGTAAAGCTCCAGATATGAGAGGACTTGGCTTGAAACAATATCGAGCATTTCTCTAATGTCAAGATGTGTGGTGTCAACTTCGAAAATCGTCGTAATTCGTTCAAGCTTATTCTTAATCGCTTGGTATGATTCAACGTAGCCTTCAAGTACTGTTTGATTGACGACCCTGCCAGGTCGAGAATAAATTCGCCGCTCATATTCGCTATTCAAAATAACGTCAATATCAGCCGTAAAGTACACTGCGAGTATAGTGTTGTCATTCATAAACTTATTGTTAAGTAGGGGCTTGAAATAATCAACTTCTTCTGGGTATCGACCATCCTGATTTTTATAGTTCAGCCATACTATCGAATCAAGGATACCGCGATCCGCTAGCAAGACATCCACGCCCAGATCACACGCCTCAACATACTCCTTCATTTGAGAGAGAGCAGTCCAAAAATTGAATAAGGGATGCATTTTATCCTTGATAGGACAAACCGATGCGCGCTCGCGAATGATCGAAGCATGAACGTCTAGTTCAAGCAGTCGGCCTTTAAGTGCTTCGACTGTTGTCGTCTTCCCGGTTCTGGGTAGACCAAAGAACTCAACGAGCTTAGTCTTATCGAAGGTGTTCACTGGTCAGTTGGTTTTCGTTCACTTGATGGTTGACTTTCATTACTTATAGATATGTAAAAGTTCCTCACAGCCGCGAAGTACCCCAACTCAATCTTGCGCAGTGTATAAACGAGAAACGACAATAGGGCCGATAAAGTAATCATGATAACCATATTGGATAGACTCCATCTTAAGTCAATAAAAATTGATGCTATAGCAGAAGAAACTGGATGGAGTATAAGTATGATCAATGACATGGTAAGAAGAGCTCTAATAATACGAATTACGGATCGTCTGTAGGACAGGTATTCGTATGCCGAGGTGGATTTTATGACTATATATTGTATGCAATCGTGGTCCGATTTCCCAAAATCATTCTTAAATCTTTGACGTTCTGTCTTTATATCTTTTAACCATCGAAAAGAATGAAGCAGATCATCAACCCTATCAGAGAATTGATTGAACACGACTCCAAAAACATAAGTCACAATGGTAATTACGGGAGTCAGTTTGATTATTATATCTGTGTTCTGGAGAAGAATTGCTAACAGTCCATGATCTAGCATGAATATGGGCACCAGAATGGCACCTATCCCGATCAGTCCGACAATGATAAAGTCGATAAAGAAGTTCGTCGTTTTCATTGTCTTGAGTGCTTACAGTCGGTCCGCATCAGTGCGTCGGTAGGGGTGGCACGTAGTAATACGGTCTGATGCCAGCCAGGGCGCTCTGCGCCCGAATTTCGCGGTTTTGGAACGCAGAGCGTTCCGGCTATGGGTTCCCACGCAGAGCATGGGAACCAGCATACGAAGGATAGGGAGGCTGGGCTTAAGGCAAGCATTTTCAGTCTCTGGTATCATGCCGAGTAAGGAAGCCTCAGCAAATCCAAAACAGCCTCTAAGACTCCCCGACTCCTCAATCCCCGACTCGTTATCACAATCCTAAATTCAAGCCGACCCGGTGGACGGCGCCGAGGCGTTCGAGGCGGGTGAAGCCGTAATCGAAACGGAGCTGGACAGCCTCGACGACGTTGGGCAGCATCAGTCCGACCCCGAAGCTGGGCAGGTCGTACTCCTCGACGCCAAAGCGGTAGCCTCCGCGTAGCACCAAGAGGTTGTTCCAGGTGTACTCGATGCCCACGTTGAAGCTCTCGGCATTGTCGTTGGGATTGTTCAACTGACCGGAGAGAAGCAGCGCATTGCGGGGGTTGTTGCGCAGGGCGTTATAGGTGAGCCCGAGCGAGAAGGTCGTCGGCGGCGTCATGCTTTCGAAGTCGTCTTCGATCCGGATGCTCTCCTGGCCGATCACCGTGCGTGGCAGTTCGCCGCTGGGCGTGCCGTCGAGGCCGAAGTTGCGGATGACCACGGCCATCTGCGCCCCCGTCGTGCCGATCCGGTAGAAGATGCCGAGGTCGAACACCGCCGTGCTCGTGACAAGGCCGGCCACGCTTTCGCGCACGTACTTAGCGGTGATGCCGTAGCTGAAGAGATCGGTTAACGCCTGGGAGACGGTAAGGCCGGCGGCAAAGTCGAAGAGGCGGAAGGTTTCGCCGGTGCCGAAGGGTTCGAACTCGGTCGTGACGTCCATCTCGCCGGAGTTGAGCGTCTGCACGCTTGCGCCGAGGGTCACTCCCAGGCTGCGCAGGTGATAAATGACACCGAGGTAATCGACCGTTACGTCGGCATAGTACGTGGTATGGCTCACGCCCACTTGCGACGAAGGGATCTGCGCCGCCAGTGCCGGATTCCAGAACAGCGCACTGGCATCGAAGGCATTGGCGGCCACGGTCTCGCCCAGCGCTGCCGCGCGCGCATCCACCGGGATCTTCAGAAACTGAAAGCCGGAAGTCCCCGCCCGGTCACTGCCGAACGACGGGATGAGCTGGGCGCGGACCGGCGAGGCTGATAGCATTCCTGCCAGAAACAGGCAGAACAGGACGGAGATCAGGGTGTGGGCGTGTGGGCGTGTGGGCGTGTGGGAGCAGAAAGTCCCTCCCCTACCCCCATACTCCCCTATTCCCCTACTTTTGTATTTGCAGAGTGACACCATGGCTAAAACCGATAAGACAACCCTATCAGGACCTGCCGCTGGGGCAGAAAACGGGCCGGGTTAAACGGTGGCAGCCCGCTGGTCCTCGGATCTTCGTAGCGCGGATCGCGGGTCCCGAGGGGCACGTCGAAATTCTCGTCATCGCGCAGGGCTACAAAGTCGGTCGTCGCCGAGTCGACCTTCGGGTAGGCTTTGCCGGTGACTGGGTTGACGATGACGCTGTTGAGCTGGTTAAAGAGGTTGGTGATCTCGAGTGTCAGCACGAGGTCGTTGCTGAACATCGTGAAGGACCGTTGCAGGTTCAAGTCGAACCACCACCACGCCTGGCCCAACTCGGAGAAGCGCTTGGCCGGGTCCGACTCGGTTTCGTAGATCGGGCGCCAGTCCAGCTCCCCCGTAATCGGGTTCACCTGGCGACCGCTGAACGTGACGGGCGTGTAGCGCTGCCCACTCCGGAACGTCGACGCCACGTAGAGCCGGAGCCGGTTCAGGCCGGGGATGCCCAACAGAGGCCGGTCTTGCTCGTGGGTAAGAATCACATTCACCTTCAGGTCGAGCGGGCGGTCCCAGGCCAGCGGCGTCTCGAAGGTGTTGTCGATATCGCCCCGGGCCAGGAATTGGACCAGCGCGTCGTTGTTGGTCGAACTCAAACCCGTCGCGCGCGCGAACGAACCGGAGAACTGCCCCTGGAACCAGGAGCCGATCCGTTTCAAGTAGCTGAGCTCGACGCCTCGGACCCGCGCAAAGTCGCCGTTGACCCGGAAGGCCCGCGTGGTCTCCCGCCCCGTGGCGTCCTGGATCCGGATGTTTTCGATGGTGACGAAGTCGAACTTGTCGCGCCAGAACGCCGTGACGTTGAGCACGTCGTTACTGCTGAGTTGGTTGCGCAGGCCCAGTTCGTAAGAGATATCGACCTCCGGGTCGAGGCTCGGATTGCCGAGGTCGGCAAAGAAAGACCGGTCCTGGAAGAACGGGTCGAGGCCGGTGTAGACGAACGTCGGGTGCGGGATTTTGGTAGAGTGGCCGTAGTTGAAAAAGAGCACCTGGTTCTCCTGGATGGGGAACGAGACGCGCAGCTTGGGCAACAGGCGGAATTTGTAGCGGAGGCCGAAGAGTTCGGTCGTTCCGTCCTTGTAGGCTTGCCGAATAGCGTCGAGGATGGGAGCGTCGGGGTTGTCGACCAGATCATCGACATACTTGCCGGGCGCCCAGTACTCGAAGCGGGCGCCGAAGTTGGCGATCAGGCCCCGGTAGCGAAACTGGGCCGTGGAAAAGAAGGCTCCGCGCCGGGGTTTGACCTGCCAGATGTCGGAGCTTTCACCGAGGCGGTTGGTGCTCGCGGCGTCTTCGCCGGTACCCACCGGGGCGCCCACCCAGGGCCGGATCACGTCGATCCACTGGTAGTCGTTGAACTTGAAATCGAAACCGGCGTCAATGCGGTTGTTTTTGCTGGCCGAGAAGTAGGTGTAGGTCAGGCGCAGCGTTAGTTCCTCGGCGAAATGGTCGTGGAAGCGCGTGGCGAGACCGCCGTTGTTGAACAGGCCGGGGCCGGGCAAGACAAAGAGCGCATTGGGATCGACGGGCTGGCCGGTTTCGTCCACGAAGGGCGAGGCCGGATAGGGGACGATGCTCTCCGGGTCGAGCTCGGTATCGACGTTTTCCGGACGCCAGCGGCGCCCGTTGGCGTCGGCGCGGAGCTTGGTAAAGAGGCGGCTGGCCTGGACTTCATAGAAGGATTGATCATTGAGCACGTGCGTCCACTTGAGGTAATAAATCATGTTGTCGTGGGCGAAGGTGCTGGCGTTTTCGGGCTGAAGGATGAAGGCGTACTGAAAGCCCGGCGCGACCACCGCGTCGTTGCCCGTCACCTGGAGCATACGCGTGTTCTGGTTCACCGTCAGCGAGCGCTGGTAGGACGCCTGCAACCGCTTGCCCGGCGCCAGGTGAAAGGTCAGCTTGAAGAGCCCGCTCCAGCGGTTGCCGGTGCGCGGCAGCAAGAAATTCGATCCTACGAGCGAGGACCGGATCGAGTCGGGGTTGACGATGTGGCGCGTGAAGCCGTCGGAGAGTTGTGCTTGCCCGGAGGTGAAGAAGAAGAGTTTGCGGGGCACGATGGGGCCGCCCAGGCTGAACTCGTAGATATCCTCCTTGAAGTTGGCGCGCGAGGCGTCGTTGAGATCGCCGAAATTATCGCGTTTGTGGACGAAGGAGCCGCTGAAGGTGTCGCCGCCGTCCTGCGTGCGCACGGCCACCACGCCGGAGGTGACATCGCCGAATTCGGCCCCGATGCCGCCGGTGATCACCTCGACTTCCTGGAAGGCGTTCGAGCCGATGTCGAGGCCGAATCCGGTGCCGGCCAACGGGTCCTTGGCCGAGACGCCATCGACGATGTAGCCCGTCTCGTCGGCGCGTCCGCCCCGGATGTAGAGCCCCGTCGGGTCGCGGACGACGCCGACCTGGGTCGAGACCACGTCCTGGACGCTGCGCAGCGGAGCCGCCTCGATCTGATCGCGCGAGATGGTGTAGGCGCTCGTCGACTGTTCGACGTCGACGAGGGGCTTCTCGCCGATCACGACGATCTCTCCGTCGGTCGAGAGGATGGCTTCTTTCAGTTCAATGTCGAGGCGGGTCGTTTGCCCGTTGCTCACGCGGATGTCGGTGAAGAGCTTGGTCTCAAAGCCGATGTAGGAGACCTTCACCGAGTAAGAGCCCGCCTTGACATCAGGAATGGCGAAGCTTCCGTCGAGGCCCGAAGCCGCGCCGCTCGAGGTGCCCACGAGGAGTAGGTTGACGCCAATGAGTTCTTCGCCGGTGTCGGCGTCGGTCACCTTGCCCACGATCTGTCCCTGGCCGAAGGCCGGCACGGCCCATAGTCCCAGCAAGAACATCCCCAAGAACGTCCAGTGTGGAAGCGGCAAACGGCGCATGGTTTAGGTGTTTGTTGAAAACGTTGGTCGTAGGGTCATGGCATGACCCTACGCCGTCGATTCAGGTTGGTTATCGTTTAGGAAAGCCCAGGCTTTCCAGTATCAGCTTCACCGCGCGGCGTGAGGCGTCGGGGTCGCCGTCGGCGCCCTTGAGCAAGGAGGCTCCCGATTGCTCGTTGACGAGCGGGAGCGCGAAAAGCCCGACGCGCCGGTCTGCGCTGATCGAAGCGATGGTGCGAGGCGCCGTCCAGGGACCGCGTGTTCCGCCCCGCGTGAGGTAGACGTAATCGGCCTCGTAGAGCGGGATGGTATTGGCTCCCCGTGTAAAGAAGGGCAGTTCGTTGATGTAAAAGTTGTCCGAGACCAGCGCAGGCAGGGGCTCGGCCACGCCGGGCAGCGGCTGCACCGCCGAGATCGCCGCGCCGCGCCCCAACTCCATGCGCTGGAGGGTGTCGGGGCGTATGAACAACTCGCTCAAGGGCAGCAGCAAGATGGCCGGGTTGCCCAGGTTATCTTCGGGGTTGCGCGGTTGGGTGATCGGCGTATGCACCATCATCTTGCCGCCCTGGTCGAAGAACACGTCCAGCACGCCGGCGGTGAAGGGCAGGTTGTTGCCCCCGACGGCGTTGACCGTGTTGGTCGAGACCCAGTAGATATAGTCCCACGAGGCCATCATAAGGCGCAGCGTGGGTTCGGCGTTGGGCGGCAACGCATCCGAGCGCGGTGCGTTGCCGACGTTGCCCGTGACGAACGGCTGCGTGATGTTCCACACGTCGATCGCCACGTCCGAGGGCAGGTATTCACGCAGCAGCTCGACGTGGTAGCGCTGCACCGTCGGGAAGGGGGCCTTCCGGAAGTCATTCACGAAGAGCACCGGACCCCTGGGCTTCTTTACGTACCAGGAGAACTCCGCTCGCACACTTGTCGTGTCGGTCGCATCGACGGCGCGGAGATATAACGTGTTTTCGGCGTCGAGCCGGAGGCCCGGCACCGTGATGTTGACCCGTTGGAGCGCCCGCCCGACGAAGACCTCCGCCTCGGCAACGGTCTGGCTCGCGTCACCGCGATTAACGTTGCCCACGAACGTAACGAACTCGGCATCGGCAGGCAGCGCGGTGAAGGTGGTGGTGTCGTTGAAGCTGACCTCGATCCGGCTCAGGTTTTCCAGCCCTTCCGGATCTTCAGCGATCCAGGAAAAAGAGATGATGTGGAAGGTGGTGTCCGGCGGCAGGTCGAAGCTGCTGAATCGGATGGTGGGTGGGGCGTTTTGAATGGGGAAGACCGTCCGGGCGGGCTGAGGATCCCTGGCGCCCTCGTTGTCGATCGCGCGGACCTCAAAAACCACGTTGGCGATGCGCTCGCCCCTCGGGATGGGCAAGAGCACGAGCGAGTCGTTGCTGGTGGTCCGCACCCAGTCCGCCTCCGGCCCCGGCGACGATCCCTCGTCGAAGAAACGCATCTCGAAGGCCGCGACAAAGCCGTCGGGGTCGGTGCCCGTCCACGAGACAAACAACGTACTCGAGAGCCGCTCGGCATTGCTCAGGTTATCGACGAGGGAACTGTCGCGCACGCTCAGTTCGGTGTCGGGCGGCTGGTTCCCGAAGGCGTCCCCCGCGATGTCGGTGTCGCACCCGGCGGCGAGCACCAGCAACACGCCTCCGAAGAGGAGGGCGCACAACAGTCGCATGGCGATCGCTTGTTCCATCGGGTAGGGTAGGATAAGGATCAGAAGGATGGGTGCGGGGCGAGAACGCTGTGCGTCTGCTTCCCCCCACCCATCCTTCCAAACCATTTAAATAATCAGCCCTGCTGATTATTTAAGCAGCAGCATCTTCTTCACCTGCACCTTCGAGCCGGCGGTCAGGCGGTAGAGGTAGAGGCCGCTGGCCAGGCGCGCGGCGTCGAACCGGACCGTGTAGGTGCCGACGGCCTGTTCGCCATTGACCAGCACCGCCACGCTACGACCCAGGATGTCGAAGACTTCGAGCCGAACCCTGCTTGTGGCCGAGACGGTGTACTCGATGGCTGTCGCCGGGTTGAACGGGTTCGGGTAGTTCTGCCGCAGCACGAACGAGCCCGGCACCACGTCGTCTTCGACGGCCACGTTAGTCACCGCGCCGATGTCCGCCTGCTCTTCGGGCCAGAGCCTGAAGCTGTTGAAGCCGAAGACCCAGATGCCCTGGATGAACTCCAACCTTTCGCCTTCGCTGGTGCCGCCGCCGCCGCTGATCAGGGGCGAGGCGTCGTCGGCGCGGGCTTCTCCGCCTGCGCCACCGACAGAACTGAAGAACCACTCACCGAAGCCGGCAAGGTTCGTGACGACCACGTCGTTGAACCGCACCAGCATGCCCTCGTGGCTCTTGGCGACGTTCGGGTCCTGCATCGCATCGGTGGTGAACTCCTTGTACGCGACAGGGCCAGGCCCCCCGACGACGGTGAGGGTGACGTCTGTGAGGATCGATTCGTTGTTGAACCCGAATTGGACGGTTCGATCGATGGTAGCGCGGGTGATTATGACGGCGTCGCCCCGGTGGAGTGTGCTGTCGGTGTTGACGAGGATGCCCGACCACGGGGCCAGCGTGAGGTCGTCCTGGATCGAGACGAAGCCGGAGCTATCCGTCTGGCTTTGCACGACCGCGATGATGGTCATGTCCGTCGTGATGCCTCGGAACGGGGTATCGCCGGGCCCGCCATCGATGGTCGTCTGGATGTCTGAGATCTCGTTAATTCCCTCCACCAGCACGCGATACTGTTGCGGGTCGGAGGTCGAGACGGCCCCGGCATTATCGGTCGCTACCGTCCAGTAGGACACGAAGACACCGGCCAATTTTTTGGAGGAAAGGAGATTCTAATGGCTACTGGTTAATGGTCAATGGTCAATGGTTAATGGGGAGACTCCTTAACCAT
>Ga0209980_10001436_pt1 | contig 13083 bp, 10 predicted proteins | sample CR02metaG_FD_183611 | JGI IMG/M metagenome (GOLD analysis project Ga0209980, IMG submission 183611) | Deep subsurface microbial communities from Mariana Trench to uncover new lineages of life (NeLLi) - CR02 metaG (SPAdes) (version 2) | ecosystem: Environmental > Aquatic > Marine > Ocean trench... | reverse complement strand
CCGGTTGAAAGATATTGGCGTGATGCCAAACTCACCGTGATAGGAGAAGGCACCTCGGAAGTTCTGCGCATGGTTATCTCAAGGGAGATTTTAAAAGAACTGGCATGAAATTCGGCGACTTTGAATTATTTGTTTTGAGTGACGGCAAGTTTAAGCTTGACGGTGGTGCGATGTTTGGTGTGGTGCCGAAAGTCCTTTGGGAAAAAACCAACCCGCCCAATGAAATGAATCGAATTGAAATGGGACTTAACAGCCTGCTTATTAAGACCAATGATGATATTGTTTTGGTGGACACAGGTATCGGCGAAAATTACAACGAGAAATTTTTTGAAATGTTTGAAATCGATAAATCCACTAGTTTGTTGAAAAGTTTGAATTCAAGAAGTCTTAAACCAGATGATATCACAAAAGTTGTGCTGACCCATTTACATTTCGATCATTGCGGCGGTAATTGTTCAAAAGATGAAAATGGTGAACTCAAGCCGACCTTTCCAAATGCGACTTATTATTTTCAACAGGATGAGTTTGAATACGCAAAAAAACCGGACCCCAGAAGTCGCGGCAGCTATTTAGCTCAAAATTGGCAAGCAATCGAGGAATCTGATCAGTTGCAGCTTATTTCTGGAAATCAAGAAATTATCCCCGGAGTCGAGGTTTTCACAACGGGCGGGCATACGCAGAATCACCAAATTGTAAAAGTCCATTCAGATGGAAAAACAGCTTGTTTTTTAGCAGATTTGGTTCCGACGGATTCCCACTTGAAAACTGCCTACGTCATGGGATATGATCTTTACCCGAAGACGACCATGGAAATGAAGGAGAAAGTTCTGAAACAAGCCCTACAGGAAAATTGGCTGCTTATTTTTGAACACGCACCGTCGGTTAAAGGTGGATATTTGACCGAAAAAGAAGGTAAACTTCGAATTGAAGAAGTAGAAATTTAAGATTTAGCACTAGGAGTTCTCATCGATGTCGGAATTTAAAGAAGTCGTTATTGCCAGTGCATGTAGGACACCAATTGGTGCATTTCAAGGGGCTTTAAGTTCATTTTCGGGACCACAGTTGGGCAGCATCGCCATCAAGGAAGCTTTAAACCGCGCCGGTATCAAGGGAAAGGATGTTAGTGAAGTTATCATGGGTGAGGTTCTTCCGGCCGGAGTCGGCCAGGCGCCCGCTCGCCAAGCTTCCATGGGAGCTGGAATTCCTAACACTGTGCCCTGTTTGACCATCAACAAAGTTTGCGGCTCCGGCTTGAAGTCAGTTATGTTGGCTGCGCAAGCGATTATGGTTGGTGATGCAGATATCGTAGTCGCGGGCGGCATGGAAAGCATGTCTAATGCTCCTTATCTTCTACCGAAAGCGAGAACCGGCTACCGGCTTGGACACGGCGAGCTTATTGACAGCATGATCAAAGATGGTTTGTGGGACGCTTACAACGATTTTCACATGGGCAATGCGGCTGAACTGTGCGCCAAAGAATGCAATGTGCCAAGAGAAGCTCAGGATGAGTTCTCTATCAATTCATATAAAAAGGCATTGGATGCGCAAAAGAACGGGTATTTTAAAGATGAAATTGTCCCGGTAGAAATCCCACAAATAAAAAGCGATCCTATTCTCCTTTCCGAAGATGAAGGACCCAAGCGGGCAAATTTTGAAAAAATGCTGACCCTCAGACCGGTTTTTCAAAAAGACGGAACAGTCACAGCTGCAAATGCCTCCTCAATCAATGATGGCGCTGCAGCCTGTGTGGTTATGTCTAAAGCGCAAGCGGAACGTTTAGGAAGAAAGCCTTTGGGAACTATTGTTGCTCAGGCTTCTGCGGCAAAAGCTCCGGAGTGGTTTACCATGGCGCCGGCAGATGCTATCAATTTGATTTTGGACAAAGCCAATTTGAAACTGGAAGACATCGATTTGTTTGAAGTTAATGAAGCGTTTGCTGTCGTAAACCTTGCAGTTGGCAAAGAGCTCGGGATAGATTTGAATAAAATGAATATTCACGGTGGTGCGGTGGCACTCGGCCATCCGCTTGGAGCAAGCGGTGCGAGGATTCTAACCACGCTGCTTTATGCTATGAAGCGCCAGAATAAAAAGAGGGGATTGGCGACACTTTGCATTGGCGGGGGAGAGGCTTCGGCGGTGGTTGTGGAGCGGTAATCGATTTTTTTTAAAAATTTAACCCCGAAATGCAAAAAAAATGGAGGATCCAATGAACGCTCTTAAAATTTCTCTTTCATAATATTAAGTTCATTCGCCTTCTTAAGTATATCAGGAGAATTACATTGATTTTACGATTCTATCGAAAAATAATTAGTTCGACAAAATGCTTCAGATTCAAACTAAAATAAAAGCAGAGGTTTATTTGGATATAAACAACGGGACCGTCATCGGTGCATGCACCATGGGCGACGGCAGAGCCCTTAAACAAAAGTTTTAAATTAAGAGGAGCTGCATGGATTTTCTATTAACGGACGAGCAAAAACTTATTCAACAAACTGCACGCGAGTTTGCTCAGAATGAAGTCGCTAAGGATGCTGCGGAACGGGACCAGACTGCACAATTTCCTTCGCATCATGTAAAAAAGATGGCTGAGTTGGGTTTCATGGGAATGATGATCGACCCGAAATATGGCGGCAACGGATTAGATACCGTTAGCTACGCGATTGTCATCGAGGAACTCTCGAGAGTTGATGCTTCCGTGGGAGTTATTTGTTCTGTCAGTAATTCTTTAGTTTGTTTTGGGATAGAAAATTTCGGTAAAGAAGAAACAAAACAAAAATATTTAGTTCCTTTGGCTAAAGGCGAAAAACTGGGTGCATTTTGCATGTCTGAACCCGGCTCAGGATCGGACGCAGCCGGAATGAAAACCACTGCTGTTTTAAAAGGCGATCACTATATTTTAAACGGCACCAAAAATTTTATTACTAATGGCTTGAATGCAGATTTTTATGTTGTCATCGCACATTCCGATCCGTCTCAGCGCCACAAAGGGATTAGTGCCTTTGTGGTAGAAAAAGGATTTCCCGGATTTCAAGTTGGCAAGAAAGAAAAGAAGCTTGGTATCCGAAGTTCAGACACGGCATCAATAATGATGGAAGATTGTGCTGTTCCGAGAGAAAATCTTTTAGGTCAGGAAGGCGAGGGATTTAAAGTAGCAATGATGACACTTGACGGCGGTAGAATCGGTATTGCCTCTCAAGCCGTGGGCATCGCACAAGGATCTTTAGATGCGGCAATCAATTATGCGAAAGAAAGGGTGCAATTTGGAAAGCCAATTTCGGCTTTCCAGTCGATTCAGCATATGCTGGCGGATATGGAGACACACGTTAGCGCAGCGAGACTCTTGACTTATCAAGCAGCCTGGAAGAAAGATCAGAACCAAAAGTATTCACATGACTCTGCAAAGGCTAAACTGTTTGCATCCGAGACCGCCGTTGATGTGAGCTCAAAAGCCGTGCAGATTTTTGGCGGTTACGGTTACCTGAAGGATTATCCCGTTGAAAGATTCATGCGGGATTCAAAAATAACTGAAATTTATGAGGGAACATCTGAAATTCAAAGGCTGGTAATTGCAAGAGATCTCCTAAAATAATTTAGATAGGCACTGCAACTTAAGATATTCAACTAACATACTATAACGGAGGCCAAATATGTCTGAATTCTTAGAAGACGGGAAACTATGGTTTAATGGGAAGATGATTGAATGGCAGGATGCTAAAATACATGTCATGTCTCATGTTATTCATTATGGCTCATCGGTCTTTGAAGGATTTCGATGTTATAATACGGTTAATGGACCCGCCCTTTTTCGGTTACAGGATCACATTCGGCGGTTATTTGATTCCGCGAAGATTTACAGAATTCCCATGCCCTTTTCGAAAGATGTAATCGAACAAGCCTGCATCGATGTCGTTAAAGTTAATAATTTGCAGGAAGCTTATATGCGTCCGGTCGTCTTCCGAGGATATGGAAGCCTGGGAGTCGATCCCAAAGATACGCCGACTGAAGTGGCGGTGGCAGCTTTGGCCTGGGGAAAATATTTGGGAGATGAAGGGATCAATGTCGGGGTTGATGTTCGCGTGTCTTCCTGGAATCGAGCGCGGCCCAATACCTTGCCGGCGATGGCAAAATGCGGCGCGAACTATATGAATTCACAGCTTATTAATTTGGAGGCAAAAGCGGACGGATATATAGAGGGGATTGGCCTTGATTCCTATGGCTATGTCAGCGAAGGAAGTGGTGAAAATATTTTTGTAATCCGCGACAACCGAATTTACACACCGCCGCTCTCTTCGTCAATTTTGCCGGGAATTACCCGTGACTGCGTTATTAAACTGGCAGAAGATTTTGGCTATAAAGTTGAGGAAATCACAATTCCGAGGGAGTTTCTCTATATTGCCGATGAGGTTTTCTTTACAGGGAGCGCCGCCGAAGTCAGTCCCATCAAATCTATCGATCGAATTCCAATTGGCGAAGGTCGCAGGGGACCGATTACTGAGAAAATTCAAAAACGCTTTTTTGGAATATTAACCGGTGAGTTCGAGGATAAATATAGCTGGTTGACTCCGGTTAATTAATAGTAGCGAGCAATGAGTAGTAATAGAAGAAAAGCAAGAGAATTGGTCTTGCGTGCACTTTACAGCCAGGAGATGTCGGATAATCCGGTAAATGTGATTATTGAGGACATGATTTTGAGCCGCAAGGAAGAGGAGAGCATCACGGAATTTGCGGTGCACTTACTTAAGGTTTGTATTGAGCACAAAACTGACCTCGATAAATTGATCGTTGACAAAGCGCAGAATTGGGATTTCGAAAGAATCGCTATTTTGGATAAATTAGTGATGAGAATAGCAATTTGCGAGTTCCTGCATTTTGAAGATATTCCACCCAAAGTCTCGATTGACGAAGCGATTGAAATTGCCAAAAAATACAGCACCGAGGGAAGCGGTCAATTTATCAACGGAATATTGGACAGCGTTTTACTTGAGTTAAGAAATCAAAATCTTTTAAAAAAATCCGGAAGAGGGTTGAACGAAGACTGAATGTTCGCCTTAAAGAAAAAACTAATTGATTGGAACTTAGTATGGTTGGAAATTTAGTATCGAAAATTTTCGGCAGCAAACATGATCGGGACATCAAGCGGGTCCAACCGATCGTTGACCAAATTAATCAAGCTTATGAGCAGTTTGAGAATCTTTCCGATGATGAGCTGAAAGGCAAAACACAGGATTTCAAAGATCGGATAGAATCCGCTACCAAAGAAGTCGTCGCAGAGTTAAAGGAGCTTTACGAAGCAATCCATTCGGACACCATTTCCACGAATGGCAGAGACGATTCCGGCCAAAATGAAGAGTCCGAAAACAGCGACACGGACAATGTGCACGACCAAATTAAAAAGCTGGAGGAAGAAGAAAAGGAAATTATCGAAGAGGTTTTGAATGAAATTCTTCCTGAGGTTTTTGCAGTAGTGAAACAGACTTGTAAACGGCTGGTAGGTAAAAAATGGAAAATTTGCGATGTCGATAGTCAATGGGAGATGATTCCTTACGACGTTCAACTCATTGGCGGCATTGTTTTGCACGAAGGCAAGATTGCGGAGATGGCAACCGGGGAAGGAAAAACTTTAGTTGCAAGCATGCCTCTCTATCTAAATGCCCTAGCCGGTAAAGGCGTCCATTTGATTACCGTAAATGACTATCTGGCAAGACGTGACTGTGAATGGATGGCCGAAATCTTTAAATTCCTAGGACTGACCGTTTATTACATCCAAAATGATATGAACCCTGAGCAGCGTAAACAAGCCTATTCGGCAGACATTACTTATGGTACAAACAATGAATTTGGTTTCGATTATCTTCGCGATAATATGGCCATTCGCTTCGAAGATAAAGTTCAACGCGGGCACAACTACGCTATCGTTGATGAAGTAGATTCGGTTCTGGTGGATGAGGCTCGCACCCCGCTCATTATTTCGGGTCCGGTTGAGCATTCCACCCATAAATATGACGAAATGAAACCACGTGTTGAGCAACTGATCAGGCAGCAAACGATCTTGGTCAATAGCCTCGTTGCAGAAGGTGAAAAATTATTGAATGATGAGAATGAAGATGAATACGGAGCGGGAATAAAGTTATTGCAGGCTTCACGGGGAGCGCCCAAGAATAAAAAGCTTGCCAAAATTCTGCAGGAAGTTGGTGTCAAGAAGCTCATTCGCCGGGTAGAGAATGACTATATTCGTGATAAAATATTGCATGAAGTTGACGAAGATTTGCTTTTTGCGATCGATGAGAAGGCGCACACAATTGATTTAACCGACAAAGGCCGCGATGCCCTTTCTCCTAACGATCCGGAGATGTTTGTTTTACCCGATCTTTCTGAAAAGCTGCATGAATTAGAAAACAATGAAGCAATTTCTGAAGAAGAAAAGTTGTCGGAAAAGATGAAACTTCAAAACGAATTTTCTGAAAAAAGCGAACAGCTTCATAATATTTCCCAACTCCTTCGTGCTTACTCCTTGTTTGAAAAAGATGTTGAATATGTTGTCACGGATGGCAAAGTTTTAATTGTAGATGAATTTACCGGACGCTTGATGCCGGGCCGGAGATTTAGTGACGGACTGCACCAGGCTTTGGAAGCCAAGGAAGGCGTTAAAATTGAAAGAGAGACCCAGACTTTAGCCACGATTACTTTACAAAATTATTTTCGTCTTTATAAGAAATTGGCCGGAATGACCGGCACAGCAGAAACAGAGGCGGCAGAATTTTGGGAAATTTACAAACTGGATGTCGTGGTCATTCCAACTAATGATACGATTCGGCGAATAGACTATGAAGACCAAATTTTCCGAACCAAACGAGAGAAATTCAACGCAATTATTGATGAGATCGTCGAAATTCATGAGAAAAAGCGTCCGGTTTTAGTCGGGACGATCACTGTAGATGTCTCAGAAACTTTGAGCCGGATGCTAAAGCGCAAAGGTATCCCGCACTCCGTTCTGAATGCAAAACAGCACCAGAGAGAAGCAGAAATTATCTCGCATGCTGGCGAGCCAGGGGCAGTGACAATTGCTACTAATATGGCTGGAAGAGGAACCGACATAAAGCTGGGCCATGGTGTTGTTAAACATTCAAGTTGTGCTTTGGTTAAACACCGCGAAGGCGAAGAAGTGTGTCCTTATTTAGATGAGTATAAATGTCACGAAGAAGTACCCTGCGGACTCCACATAATGGGTACGGAACGGCATGAATCCCGCCGAATTGACCGGCAGTTGCGGGGCAGAAGCGGCCGGCAGGGAGATCCGGGTTCGTCGCGCTTTTATCTGTCTTTAGAAGATGACTTGATGCGGTTATTTCAATCAGACCGGGTTGCAGGCGTCATGGATCGGCTTGGCGTTCCGGAAGGCGAGGTCATTCAACACGGAATGGTCAGCAAATCGATTGAACGAGCGCAGAAAAAAGTAGAAGGTCATAATTTTGACATCCGAAAGCATCTTCTCGAATATGACGATGTCATGAACCAGCAGCGTGAAGTTATTTACAAGAAACGTGCTCATGCTTTGGAAGGGGAGAATTTACGAGAAGAGTATATTGAGCTCATCGGAGATTTCGTGGACAGCAGAATTAGCCAATATTCCAACGAGGAAACATATTCTGAAGAATGGGACTGGGCGGGGCTGCGAGCTGATTTTAGAAAAACTATGCTCATGGAGTTGCCAGTTGAAGAAGACGATATCGCCGGCATCGGTCAAGACGAATTATTTGATAAGGTGTATGACGCTGCCAAGAATCACTATCACCAGAGAGAACGAGATCTCAGCGAAAAATTAATGCGCCAAATCGAGCGGTTGGCGATGCTGCGAGTAATTGACGAACAGTGGCGTGAGCATCTCTACGAAATGGATCAACTCAAAGAGGGAATTGGACTCAGGGCCTATGGTCAGAAGAATCCGTTGCTTGAGTATAAATCTGAAGGCTTCAGGATGTTTACGGAAATGCTCGATATGATCAATGAACAGGTTCTCGATTTAATTTTTAAAGCGCAGGTGCAACATGAACCAATTCCGTCAGCGGTTCGACGACTCCAGCAGGTGACAACGGTTCATGATTCAACCGAGGGTATGGGGTTTTCAGGTATTCCTCAAGAAGATGCCGGGCAAAGGGCTGCACGCCAGCCGCAAGGAGCTAAGAAGCAGCCAGTGGTCGTTGGTGAGAAAATAGGACGAAACGATCCGTGTCCTTGTGGAAGTGGTAAAAAGTATAAAAAATGTCATGGTGTCGTGTAAATATTGTTGCATTTCCAAGATTTTTTTTTACCTTTGGGAACTAAAATCAGAGCGGCTGAGTTTACCCCGCAATTGGTGTTGTTCGAGGCGGTCTCAGGAGGAAAATTGAGTTTTCACCTCGTCGATAAAGTTTGAAAGAAAAGTGGGGATAATATATTAGAGGAAATTTTATGAATGAACGTGTTGTTGAAATTTTGATTTATATAATGAGCGAAATTCGAAGTAACCGTAAAGTCTCCGGTAAGCTCGACATTCTTTCAAAAAGCCTGATTCAACAGGGATACACTGAAAGTGAAATCAGTTCAGCTTTTACCTGGCTTTTGGGTCGCCTAAAAAACGATTCCGAAGAGGTCATCGAACAGAAAAATCCCTCACTAAAGAGTTCTTTCCGCCATCTTCATGAAATAGAGCGCTCGATTATTGCTGTTGAAGCATATGGCTATATTATTCAACTCAAAGAATTAGGGATTATTGACGAATCGGATGTTGAGCAGATTCTAGAAAGAGCAATGATGATGGGTGCCTCAGAAATCACCACGGGGGACATTAAATCTATTGTTGCCTCAATGTTATTGAATTACAATGCTCTTACTGACGGAAGTTGTTTTCTTTTTGAGGAAAATCCTACAATTCATTGATCATGCAATTACTTTTATCAATTTCTCACCTCTTTTAATTTATTTAGATGTTATGGCAAAATCTTTAGTTATTGTTGAATCCAATGCTAAAATAAAAACCATTGGTAAATTTTTAGGAAAAGATTATCAAGTTCTTTCCTCAGTAGGACACGTTAAAGACCTGCCGAAACAACGCCTGGGTGTCGATGTCGAAGACAACTTTAAACCTGAATATATTACCATTCGGGGAAAAGGCAAAGTATTAAGTCAGTTAAGAAAGTCAGCAATAACTGTGGACAACGTCTTCATCGCTACCGATCCGGATCGTGAGGGAGAAGCGATCGCCTCCCACCTTGCCGAAGAAATGAAAGTCAAGAAAGATAAAATTTTCCGGGTGATGTTTAATGAAATTACCGAAAAGGCGGTCAAAAACGCATTAAAAAACCCAACAAAAATAAATGAAAACAAGGTCGCTGCTCAAAAAGCACGCCGGGTTGTGGACCGTTTGGTTGGTTATCAGGTTAGCCCGATTTTATGGCGAACCATTTACCGTGGGTTGAGTGCCGGCCGGGTTCAATCCATTGCGCTTAGACTCATCAGTGAGCGTGAGGAAGAAATCGAGAATTTTAAACCCCAAGAATATTGGTCTGTTGCTGCCGAACTCCAGGGAGATAAAAACCAGCCGTTTCTATCAAAGCTTCATAAAATAGACAACAAAGCGCCCGAACTTGCCGACGAAAAAACAACGAATGAAGTCTTAACGGACATTAGAAAACAAACGTTCAAAGTCCTTGAAATCAAAAAAAGGAAAGTAACCCGCAATCCGGGCCCGGCATTTACCACCAGTACTATGCAGCAAGCGGCAGCGGGTCGTCTTGGGTACACTTCAAAGAAGATCATGATGATCGCCCAGCAGCTTTATGAGGGTGTTGAGCTCGGGGATGAAGGCAGTGTTGGTTTAATCAGCTACATGCGTACTGATTCAACTCGTATTTCGGGGGAGGCTTTACAGGCGGTTAGAGAATATATTTTACTCAGTTACGGCAAAGATTACTTGCCAGCCTCGGCCCGGAGATTTAAAGTTAAATCCGGTGCCCAGGACGCACACGAGGCCATCCGGCCAACTTCATTAAAAAGAGAGCCGCGTAAAATCAGGAGGTATTTAACCTCGGAACAGTTCAAACTTTATGATCTGATTTGGAATCGCTTCGTGGCTTCTCAAATGGAATCCGTCAAACTCGAACAAACCACCATCAATATTTCTGCGGGGGATTCGTATTTGTTTAGAACTTCGGGTAGTACCATTCTTTTTAGAGGATTTTTACAAATTTATGAAGAATATGAGGAAGAGAATGGAAATGGCAAAGAAGATGATATGCGTATTCCGCGAAATTTAAGCGTTGGCGATATTCTAAATTTGTTAGACCTAATACCGCAGCAACATTTTACTAAACCGGCGCCCCGTTTTTCCGAAAGCAGTTTAATTAAAGAACTGGATGCTTTGGGAATCGGCCGCCCAAGTACTTACACAGTTATTATCTCCACGATTTTGGCGCGCAAATATGTCGAGAAACTACAGCGTCAGTTGCTCCCGACCGAATTGGGTCGAACGGTAAATAAAATTTTGGTTCAAAATTTTCCGGATATCTTCAACGTGGAGTTTACAGCTTTTATGGAAAAAGAATTGGACGAAATCGAATCCGGGAAAAAGGAATTTTCGGAAGTAACTAAAGATTTTTATACACCATTCAAAAAGGATTTGGATGAAGTAAGCCAAAAGCAGAACGAGATCAAGGACGCTTTACAAGAAGAGACCAAAGAAACTTGTCCTAAATGCGGTAAGGATTTAATTATTCGCTGGGGCAGAAATGGCAAATTTATGGCTTGTTCCGGTTATCCCGATTGCAAGCATACGAAGCCGTTGGAAGAACCTGAAAAGGTAGGAGAAAAGTGTGAAAAATGCGGCAAACAGATGGTCGTCAAGCATGGCCGGTTCGGTCGGTTTTTGGCCTGCTCCGGCTATCCTGACTGCAAAAATGCTCAGCCAATTTCCGTCGGGGTGGACTGTCCTAATGACGATTGCTCTGGAAAGTTAGTCGAGAAAAGGTCCCGACGTGGTAAAACCTTTTATGGGTGTAGCAAGTACCCGAATTGTAAATTTGCCAGTTGGAATAAGCCGGTAAATATTCAATGCAGGAACTGCCAAAACCCATACTTGGAAATGCGTTCAAATCAATCGAAGGGAGACTTCCTTTATTGTCCTGTATGTAAATCAGATTTTCAGGTCGAAGAGAAGGAAACCGATGGTGCAGTCGCTTACGGCTAAGACACTTCAATTTCATATTACAAATTTTCTGCGGCATCTTCGCGTAGAAAAAAACGCTTCGAGATTTACTTTAAGCGCATACCAATTGGATCTCGAACAACTACTGCAGTTTACTGAAGAATACGATCTCCAGGAGATTACTAGAAAATCCTTGCGTTCTTTTTTAGCTTCCTTATCAAAAAAAGGGCTTAAGGCCTCCAGCATTAATCGAAAATTGACTTCGCTTAGATCGTTTTTTAAGTATCTGTGTTCCCAGGAAGTCCTCGATTATAATCCCGCAGCGACACTTTTATATTTAAAAAAAGAAAAAAAACTCCCCTCCTTTTTTCAGTATGAAGTCATCCTAAAAGCTTTGGGTTTGCCGGATACGTCGACCCTTGAAGGATTAAGAGATCGGGTTATACTCGAGATTTTTTATTCTACCGGCATTCGTCTGCGCGAATTGGTGGGAATTAATCTTGAGGATGTCGATTTGACGAATGAAGTACTAAGAGTCACGGGGAAAGGTTCAAAGGAACGGGTTGTGCCCTTAGGGAAAAGCATTACCAAGATAATTAAAAAATATATTGCAGCACGGACTCATTTCATTAGGTCTCTGGTTTTGAGTACTGAAGCTTTTTTTCTAAACAAAAAGGGTAAACGAATCTCGCCAGGTCAAGTGCAGTATAGAGTGAAAAAATACCTGCTTGCGGCCTCTGATAAGCAGGAAGCCTACCCGCACATGTTACGGCATTCCTTTGCAACCCATTTGCTTGACGAAGGAGCAGACCTGATTTCTGTGAAAGAGTTACTGGGCCATTCCAGCCTTTCGACAACGCAGGTCTACACCCACTTGACGACAGAGAGATTAAAAAAAGTTTACAAACAGGCGCACCCGAGAGCGCAAAAATAATTCAATGGTAAATTGGGAAATGAAATAAACTCTAATTAATTAATAAATCAGATTGGAGGATTCAATGCGTGTAAACATCACTGCCAGGCACTACAAAGCACCAGATAGACTCAAGGAATATGCGGAAAGTGAGGTACAAAAACTTACAAAATATTTTGATGGCATTATTGAGTGCGAAATAATCCTTGATTATGAAAAAACAATTCAGGTAGTTGAGATAGCTATGAAAGTACACAAACAAAAATTATTTGCACGTGAAAAATCCAAGGATATTTACAAGGGACTTGATCGCGCTGTTGTTAAAATTGAAAGGCAACTTAAAAAATACAAAGAAAAATTAAAGGACCACTCAAACCCTAAAGCCGTTTCATTTGGTGAGCCTTCTCCCGTAAGCTAAGAGTAAATTCCTCAATAACTATGTGAAATTTTCTATTCATAATGGAAAAATTAACTGTTGAAAAATTTTATCTTGACAACAAAGAGAAGTTAAAGTTTAACTTGTTTAACAACGATGCAAGTTTCGACAGAGTCATTGATGAAGGAGACTTGCATCGTCCCGGGCTGGCTTTGTCCGGGTTCGTAGATGTTTTTACCTACAAACGAGTTCAAATAATCGGCAATACTGAAAATGCCTATTTAAAAAAATTGTCGGCCATCGAGCGAAAAAAGGCTATCGAAACATTGCTCTCATTTAAGTTGCCCTGCATTATAATCACACATAATAACAAAATCCCCACCGATCTTTTAAATTACGCCAATGAAAAGGGAGTCACCATCATTAAGTCTCCACTGCCGACGACAAAGCTCATGCACCTCATTAGCGACTACATGGACGAGAAATTTGCACCAACTATTTCCGTGCATGGCTCTCTGGTCGATGTGTATGGAATTGGGGTGCTGTTCACCGGACGCAGTGGAATTGGCAAAAGCGAAATAACTTTAGACTTGGTTGAGCGGGGGCACCGACTGG
>Ga0209980_10001435_pt1 | contig 13088 bp, 10 predicted proteins | sample CR02metaG_FD_183611 | JGI IMG/M metagenome (GOLD analysis project Ga0209980, IMG submission 183611) | Deep subsurface microbial communities from Mariana Trench to uncover new lineages of life (NeLLi) - CR02 metaG (SPAdes) (version 2) | ecosystem: Environmental > Aquatic > Marine > Ocean trench... | reverse complement strand
CACTTGCACACGATGACCCCTCGCCAAGTTATGGACTTCATTCGATACCATGGCGTTGTTCTCCAATCTGCGAAGGGGCTTGAACCATCGCTTGCGGCTCGCATTGCAGGAGGGCCTATACATGGCAGTTGGTGGGGCCATCCCATGAGCCACGAAATCTTCGCTCTTATACAGAATGTTCATGAGTCGAAAGCCGCAGTTGTCTGTACGCTCGCTCGTGGCAAAATTACGTACATTCATCGGCATCTTTGGCCGGCTTTCGTGCGTATGGCAAGAAGGTTTCCTGGTCATGCTCTCGACAAGGTCCACGAAGTTCACCTTCCTTCAGGCCGGCACCAGCGCCAGGATATTCCATTCCCCGATTGGGTTCCTGAGTCGGTACTGAACTCCGCGAAGAGGATATCGGCTCAGGACGCAGCTGCCGAGATACATGTATGGTTGCAGAGATATGGCGCCACCTAATAATGCGCCGCGCTTGTCGCCGGTCAGTATCTGTCACGGCATTTGTATTATTTTCATATTTGCATTCGCAATAGCCTCGCCAGGCGTTTTGGCGTGCATATTGGTGTACGCTTAGGTAAGGACAATAACGAAGAGGAAATCATTATGGACTTTCTCAAGAACCTTTCTCCTCATGTACATTGGGGTCTGCGCTTATCATTGGCGGCCACGTTCATTTATCACGGTGCGGGCAAGTTTCCGATCGAAGGACCCATGATGGGAATGCCGGTTGCCGTGGTCTGGTTGCTCGCGCTGGGCGAAGTTGCCGCTGGCGTCATGTTGATTGCCGGTGCGTTCGGCAAGGAGATGCTCACGCGTCTCGGCGGTTTGATCGTCGTCGTCGTCATGGTCGGTGCCATCGCGATGGTGCATGCCAAAAACGGTTTCAGCGTCATGAACGGCGGCTACGAGTTTCAGCTCCTGATGCTGGTTAGCGGCTTTTACCTGGCTGCGAAGGGCAACGACGCCTAATCAAACACGGTTTATAGCCCGGCAATGCGCTGCGCTTATACTCTAGTTTCGGTCACGGTTCTTGTGCCCACAAAAGCTGTGGCGGGCTAGTTTCAAGTTTGCGTAGACGTTTGGCGGCATACCCAATCTTGTGATGGCACAGCCCTATCTTAGTGAGCTTCAAGAGGTGCTAGCCGATATTAACGTCGGCGACACCGAATTAGTGTGTAAGCACTTCTTTAGCGGCGCGGCCGCCTATGCGAACGGAAAAATTGTCGCCTCGCTCTCGCCGAAAGGACTTGCATTCAAGTTGTCAGAACGCAGATGCGACAGCGTCCTGTCGGAAGGCATCGCCATACCTCTGCAGTATTTTGAGCGGTCGCCCGTGAAGCGCGGTTACGTCCTATTTCCGGACAAAGAGCAACTCAGCAAAAGTGAGCTTGAGGAATTCTTCCGAGAATGTGTTTTGACATCAACTCAAAATGCAGCCTGACAATGCGTAAATGGCCTGGTATTTCTTTCGTCGTTATATCCAAGTTGCTTCTTGCATGCAGTCCAGCAGGAGCGGATGACGAGATATACTACCCGCGATTTGTACGCCTCACTCGGAGTTGCGGGAGATAGATCAATGAAGTTGCGTTACAAAATCCTGGGCGGTTTTGTTATTTTCCTGATGGTTGCGATATCGGCACTGGCTTTGGTGCTTGGCCACACCGCTGATTGCGGTCCGGCGCCCGCCGTCTCGGAAAATACGGAGCTTATGAAAGCCATCGTGTACCGTTGTTATGGTTCGCCCGATGTTCTTGAATTTGTAGACGTCGAAAAACCGGCGCCTGCGGCTGATGAGGTCCTGGTAAAGGTTCGTGCAGCTTCTGTAAATCCACTTGACTGGCATTACATGCGTGGCTCGCCGTACTTCATGCGCCTCGGGACCGGCCTGGGGGCACCAACTAACACCAGAATGGGAGTGGATTTCGCCGGGACCGTCGAGGCGGTCGGCAGTAACGTCACGCGCTTCAGGCCAGGGGATGATGTGTTTGGCGGCAGGAACGGGGCCTTCGCCGAGTACGTAATTGTTCCCGAGGATCGGGCACTGGCGATGAAGCCAGGCAATGTGACGTTCGAGCAGGCGGCTTCCGCACCTATAGCGGCGATCTCTGCGCTCCAGGCTCTCCGCGACAAAGGGAAAATAAAACCGGGACAGAAAGTCCTGATTAACGGCGCGTCTGGAGGCGTGGGTACATTTGCAGTGCAGATCGCCAAGTCGTTCGGCGCTGAGGTCACCGGCGTATGCAGTACACGGAATGTGGAAATGGTGCTATCGATCGGCGCGGATCATGTCGTCGACTACAAAAAGGTCGATTACACGGAAAGCGGCGAACGGTACGACCTGATTATAGACATGGTCGGCAATCATTCGTTGTCGGAGAACAGGCGCGCCATGAGTCCCGAGGGTACTTACGTCATAGTCGGAGGAGCCAAAGGTAATTGGCTCGGACCATTAATGGGGCCGATCAAAGCGGTTATGTTATCGCCATTCGTGGAACAGGAATTCGTCATGCTGCTGGCGGTGTTGCGCAAAGACGATCTGGTTATCGTGGGTGATCTTATGCAGTCCGGCAAGGTAACGCCCGTCATCGACAGGCATTATCGCTTGAGCGAGATTCCGGCGGCGATCCGGTATTCGGAAGAAGGACACGCTCGAGGAAAAATAATAATCGACCTGGAATAGACTCTTTCGTGTAAGAATTGTGGCCGGCTGACCTGGTTCGCAGAGGAAGAGCGGGCCGAACGCTGCGAACGATCAACGTCACGCTCAAACTTCAGACCTTCGGGCGTTAGTTCGAATGCCCACGCAAACAACAGCGCGAGCGGGAAGCCGACAGCAATCAATAACAAGATCGCCTTCGAAACCCAATCAGGAGCACCGATAATCGGCATGACGACGTCGACCATCTGCAGCAAGAGCCAAGCGGCAATGGCGTAGGCGATACCTACACGAAAAACGTTGCGGCGCTTAAGTTCATCTACGAAAGACATGGCTATTCAGCGTCGGCCCGCAAGGACTTGACGAGGCCGACGGACATCACGACCCCAACAATTAGAATCGGTAGTGAAACGACCAACAAGATCACCTGAATCGGGCGCAGGAGATCGACCTGAATCGCACGCATGTCACTGTCCATGAGCATCAGTGCAACTGGCATGATGCCCAGCGCGAAGGCCCAGAACACGCGATGCCAGCGCGCCGGGTCGTCGCCGGCTTTCAGGTGCAAGGTCGCACTCGACGCCAGGGTATAGGAAGCGGAATCGTAAGTCGTCGCCGCGAAGATAATAGCGATAACAGAAAAAAGACCAATGACCATTGGAGCCAGCGGCAGCGTTTCGAGCATCGCCACGAGGGCCGCGTTGCCATCTTGCGACTTCAATATTCCCGTAAAGTCGATGACCTCGTTCAACTCCAGGAACAAGGCGTAATTTCCGATCACCATGTAGAACAACCAGCTGCCAAGCGAGCCCCAGATGAGCATGCCGGTAATCATCTGCCGGAGAGTTCTGCCTTTCGAAATACGCGTCACGAACAGACCGACGTAGGGCGCGAACGCGATCCACCAGGCCCAGTAGAAAATGGTCCAATTTTCGACGAAGTTGGATTCGGTGAACGGGTCGGTCCAGAAACTCATGCGTATGAAATTCTGTGCCATCATGCCAAGGCTGTTCAAACTGGTCTTTAGTAGAAACGCAGTCGGTCCAACCAGCAGAATGAAAATCAGCAGTCCAAACGCGAGGCCGACATTGATGTCGCTTAAACGCTTGATGCCTTTCTTAAGTCCTAGCCAGACGCTGATCGCGAACAGCAGGATGCAGATCGCCACGACGATAATTTCCAGTGTGTCGTTTGGGTCTATGTCGAACAGCCAGCCAATGGTCGCTGCAATCATTGGTGTCGAAAAACCCAAACTGGAGGCAGCACCCCCCAGCAACGCGATCATGAACAGGAAATCGATCGACCGCGCCAGGGGGCCGTGTTCTTTGCCTTTCAGGAACCAATGGCAACTAACGCTAAAGCGCAGGATGTCGAGTTTCTTGCTGTAGTACGGATAGGCGATAGCGACCGCAGGTAAACAATAGAATGCCCAGGCCGTGAATCCCCAGTGAAACAATCCGTACGTCGATGCCCATTCGGCGGCTTCGGTGCTGCGCGGCTCTACGCCAAAGGGCGGCGCATCGTAATAATGCGCCCACTCAGTGCCACACCAGACCAACAGACCGGCGCCGACGCCCGCACAGAACAGCATGCCGACCCAGCTTATTTCGCTGAATTCGGGCTTCTCGTCGCTGTCGCCCAGCCGGACGTTACCGTATCGGCTGGCGGCGAGCCAGGCCAGGAACCCTATCGCTGCTACGCTGGCTAACAAGTAGAGAAAGCCGAATTCACTTGCAATATAGGTGTAAAGCGCCTCGAGGAAGGCGCCTGATTCTTCTGGATAGGCGACCAGGGGGATGGCCGATAACACCAATATGGCTGCACATACGCCAAAACCGGGCCAGTCAATTCGGCTCTGCTCCATCCGATCCCCCTGTTTTTATTGGTCTTCAGTCGATAGTCAGGATAACTGCACCACGAATACTACCCTGTTCGATGATCTCATTGCTCCTTGCAATGTCCTCAAGATGTATCGTCTCCGCGATTCGGTGCTGCAGGGACTCATCTGACAACGCTGTGTTGATGTCGGCGATGGCGTGTTGTTTCGCAGATTCGGGCATCGCATAAACGATGATGATGCGAATCGTCACGTCTTTGTACATCATTTGCAAAAAGGGAAGCCTGGGTTCCGGAACCTGGGTTGATGAATAGGTCGCGACCACGCCACCCACCTTGAGTACCGCAACGGATATCGGAAGGTTGGCACCGAATTCAACATCGACAACACGATCGATAAGGTCGCCGCCCGTTGCTGCCATAATCGCCGCGACGACTTCGTCGCCACGATGATTGATGACATGTTGTGCACCCGCACTTTCGCAAGCGGCTTTGTCCGAGTCGTTGCTCGCCGTTGCAATGACCGTGGCGCCAGCCTGGCTGGCCCACTGTATGGCATAGTGGCCGACCCGGCCGGCACCGCCCGTGATCAATATCGTCTGTCCGGCAACGTCGCCATCGGCAAACACGGTACGGTGAGCCGTCATGGCCGGAATTCCAAGGCACGCGCCCACTTCAAGGTTCACGTTGTTGGGTAATTTAGGCGCACGGCTGGAATCGATCGCGACGTATTCGGCGGCCGTGCCAAAACGGCGCGCGAACTGCGCTTGGTACAACCAGACCCGCTCGCCGACGCGGCCTGCATCGATACCATCGCCGACGGCCTGTATGACACCAGCACCGTCGCTGTTCGGGACAACGAGGCCACCGTCGAGCAAGTTTGGAAATGATCCCGCGCGCTTCTTGACGTCGGATGGATTCACGCCGCTGGTGTGCATGCGAACGAGGACCTCACCCGGGCCGACGATTGGCGTGTCGAGTTCGCCAACCTGCAATACGTCTTTGGCCGGACCAAAGGATTCAAACCACGCTGCGCGCATTAAAGAAAGCCTTCCGTGTGCCCATCAATTGAAATGGATTGCCCGGAAATTTTTGACGCCTGGTCGGACGATAGAAAAAGGATCGTATCCGCGACTTCATTGGCGGTAACAAATGTTCGCATCGATGTCTGCCGCAGATATGCAGTTCGGACTTCTTCCGGCGTGAGCCCTCTCCGCTTGGCGTCACGCTCAATTACACGCTCGATGCGTTCCCCCTCAACACTCGTCGGGCAAACTGCGTTGACTCGGATTCCCTCCGGGCCGAGCTCCATAGCCCAGGTTTTCGTCAGCCCGATCTGCGCCCATTTACTGGCAACATAAGGTGAGCGCGACGGACAGCCCATCAGCGCGGCGGTGGACGCGACATTGATGATCGAAGCGTTCTGCGACTTTCTCAACAAAGGTATGGCGCGCTTCGTCATGTAAAACGTGCCCGTCAGGTTGACCTGTATGCAGTTTTCCCAGCCGTCATCGTCGCACTCCTCAACGGGCCCGGCCGGTCCGGCAACGCCGGCGTTATTGATCAGAATATTCAGGTGGTCGTGGTGAGTGAGCAGATCCGAGAAGACCTTGTCGACATCCTCGCGGCTGCCGACGTCTGCAACAGTCGCTGTGGCACTGGGATTGGTAGCAAGAAACTCGTCGATATTTTCTTTGGACACGTCGCAAATGTGCACGTTGTCACCCTGCTCGAGAAAACGTTCGGCCGTGCGACGCCCGATGCCGGAGGCCGCTCCGGAAATGAGTACGGTCTTGTTGCCTGACATTCCTTACTCCGGCTCGTTGAAGGTTTCGTGCAATACTTTCATGACAGCAGACTGCAGGGAAACCTCACTATAGTCCTCCTTGAAGTAACTGGTAAACACAGCAACGACGTCCTTCTCGGGGTTGACGACGAGCCCTTGTCCACCCCAGCCACCCTGTGAAATGTAGTTGTGTACGTCGACGCTGCCCCACTGATAAACGTTGTGCTTGATGCCGCTATCTTCCGGCACGCCGGCATTTCTCAACAGGTGTGGTCTGCCACCATTGAGGAGAAGATCGATGTGCTCGTCAGAGATGATTTTCTTGTCAGAAACAATGCCGTAGCTGGGTGTGTACAGGAGCCCGAACCGAGCTAAGTCACGCATTTTGGCGAGCAAGCCTCCATGCGATACCGCGATGCCGTAGCGGTACGCAAAAAACGCCGCATCGCCTTCCGCACCGATGTGGTACCAGAATTCCTTTGTTACGGCGTCTTGGAAGGGATAGCCGGTAACCTCTTCGACCAGCCACATCAGCAGAAAGTTAGTGCCACCGGAGTAGACGAATTTTTCGCCTTGTTCACCGGTGCGCTCGATCTCAACGCCCGCCATGAAATCGTACGGGTTGTCGGGCGCATCGTCGGCGCGAAAGCCATCGCCGATCGCCATCGAATACCGGTAGTAGCAGGAATCCCTGTCGTAGTATTCTTCGGCGCAGTCAACGCCCAGCGCCATATCGAGGACATTGCGGACTGTCGTGCCGGCAAACACCGAATCGGCCAGCCGCGGGACGTAGTAATCGATCGGTTTGGATACGTCGATTTCGCCGCGTTCTTCGAGAATGCGAACCAGCGCCCCGGCGAATACTTTGGCTGTCGACCAGTACGTTGGGTGTTCGTATTCCTGCATTCGCGGATAGGACTCGAAGACGATTTTCCCCTTGTGCAGGATGACCACTCCCATGGCGGTTGAGTGTTCGCTGTTTATGAACCGCCTGAACGGTATCGGGCCATCCGGTGTTTCGATCTCCACGTCGCCAATTTCATCCATGAGGTCGTTAGCAAGCTCGCGAACAGGGCCATTTCGGTATACAGAGACAGTTGGGAACATCTGTTCCACGTGACGGTGCATCCAGCCCATTTCATCACCGGTTACGGTCCACCAGATATCGTCCGTAGGAATTCGCCTGTGGTGTTCCATCACGGAGGCCTGCGACTCATCGGGAACAAACGTGTTGCCGGAACTTGGCAGATAGATTTCACTAATGCTTGTTATTTCCCGGCTCGGCCATCCGTCGCTGCGGTTCGTCAAAACAACAATCGTCAGTCCTGCATCCACGAACCGGGTTATCGCGGTTCTGAATCCTACCCAGCTGCCCGTATGGGCGGCCACCGCATGTCCTCGAAGAGCGCCGGTGCGCCAGCCGAAACCGTAGCCAGTGTATTGACCGTTATTGAGACGAGCCGGTGAATACGCATTTTTTAGAGCCCCGGCGGAAACAACCGTGTTCGCCAGCAAGCTCTGCTCCCATGCGTGGAAGTCGCCGAGTGTTGCGTAGACGCTACCGGCACCCAGCATGTCGTTAAACGGGTCGTAATCATTGAGCTCATAGCCCTCGGCTGTCGGGTCGTATCCGAAAACGCGGCCTGGAATATCGGGTGTTGCCGTATTGAAGGTCGTCGCAGTCGCCATTCCCGCAGGCGTGAATACACGTTGTTTCAGGAACTGTGCGAACGATATGCCGGAAGCGCGCTCAACCACGGTCGTGAGCACCTCGTAAGCTGCATTGTTGTAGACGTATTGATCGCCCGGCGGGAAGTCCGCTTCTGGATACAGCGACAGGATGTCCACGACATCACTGTTCTGCGGCATTGGCGCTGCAGCGTCGAAGTCGTCGTAGAACGCCTCTTCGTAGTAGTCGGGGATACCTGATGTGTGCGTCATGAGGTGGCGAATGGTTACGTCCGGCCAAAAGTCCAGTTCGGGAACGTGCTCCGTGAGCAAGTCGTCGTAGTCGAGCTTGCCTTCTTCGGCGAGCACCATGACGGCCATGGTTGTGAATTGCTTTGAAACAGAGGCGAGCCGAAACGACGAATTTTCGTCGATACGAACGTTGTTTTTCAGATCCGCATAACCAAAGCCGCCGGAAAAAACGATGTCGCCATCTTTGATGACCAGAACGGCTGCGCCGGGCTGCCGACCCTCGTTGTAGTGCTCAAAAAGCGCCGTTACCTGGGACGCCTTGTTATCAGCCGCAGGCTCCGACCCTTTTTCACATGCGGTGAGACCAATCGCGAGTAGCAGAAAAGCGGTTTTAGCGTTGAACAATGGCATCGAGTTCGCCCTCTTTATTATGATAAGGAATTAGAGTGAAGCTGTATTGATACGAGCTTTCATTCAAGGAATATTGCTGCAGTGTTCGTTTGCCCCAGGAGTCATCGCCGCCGACACCCATCTGACCCAGGTCGATATCTAACGACACCAGGTCACGGGGCTTCACGTCATTAACATGCACGTTGACGCGCTCGTCGTTGGTTCGAGCGCCGGGGCCGTCTTCACTCGTTATCGCGATCTTTACAGGTGGCACGAAATCGATCAGTCGATTATGGCTGACGCCAAAGCTGATCAGGTCGCCGGCGACGATCAGCAGACCACTCTCCGCGTCGCTTAGTGACAGCCACCGCACATCGGTTTTATAACCGTTTTCCTGTGGTCGCATATAGGGCACGTAATGATCGGCGACGGTGTTTGTGTAGCGGCCAACATTCGCAGATTCCTTGCGATCACTGTAGTTCTCATGTGGGCCGCGGCCGAACCATTCCACTTGCTGCAAAGAACGAATCAATTCAACGTTCATGCCGATCCGCGGCATGACCGGCAGATCTGCATTGCGCGTGAATTCGTTATCGATATTCACGCGACCGTCGGCGGTCACTTCGTAGGTGGCCGTCCAGGTCGCGAGCTTCTTGCCACGATCATCGGCAAACGAGTACATCGCAGTCACCTTTGCGCAGCACGGTGCATCGATGTTGACGGCAAACGAATCGAGCTCGCGATTTCGACCCGCTTGCTCCCACATCGCTGCCCAGGCCGGCATGTAATTACCAAAATCATTGTCGGTCGGCGCGCGCCAAAAATTAGGTACCAGCGGGGCCTGTAAAATCTCTTTGTCAGAGTGCCTGATCGACACCAACAGACCGGTTGTTGAGTCGAAGCTGACCGAAACATCGCGTGCGCGAATAAGCAGTGCCGCGTCCGAACGCTCAACGGCCACTGTACCGTGCAGGGTCTCCAGCATGGACTCACCGAGCATCGCCTTTACTGGCAGTGCGAATTGCCGCTCAGCGTAGATATGGCCAGGCGGCATTAATCCGCGTGCTTGGTGTGCGACGAGCTGCAGCAGCAAGTGGTGTTCTGGTCCGGCGCGAAACGCGTGCATGTTGTACGGCAACCAAATATCGGCAGACGATTCCGGTGCGACGTTGAGATCGTCGATAATTCCGCGCTGGATCACGGCGCCGTCTGCGCTGATTTGCCAGTGCAGCTCGAACTCGCTGAGGTTCGTGAAGTCGTAGTTATTGTGAATGATGAGGTCGCCGTTCACGAGGTTGTCGGACTCGAAAGCTACGTGCTGATAAACGCGCTTGACTTCCCAGTATGCGGGTTGAACGCGGCGATCGGGAAACACCAGGCCGTTGAAATTGAAGTTACCGCTCGATGGTGCGTCGGCCGGACCGTAGTCACCGCCATAGGTCCAATAAGGGTTGCCGTCCTCATCGTGTTCAATGAGCCCCTGGTCGACCCAGTCCCAGATAAATCCGCCGGCCAGAACATCGTGTTTGTTGATGACATCCCAGTACTCACGCAGGTTGCCGGAACTGTTGCCCATTGCGTGCGAGTACTCGATCAGAACGAACGGCCGGTCATTGTGTGTCTGTGCGTATTCTTCCAGGTCCCAGTGTCGCCAATACATGCTCGAGTGAAAATCGGAGTGTCGCTCTCCAACTTCCTCGATGTTGCCCTCGGTTTCGTACTGCACCGGACGCGAAAGGTCACGCGACTTGATCCAGTTATACGTTGCGCCGAGATTTACTCCATCGCCCGCCTCGTTACCCAAAGACCAGATCACGACCGATGGAAAGTTCTTTGACCGCTCGAGCATTCGTCGCGTGCGATCGAGGTGGTGTGGCATCCAGTGCGGCTTGTTACCGAGAGTCTTGTCGTGATCGTAGCCGTAGCCGTGACTTTCAATGTTTGCCTCATCGACCATGTACAGGCCGTGCTCGCTCGTTAATTCGTACCAGCGCTCCTGATGCGGATAATGCGAGTTTCGTACGGCATTCATGTTCGCCGCCTTCATTAGTCGAATATCTTCGAGCATTGTTGCTTCGCTGACGACGTGTCCGGTAACTTCGTCGTGTTCGTGCAGATTTACGCCTTTCAATTTGACTAGCTTGCCGTTAACCATGAAGCGGCCATTCTTGATTTCGACAGTGCGAAATCCAATCTTTTGCGAAATGACTTCATCACCGAGGTTGATGGACAAATTGTATTGATTGGGATATTCGGCGGACCACGGTCGAACGTTGTCGAGAGTCGTGGCAAAAGAGTAGTTCGTGTCTCCCGGCTGCAGCTCAATGTCGGCAGTCTGGCTATAGACGACCCGGCTCCTATCGCGTATTTCAACGGTCGCAGTCGCAGTGACCGTAGCGTCGGCGTCATTGGTCAGAGCAAGCTCCAAATGGAAGTCGCCGTCTGTGTAGTTATTTGTTAGCCCAGCGTGGACGAAGTAATCGCGCACTCGTGCCCTGGGTCGCGCGTACAAGGTAACGTCACGCTGAATTCCGCTCAGCGACCAGAAATCCTGGTCCTCCAGATAGCTGCCAGTGCTCCAGCGATAGACCTCAACGGCAATTGAGTTGCTGCCGGTCATTACCTTGTCGGTGACGCGAAACTCAGACGCCGTTTTACTGCCTTCGCTGTAGCCGACGTACTCGCTGTTTATCCACACGTAGAACGCCGAACTGACAGCGCCGAACTGCAAGAAGATCTCGTCACCGTCCCACGTTGCGGGCACGTCGAAGTCACGTCGATAGGAGCCGACCGGGTTTTTTTCTGTCGGTACATTCGGTTCGTCTGTTTCGAAAGCGTAAGGAACGTTGATGTAAATCGGATAGCCATAACCGTGGCGCTCCCAGTTCGATGGCACGGGGATTTCATCCCATGTGCTGACATCAAACGATGTGGCATAAAAAACCGGCGGGCGAGCAGATGGCGAATCCGAATAATTGAATCTCCAGGTGCCGTTTAGCGATAATTGGCGGATATCCGAGGGGTCGATTCGACCAGGAATAAAATGAGCACGCGGTGCCTCGGTGTTTTCCCGGATCACGTTTATGTCGTTCCACGAGGGACGATTGCCACTACTGTACTTGGTACAGGCCACGAGGCCGATCACGAAAAGCGCTAACACAGATACAAAAATCTTCATATTGCCAACCCGATCCTGTCGTCAGCGGTCCAGACAAGCACGCAGTTGCGTGGCCGCCACCTCGGGCGTCAGGTCCCGTTGCGGCATGCCGAGCAGTTCAAAACCGACCAGATGCTTCTTGATTGTCGCCGACCTGAGAAGTGGCGGGTATATGTGAATGTGAAACTGCCATTCGGGATGCAATCCGCTGCACGGTGCGGCGTGAAAGCCCATCGAATACGGAGCAGACGTGTCAAACAACTGGTCGTTCGCTCCCAAGGACGATTTCAGCAGAGCAGCCAGAGCACTGACTTCATCGTGAGACAAATCGTTAGGCGATGCAACATGGCGGCGCGGCAGAATTAACTGTTCAAATGGCCAGGTTGCCCAGTACGGAACCAGGGCGACGAAGTGATCATTGCTGACAACAAGGCGTGCGGTATCGGCCAACTCGGCGCTCAGGTAGTCCAGCAGCAACACGGACCCGGTCGCATCATGATGCACGGTTTGGCTCGCGAGCTCCTTCGCTGGCTCGGTGGGCAGGTGTTCGGTTGCCCAGATCTGTGCGTGAGGGTGTTGATTACTGCATCCCATCATCGGACCGCGGTTTTCAAAAATCTGTACGTACTCGTAATGACCGCTGTTCGATAGCGACGAATAATCGGCGATTATCGCATTTAATGCAGCGACGACGTCAAGATGTGGCATCGTTGCGAGGCGTTGATTGTGTTGTTCCGAGAAACAGACGACACGGCAGCGACCGGATTCCGTCCGGGATTGAAAAAACGGACTGTCAGCAGGCTGGATAACGCTGTCAGAGGACAGCGCAGAAAAATCGTTGTCAAAAATATAAGGGCCCTTGTAGTCCGGGTTGCATGCGCCGTTTGCGCGATCGTTGCCGGGACACAGATAACACGACGCGTCGTACGGCGGCTCATCGCTGTCAGCGGTCAATTCGGTCTGGCCCTGCCACGGCCGCCGTGTCCGGTGGGGTGATACCAATACCCACTCGCCGGTCAGAATGTTCTTGCGCGCGTGCGACGGAATATCGACCTGCTGTTTTTCTTGTGGTTCGTCCACAGGGGTTCCATGATTAACATACTCGCGGATCCCGATTTTCGCCCATAAACCGGGGTTTCGTCCAACGTCATTCACGTTATTATTGCCATTATGAGCGACCAGCAAAAGCCACTTCGATTAAGAAAAAGACACAGTAGTGGCGGACAAGAGAATGTCACGATCGCTGACGGTGAGCGGTTGGTTGATGCTCAGTCGATACGCAATGCAATTGTCGCCGGACTGATCATTGTAGTCGTCTTTAGCGTGTTTTGTGTCGCGCT